>Ga0209239_1000438_pt1 | contig 23627 bp, 26 predicted proteins | sample GraSoi013_2_20cm_FD_185824 | JGI IMG/M metagenome (GOLD analysis project Ga0209239, IMG submission 185824) | Grasslands soil microbial communities from the Angelo Coastal Reserve, California, USA - Sample 10_02_2013_2_20cm (SPAdes) (version 2) | ecosystem: Environmental > Terrestrial > Soil >...
CCCTGCTGGATCCGCGGCGCCGGCGTGCGCAGGGCCGCGAGCGCGCGAGGCGACCCCGCCACGGAGCCGGCCGCTGGTCGCTCCTACGCACGGCTATCGGCCATCAGCCATCAGCTATCAGCTCGGTTGAGCAGATCGCCCGGCAGTTACTCCGCCGCTACGGGGTGGTATTCCGCGATTTGCTGGGGCGTGAGTCACAGAGTCTCGCGTGGCGGGATCTGTTGGTGCAGTACCGGCGGATGGAGTCGCGCGGAGAAATTCGGGGCGGACGCTTTGTGGGGGGCTTCACCGGCGAGCAATTCGCGCTGCCGGCGGCGGTGGAGGCTCTCCGAGCGATGCGGCGGGCGAGTCCAGGGGCTGGAGCTGCTCAGGAGCTCAGGCTTTCAGGCGCCGATCCCTTGAACCTGGCGGGCGTAATTCTGCCCGGCCCCCGTGTGCCGGCGGTGCCGACGAACTACGTGGTCTTCCGGGACGCCATTCCGGTCAGGTCCGGGGCCATGCCTGATCCCGGTCGTTCGGACAGCCCCCCGATCAGCTTGGCAGAGGGCAGGGCGATCCGAAGCCCGTGAGGAGATTAATTAGTTACGACTGACTTGTTCAGAGTCGGATCAGACTTCAACGCCTGATGCAGTTCCGCCAACATTTCGCCGGGCGTGGTTCGTTCGGAGACGAACAAGATCGGGTATTGCTCCCTCGTCAGGGTAAAGAATTCGGCCTGATGGTCTCCCGGCACGCCTAACAATGTCCCCAGCGAGGCAAGATATTCCCCCCGGCCTTGGGCCATGTCCTGTTTCAGGTTCTCAAAATTGAGGGTCGTGAACGCGATCGTCTTGTACTCGCTCTTCACCAAGCCGTCACCGGTGTACCACAGTCCCGGGGTTGTTGAGGAAATGGTGTCCGTGGTGTTGTCGGTCGTGCAGGCTGAGGACGCGAGCAGGAACACTGTCACAGCGAGCAGAGAAAGGGAGATGCGCGTTGGGATTTTCATGGAAAGCCCTCCTGAGTTGTACCGCCCTGATGAGCCAGGCTGATGCCTCCCGATGATCATGAGAGGAAGCTAGCAGCCGAACCACAGTCTGTCAAGGAGTGACCCATAAATGACCCAGAACTGGATCGAGGTTCGAATAGAAAGCTCCGCGGACTCGGGTGAGCTGCTGGACCAGCTCGACGATCCGGCCGTGACCGGCGCCTGGCAGGAGAACGGCGTGATCCGTCTGTTCTGGCCGGCCGACCGGTGGAACCCGGACGTCCTGCAGGATATCAGACAGGTGTTGAGAGAGATCGGAAAGGAAATGGAGCAGCCGGCTATCACGGTTGACTCGCTGCCCGATCAAGATTGGAATGCGGTCTGGGCGCGATCCGTGAGACCGATCCGGATCGGGCGGCGCATCGTCATCAGGCCGACCTGGGACCGCACGGAGTTGGCGCCTGACGAGGTCGAGCTGATCATCGATTCCAAGCAGGCGTTCGGCACCGGCCATCATGCGACGACCCGGCTGCTGATCGAATGGCTGGAGGAGGTGATCCGCGCCGGCCAGCGGGTGCTGGATGTGGGCACCGGCAGCGGGATCCTCGCCATGGTGGCCCTCCGTCTGGGGGCGGCGTCGGCGCTCGGGATCGACAGCGACCCGGTCGCGATCCAATGCGCGCGGGAGTACGCCGCCGCGAACAGATTCGGTCCCGAATTGGAGCTCCGCACCGCCGCGCTGGCAGAGCTGAGGGATATCGGAACCACGCGGTTTGATGTCGTGGTGGCGAACTTGGACCGTCGAACCCTGCAGGAGTCAGCGGGGCTGTTTCAGCATCATCTCGATCGCGGCGGCAGGCTCCTGCTCTCGGGAGTGCTCCCCGAGCATCAGGCTGAAATTTCCGACGCGTTTGCGGCGGCAGGTGGGGTGGTGCAGCACGCGAGGGAGTGTGACGGGTGGCTGGCGCTTGAAGTGACCTTTCCCGCCGTGTAGGATGCGTCCCCGTCATGAGCCGCTCCCGTTTTTCTACACATCCGTACGTCCATCAGATCAATGTCTCGAACGGCGGCGTGCCGAAGCACCCGGTGCCCGAGGCCCGGATCACGGTGGACGGCGTGGCCGGGGATCGCCAGCGCAGTCCCAAGATCCACGGGGGGCCGGACCGGGCGGTCTGCCTGTTCTCGTTGGAGGTGATCGAGGCACTGCACGCCGAGGGACATTCGATCGCGCCGGGTTCCAGTGGGGAGAACCTGACGCTGGCGGGGCTCGATTGGGCTCGGCTCAAGCCAGGCGACCGGTTGGGCATCGGGGAGACTGTCCGGCTGGAAATGGTCAGCTACACCGCGCCGTGCCAAAACAACGCCGCCTGGTTCAAAGATGGGAATTTCACGCGCATTTCCCACAAACGGTACCCCGGTTGGAGCCGGCTCTACGCACGCGTGCTCACCGAGGGCATCGTGAAACAAGGCGATGAGGTTCAGGTTGAGGTTAAGGTTAAGACCGAAGGGGAAGGGAAATGATCCACCTGTGCAATCTCAGCCTCAACCTCAGCCTTAACCTTTCGAGCGAATTCTATGATGCCGCGCGTGCTTGAACCTGAGTTGATGAATGACCCCGAGCAGGCCCTGGCCTACGCCAAGGCCGACTTCGAGGAGGAGAACCAGGGCTTCGTCAACCGGTTTCGTACCTACTATCCGGACTTGACGGAGGGCCACGTGCTGGACCTCGGCTGCGGTCCGGCCGATATCCCCATCCGGTTTGTCCGCGCACTGCCCGGATGCCGGGTGACCGGCGTGGACGGCTCGCCGGCCATGATCCGGCTCGCCGAGGAGGCGGTGCGGGCGGCCGGGCTCGCCGACCGGATCGCGCTGCGCTGCGAGCGCGTCCAGACATTCACCCTCCCGGAGCCGGCTGACGGCGCCATATCCAATAGCCTCGTGCACCATCTCGTGAACCCCCTGCACTTCTGGTTCACGCTCAAGAAGCTGGTCAAGCCCGGCTCGTTTGTCCTGGTGATGGACCTTCTGCGTCCCGAGTCACCGGAGGCGGCGCAGGCCATCGTGGATCAGTATGCGGCCGGCGCGCCGGCGATTCTCCGGCGTGACTTCTATCATTCGCTGCTGGCAGCCTTTACGGAGGACGAAGTCGCGGCGCAGTTGGCCGAGCTGAACCTGAGCCGTCTCCTGATCGACGTCCCGGACGACCGCCACTGGGTTGTCGGCGGACGGTTGTATTAGGGGTGGCCTGGGCGATCCTTTTGCTCGCAGAACGTCAAGAGTTGGAAGGTCGCCCGTGTCGGTCCTGTGCTCCCGGAGCGCGCGGCCTCAGAAGGCCCTCGCTCGAAGGGCGCAGTTGGACCAACACGGGCACCCTTCCAGAGATATTGGGACAAGAAGGAAAAACGACGCGCGCAGTTCGGATCACCCAGGCCACCCCTTGGTGAGAGGTAAGATGTCGCAACGTTGGTCGGCCTGTTTGATCATGCTAGCCGTTTTGGAGTTCATGCTCTGGGTGATCCCCGCTGAGGCGCAGCTCGAGCGGTTGCGGAAGCTGCAGAAGGAACCCGAGGCCATCAAGGGCGACGATGCGCCCACGGTGATGATTGCAGCGGGGGAGTTCGCAATGGGCGTGGACGGCACGATCGGGCTCGATGACGAGCGCCCCCGTCACACGGTCTGGCTGGATGCGTACCGCATGGATCTCTACGAGGTGACCACCAGCCGCTACGCGAGGTTTCTGGCGGCGACCGGCCGCACGCCGCCCTGGCTCTGGGACATGGTCAACCCTGCCATTCACGGCGATCGGCCGGTGATCGGCGTGGACTGGCATGACGCCGATGCGTACTGCCGCTGGGCCGCGAAGCGTCTGCCGACCGAGGCCGAGTGGGAGAAAGCGGCACGAGGCACCGACGAACGGCAGTTTCCGTGGGGCAATCAGGCGCCGACCGCCGAATTGGCGAACTTCGCCGTCGGAGCGCGGTTCAGTTACAGCCAGACCTTGATGCCGGTGGGTCGGTACGAGAAGGGCAAGAGTCCATTCGGTCTCTTTGACATGGCCGGGAATGCCTGGGAATGGGTTCAGGACTGGTATAAGGCGGATTATTACGTGGACAGTCCAGCGCGCAATCCGACCGGGCCGGAGGAGGGGCAGTTCAAGGTGCTGCGCGGAGGGTCCTGGTCCGAGCTACCCCAATACCTGCTCACGTACGGGCGTTTCAAGCTGCCTCCGACCACGCAGAACAGTTATACCGGCTTCCGCTGCGCGAAGTCGGCAATGTAGAGAAGTAAGAGGCCAGAGAAAAGTAGGCTGCTCAAAATGGCTTCTAACAAGGCCGCAGGGAGCGGGGACCCCGGAGCGTACGCGAGTTAGGTACGTGAGGAGTCCACGCGACTGAGAACGAAGTTAGAGGCCATTTTCAGCAGCCGTTAAGGACGGGCCAGGACTGCCGCGATCACCAGCACCGTCAGCGTGGCCAGCACCGTCAAATACACCGTCACGCTGCGGTCTCCGAGCCAGGCCGTCTGCCAGTCCTCCGGGTACAACGCCTTCCCCACCGAGTACAGCCCTTCCTCGTAGAGCCCGAGGACCCGTTCGATCTCGATCAGCGCTTGCTTGGCCAACCGGTGGCGATTGCGCTGCTGGAGAATCAGGTAGGTGAAGATCGCAGAAAACAGCGCCACGCCGCTGATGGCAAAGAGCGCCACGGTGAAGTGAGGGCGGGGATTGGACGGGACTGCCAGCATCGTGATCAACAGCAACACCAGGAACGCGCTCGCGAAGGCGGTCAGCCGCATCATTTGCTCGCGGCGCCGGAAGACCTCCTCCTTGTACCAGGGGTAGAGGATTTTCAGCACCTCCAGTTGTTCCTCGCGCAGACCGTGAACCTCGGGCATCGTCTGGTCCTCGTCCTTGAGTTACAGGTGCGTGGTCAACCAGTCGGCCAGCAGCCCTGTCATCGTTTGAAAGTCCGCAGGTCTGGAGAACCTATGGTCCGCGCCGCTCACGAGTTCCAGGTGCTTCTCCGTGCGTATTGCGTCGAAGAGCCGACGGCTTTGGTGAAGCGGGACCGATTCGTCTCGATCGCCCTGGACGATCAGGACCGGCGCCATGATCGACTCCGCCGCCTTGTACGCGTCGTACCTCAGGCAGTCTTCATAGAACGCGAAGCGAAGGGAAACAGGTTCAGTTCCGCCGGTCAGGTTCGGGATCACGTTGATCCGCTTCCACCGGTCCATCCCAGCTTCCCCGAACTCCAGACGCAAGATTTCGGCAAAGTCCAGCGCCGGACATTTGAGCGCGAGCGCCGAGAGGGGAATCCCCTGAGGGGCCGGTTGGCTGGCGGCCACCAAGGTGGCGATCAGGCCGCCAAAGCTGGAGCCCATCAGTCCGAGCCGGCAGTAGCCGCGTGACGCCACCAGATCCAGGGCGGCGCGGACCTGGGTGGCGGCTGCGGTCGCCGTGATGCGCTCAAAGGGACCCTCGCTGTCCCCCTGGCCGAAAAAATCGAACCGGAAGGTGGCGATCCCCCGTTCGAGTAACAGGGCCGTGAGGGCTTTGTTGGTCGAGCTGTTCTTGTTGGACAGGAAACCGTGGCACAGGACCACCAGTCGGTCCGAGCCATCCTGGGGTGAGGCCAGGATTCCCGAGACTGCACGGCCCGCAGGATCCGCAAACGTGAGCGCTTGCTCCATTCCGGGAATTTTAGCAGACTTGGGAAGGTGATGGAGGGAGAAATTCAGCCGGGATGGCGGCGAGACGGGTCAAGGATGGTGAATGAGCTGACCGGAAGGCCGGAGGTGAAGTTAGAGCCTGATGGAGCGTACGCGGAAGTCGACGATATCCCGCACCCATCTCCAGAACCGTTCCTGTTCCTCGATTGAGGCGCCGGGTCTCATCTGCGCTTTCCATCCCCTCATCACCTCTCCATCCACCGCCAACATGCGGATCCGTTTCCGGGGAATGTAGCTCCGCCAATTTTGGGCGACCTTGGGGCTGAGGTAGATGATTCTGAGAGTGATGTTCCGGGAGAGATACTCGAGCGGATCGAGGTTGATCTTCTCGTACAGGACCTGCGCCCCGCCCTTGACGCCGGGCATGTTCGAATCGGGGACGCCGTCGGTCACCAGCATCAAGGTGATCGGGGCCAGAACCAGATTTCTCTCCTTGGTGATCCGCGCGACTTCCTGGAAGAAGGGGTTGAATTCCGTGTAGGTGTCGTTGGGAGTAAACAGCTTCCGAAGATCCGCCTCGATCTGTGCGATGCTCTTACCCTGGAAGTTGTGGATCGGCTGAAAGCTCTTCGGCTCATTCAGGCTCCTGCCCCCGACGCTACCGATGAACATCGATGTCGGTTTGTCCAGTCCGCCGAGCCCGTTCAAGTGGCCGTAGATGTAGTGGGCCAGAAATGTGACGGCGTTGTCGTAGTACCCGGAGTTCTTGAATGACTGGCTGGCATCGACCCCGATGAAGAGAGTGGTGTGCGGCTTGATCTTCTCGCCGCCTTGTAACATACACCCGGCGGGCGCCAGCAGCAGGATCGCGGCCACGACGATCGAGGCCGTGGCGGTGGAACGGAGGCCCTTCATGCGACTTTCTTCACTTCCAGGCGCCGTGAGGACAGGAGTGCCCTGAGCTCCAAGGCCTCTTTCAGGCTCTTGAAGGGGAGGTTGAAAACCGGTTTCGACATGAGCAGGATCATCGCGAAGTTGAGTGCCGCGCCGACCACGTGCAGGACAGGCAGCGTCAGATACTCGACCAGCTCGGTCGCCTTTTCATGCAACCACTCGATCTCGGTCTTAAAGTCATCGAGGGGGGCCCGCCACCAGCGCACCACGACGCTTGGAACCTCAGACAAACCCCTTCCCCCGGTCTCCATCGGCTGACGGGAGATGAAGGCGAGCACGATGGGAGTGCCGTACTGGCCGAACAGAAACCAGGTCATGCCGCGGATGCCGACCCATCCAAACGTCGCCAACGACAAAGTGAAAAAGATCCCCGGCCGGAACTGTTCAGACGTCTGCTGAGCGATCCAGGGCGTGATCGCATCCACTAGCTCTCGATACAGGAACATCACCTCAAAGACCATCACGAACAGCTCGATCAGAACCATTTGCACCATGAACTTGAACTCTCGGTTCTTGACGGCGTCCGCCAGGGCCTGGATGCAAGCAAAGCTTCCTGTAATCAGAAAAAAGAGGAAGATGAAAAGACCCGGCAGGGCGTATGGCGAAACGTCTGTCCCCGTAATTCCGCCCAGGACCTCCGTAATGGTCGGCATCAGGGTGTAAGTGAAGACCGTCGATTCGAGGAGGCACCAGAACACCAGTAAGAAAAACGCCACCCACGGCACGCCGGGCTGGAAGTAGCTCTGGGTCATCATCCCGGTCATCGTGAAGGGAAACATGATGACCTGGCGGATAGTGTCCACGACCAATCTCAACGCGAGCTGGGCCAACGTAATGAGCCAGCCCATGACGACGATGACAAACCTGCCCAGCCCCACCCAGTACGTCCACGAGGCCAGTGCGGAATCCCACCATGCGAGCAGCAACATCTTCAGCAAGTCCACCCGGCCTGAGCGGAAGGGCACTGTATAGACCGACAGCATGGTGCACCAGATCCCGCTGATCGCCAGCAGGGTCGGGAAGAGAAGCAGAAGGTAACTGGCGACAGTCACCTCGACCGAGGAGTGATGCAGGACCATTCCAACGAGCATCTTCTGCACCCCGGGAATCCAGGAGACGGGTGCGGCCAGAAGGTCGAGGAGATCTTGCGTTTGCGCTGGTACCATGGTGGCAATGGGGTTCGCCATCGACGTCCCTTTCTCCGTTCTGTTGGGCGACCGAAATGCGACGAGCAGGTGGCTGCCCGGCTGTTTTGTCCCAAGTAGCTCAGGTAAAGCAAAGGCGGTGCCTGAGCCTCCCCAGTTACAGGTACTGGCTCACCTTCTAATATTATCGAAATATATTGAGTGGTTGTGCGCGAGTTTCCCACCTGGGGGCAATGGTGGAGTGGGACCGGGATTGACCGACCGGAGCGTGGCAGTGACGATATTTGTACAACTCCAGCCCTGAGGAATATTCGATGGTTAGCCTGTCTCGTCGCGAACTGGTGCTAACTAGTCAATTTCTTGGGGGATTGACCGACAGCCTGGTCCCAATGGTGGAACTGGAGCAGTCTGATGATCGGTCCTGTGACAGCACGGACCAGAGCCCGCTTGTCACTAAGCACTAAGTTGGGCGACTGGTGAGGAGCAGGCCGACCTTCCCGGCGAACAGGGTCAGGCTGAGCACGAGCAGCCCGATGCTGGCCCAGGTCGCAACGTGGACGGGGAGCGAAGTCAGATTGAACTGCCAGACCAGCGTCGCGACGAGGACCAACCCCACCGTGCCGAGGCTCAGGGCGCCCACCTGGACCGGACGCCATTGCTCGACAATCCCGGTGAGTTCCTCCAGGTATGGCCCGCGGCTCTTGTTGCTCCGGGCCCGTTCGACGGCGAGGGTAGTCGGCAACAGATGCGACAGCACGCCAAAAACGGTATGCAGGATGAACCCGACCATCGCCAGATGTGTGTAGGCGACAAGATGTAGCTTCCCGAACGGCACGTAGGACTGCATGTTCGGAGTCGGCCACAGGTAGTTGAGCTCCACCAGAAGACCGGTGACGACGCAGATCACCAGAAAGACGGTCCCTTGCGTCAAATGGTCTGACACGGTGGTTCTGGGTCGTCCCGCCTTGACCCATGTGCGCCCGATGTTGTACGCGTACAGCAGGGTTCCGGCCAGGATGATCAGCCCCGCGACGATTTGGACCGCAGGCTGGGTGAGCAGAAAGCCGGTTATCAGGAGGACGATCCCCACGGGGAAGCAGGCAAACGTCAGCTTGGCAACGAGGAGGTTATTGAGACGCGCGTTCACGATCGTCGGAAACAGATTGTGCATGGCACCCATGATCGTCAACGTCACGAATCCCAACACCGTCGGGTGAAGGTGAGCCAGTCGGGCTTGTCCGATATCTTCATAGGGAATGAGCCGCAAGGCCATGGCCTCTCCCACTCCCAGTCCCACAAAGAGCGCCAGGCAGGCCAGGCCGAAAAATCCGAGATGGAACGGCGGGGACAGGACGCTTGCGCGCGCAAGGCGGAGAGCCTCGCCCAGCAGAGACAGCAACGCCAGCAGGACCAGCAGGCCTGCCACCGCGACCGCCAGGGTGTATCCCCACCAAAACCCGGCCAGCATGCCGATCGTGCCCACATTGATCGCGGCAAACAGCACAGGATGCGACTTCGAGCGTTCTCCGCTGGCTAGCATCATCCCCACGATGACTTGAACGACCCCTCCGACGAGAGCCCCGTGCACGTGGAAGTGGCGCAGAACAGCCGGCAGAGGATGTCCCAGCATCATGGCCAGAAAGAGTGCCACGCCGATCACCGAGGCCAGCATCAACCAGACCAGCCCGGTAACCAAGAACAGCAGGGGATGGCACGGCGCAAGTTTCATGGTCCCTCGTTCAATCTTTCAGGAAAAAGAAGTGGTTCATCGGCCCCTTGCCGTGGCCGATGGCGAGGCCGTGCCGGATCGCCTCGGTGACGTAGGTCTTCGCGGTTCGGACGGCGTCGGCCAGCGGCTTACCTTTCGCCAGTTGCGCGGCGATCGCGGAAGCATAGGTGCAGCCTGTGCCGTGGGTATGGGGGGTCTCGATGAACTCGCCCTTGTACAGAGTGAAGAACCGGCCGTCGTAGAGCAGGTCGGTCGCTTTCTCCGAAAGCAGATGTCCGCCCTTGATCAGGACGTGCTGGCAGCCGAGCTTGTGGATCGCCTTGGCCGCCAGGCGCGCGTCGGCGAGTGACTTGATCGTGAGCCCGGAGAGTCGTTCGGCCTCGTACACGTTTGGCGTCACGACCAGTGCCAGAGGAATGAGCGAGCGCTTGACCTGTTCCACCGCCTCGGGCCTCAGCAGAGGATGGCCGCTCTTGGCAACCATCACCGGATCCACCACTAGGGATGACACTTTATACTCTAGCAACTTCCTACTCACAGCGTCCACGATTTCGGCAGAAGACAGCATCCCGGTTTTGACCGCGGCGACGTCGAAATCGTCGAAGATCGCGTCCAGTTGCGCTTCTATGACCGAGACGGGCAGGTCATGGACCGCCGTCACCCCCTTCGTATTCTGAGCCGTGATCGAGGTGATCACCGACATCCCGAAGACTCCGTTGGCCGCCATGGCCTTCAGATCCGCCTGGATGCCGGCCCCTCCACCCGAATCCGACCCCGCGATTGTCAGTACCTGTTTCATGGGTGTATGACCGAATCCGACACAGTCGCCTGCCTCTGTATCATCACGCTGCAGTGGTGGCGGACATTATACTCGGATGCCGCAGACAGTCTAGCGTGAAGCTCTGCTCAGTGTACCCAACGCCGGCTGAGCAATCGCCCGCTGATTTTTTGTCTCGTTCGGCGTACTCCTGTGTGGTCCTGCCCTGGCGCGAATCGCGTTCACCTTGCCAAATGGACGTCGATCGGTATACGTTGCTGCCGTGGTGACTTCTCGCGGCGCTGATCCCTCGATGACTCTCTGTCTCCTGGCCGTCCTGCTCGCGGCCACGCTCCAGGCATGCGCCACGGCTGCCTCCTCGAGCAGACTGTGGCCGGACATGCTGGAGGGCGACATGGGAGTGTATGAACGGAATGAAGGGATTGTCCCCGTCAGGGAGACGCGCGGACGAGCTTGCTGCACCATGGCCGTGGGGACCCAGCGACAGGAGGCGCTGGCTCGGGCGGCCATCCGATTCCTCGGCAGATCACGGATCGAAGTGGGTGGCCGACGGTTCACGTTCGATTGCTCGGGTCTTGCCCGGGGAGTGTATTTCTCGCAAGGCGTCGATTTATACGATGGTCTGAGGGAGTTGAAGGGTGGCAACGGCGTCGGGCGCATCTACGGGCATGTCATGCAGCACGGGCGGGTTCATTATGGCCCAACGGTCCATCCCGGCGACCTGGTGTTCTTCCACAATACCTGGGACTTCAACGGAGATGGCCTCGTCAACGACCCGCTGACGCATGTGGGCGTCGTAGAGCAGGTCGAGAGCAATGGTACCGTCGTGTTCGTGAGCCGGGTGTCGCGAGGGATTCAACGGTTTCGAATGAATGTGCGGGCGCCCGATACTCACCGGACCGGCGACGGGCGCGTGCTCAACGACTTCATGCGCAAGAAAGGATCGCGTGATCCCAAAGCGACAAAGTACCTCACCGGCCAGCTCTTCGCCGCCTTCGGCACCCTCCTCAACGAATAGCCTTCCCCAGCACCCCGGCTGTTGATACTTCTCCTCGTAAGTCAATAGGCATGTCTGACCCAGACCTAGGTGAACCCCAGTCCGAGCCCGCGATGGGAAGGACTTGCTTCATCGCTTCCGGCACTTAAAACAGCCCTTCACGTGATCGTCCACCATGCCGGTCGCCTGCATGTGGGCGTAACAGACCGTCGAGCCGACGAACGTGAAGCCGCGCTGCTTCAAATCCTTGGACAGGGCGTCGGACTCCGGCGAGGTCGCCCTGATGGTCTTTCGAGTCACCCCATTGGGGTCGCGCAACGTCCGGTGGCCCGTGAAGTGCCAGATGTACCGATCGAAACTGCCGAACTCCTTCTGCACCTCCAGAAAACGCCTCGCATTGGTAATCGCGCCTGCGATCTTCAGGCGGTTGCGGATGATGCCCGCATCTCTCAGCAAGCGTGAAACGTCGGCCCTGCTGAACCGCGCCACCTTGCGCGCATCAAAGTTCTTGAATGCCTTCCGGAAGTTGTCTCGCTTGCGCAGGATCGTAATCCAGCTCAGCCCCGCCTGAAAGCCCTCCAGGATCAACATCTCGAAGATCTTCCGATCCTCATGGACCGGCACGCCCCATTCCTTGTCATGATACTCGCAGTACAGCGGATCCTCCCCACACCACCAGCACCGCGTCTTCGTCTGGCCGGCTCGATTCATTTTTCGCTCGGTCACGCGGCCACTTTACCAGAAACGTCCGCACGGAGCACCGTTGATTTTTCTCACGAGGAGGCTTACAAAGACACCGCCATGAAACCATTCACCACCGTTGCGGTGGTTGTCTTCACGCTCGTCGCCGTGGTGCACCTCCTTCGCATCCTGCTGGGATGGGAGGTCACGATCCAGGGGGCGGTAGTCCCGATGTGGGTCAGCTACTTGGGGCTAATCATTGCCGGCGGTCTGGCATTCCTGCTCTGGCGCGAATCCCGCTAGAAGCAGTAGGCGAGTTTATTTAACCGTGCTTGATTTTCAGAGATACGATACCGGCTTGAAGGAGAAGGGTGACCGCGTTAGCCAGGATCACCGGCACAGAGTCAATCCATACGCCGTAAATCAGCCAGAGCAGGATACCCGTGCTGAATGTGACCAGCATGCCCCAGGACAAGTCTCCAGTGGATTTCGACCGCCACGCTTTGACGAGCTGCGGCGCAAACGCCGTCGTCGTCAACGTCCCAGCCGCTAATCCGAGCATCATGGCCCCATCTATCAACTAATTCCTCGCTCAACTGTAATATGGTGTCTGAGATGGTCCCGATTCCGGTCCGTCAGCATCGCAGCCTCCTAGAGCTTCTCGCACATGAGTTCAATACCGTTTGGATTCACCCGATAAATATTTGCCTCTTCTATGTTTTCTGGCCTACTTGCTTCGATAAATATCTTCGAGTGATACCTGAACAGAGCCACAAAACGGGGACATTCTCCGTTACCGTGACCTTCCGTGGCCGTCCTGGCTTGCGGAGCGTCGCTGGGGAACAAAGTTGCTGCAATTGGGGACAGGCTACTTTGTCGGAATAGTTGTGTCAATGGCGGGGAGTATAGACTGGCTAGTGCGGGTGCTCGCGGAAGGATGAGAAGACGGCGTGTAGGTGAGCGAAGCGCCCACCCGTCTCTCCCACAGTGGCCGGTGTCTCTCGCGGGCAGGCGGCGGGGTCTGTCCCGAAGTGGGCGCGTCCAACGAGCACCGCCCACTTTCATATAATTCGATCAATCTTGTGTGCGCGGTGCGCGAGCACTGGGACAGCCCCGCTGCCAAAGCCCGCTCCTCACACCGGCCACTGTTCCTCCTTCCACGCCATCTCCCAAAACATCCACTCATACCTTGAGCTGATCACGAACGCCTCCTCCATCCGCCGTTTCTCGGCCTGGCCGGCGTCCTTGGCCCACTGGTCCACCTTCGCCCGCATCCAGCGCTGGACTTCCGCGAATTCGGGGGATGCGTAGAGCAGGAGCCAGTCGCGGTAGGGGTGGTCGGCACGCGGCGGGCCCTTCTTCAAGAGGTGCTGCCCAACCACGCAGTAGATCCAGGCGCAGGGCAACGCGACGACCGTGATCTCGCAGGCCGAGCCGGTTGCGGCCACGGCCAGCATGTGCCGCGTGTAGGCGAAGTTCGTCGGCGCCATCGGCACGGAGGTCATCTGCTCCGGGCTCATCTTCCATCTCTTTCCGTGGCTCTCATGCAGGCTTCGCTCGACCATGATGGTCTCCTCCGCCAGCTTGTTGAAGCGCAGCGCGGACTCCGAGTCGGGCGCCTTCTGCGCGGCGGCAGCGAACACACGGGCCAGGTCTCCCAGAAACCGTGCATCTTGCAGGATGTAATATTTGAACTTTCGCTCCGGGAGGGTGCCCTTGCCAAGGGCGACCACGAAGGGGTGGGTGAGCTGCGCCTCCCAGATCGGTTTCGCGATCTTCCGCAGATGCTCAGAAAACGACATGCCTGTCTCCCCGAGGAGCCGCCACAAACCGGTTCGTGAACAGTTTGTCCAACGGCATCTGTTTCTTGATCACGCCGCGTTTGAACAACCAATCCCGCGCTGCCGCCCACCGGCTTTCATCCTGCGTCAGTAACTCGGGGAAGTAGGCCCAGGTCTTATCGAACGTTTTGGCGGAGAGCGCCGGATCCGCTATCGGGTTGGCCTTCAAGTAGGTGCCGAGCGCCTCATCGGGGCGCTGATGGATGAACGTCAGCCCGCGGGTCAGGGCCCGCGTGAAACCCCGAACGACGTGTGGATGCTGTATCACCATCCGGTCCGAAGTCATGACCACGAGCTGATAGAGATCGGGGACGCCGTATTGGGTCGGGCTGACGAACTCCACCGATGCGCCCTTCAGTTCCGCCTCGACCTGTTCGTAGTTCACGAAGGCGCCGAAAACCGCGTCGGCCTTCCCGGAGAGCAGGGCATCTGTCAGGGCGAACCCCACGTCCACCGGCTGGATGTCAGCATGCGTGAGCCCGGCTGCTTCCAGCATGGTTCCCAGGATGGGGAGGTCGATTTCCAGTCCCGGCCACCCCACGCGTCGTTGGCGCAGGTTCTCCAGGCGCTTGATCGGGCCGTCCTTGAGGTACATCAGACAGACGACGGTGTGGACGAGCAGGGGTCCGATCGAGATGAGGGGCGAGCCCTGGTCGCGGGCCTTGATGAGATTGGTCTGCTCGCCCACGCCGAAATCGGCCTTGCCGCGCGCGACGAGCTCCAGCGATTCTTCCGGCACCGTGGGGACGACAATTGAGAGGTCCAGTCCTTCGTCTCGGAAGAAGCCCTGTTCTTTCGCGACGACGAACGGCAGGTGGTCGGGATTGAGAAACCATTCCAGCGCGAGGGTGACGATGGGGCGGTGAGGTTTCTTAGGCGGCTTCTTTCTGCGGGGTAGGGATGGCATACGGAGTAGTGGTCGCCCAGGATGCTCAAAAAGGCCAGCCAACGCGGCCGCAGGGAGCGCGGCGACTGAGACGTACGTTTTGGGGTACGTCGCAGGGAGACGGGCGACTGAGAACAAAGTTGGTGGCCTTTTTCAGCATCCTGATTAAGTCCGCCCCATCCGGTTGATGCCATCGAGCGCCGCGGTGCGGTAGCACTCGGCGAGGGTAGGGTAGTTGAAGACATTGTGGACGAAGAAGTCCACTTTGCCGCCGTAGGTCAGGACCGCCTGACCGATGTGGACCAACTCGGTGGCGCCTTCCCCGATGATGTGCACGCCGAGCAATTCCAACGTGTCCCGGTGAAAGATGAGCTTCAGGAGGCCTTCCAGATCGCCGAAAATCTGGCCCCGCGCGATTTCCTTGTAAAAGGCCCGCCCGACCTCGTACGGGATGCCCTCCTTGGTCAGCTCCTCCTCGTTCCTTCCCACTGTCGAGATTTCCGGAATCGTGTAGATTCCGTAGGGCATGACCTTGGGCAGCGTGGACTGCTGGACTTTGAACGCATGGCAAGAGGCAAGACGGCCCTGTTCCATGGACGTTGAGGCCAAGGCCGGAAAGCCGATCACGTCCCCGGCTGCATAGATGTGCGGGACGTCGGTCTGGTAATACTCGTTGACCTTGAGCTGTCCCTGTTTGTCCGTGGTGAGGCCGACGGCGCCCAAGTTCAACTCATCCGTGTTGGCGATTCTCCCCATGGCGTACAGCAGCATGTCCGTCACGACCGACTTGCCGCTCTGCATGCTCGTGACCACTCGGCCTCGCGCATCGAGCGCGACCCCGGAGATCTCCTCCCCCAGTCTCATCATCACGCCATTGGTCCGCATGTGGTAGATCAGGGCCTGGACGATCTCCTGGTCCACAAACCGGAGCAGCTCCGCGCGTCGTTCGATGAGGGTGACCTTGATACCGAAGGCGGCGAACATCGAGGCGTATTCGCAGCCGATCACGCCGCCGCCTACCACGGTCATGGTCTTGGGGATGTTCTCGGTGGACAGGATGGAGTCCGAATCACAGATGGCCAGGTTGTTGAAGGGAATGCCTTCGCCCCGCCGCGGGCGCGAGCCGGTGGCGATCACGATGAATGGCGCCTCCAGCGTGTCTACCTGGCCATTGCGCTTGAGGACTTGGAGCGTGTGGGAATCCACGAACGAAGCGGTCCCGTGCACGATCTCGACGTCGTTCCGCTCGAGCTGGTTGGTGATGATCGCCAGTTCATTCTTGATGACCTGCTCCTTGCGGGTCATCAGGTCGCGGAGGGTCAGGCTCTTTTTCAAGGAATACGACATGCTGGTGAACGCGCGGAGCTTGAACCCGTGCAGGTGGTAGATGGCATCCTTGAGGGTCTTGCTGGGGAGCGTGCCGGTGTTGAGGGACGAGCCGCCGACGACGGGTTCCTTCTCGATGACGGCCACGCGCTTCCGCAGCTTGGCCGCCTGGATGGCGGCCTTCTGGCCGGCGGGGCCGCTTCCGATCACCAGCAAGTCGTACTGTGCCATTGAGTTCCTTCGGAACCAGGTTGAGGCTTAGCCTCAGCCTAGCCCGCGGCGAGCAGGGCTCGCGCAGCGCGGAACGCCGCGTCCAGATCCGGCAGTTGGGCCAGCTCGGGAGTGATCTGGAGATACCGGATCACGTTCTGCTTGTCCACCACCATGACCGCTCGGGCTAGGAAGTGCGGGGATTTCACCAGCAGCCCGTAGGTCCTGCCGAATTCCCCGCCACGAAAATCGGAGAGGAACGTTACGTTGCCGATCTTGGCCTCTCTGGCAAAGCGCCCCTGGGCGAACGGCGTGTCCACGCTCACCGTGATCAACTGGACCATCCTGTCCAGCCCGTTGTTCTTTTCGCTCAAATAATGCGTCTGCTGCTCGCAGACTGTGGTGTCAATGGAGGGCACGATGCTGATGATGCGGACCTTGCCCGTGGTCTCCGCGATGTTCACGAGGGACAGGTCCCCCTTCGCCAGCTTGGCGTCTCGCAGGGGGTCGCCCACGTTGATCCCGCGCCCGGCCAGCGCTTTCGGCTCGCCTCTCAAGGTCACGCTGTGGCCGTCCCCGGCCACGGCGCTCCCGCTCGCGACCGACAGGTTCTTATACATGAAGCCCGCCTCGGTTGAGCTTCCCATGGATGCGCACCCGGACCATCCCGCCAGTCCACCAAAGACGACCAGCCCGGTTGCGACCCATCGCGTGGGTTGTAACAGTGTCATGGCTGCCTCCGCGAAGATTATGGACGTTCCTGAAAATGCGTCCTACCCGCTATATACGGGCTATGTTCACGTAGAGTCAAGGCTGCAAGAAGTTCAGCAGAACCCGATTCACCTGGTCCGGCTGTTCCCACTGCGGGATGTGCCCCGCTTCAGGGATGAGCGCGAACGACGAGCCAGGCAGGGCCGCATGAAGGTCCTGTCCCACCTTCGGCGGGAACACGCGGTCCTTGGCTCCCCACACGATCAGCGTCGGGGGACGGATCTGGGCGAGCTGTCTGGCAAACCCCTCTTCCCAGAGCGGCAGGTTCCGAATGAGCGTCATCAAAGGGGGAATCAGCCCCGGACGCGTCCGATTGAGGTACGAGCGCTCGATCACCGCGGGCGTCAGGAGCTCAGGATCGTGCACGACCTCGCTGAGCACGTCCCGGGTGAGCCCGCGGCCGGCGAACCAGTTTCCCAGGCTGACGAGCCAGATCGGGACACGCGAATCGACCCCGCGTCTGAACATGGGACTGCCCAGCTTGTCACGCACTCGATCGGGGAAGCCGCTGATCAGGACCAGGCGGTCCACTCGGTTCGGATAGGTCAGCGCCATACCGATCGCCAGGCCTGCCCCCATCGAGTTCCCGACTAATGTGGCCCGCGGCACCCCGAGGGCGTCCATGAATCCGCGGAAGAACTCGACCATCTCCGCCGGCGTGTAGGCGAGGTCGGGCTTGTCGGACAGGCCCGACCCGAGGAGATCCAGGGTAATGACGCGGTGGGTGGCGGAGAGGGCGGTCTGCTGGTATTCCCACTGCCACATGGACCCGCCGAAGCCGTGCACCAGGATGACCGGAGGGCCCTTTCCCGCATCGAGGTAGGCGATGCGGTGCCCCTGCACCAGTGCGGTCCTGACCGGCATGCGGTGGATCGAGTCGAACCAGGTCGGGACTTCGGAAGGAGCGGTGCAGGAGGTGAAGAGAAGGGAACTGAGCAACAGGATGAACGGCATGACTGGCCGGGCGAAGCCGGGGCTATTCCAATTGCACCAGGGTCTCGTCGGTCTTCACCTCCTCCCCCTCGGTCACATACAGGGCGACCACCTTGCCGTTGATCGGGGCGGGCACCCGGCTTTCCATTTTCATGGCCTCGATGATCAAGACAGGCTCTCCGATCCTGACCGTGTCTCCCTTCGCCACGAGCACCTTGACCACCCTCCCCGGCATGGGAGCCGCCACATCGCCGGGCTTCGTGGGTTTGGGGCGTTTGGGGATGGTGCCGGTCCCGGTCTCGGGTGGCTCGGGGACCCCCGCCAGCACTTCCTGGAGCGGCTCCAGGTACACTTCCTCCAGTTTCTCGTTGACCCGAATGTAGTAAGGCTTGCGTCCCTCGCTCTTCCGGCCGGAGCCCGACACCCGAATGTGATACGACTCTCCATGCAGGGTGAGATTGAACTCGACCGGAGCGAGGTGCAGTTCGTGGGCCACCGCCGGGCCTTTCTCCGGGGGAGGCTCGAGCAGTTCGGGTTTGAGCTCGCCGCGCTCCCGTTGGTCGAAAAACTCGCCGGCGATCGCCGGAAACAGCGCAAAGGAGAGGAGGTCCTCGGTTGAGGAGGTCTTCCCGGCCAGCTCCTTCTTGACGGCGTCGAGTTCCGGCTCCAGGCGATCCGCCGGCCTGCTTTTGATCGGTTCTTCGTCCCCGATCGCCCGGGCCAGGACTTCGGGGTTCAGCGGCCCCGGCGGTCTTCCGTACAGGCCGAGGAAATAGTTCTTGGTCTCGGTGGTGATGACCTTGTACCGTTCGCCGGTCATCACGTTGAGGGTGGCTTGGGTGCCGACGATCTGGCTGCTCGGCGTCACAAGCGGGGGGTAGCCCATGTCCTTCCGAACGTGCGGGACTTCCTCCAGCACCTGCTTCATCTTGTCCAAGGCATTCTGCTCAGCCAGCTGCGCCGCCAGGTTGGACAGCATCCCCCCGGGAATCTGGGTGGTGAGAATGTCGGCATCCACCCCCGTGAAGTCGCTTTCGAACTGGTGATATTTCCGCCGGACTGTTCGGAAATGCTCGGCGATCGGCGCGAACTGCGGCAGATCCAATCCTGTATCGTACGGGGTGTTCCGCAGCGCGGCGACCAGCGTCTCCGTCGGCGGATGGGATGTCCCGCCGGCCAACGGAGAGACCGCGGTGTCCAGCATATCAAGGCCACCCAGCACGGCCATCAAGGCCGACATGGACGCCATCCCTGACGTGTAATGGGTGTGCAGGTGGATCGGGACCTGGACCGCCGCTTTCAACCGCTTGACCAGGGTGTAGGCGTCCAACGGGGCCAGGAGGCCCGCCATATCCTTGATGCAGAGGCTATCGGTCCCCACGTCTTCCAACTGCCTCGCCAACGAAACGAAGCGGTCCAGGCTGTGGACCGGGCTGACGGTGTAGCAGATCGAGGCCTCGACGTGCTTGCCGCACGTTTTGACCTCTCGCATCGCCGGCTCCATGTTCCGCAGGTCGTTGAGGGCGTCGAAGATCCGGAACACGTCGATCCCGTTGGTCGCCGCGCGTTCGATGAATCGCTCCAGCACATCGTCGGCGTAATGCCGGTACCCCACGATGTTCTGGCCGCGCAAGAGCATCTGCAGCCTGGTGTTCGGCATGGCTGCGCGGAGGGCCCGCAGGCGCTCCCAAGGATCCTCCTTGAGGAAACGCAGGCAGGTGTCGAATGTCGCACCGCCCCACATCTCCAGCGACCAGTAGCCGACCGCGTCCAGCTTCTGCGCGATCGGCAGCATGTCCTCGGTCCGCATCCGCGTCGCCAGCAGGGATTGGTGGCCGTCACGGAGCACCACGTCCGTGATGAGCAGCTTCTTGCCCGGCGCCGGCTCCACTTGCAGTGCCGGCTTCCGCGAGGCGGTCTTCTTTGTCGGTTTACTGGTTGCCATGTCTGGACACCTGACGCCTCACGGTTTGCTACAGGCCTTCGTACGCCGCGATGGCCGCTGAAATGGCGACGACGAGGTCCTCCGGCTCGAGGGTGTCATCGTACTGAAAGAGGTCTGGGTGCGTCTCCAGAAAGGACGTATCGAAGCGACCGGCCCGGAAGTCCGGATCCTTCATGATCTTCTGCAGGAACGGGATCGTCGTCTTGACCCCGCGCAGGACGAATTCTTCGAGCGAGCGGTGCATGCGGCTGACGGTTTCCTCCCAGGTGCGGCCCCGCACCGTGAGCTTGGCCAGGAGTCCGTCATAGTACGGAGGAACCGTGTAATCCTTATAGACCGCGCCGTCAATGCGAACCCCGATGCCGCCAGGCGACAGGTAGGCTGTGATCGTCCCGGTGGACGGGCGGAAGTTGTTCCGAGGGTCCTCGGCATTGATCCGGCACTGGATGGCGTGGCCCTGGAGCGTGACGTCCTCCTGGCGGATTTCAAGCGGCTGTCCGGCCGCGATCGAGATCTGTGACCGCACAATGTCCACGGCGGTGATCTGCTCGGTGACGGTGTGCTCCACCTGGATACGCGGGTTCATCTCGATGAAGTAGTAGCGTCCCTCCTGGTCGAGAAGAAATTCCATGGTACCCGCGTTGTCGTAATCCACGGCCCGGGCGATGGCGATGGCCGCCTCACCCATCTCCGCGCGCAGGCGAGGGGTCAGAACCAGAGACGGCGCGATCTCGATCAGCTTCTGGTGGCGGCGCTGGATCGAACAATCGCGTTCGCCCAGGTGGATGACGTTGCCGTGGCGGTCCGCGAGGATCTGGAACTCGATGTGGTGCGGAGCATCGAGGGATTTTTCAATGAACAGGCTGCCGTCGCCGAACGCCGAAAGCGCCTCGCGCGCGGACGTGTCCATCCCGGATCTTAACTCTTCATCGGACCGGACCACCCGGAGCCCCCGACCCCCGCCGCCGGCGCTGGCCTTGACCATGACCGGATAGCCGACCGTGCGGCAGAAGGCCAGCGCGTCGTCCAGCCGCGCCACGCGGCCCTCGGTGCCGGGGACGATGGGCACCCCGATCTTTTTGGCCAGCCCCCTGGCCTGGACCTTGTTGCCCATCAGGTGGATGGCCTGGGGCGACGGTCCGATGAAGGTCACGCCCGATGCCTGGCAGAGGTGGGCGAACTGCGCGTTCTCGGACAGGAACCCGTAGCCGGGATGAATCGCGTCGGCGCCGATGCGCTGCGCCAAGGCCAGGATTTGCGGCATGTCCAGAAATCCCTGGACCGGTCCCGGGCCGACCTGGTACGCCTCGTCCGCCTTCTTGACGTAGATGCCCGTCGAGTCCTGCTCGGCATAGATCGCGGCGGTCGCAATATTCAGCTCGCGGCACGCGCGGATGATCCGCATCGCAATCTCGCCGCGGTTGGCCACTAGGATTTTTTTAAACATCATGTGAGGAAGTCCGTGACGATCATCTGATGGCAGCGCGAACGCATCGAGAGTTTGCGTACGCTATCACACCGTCTTGATTCTTGTCGAGCCTGTTTGCGTCTGGCGGCCTTGGAATGGCGCGGACTTAGGGCACCGGCCATCGGTCCTGGGACGGGGAGGCCGCTGAGGGAGCCGGGCGGGCGAGAGACAGCAGGTGGAGGGACGGATGGGATCGGCTGAGGAGACGGGGTTGGCCCCCTCAGCCGGGTGCGTCGCTGCCGATTACTTGCCTTTGATCAGGACGGGCTTTGATTGCGCGCTGCCACTGCCGGTCACGACGATCACGAAGCTCATGCCGCTCTTGCTCGCGGGCACTGTCGCCTCAATCGTGGAGTCGTTCACGTACTTGAATTTGACGTTCGACCCGGCTGCCGCGCTGAAGGTGACGCTTTGGAGGCATTCTTTCGTGCCGAAGTTCTCTCCCTTGATGACGACGCGATCGCCTGGCTTGGCTTCGTCGGGCTCCACCTTGGTGATCCTGGGACGTTTACTCCGGTCGCAGACCGGGTCCTTCTCGACCTTCTTTTCGTCGAAGCCCTTGATCGACTCGGTCTCGAAGAGGCTGAATCCGGAACCTTCGACGTCGGAACCTTCCTTTTTGGAACTTTCCTTCGCTGCGTTCACGGTGCCGACCGGCGTGATGATCACTGCCAGGGCGAGCGCGATGATCGTAACTGCCAATAAGTGCCTTAGCATACGGGGCCTCCTTAGGATAAATAAATCAGAGTTAGTTCTTCTGGTCCACTGGAGTATAGGCTTCATTATGGATAATCGTCTGTGCCTCCTTGGAGAGCACGAATGCCAGAAAGGCATCGGTCGTCGGGTTGGATTCCTTCCTCGTGAGCAGCAGCACCGGCCGGCGGAGCTTGTATCGCCCGTCCTTGACAGTCGGTTCTTCCGGCTCGACTTTGTCGAGCGGAAGCAAGCGGACCGCAACCCCTGTTGTCACCGCCGTAAGCGCCTGGCCGAGCGAGAGATAGGTCACGGCTGAGAGCGGGGGGAGCGTGCCGGCCACGGTTTTAATAACCTTGTCGTCAGGGCCGATCACCTTGGCCGAGTCCGGGATCTTTCCGGCGATGCCGAGAAACTGCTCGAACGCGTCACGGATGTTGCGGTTGCGAGGACGGTCGATGAGCAGGATTCTGGTTTCGGGCCCTCCCAGATCGGACCAGGATCTCACTTTTCCCGAGAAGATGTCGGCGACCTGTTGCGCCGTGACCTCTTTCGTATGGTTCGAAAGGCTCACCATCACCGCAATCCCGTCCCAGCCGATCTGCGTGGCGTTCAACCCCGGCTCCTCTTTCCCCGTGACCGCGATGTGCGCCTGGCCGGACCTGACCATCTCGATCGGCTTGGAGTTATCGTCCCACAGGATGTCAAGATATGCACGCGGGTTGGCTTTCTCAAACGTCCGGGCTAATTGCTCAATCATCGGCATCTCGGGACCGTTCCCGGCGATGACGAGCGAACCGGAGGGACCCTCGCCGGCGACCTGCAACGGGACGACGACGCACGTGACGACCAAACCCAGGGCCATGAGGACTCTCTCAATCATCACGCCTCCTCTCCGACGGCAGGCCTGGGACAGCACGCCTCCGCTCGAGAAAGGGAATTACGAATTGGCAAGAAACGTTTTGAATCGACACACGCCGGAGATGTCCAAACGGCTGAGCCTTTGCGATCAGGCCCCGCCGTGGTCGCCACTCCCTTTGGAATCCGGCTTGACTGGCGGTCCGAAGTTCTCCGGGCTGGGCACGACCCGCTTGCCCATGGCCGGGGGCAATTTGGCGAATTTGTCCATCCGTTCATGCAGCATGTCGTAGGCCTTCATCTCGGCGAACCCGGGCTTATGGTCGCCGACGATTTTGGAGGCGAAGGATGACATCAGCCGGGTTGCCTTCTGGGCTTGGCAGTGGGGGCAGGTGGTTTCTTCCGCTTTCACGGTGACCGGTTGCACGACCTCGAACTGTTCACCGCAGCTCCCGCATCGGTACTCATACAGCGGCATGTGACACCCTCTCTTGGGACTACGCGTGGAAGGTATGAGGGCCCATTATAGCCGAAAGCGAGACCCGGATGCGACATCTCCGGTCGAGGCCACCTGCCGGGTTCTTGACCGCACCGCGCGCGGTCAGCTATCTTACCACGGATCAAGGCGGTTCCGTGGATGGTCCATAGGGGGGGAGAGCATGTCGTTGCTGATTCGTCGGTACAAGCTGCTGACGGGGCTGATGAGAGAAGAGCGAATCGACGAGCCGGAGCGGATTGAGCGATACCTGCGCCTTTTTGAGAAAGCCGATGTGA
>Ga0209239_1000439_pt1 | contig 23611 bp, 20 predicted proteins | sample GraSoi013_2_20cm_FD_185824 | JGI IMG/M metagenome (GOLD analysis project Ga0209239, IMG submission 185824) | Grasslands soil microbial communities from the Angelo Coastal Reserve, California, USA - Sample 10_02_2013_2_20cm (SPAdes) (version 2) | ecosystem: Environmental > Terrestrial > Soil >...
CTGCTGGTACAGCGAGGCGAAGGTGCGCGTGCGGAAGTGCCACGACGTATAACTCAGCTCGGCGGGCGTTAAAAAGCCGGGCAGGTCGGAGACCCAGTTGGCGAGCGCCCAGCGCGTCACGGTCGTGTCGAAGCTGTGTCCCGTCTGGGCGGCGAGATTGCCGGACCCCGCCAGCGTGGTTTGGACCAACTTGGCGGGCAAGCCGGCTCCGTACTGATCCACGATGTAGCGCGCGAACAACCAGCTCGCCCCCCTCTCCGCCTGCGTTCCCTGGTCGAACTCGATCAGCAGGGCGGCAGCGCCGGTGGTGCTGAGATACTGGTAGGCGTCGAATACGTCGTTGATGGCCAGGCGGGAGAAGGTGGTCGTATCACCCGCCTGTAGGTAGCGCCGGGCCGTCAGCTCCTCGGCATACTGCGAGAGGCCCTCGTCGAGCCAGCCCTCCTCGGACACGGTGCCGCCCTGAATCAGCGTATGCTGCGCGAAGTTGATCATGTGCTGAAACTCATGCGCGAAGGTGCCGGGGGTCCCGGTCTTGACCTGTGCGGCAGTGTGCGCGCAGCTCACGGTGCCGTTCGGGTCGGCGACCACCGAGTAGAAGATCTCGCCGCGGTTCGTTTGGAACGCCGGCGCGCTCGGGTCCAGGTCGGCAGGGAAAAAGAATCCCGCGATGTAGGCCCCTCCCGAAGCGCTGCATGCCGCCTTCGTGGTGAGGGAATTGACGACGGGGGTCATGAGCGCGATCACCACGCCGTTCGCGTCGAGGTCCGACACGGCGCCGAAGTTCGCCGAGTCGAGAGGGTACAGGAGCGTGTCGAACACCTGGCGGAGCGTGTCGACGTCCGCCGAGGTCAGGCCGCCTGCCGGGGCCAGGGTATCGACATAGATCGCCACGTGGGCGCCGACCGCCAGGACGCGGGCGCCGACGGTCTTGAAGTCGGCGGCTGCGCCACAGCTCGTCTCGTTGGCGCACACCGTGAACTGCCGGAGGCTGCCGAGCACCGGGGGTGCGGGGGCTGGGGCGGGGGACGGGGAGCGCAGCGCGGCCCCGGGAAGCGCGCTCGAGCGGGCGGCCGCCGCGCGCGCGGCGTGCTCGCTCCCGAGACGGCGCAGCAGCGCGTCGAATCGACCGGCGGGTGTCGGCGCCGCGGCTGGCGGTTCCTGGAGCTGAGCCAGCAGCATCGGTGCGGCGCCCAGCGTCGCCGTACGGAGCGCGAACGGCGACGCTTGCCCCGTGTCCCCGGTCGCTGATTGCGCCACCAGCAGGTATTCCGCGGAGTCCGTGGTGGACGCGTTGGCCGGGAACGTGACGCATCCGCCATCGGATGCCGGATCGACCAACGCGTAGGCGCCGATCGCCAGGGTGAGCGGTGATGCCAGCGCGGCGCTACATGTGGGGGCGGCCGGCCCGGTGCTGTCTTTGCTGCACGCGGCCGTGGCCACGAGCGCCAAGCAGACGATTCGTGTCGCAATGCGAGACTTCATCCCGACCTCCGCGCTGGCATCCCGTGACGATCTCTAGGCTCCGATGTTGACCCGCAGCTGCACGCTGCGCGGCCTCCCGAACGACGCGCCGCTGAAGAACGCGCCTTTGAGCAAGTACTGGTGATCGAAGGCGTTCTCTACGTACACCTGAGGCCGCACCACGATCTGCCCCAGCGCGAACGCGTATCCGGCGCTGGCGTTCACGATGAAGCTCGGGTCCACCTTGATGGACTTGTTGAAGTCGAACAGACCGGTCCCGTAGGTCGAATCGGGATCGGCACCGTTGGTCAAGCCGCTCCCGTAGGTCCCCGTGGCCGACATGTAGAACCCACGCGCCGAATATACCAGGCTCGCCACACCCGACAGCCGCTGATCGTGGTCCAGGTCGAACGTCCCCGAGGGTGGCTGGGCGGGAAAGAAACCGCCCGTGATCGCTCCGTATCCGTAGGCGTGGTTGAGCGCCACGTTCACGTACCCCGATACGGGTCCCCGCGGCCGGATCTCGGCCACGGCCTCGATCCCGGTGATCCGCACCTGCTCGATGTTCACCGACGTGACGATCGCCGACCCCGGCACCGTGTTGTCGTCGATGCCCGGGGAGCTGCGCTTATGATATGCCGAGAACTTGGTGACGACTCCGAAGGGGAAGCGATGCACGTAGCCGACCTCGTAGAAATCGTCGCGCTCGGGGAGAGTCGGGGCCGCGGCCACGCCACCCTGCGCATCGCTCGTAATAGCCCGCAGATCTTCCACGTTCGTGGGCAGGAACAGGCGGCCGTAGTAGACCCAGAACGTGTTCGCGGGGTCGGGGAACACGCTGAGCTTCACCCGCGGGCTCACCTGATGCTGATTGCCCGCGAACGGCGCGCTGTGGTTATCGAACCGCACACCGGTGCGGATCTCCCAGTGGTCCGACGGCGCGATCGCCGTCTGGGCGTAGACCCCCACGTCGCTGCCTTTCAGGTCGGAGCTGGACGCGGGCCCGGGGCTGCCCGAGTTCGTGACCGTGGAGAAGTCCTCGTGCCCGCCCGTATACGAGGCGAGTACGCCGGTCTTGAATTCGAGCCCGTGGTGCGGCTGGAGCGTGTAGTCCAGCTTCACGCCGGCCGTATGGAAGTTGCGGTCTTCGCTCAGGGTGTAGTGCGCCGTGTCTGGGAAGAAGACGAACGTCGCGGAGTCGCTGAGACCGGGTGTATAGGTGAGGCTGCCGTCGCGGAAGAATGCGCCCAGGAACAGCTCGGAGGCCTCGAACCGGTGGCGCCAGCCGAGGTTCACGAAGCCGTTGACATCCTGCTGATGATCGTCGATCACGCCCTCGGCGGAGTCGAACGGCACGGCGAAGCGGGTGCGGGAGCGGTTCAGGTCGAGGTTCACTACGTCGCGGTCGGAGGGGACGTACTGGATCTTGCCGAACCCGAACAGATCGGTGCCGTCGTTGTGAAAGTTCTCGACGCTGTTGTGCAGCGAATCGAAGGCCACCGGTTCCCGCCGCATGTCGGTTGCCTGCCGCGCTCCGGAGAAGAAGAACCCCCACTTGTCGGCGTTGGTACTGATGTTCAGCGCTTGCCCGTTCGCCGAGAAGGAGCCTCCGTAGCCGGATGCGTCCAGGTGGAGTCCCCCGGACGGAATGCGTGTGGTGACGTTGATGATGGCGGCGTTCTTGTTGCCGTACTCGGCGTCCCAGCCACCTGTCTGGAAGTCGATCTGGTTCACCACCTCGGGATCGAACAGCTCGTTCAGGCTTCCGGAGATGCCCGAGGGCACCGGCACGCCGTCCACGTAATAGGTGTATTCGGCGTGCTGGCCCCGGATGTGGACCTCCCCGGTCGGCGCGCGCGCCGCGCCCACGATCGATTGCTGCAGGATCTGCGACGTCGTGTTGGTGGGTGCACTGTGATAGTCGTTCTGCTTGAAGATCTGGTTGCCCGAGCGCGTGTCGACCGCGAGTGGCACGGTCGAGCTGACCTCGACCGCCGACAGGTTGATCGGGAGCGGAACCAAGCGGAAGTCGGCCCGGGCGACGCTCTCGGTCTGCGCCACTGCGATGTCCCGCGCTTCGGGACGGTAGCCCAGGTAGCGGACCTCCACGCTGTACGATCCCGCGGGAAGGTTGTGAATCACGTAGCGGCCGAAGGCATCGGTGGTCGCGGTGGCGATCGTGTTGCCCTCCCGGATCACGCGTACTTCGCCGCCCGGCAGCGGCGTGCCCGTCGCGCTGTCCGCGACGGAGCCCCCGATGTCGCCGTCGGCGGCGAAGGCCGAACGGGCCGAGAGGGCCCTGGCGAGGCACATCACCAGCGCCAGGCACAGGACTGTCCTGGGTTTCATGAGCTCTCCTTTTTTCGTGAGTGCACAGCTCTGTTCCGGCGCGGCTCCCGTGCGGGAGCGCGACGGAGCGACGGCACGGCTAGGAGAGCGTCGGAGGAGCTCGAGGCTGGGGGTGGGGTCGCGCGAGGGCGTGCCCTGTGTCCGTCCGCTCGACGGGACGCGGCGCCCGGTGGAGAGCGTCAGCGGGACGGAGGGGCATGGCCCCGCCCGTAAGGGCGGGGGTTGTGAGGAAATGACACAGCGCGCAATCCGGTGCGTGAATGCGCGTGCAGCTCGTGGCGGTATGAGACTCGAAATGCGCGGTGGCGTGCGTGCCCGCGGCGTCGAGTCGGGCGTCCGCCCAGGCGGCGGCACCCGGCAGCGCGAGCTGCAGGGCGGCTCCGAGGAGCCACACCACACGCACCCCGCGGGGACGTCGCGCGGCGTCCGTCACGGCCGTGCGGGCATCAATTTCCGGAGCACGATCGCTCCCACCAGCACGATGCCGTACATGCACACGATCAGCGGGCCGGTTGGAAGGTCACCGGCGAGCGAGAGCCAGAGACCGAGGACGGACGCCAGCGCGCCGGAGCCCCAGGAGATGTAGGCGAGGCGTTTCATGTCCCGCGTGAACAGAAAGGCGATCACCGCCGGGACGACGAGGAAGCTGAACACCATCAGCACGCCGGCGACCGGTACGGCGAGCGTGATCACGACGCCGAACGACAGGTAGAAAAGGAAGTCCCACCACTTGATCCTCCATCCCAGCCGCTCGGCTTCCTCAGGGTGGAACGAGATGGTGAGGAAGCGGTGCCGCAGGGCGAAGTGGAACACGCCGAGCGCCGCATACACCGCTGCCAGCTTGATGATCGTGGGTTGGAACGTGACCCACAGGATGCTCCCGGTCAGGGTCTTCTCGATCGCCTCACCGCCGCCCGGCACTTTGTTGGCGACCAGCACCGCCGCCGCCGAGGCGACCACGTACACGATGCCGATGAACGCCTCCTGAGGCACGCGCCGGCCTTCCCGGGGCGACGTGCGGGTGAGCGCGAACAGCAAGGCTCCGACCGCGGTGGCGAAGAGGGCGAAGACGTAGGCCCACGTCGAATCGGCTTCCACGTGAATCAGCAGCGCCGACAGGCCTCCGAGGGCCGCCATCTGTGCCAAGGACAGGTCGACGAAGATGACTTCCCGCGCGATCACATGGAGCCCGAGGTAGGACAGCATCGCCACCAACACCATGCAGGCGACGAAGGGCGGGATCATCAACTGGAGACCGCTCATCTCACTGCCCTCGTCCATTGGCTGCCGCGCTGCCCGGCTCGAACGCGCGGGCGAGCTCGGAGATCCACAGGTTCATCAGGTCGAAGTACGTGTTGATCCCGCTCGCCCCGCCGGTGTTGGAGGGTACGATGACGGCCTTGGCGCCCGTCTTCTGTGCGACCTCGAGGACTTGATTCCGGTCATAATAGTTGGTGGAGAGCAGCACCTGGATGTGTTGCTCGCGCATCTCGTTGATCACTTCGAGGACATGGCCCGGCGTGGGGGGGATGCCGGGCTTCGGCTCGATGTAATCGACGCACGGCAGGCTGTATTCGCGCGAGAAGTAGTCCCACTCCTTGTGGTAACACGCGACCGCCTTGCCCCGAAACGGCATCCCTTGCTGGAGCCATCCTCCCAGCCGGGTGACCAACGCGACGCCCTGATACTGTTTTGCCTTCAGGAAGTCGAGCAGCTTCCCCTGGCGGTCGAGATCGGCCAGGGCCTGGCCACCGAGCAGCTTCACGAGCTCTTCCCCGAACAGCGCGCGATAGATGCGGTCCTCGAAGTCCTTTTCTCGCGGCGCGAAGTAGTCGGCGTTTTCCGGGGACACGCGCTTCAAGCCCGTCAGAATGTTGCGGGCGATTTGAACGGCGTTGAGGGGTGCCGTCCAGATGTGCGGGTTGCCGTACACGTGGATGTCGCCCTGAGCGCGCGAAAAACTGGTGGGGACATCGAGCAGATCGATCCCGGCGTACGCGGCCACGTAGCCCGGTCCGCCTTCGGTCACCTTTGGGTTGTTCGCCTTGTCGAGCAGCGCCGGCACCCACAACTCGAGATCGAGGCCCGTCGTGACGAAGACGTCCGCTTGGGACAGCATCGGGATGAAGCTGGGCTTCGGTTGCACGTAGTGAGGATTCTCGTCGCCGGTGGCGATCGAGTTCACGACGCCCCGGTCCCCGACGATCTCGCGTGCGATGGCGGCGTAGGTCGTGAGCGAGGTGACGACCTTCACCTTGCCCGCGCTGCGGGGCGGGCGGACGGGCGTGGGAGTATGGAGCGCGAGCAGCAGAGCGATGACTGGCAGCATGTCAGTAGGTCTCGTGTTTGTGTGGTCCGATCGCCCAGACGGCCTGGAGGGCGAAATCGTTCGTCGCGGCCCGGCCCATGGTCTGGGACCAGGTATACTGCGCGCGCAGCTCGACCCACTCGCTCTCCCACAGGGTCAGCGAAGGGAGAACCTGGCGCGTGATGAGGCCTGAGTCGGGGCGTTCGACGTAGTCGTACCGCAGTCCGGCGATCCACCGTTGGCCGAGCTTGTAGGTGGTGCCGACGTAGTAGCCGAGGTGAGTCCCGCCGGTGCCGGAATACTCTCTCCGCAGCGCGTACAGCTCGCCTCGCAGCGTCCACTCGCGGTACAGCCCCTGAGCCGGTGGACGCCACGTGAGTCGGAAATCGATCCCGCCTACCCTGGTGCGAAGACTCGAATCGGGGTCGGTGCCGTACAGCGCCGTGCCACCGAGCTGCATGTAGGTGGAGCGCGTCAGCTGCCAGAAGTTCAGCAGGTGCAGGAGGTACGTCGGCCGGCCGGTGGCCCCGAATAGCTCCGCATCGCTCTCGCTGCGCGTGACCTGCGCGGTGACCTCGTGGGTTCCGAGCCCGCCGAACGCCCGATACAGCGAGATGCCGGCACCGGCCAGCCCGTCGTCTCCGAGATAGGTCCGGAGGGCGAGGGGGTATTCGGTCTCCGGGAGGGCGTGCAGGTGCCAGCGATTCAGCTCGCCGAACTGCTGGCGGAACTTCCCGATGTCGAACCGAATGTGGCCCGGCAACCCGGTCCAGTATGCGTACCCCTCTTCGATGCTGACATTGCCGTTCTCAAAGCTCACGAAAATCTTGGTGCTCGAGTAGGGGTCGAGCGGCGACTGAAAGCCAACTTCGAACTCCCGCGGGTCGAAGTTCTCGCGCTGGATGCCCTCGAGGCGCGCGCCAGCGCGTACATCGCCCGTGGCGCTGATTTCCGGATTGAGCTGCGGCTGACTGCGCTCACGGCCGACGAATTTCGTGGGCCCGGCGGTGTCGGCTTTCATCTTCGTGGTATCCGTGCCCGCCGCGACCGCGGCGGCGGCGCGCAGGGCGGCGAGCGACGTGTCGGCCGCCGGCTCGGCCGCCGCGTGATGGATGAGCTGGGCCCGCATACTGTCGAGCCGGGCCTTGAGCGCCCGGACCTCGGCCGCGAGCGAGTCTACCCGGCGCTGCTCGGCCGGTTGCTGGGCGGACGTGCGTCCTGGCAGCGCGAGCAGGCAGGCGAGCGCAGCCGTGACCGCATAGTGATCTCGAATCATCCTGAGGGTCTCCCCGTTTCCAGTGGTCCGGGCGAGCGTACAGCGGGATGCCGGACGCGCGCGATCGGTCGGCCGGCACGGCCGGCCGCCAGACTACGAACGGGAGGTGGGAGGACCTCGGGGTGGGGCGGTGCGGTAGTCGGGGCGGCACGCCGGCGCCGCGCCCCGGCTGGGGAGCGGCCCGTCGGTCGTGGCCGGCGCGGCCAGCTGGGTCCGCGGCTGCTGCGCCTGAAGCTGCGAGCCGGCGTAATGACACAGCGTGCAGCGCAGCTCGTCGTGCAGCGCGATGCACGCGCTGGCATGCTGCGCCTCGATGTGAATCGGTGCGGTGAACCGCTCCGACGCGTGGGCCAGCGAGACCGCGCTGCCCGCCAGCCCCTGAAGCACCAGGAGCAGCGCCGCTAGCCTGCGCGTCCGGCGGGTCGGCATCGTCGTCGGTTCGATCACGCCCTGCCTACGGTTCGGGTGGGTCGGCCGTTGCGACGGGCGACGCGCTGGTAGGCGCGCAGCCGGCGCAGCATGCGGCGATCGTGGTACACCGCATCGTCGCCCTTCGGCGTCTCGATAATCTTAATCACGGGCGCGAGGCGCGGGTCGCGCATGATCTGCCGGAATAGCTCGGATCCGATGGTCCCCTCGCCGATCCACTCGTGGCGGTCTACGCCGGAGCCCGCCGCGCTCTTGGAGTCGTTGAGATGCAAGCACTTGAGCAGCTCGAGCCCGATCAGGCGGTCGAAGCTCTCCCACACCCCCGCGAGCCCAGCGGCCACGTCATACCCCGCGGCGTGGAGATGCGCCGTGTCGAGACAGAAGCCCACCCGCGCCTGCAGGGAGGCTGGGAGAGCGCGCCGGAGCGCCGTCAGCTCCTCGAAGCTCTTCCCCAGGGCGGTGCCGGCGCCCGCAGTCCCCTCGATGAGCACGCCCACCTCGCCCGGCACGGCGGCGAGGCAGCGGGCGTACCCGCGGGCGTTGCGCTCGAGGCCGGCGGCCCGGTCGTCGATGTAGTTGCCGGGGTGCGACACGACCCAGGGAATCGCGAGCGCACGGCAGCGGGCCAGCTCCGCCGTGAAGGCCGCCACGCTTCGCTCGCGCAACGCCTCGTCGGGCGACGCGAGGTTGATGAGATAGCTGTCGTGCGAGACCACGGCGCGGATCCCGCTGGCCGCGAGCGCGGCCCGGAACGCGACGACGACGTCGTCGCGCAGCACGGGCTCGCGCCACTGGTTGGGCGTCTTCGTGAAGATCTGGATCGCGCTGGCCCCGATCGCGACGCCGCGCTCCGGGGCGCGCGCCACCCCGCCCTGAGTCGAGACGTGCGCGCCGAGCAGGTCGCGCGCCGTGGCCTTCACGCCCATGGCTCCTCGGTGAACGCGAGCCGCGAGATCAGCGGCACGAACCGCACACCGCCGGCGCGCCGCTCCGTGAGGTCTCCTTCCGCTCCGCGCTGCAGGATGATCAGTTCCTGGCCGGAGAGGTCACCGACCGGAATGACGAGTCGTCCCCCCCTCCCAGGGGCGAGCTGCTCGGTGAGCGGCGTCGGAATGCCGGGCGCCGCCGCGGTCACGATGATGCGGTCGAACGGGGCACGCTCCGGCCAACCGCCCGCCCCGTCCCCCAGCCGCGTCTCGATGCCGCGAAGGTCGAGCCGGCGAAAGCGCTCCTCGGCTTCGACCAGGAGGTCGGGGAGGCGTTCGACCGTGTACACCCGGGCGCCCAGGTGCGCCAGGATCGCGGTCTGGTAACCGGACCCGGTCCCGATCTCGAGCACGCGGTGGCCGCGGCGCGGCGCGAGCGCTGCGGTCATGAGCGCCACGATGAGGGGTTGCGAGATCGTCTGGCCGCTGCCGATCGGCAGCGGCGCGTCCTCGTAGGCGTCGCGAGCGAGGTGCGGAGGCAGGAACCATTCGCGCGGGACCCACGCCATCGCGGCGAGGACCCGCGCGTCGCGGATTCCGCGATTGACCAGCTGGCGCACGACCATGCGGCGGCGGACGCGCCGCGTCTCAGGTGCCGGCCCGCCCATCCCCCCTCCTCCGCGGTTGCCGTCCCATAGGGTGAACTATAGCTTGACACCCTCCCCTGCGCGGCCGGGACCGTTGCCGGAACAGAGCCAACAGCGCATCCTCCTCGTCGGCGACGCCGGGGCCCGCCCGGACGGCCTCGAGCGGTTCCTGGTGCGCGGTGGCTTCCAGGTCACCGAAGCGGCCTACCCCCCCTCCCCCCCCGGCCCCGACCGGCCGGGGCACCAGCCTCCCGACATGGTGGTGCTCACGATCGGCGCCAACGACCCCCGTCTGGTAGACCAGGTGCGCGACCTCGCGACCGCAACCCGGTTCGCTGGCGCGCCCGTGATCGTGCTCGTGGCTGACGGCGGGGCCGACGCGGTCGCGGACGCGCTCCAGGCCGGGGCCCAGGACGCGATGACGACGCCCGTCCACTTCGGCGAGCTGCGGGCCCGAATGGATGCGGACCTGCGCCAGCGCCGCGATCTGCACGACGCCCGCGACGCGCTGCGCACCCGGGACCTGTTGTTCGACATCTTCCAGGAAGTGTCGGCCGCGCTGCGGGCCGACGAGATCTTCCAGACCCTGGTCCGCCGCGTCGGACAGGCGTTCGGCCTCACGCACTGCTCGTTCGTGTTGACGGCCCCGGGCGACGACAAGGGCCGCGTGGTGGCCGTGTACGAGAACCCGACGATCCGCGACCTCCGCGTCGAGCTCGAGCGCTATCCCGAGATTCAGGAGGCGATCCGCACCGAGCGGCCCGTGATCATCCACGACGTGCACGATCACCCGCTGTTCGAGACGATCCGCAAGCGCTGGCAGCAGCAGGAGATCGAGATCAACGTACAGTCCGCGGTCGCGCTGCCGGTGTTCGTCCAGGGCCGCGCCGCGGGCGTGTTCTTCCTGCGTACGGTGCAGGGCGATCCCCGGCTTCGCACCCAGGACGTGGCGTTCGCCAACACGATCGCCCAGGCCGCCGCGCGGGTGCTCGAGAACGAGGAGCGGCGCGCGGCCATCTACCGGCGCCAGATCTCGGCGGGCGTGACCGACGTGCTCACGGGATGCGCGAGCCTCGACGGGCTCGATCGCCGGCTGCGCGACGAGTTCGAGCGGGCGCGCCGCTATTCGCTGCGCTTCGCCCTCGTGGTGATCGACATCGATCGGTTGCGCGACATCAACGAGCGGCTGGGCCAGCAGGCCGGCGACCGGGTGTTGGGTGAGCTCGGCGCCATGATGCAGCGCGAGGTCCGCGCGCCCGACTTCGTGGCGCGCTACGGCGGCGACGAGTTCGCGCTCATCCTGCCGGAGACCAACGCGCAGGGCGGGCGCCAGTTCGTCGAGCGGCTGCGCCAGCTGCTGCTGCGGCACACGTTCCCGGACCTGGGCCCCGGCAAGGTGCCGGGACTCTCGGCCGGCGTGGTCGCCTTCCCGCACCCCGAAGTGCTGCGGCCCGAGGACTTGTTCACGCAAGTCGAGGCGGCGCTCGATCGGGGGAAAAAGAGCGCGCCGGATCGCATCGGAGTCGCGGACACGGCCTAGTCCAACGTCTTGTGGAAGCGCCGCACCGACGCGGCGATCATCACGACCGCGAACCCGGTCAGCACGGCCACCTCCTGCCAGAGCGCCTCCAACCCCACGCCCTTGAGCAGAATCCCCCGCAGCACCTTGAGAAAGTGCGTGAGCGGCAGGAGCAGGCCCAGCCACTGGAACAGCGGTGGCATCGCCTGGCGCGGGAACATGAAGCCCGAAAGCAGGATGTTCGGCAGTACGAAGAAGAACGCCACCTGCATGGCCTGCTGCTGCGTGCGCACCAGCGTCGAAATGAACAACCCGAACGACAGGCTCGCGATCACGAACAGGAGCGCGATCGCGTAGAGCAGCAGGACGTTGCCGCTGAGGGGCACGTCGAACACCACTCGGCCGAGCACCAGCACGGCGGTCATCTGGACGAGCCCCACGCCCACGTAGGGAGTGATCTTGCCGAGCATCAGCTCGGTCTTGGTCACGGGGGTGACGATGAGCTGCTCGAGCGTGCCGCGTTCGCGCTCGCGCACGATGGCCATCGCGGTGATGAGCACCATCGTGATCGTGAGGATCACGCCCACCAGGCCCGGCACGATGTAATTCGGGCTGCGGAGCCCGGGATTGTAGCGCGGCCGCACGCGTGCCTCGAGGGGCATCTCCTCTCGTCCGGCTGCGCGCGACAGGATCGCGAGGTTGCGGCTCTGGGTGACGCCCGCGGCGGCGGCGATGGCGGCCTGCGAGGACAGCGGGTCCGCCGCGTCCACGATGACCTGCACGCGGGCCGTGGTACCGCCCACGAGCCGTCGGGGAAAATCGTACGGCACCACGATGCCGGCCTGCGCGTCGCCGCGATCGATGGCGCGGTCGAGCGCGGGCCGGTCGTCGACGTAGCCGATGATGCGGAAGTTCCCCGTGTTCTCGAATGCCGCGATCAGGTCCCGGCTCGGGGGCGTGCGGGACTGATCGAGCACCACGGTCGGCAGATGCCGTACGTCCGTCTGGATCGCGAATCCGAACAGCAGCAACTGGGCGACGGGGAGCCCGATCATGATGGCCAGGGTGAGCCGGTCGCGCCGCATCTGGATGAATTCCTTGCGGACCATCGCCGGGAAGCGAGGCATCATCGCTCGGGCCGTTCCACCTTTCCGCGCCATATCGTCATGTCACGCCCCATCCTCCGCTAGTTGGAACGGCCCTCGTCACGCTCCTGCAGAATGACGAACGCGTCCTCCAGAGTGCGGCCGCCGACCTGGGCCGCCACCTCGGCGGGCGTGCCCAGCGCGATGAGACGGCCGCCGCTCAGCATCGCCAGCCGCCGGCAGCGCTCCGCTTCGTCCATGTAGTGGGTGGTTACGAGCACCGTCGTCCCGTGCGCCGCGAGATCGTGGATCGCGCCCCAAAACCGGCGCCGGGCCGCGGGATCGACGCCCGCGGTCGGCTCGTCGAGGAACAGCACCGCCGGGCTGTGCAGCAGGGCGCAGCCCAGGGCGAGTCGCTGCTTCCAGCCACCGGAGAGCTCGCCGGCGAGCTGGCGCAACCGGGCGCCGATCTCGAGGAACGCGACGACCTCGGCCACGCGGGCACGACGGGCGTCGCCGGTCAGCCCGTAAATCGCGGCGTAGAAGGTCAGGTTTTCGCCGGCGGTGAGATCCTCGTACAGCCCGAACTGCTGCGACATGTAGCCGATGCGCTGGCGGACCTGCTCGGGCGCGGCGGCGACGTCGATGCCCGCCACGGTGGCGGAGCCCGCTGAGGGCTCGAGGATGCCGCACAGCATCCGGATGGTGGTGGTCTTCCCCGAGCCATTCGGCCCCAGCAGCCCGAACACTTCGCCCCGCTCGATGCGCAGCGTGAGCTCGCGCACCGCCGTGACCGGGCCGAAGCGGCGCGTGAGACCCCGCGTCTCGACCCCGGGCGGACTCACGGCCGCAGCGGGACGTACAGGGTGACCGGCATGCCGGCCTTGAGTCGTCCGCCCACGTCACCGCTGTCGAGCTCCACTTTGATGCCGAACACCAAGTCAGCGCGCTCGCGCTCGGTGAGAGCCGCCCGCGGCGTGAACTCTGCGCGCGAGGCGACCTCCACGATCCGTCCCGAAAAACTCCGGTCGTACCCGTCGAGCCGCACGGTCACGGCGTCGCCCCGCTGCACCCGAGCGATGGCGAGGTCGCCCACGTACGCGCGGATCCACGGCCGGTGTACCAGGCCGAGCGAGACGACCGGGGCGCCGCTCGTGAGCGCCTCCCCGGGGTTGACGTAGCGAGTGAGCACGACCCCGTTCTCTGGCGCCACGACGGTCAGCTCGTCGCGGATCGCGAGCGCCGCGGCCAGCGCGGCGGCCGCCGCGGCGGATTCGCTCGGCGCGGCGCGCATGGCCGCGACGCGGGCGGCGGCGGCGGCGGCGGCCGCCCGTAGCGCGTCGTACTGCTGCTGCGAGACGATCCCTTGGGCCCGCAGCGGCTCAGCGCGGCCGAGGTCGTTCGCCGCGCGCGCGCTGTCCGCCTGCGCCCCCACCACCTCGTTCACTCGGAACGCGGCCGCATGCGCCTGGGCGCGCCGCTGTGCGATCAGGGCGTCGAGGCCCGGCTGCTCCAGCACCGCGACCGTATCGCCCCGGCGCGTGCTGTCGCCCTCGTCCTTGAGCAGCCGCGCCAGCCGCCCCGACGCGAGTGGGGCGAGCTGCACCTCGCGGATCTCGACGGTCCCGGAAACCCGGAGCATGCCTTCGTCGCGGTGACAAGCGGTGGTGGCGAGCAGCGTTACACAGGCGACGTCGCGCAAGATCGTCGCGCAAAGGCGTCGTGCGAAACCGTGGCGGGACGACACCGCGTGACGTCGTCGCGTGACGCTCTTGCGCGACGTCTCTGCTCGACGCCTCACACTTATTTGTGGGATTTCAACCAGTTCACGGGATCCAGCGCGATCCCCCCGCGTCCCCGGATCTCGAAGTGCAGGTGCGGCCCCTGATCGCTCGACCCCCCGCCGACGTGCCCGAGGGTCTGGCCGCGGATCACGCGCTCGCCCTTCGTCACCGTCGCGTCGCTCAGGTACCCGTAGAAGCTGTAGTAGCCGCCCCCATGGTCGATCAGCACCGACGTGAGGTAGGTGCCGAGTGGGCCGGCGAGGCTCACGGTGCCGGCGGCCACGGCCCGCACCGGCGTTCCCGTGGGGGCCGCGATGCCGATGCCGTGCCACGGAATGCGCGTCTTGTTCGGGCCCGTGCCGGTGCCGAACCGGTACAGCAGCCGTCCCTCGACGGGCCAGTCGAGCTGACCCAGGTCCGCGGTGGTGATCGCCGCCGCCGCCGCCGCGCCGCGCGCTTCCGCCTCGAGCCGGGCCCGCTCCAACGTCGCGATCCGGTCGTTCAGGCTCTTCTCGTCGCGCTCGAGCTCGGACAGCCGCTCGAGCGCGTGGCGCGCGCTGCGCCGCGTGGCGACGAGCGATGCCTGCCGCTCGCGCTCGAGCGCCAGATACCGATCCAGCTCCTGGGTGCGCTCGGTCTTGCGGCGGGCGAGGGCGTCGCGCGCGTCCACCAGCGTCTCGCGCTCTCGCCCGATGCGGCGCTGCAGCTTGGACATATCGTTGGCGAGGAGCCGGTCCTGCCGGCTCACGAGGTACAGGTACTTGTAGCGTGACAACAGGTCGCCGAAGCTCTCGGCGGCGAGTAGCACCTGATAGGCGTACAGCGCGCCGCGCTTGTAGATGTCCACCAGCCGCCGCTCCAGCACGGCCCGCTTCTCGGCCAGGGCGTTCTGCGCGAGCAGCAGGTCGACCGTCGTCCGGTCGATCTGGTCCGAGAGCCCGGCGATCTGGCGGTCCAGCTCGTTCACGATCCGGTTGGTGGTCTCCTTCTGGCGCTCGATGTTGGCGAGCTCGTCGGAGAGGGAATGGGCTTGAGTCCGCAGGCGCTCGAGCTCCTGCTCCACGTCGGAGCGCTCGCGCCGAATGCCTTCGAGACGCTGTTGGTTATCTCTGAGTTGTTGGTCGAAGGGTTGGGGGCGTTGGGAGAAAAGAGACGTTGCACAAAAGGCGTAGCACAGAGACGTCACGCAAAACCGTCGCGCAAAGGCGTGAACGGATCCCCGCTTCTGCGCGACGTCTCTGCGTGACGTCTTTGTGCTACGCATCCGCGCGACGCCTCAGACTTTGCGTAAGTGTCGCCCCACCGACGCGGCGCTTCCAAATAAGCCAATGAGAGTACCGAAACCGACAATCGCGATCCCCTGCTCCCGCGAGAAGAACGCGGCCTGTATCAGCCAGCGGTTGATCAGCACATACGCGCCGTAGGAGAGCGCCATCGCCACCAGCCCGCCCAGCATTCCCTTGATCGCGCCCTGCAGCAGGAAGGGTCGCCGGATGAAGCCGTCGGTGGCGCCCACCAGCCGCATGATCGCGATCTCGCGGCTGCGCTGCAGCACCGCCATGCGGATCGTGGTGCCGATGATGATGATCGCCACCACGGCGAACGCCGCGCCCACCACCAGGCCGACCGCCGCGGCCACCTGCCGCAGCCGATCCAGCTTCTCCACCCAATCCCGCCCGAACCGCACGTCGTCCACGAACCCGAATCCGCGCAGCCGGTCGGCCACCTCGTTGACGTGCTGGGCGTCGCGAAACCGCGGCTTGAGCTTCAGCTCGATCGATGCCGGCAGGGGATTGCGCTCCAGCTCCTGCAGCACGTCGCGGAACTCGACCAGCTCCCCGCGCGCGCGCGCCAGCGCCGAGTCCTCGCTCACGTATGTGGCCGACTGCACTTCGGGAAACGCTTCGATGTCCTTTCCTGCGAGCGTGATGGTCTCGATCGGGGTGCCGGGCAGGAGGTAGGCGACGATCTCCACGCGCTCCGCCACACCGCGCAAGGCGTCCTGCAGGTTCACCGCCACCAGCCCGAACAGCCCGACCACGAACAGCGAGAACGCGATGGTCGTCACCGAGAGCGCGGACAAGAGGGGCGCCCGGCGGAAGGTAAGCAGGGCCTCGCGGATCGTGAGGTTCATGTCGACGCCGCCTGGTCGCGCGGCTCGTCCGCGACGGAGTCGTACACGAGCGCCCCTTCCTGCAGCTCGATCACGCGGTAGGGGGCCTGGCGCACCAGGTCCAGATCGTGCGTGGCCATGAGGACCGCGGTGCCGCTCGCGTTGATGTCGCGCAGCAGCTGGAACACCCCGCGCGTCGCTCGCTCGTCTAGGTTGCCGGTGGGCTCGTCGGCGAGCAGCACGGTGGGCTCGTTGACCAGGGCCCGCGCGATCGCGACCCGCTGCTGCTCGCCGCCGGACAGCTCCCGGGGGTAGGCCCGTGCTTTGGCGGCGAGCCCGACCTGGGTGAGCACGCGCATCACGCGCGCCGCAATGGTCGACCGGCGGGCGCCCGTGACCTCGAGCGCGAAGGCGACGTTCTCTTCCGCCGTGCGGTCCTCCAGCAGGCGGAAGTCCTGGAACACGATGCCGAGGCGGCGGCGCAGCATCGGCACGTCTTTGCGGCGTAGCTCGGCGACGTTGAACCCGGAGACGCGCACCTCGCCGCTCGTCACGGGCTCTTCGGCGAACACGAGCTTCAGGACCGTCGACTTACCGGCCCCGGAGTGGCCCGTGAGAAACACGAACTCGCCCTTGGCGATGTGGAAGGAGACGTCCTTCAGGGCGAGCCCCCCCTTGGGGAAGGCCTTGAAGACATTCGTGAACTTGATCACTTACAGTTGCGCCAGGGCCTGCGCAAAGTCCGCGATGAGGTCGTCGGCGTCCTCCAGTCCGATGGAAAATCTCAGGAACCCATCGGGAATGCCAGCCCGCGCGCGCGCATCGGGCGTGAGCATCGCGTGCGACGTGAGTCGCGGCTCCGACACCAGCGTCTCCACTCCCCCGAGGCTCGGCGCGTGGGCGGCGATCGTGAGCGCCCGCAGAAACCGCTCCGCCGCCCGGGCGCCGCCCTTCAGCTCGACCGCGACCATGCCGCCCAGCCCGTCGAGGATCCGCTTCGCCACGTCGTGATCGGGGTGCGAGGCGAGCCCGGGGTGGTGCACGGCGGCGAACTGCGACTGCTTGGCGCACCACTCGGCCACGGCCAGCGCCGTCTGGTTCTGCCGCGCCACGCGCACCCCCAGCGTCTTCATCCCCCGCTCGATCAGCCACGCCGCCATCGGGTCCAGGGCCGGGCCCCACACGTGCAGCAGTTTCCGCACTTCTTCGATCACCGACTCGCTGCCCACCACGGCGCCGGCGAGGACGTCGTCGTGGCCGTTCAGGTACTTGGTGGCGCTGTGAATCACTACGTCGGCGCCGTGCTCTAGCGGCCGGTAATTGAGCGGCGTCGCGAACGTCGAATCCACCAGCAGCGCCAGCCCCTCCGTCTTGCACAGCGTAGCGATCGGCTCCAGATCGAGCACCCGCAGGAGCGGGTTGGTCGGCGTCTCCACGAAGATGGCGCGCGTGTTCTTCTTGAGGGCGCGCTTCCAGGTACGCTGCTCCAGCGGGTTCACGAGCGACACGTCGATTCCGAACCGCCCGAATTCCTGCGCGAACAACCGCTGCACGCCGCCGTAAATCCACTCGCTCGCCAGCAGGTGGTCGCCCGGCCGCAGCACGGCCAAGTGCGACAGCGCGACGGCGCCCATGCCGCTGCCCACGAAGATCGCCGCCTCGCCGCCCTCGAGCAGCGCCAGCCGCTTGGCGATCGCGATGTGGTTGGGATTGTTGCCATACCGGCTGTAGACGACTTCCTGCGTCGAGCCGATGGGATTGGTGAAGGTCGCGCTCTGATACAGGGGGGTGACGACGGGCGTCCAGTCCGGACGGGCCTGCGGATCGCCGTGCACCGCGTGGGTCGAGAAGCCGAGGCGGCGCTTCACCGGCCTCGCCCGATCACGCGAGCGTGAGCGCGATGGTCCCTGCGGACGTGCGCACGGCGAGCCGCCGCGCCACCAGGTCCTGGAGCAGCGCCGCCGCCGCTTCGGGCGCCCCCAGCGCCTCGAGCTCGCCGGCCCCCCCCCCGTCGCGCCGCTCGATCAGCGCCGCCAGCCCGTGGCCCGCCAGCACCGGCTCGATCGCCTCGCGGTGCCCATCAGAGATCCCGGAGAGCACCACCACCGCGCGCCGGTCGCGCAGCAGCTTCGCCACGATCTCGTCGGCGCAGGAATAGTCGATGCAGCCCACGCCCGTGAAGTCGATGCGGGTCACGGTGACGGGGTCCTGCGCCGTGGCCATGGCCCGCTCGATGCGCTCCCGGACCACGCGTCCGGTGGGTCGGGTGACCAGGTCCGCGTAGACGCCGGACACCGACTCCTGGAGCACCGCATGCACATCGATGTGTTGTATCACGGCGTCGTGGATCCCTGCTCGGGGATGATGATGAGCACCTGGGCACCCGGAAACGCCGGGAGGCCGTCCTGCAACGGTACGTCGTCGTCCCATTTGGGCACGATCGCGATGCGCGCCGTGCCGCTGCGGATCACGATCTTGCCGTCCCAGCGGGCGAGGTAGCGCCGGATCCCGGCGAGACCCTGCCCCCGCCCCGGATCGCGAAACCGGCTGATCCCCTGGACCAGCGCCGCCTCCAGCGCCGCTGCGTCGCCCCAGCGGGCCCCGAAGCGCTTGCTCTGGGTCGGCTCGAGCGAATGACGGAACCCCACCCCGGCGTCCGCCACCGCGATCACCACCACGCGCCGCGCCAGCTTGCGGCGCCAGTGGTACGCCTGCACCGCCACCCAGCCGCCCGTGCCGGCGTGTTCTACAATATTCTGACAGGCCTCCGAAAGCGCCATAGCGAAACCCATCGTCGCCTTCGGATCGAGCGCCAGCTCCGACGCCAAAATGGCGGACGCACGCTGCTGGATGTTCGACACCACGGCATGCACGTCCTCCGCCGCCCGCACCGGCGTCACGGGCAGCAGGACGTCGCTTTGCTCCGCCGGCTTCACGCGCGGCAGCTTGCCGTGGATCTCGAACAGCTCGGCGGCTTCGCGAAAAAAACCGGCGCGTGTCCAGTAGGTCAGGACGTCGGCGTGTGTCGGCGCCGTGAGCAGCGGCCGCTCGGGGGAGCCGGCGGCGCGAGCCGCCTGACCGGCCGCCAGCAGGCCGACCAGCCCGTAGGGTGACGCCCACTCCGTCGCGTGGGCGTCGAACAGCAGCCGCTCGCCGTCCCTGGCCGCCGCGACGTAGGCACCTGCGAACTGCTCGAACGAGCGATCATCGAACTGGGCCGGTACGTCGACCAGCCGCGTCATACCGGCGAGAGCCGGCCCAGCAGGTGGTCGCGCAGTCCAGTGGCGCCGCGGTGCGCCACGTTGCGCGCCCCCATCCGCGTGCCGAGGCGGAGCGCCTCCTCGAGTGGGAAGCCGCCGACGAGCGAGGCCACGAGCGTCGCGCCGAGGACGTCGCCGCAGCCCGTGGGATCACCGTCCGGGTCGGACGCCACGTCGGCCGCGATGCGGGCGCTCCGCACGGGACGGCCGGTGAAGTAGGCCGCGCCCCGCGGCCCGAGCGTCACGACCAGGGTCTGGCAGCCGCGCGCCAGCGCCCCCGCCGCCACGAGCAGCGGATCGGGGCCGAGCTGCGCCATCTCCTCTTCATTCAGCTGCACCACGTCGAAGCAGCCGAACCAAGCCGGCGCGTCCGGCAGCGGCTGGGGCACACGCGTGCCGTCGGGCTCTTTCCCGAGGAACAGGCTGTGCAGGTCGGCGAAGGCGAATCGCGGAAAGCCGCGCCGCAAGAGCTGCGCCGTTTCCAGGTCCAGCTCGTAGCCGGAGATGAAGTTCACGTACAGCGCGTCCAGGTCGCGCACCTGGGGGCCCAGCTCCGGCCACGTCCACGGCGGCACGCCCCCCGACATCTGCTCGCAGCGGCGCTCGGCCTGGTAGTAGCGCAGCGTGACGCGGTTGTTGGGCGCCGGCACTTCGAGGAAGCGTGCCCCGGGGGCCACATGGTGCAGCGTGCCCAAAAACTCGTTCGCCCGCGCCGCCAGGTCGCGGCCCACCTTCACGAGCGGCACGATCTGCCAGTCGTCGTGCAGCGTGGCGTCGAGCGCGGCGAGGGAGTAGGAGATCCCTCCCCACTCCTCGATCGCGGCGCGCGCCGGGTCGCGGCCGTAAATCGTGTCCCAGACCATCGACCCGATCACGCCCAGCCGCTTCACACGCGCCCCCGCGTGTGCTTGATGAACACCGCGGCCGCGCCGTACACGCCGGCCGTGCCCGTCAGCTCGCCGGGGACGATCCGGCACACGTCCGTGGCCGGCTTGAACGCCCGCCGGCGCACCTCGGCCCGCAGCGGCTCGAACAGCCGGTCTCCCGCGAGTGTCACGCCGCCGCACACGACCACGACCTCGGGGTTGAAGATATTAATGATGCTGGCGACGCCCGCGCCCAGGAACTTGGCCGTGTCCTTCACCACTTCGCGCGCGTACTCGTCGCCGTCGTGCGCCGCCTCGTATACCAGCTGGGCGGTGATCTTCGAGAGATCGCCGTTCACGTACTTGGGGAGGGACGTGTCGGTGCCCGGTCTGATCCCTTCGACTGCCCGCGCCGCGATCGCCGGGCCCGACGCGTAGGCCTCGAGGCAGCCGTAGTTGCCGCACTTACAGAGCCGTCCGGTCGAGTCGATGGTCATGTGTCCGATCTCGCCGGCGATGTCGGATGCGCCCCGGTAGACTTCACCGCCGAGCACGATGCCCCCGCCGATACCCGTGCCGATCGTGAGGCCGACGACATGGTTGGCGCCACGGGCCGCCCCGCGCCACCACTCGCCGAAGATGGCGCAGTTGGCATCGTTGTCGAGCGCGGCGGGGAGCCCCAGCGCCTGCGAGAGCCGATCGCGCAGCGGAAAGTTGGTCCAGCCGAGGTTGGGCGTGAGCAGCACGACGCCGGTCTTGGTGTCCAGCGGACCGGGCGATCCGATGCCGAAGCCCGCGATCTCCTTGCCGCGCGCCGCCGCCATCGACGCGCGCGTCAACTTCACGATGCGGGTGAGCACCGCGTCGGCGCCCTGCTCCGAGAAGGTCGGCTCCGAGACGAGTCCCAGGAGCTCCGAGCCGTCTTCGGCCACGGTGCCCGCGACGATGTTCGTTCCGCCGATGTCAATCCCGACGACGTAGCGCACCAGTCTCCTCGATGGCGTGAAGCACGTCTTCCACGGGCAGCGACCGCATGCAGCGGTGGTGGCCCAGCGGGCAGCGGGGCGGCCCGTGCGCGGAGCAGGGGCGACACGCCAGGCCGTCGAGCCCGACCACCCGATCGCGCGGTCCCCGCGGCCCGAACCCGAAGGACGGCACGGTCGACCCGAAGATCGCCACGGTGGGCGTGCCGACTGCCTGGGCGAAATGCAACGGGGCGCTGTCGTTCGTCACGAGCACGGACGCCCGCCGGATCGCCTCGGCCGACTGTCGGAGCGTCAGCTTGCCGCAGCCGTTCACCGCCCGCCACCGCCCTCCACCGCCTTCCACCGCCCGCACGACCTCTTCCGCCAGCCCCGCGTCCTCCGGCCCGCCGACCAGCACGATCGCGATTCTGGCCGCCAGGCGCTGCGCCAGCTCTCCATAATAGGGCCACCGTTTCGTGCCCCAGATCGACCCCGGCGCGAGGGCCACGAACGGCGCCTCGACGCCGTGCGCACCGAGGAACGTCTCCGTTGCCGCCCGATCCTCCGTGCTGATCACGAGCGTCGGCCGCGGAGGCGCCATGGCCCCGCCCGTCAGGGCGGGGAGGGCGGGGAGGGCGGGGAGGGCCAAAGCCAGCAGCCGGTCCACCTCGTGCCCTGTCTTCGGCCGCGGTCGGACGTCGGTATACAACAGCGGCCACCCGTCGTCGAACCCGACCCGCCGCGGGATGCGGGCGAGCCACGCCAGGAGCGCCGTCCGCAGGGAGCGATGGGGAAGATACGCCCAATCATACCGCTCCGCCCGCAGCGTGCGGGTGAGTCTGAGCAGCCCTTTCAGGCCGCGATCGCGGCCCTTCTTGTCGTAGGGGATCACGCGGCGCACGGCCGGGTGCGTCTCGATCAGCGGTGCCGCGGCTGGGGTGGTCACGACGTCCACCGGCCCGTGCCGAGCCGCGACGGCGTCGAGCAGCGGCGTCGTGAGCACGACGTCTCCGAGAAACGCGGTCTGGATGACGAGGCTAGTCAACCTGCAGAACCGCGAGAAACGCTTCCTGCGGGATCTCCACCGTGCCCACCTGCTTCATCCGCTTCTTCCCCTCTTTCTGCTTCTCGAGCAGCTTGCGCTTGCGCGTCACGTCGCCGCCGTAGCACTTCGCCGTGACGTTCTTGCGCAACGGGCGGATCGTCTCCCGTGCGATCACCTTCGTGCCGATCGCGGCCTGGATCACGACCTCGAACAGCTGCCGCGGGATCAGCTCGCGCAGCTTCTCGGCGATCTTCTTGCCCCACTCGTACGCCTTGTCCCGGTGGATGATCACGGAAAACGCGTCCACGGCGTCGCCGTTGAGCAGCATGTCGAGCTTGACGAGCTCGGACGGCCGGTACTCCTGGAACTCGTAGTCCAGCGAGGCATAGCCGCGCGAGATCGTCTTCAGCTTGTCGTAGAAATCGAGGATGATTTCGGCGAGCGGGAACTCCCAGGTGAAGTCCACGCGGGTCGGGTCCACGTAGTGCATCCCTCCGTACACCCCGCGGCGCTCCTGGCCCAGCCTCATGATTGCGCCGATGTATTCCGCCGGTGCCACGATCCGCGCCTTCACGTACGGCTCCTCGATGCGATCCACGGCCGAGCCGTGCGGCAGGAGGCTCGGGTTCTCGACCAGGTCCATGGTGCCGTCGGTCTTGTGGACGTGGTACTCCACGTTGGGGACGGTGCTGATCAAGTCGAGATTGAACTCCCGCTCGAGCCGCTCGCGCACGATCTCCATGTGCAAGAGACCGAGGAAGCCGCAGCGGAACCCGAAGCCCAGCGCCACCGACGATTCGGGCTCGTAATGCAGCGACGCGTCGTTGAGCTGCAGCTTGGCGAGCGCGTCGCGCAGCTCCTCGAACTGATTCGGCTCCGTCGGGTACAGCCCGGCGAACACCATCGACTTGATGTCGCGGTATCCGGGCAAGAGCGCCACATCCCGGTGCTCGGCGTCGAACACGCTGTCGCCCGGACGCGTCTCGCGCACGCCGCGCACGTTGGCGACGAAGTACCCGACCTCCCCCGCGGCGAGCTGCTCCGTGGGCTTGTGGCCGAGCTGCAGATAGCCGACCTCGTCCACCTCGTACACGTCTTCCTTGTGCGCCCCGAAAGCGATCTTCATGCCGGGCCGGATCGTGCCGTCCACCACGCGGATGCTGGGAATGGCACCACGATAGCGATCGTAGTACGAGTCGAAGATCAGGGCGCGCAGCGGCGCCTCGGCCGTGCCCCGGGGCGCTGGGATGCGGCGCACCACAGCCTCGAGCAGCTCGGGCACGTTGGTGCCTTCCTTGGCCGAGATGCGGAGGATCTCCTCCGGCTTCGCCCCGATCAGCTCGTGGATTTCCTCGGCACGGCGATCGGGCTCGGCTCCCGGCAGGTCGATCTTGTTGAGCACCGGGATGATCTCGAGCCCCGCGTCGAGCGCGAGAAACAGGTTGGAGATCGTCTGCGCCTGGATGCCCTGGGAGGCGTCGACCACCAGGATCGCCCCCTCGCACGCCTGCAGCGACCGGGACACCTCGTAGGTGAAGTCCACATGGCCGGGGGTATCGATCAGATTCAGCTCGT
>Ga0209239_1000441_pt1 | contig 23564 bp, 28 predicted proteins | sample GraSoi013_2_20cm_FD_185824 | JGI IMG/M metagenome (GOLD analysis project Ga0209239, IMG submission 185824) | Grasslands soil microbial communities from the Angelo Coastal Reserve, California, USA - Sample 10_02_2013_2_20cm (SPAdes) (version 2) | ecosystem: Environmental > Terrestrial > Soil >...
CGACGCAGTCGAATGATAAAGCGGTTGTTGGACGGTTCTCGGCCCTGATAACTGGAGGGGAATCAGTCTTCGAACCAGACGCCGCAGGAACAGCGGATCGCATCGGACTCGACATGGACTCCGCAGCGGGGACAAGCGTACGCGTATCCGCCCGATCCGCCCCAGGGTTCGAATTCGACGCCGCAGACGGGGCAGCCGTCCACATCGGACGGCACGCGTGATGCGCACTGCGGGCACGCGAACGTCACCTCCGAGATCGGGGAGAAGCCGACGCCGCAGACGCATTCGTTCGCCAGCTCGGAAACGAATCGACCACACGAGGGACACTGATAGAGGCGGACGGACAGCTCCTTCTCCCGCGGCCGTCCTCGGCTGGACGTCGGCTCTTCGTCCACTTCTTGGAGATCGTCGACGATCTCGGCGAGGGTCCGTTTCGGACGTTCCCGACCAGGCTTTCCAGCCGACACGGGCCGGGACGTCGGGACGCGGCCGGAACTGTACGCGCCGCCCGTGCTGCCCGCAAAAGCGGAACCGCAATGTTGGCATCGGTCAAGCTCGAACGGCGTGAGCTTGTGGCAATTCCAGCAGAGAATCTGCGGCATCGTGCCCAGCTTCGCCATCAACTTGTCGATCTCGCGCCGCGAGTTTATCTCATGATGTGTACTGCGCTGGGCCACCGTTGGACTCCGCTCCGACTGACGGTGCCGGATGGTGGTTTTCGGCCCATCACAGTGTTGGTCAAAAGTTATTGAGCGTGATTATCAAGCCCGAGTTCGCGCGCCGCCTTCATGGGTCCGACGACCTCGCGAATCCTTTAAGGGAGGCTCCCTTCTTCTGGCGCTCGGATGACCAAGATCCTCGTGTGCGTGGCGTGGCCGTACGCGGCGGGCCCTCGACACCTCGGTCACGCGGTCTCGACGTTCATCCCCGCGGACGTCTTCGCCCGATACCACCGGATGAAGGGGGACGAGGTCCTCATGGTCGGCGGCAGCGACATGCACGGCACGCCGGTGACGGTCCGCGCGGATCGGGAGGGCCTCCCGCCGAGCGCGATCGCGGAACGGTACCACGCGCTCCACGAGAAGAACATCGCGCAGCTCGGCGTGCAGTATGACCTCTACTGGAACACCGCGGACCCACACCACAAACAGTGGGTGCAAGAAATCTTCCTCGCGCTGAAAGCGAAAGGGCACGTCTACGAGGCGTCCATGACGTCCCCGTTCTGCACGACGGACCAGCGGTTCCTACCGGACCGGTACGTGGAAGGGACCTGCCCCCACTGCGGGTTCCCCCGCGCCCGCGGCGACCAGTGCGAAAACTGCGGGAGGCTCCTCGATCCGTTCGAGCTGAAGGATCCGAAGTGCCAGATTCACGGGACGACGCCGATCCCCAAGGAGACGAAGCACTTCTTCTTCCGACTCAGCGCGTTCCAGAAGCCCCTCACGAAGTGGGCTTCGAAGGACAAGGAGCATTGGCGGCATCACGTGCTCACGTTCATGCGAAGCTGGCTCCGAGAGGGGCTGAAAGATCGGCCGATCACGCGGGACCTCGACTGGGGCATCGAGGTGCCAGTCCCCGGGTACGAATCGAAGCGGATCTATGTCTGGTTCGAGGCCGTGATGGGGTACCTCACCGCGACGCGGGAGTGGTACCGCCGCCACGGTACACCCGACGGATGGAGGGACTTCTGGTACGATCCGAAGGCCCGGCACTACTACTTCATCGGGAAAGACAACATCGTCTTCCATACGATCATCTGGCCCGCTTACCTCCTGGCGTACGACGAGGGGCTCGACCTACCCTACGATGTCCCGGCGACCCAGTATCTGAACATCTCGGGGGAGCGGATGAGCGCGGGCCGAGGACGGGGCGTGTGGCTGCCCGATCTCCTCGACCGGTTCGACCCGGACCAGCTCCGCTACTACGGGCTCGCCACGATGCCCGAGACGAAGGATACGGACTTCGAGTGGGCGGATTTCGCCCAACGGAACAACAGCGAGCTCCTCGCCGTGTACGGCAACTTCGCACACCGTGCCCTGACGTTCGCGGACAAGAACTTCAATCACGCGACACCGCCGGCAGGCTTCCTCGACGCAGCGGACAAGTCGATGGTCCGCGCAATCGAGCAGCAATGGAAGAAGGTCGGACAGAACCTCGAATATGTCCATCTGAAAGATGCGATGAAGGAAGCCATCCAGCTCGCTCGCCTGGGAAATCAATACTTCGATCAGAAGGCGCCGTGGGACCTGATCAAGAAGGATCGTGCGGCGTGCGGGACCGCGCTGCACGTCGCCTTGCGGGTTTGCCGCTCGCTCGCCCTCATCACGGCGCCGTTCCTTCCCTTCAGCTCCTCGCGGCTGTGGCATGCCCTCGGTTACGACTCCGACGTGCACACCCAGAAGTGGGAGGACGTCCTCGAGGATCTGCCGGACGGCCAGGAACTGCACGTGGGCAAGCCGCTGTTCACGAAAATCGAGCTCGAGACGGACGAGGATCCGATGGACCGCTTCGACGTCCGCGTCGCGCGAATCGTCGACGTCCAGGAACATCCGAACGCGGACAGTCTGTACGTCCTCCAGATCGATCTCGGGGGAGACCACCGGCAGATCGTCGCGGGAATTCGGAAGAACTACACGGCCGATCAGCTCCGTGGGCGGAAAATCGCGGTCCTCGCAAACCTGGAACCCGCAAAGCTGCGCGGCGTTGAGAGCCGCGGCATGCTGCTCGCGGGCGAGGACTCGAAGGACGTCGGACTCGTCCTCCCGCCCGAAGACGCGGAAGTGGGCGACCAGATTCTCGGGTCGAAAGGCGCGCGCGTCCTGCCGTTCTCGGAATTCGAGAGATACAAACTCCAAGTGGGCCCCGGGGGCACCATCCTCTTTCTTGGTCGGGACGGCGAAACACGGATGACCCTCGCGGTGGACGGGGCCCCGCTCACCGTCGACAAGGGAATGAAAGAGGGAACGCGCGTCCACTAGGGCGTTCAGTGCGCTCCGGCCGCCAGGACGATCGCGGTTGCGAATGCTTGGGTCCGAAGGCCGAATCCCACCGCGAGCTCCCGCGCAATGTCTTGAAATTCGGGAGATATCACATCGAACCGGATGCCGCTCCAGGTTTCTTTGCCTTCCAAGACCCGTCGGTCGCCTTCGAAGACCCGGACCCGACTCCCGAGTGTCGAGCCGACCCGGTAGACTCGTCCTCGCCATGGGAACGTGGTGTGGCGCCATCGGAATCGGATCTCGAGCGACCCGTGAGGGGAATCAATCGAAAGTCGGTCCCGCCATTCGTCGTAGTGGACCCGGCCCGCGGCGCCATCCGGATCGACGATCAGGTGGACCCCATGCCGGCCGCGACGGACCTCGTACTCTCTCCCATCCGCAAAGACGCGGTCGTGCAGCAGGCCGAACCGGGCCTCGACTGACACGGTTCCTCATACAGGCAGTAGTCGATAAAAACTCCGCGGGAATCCCAGCGCGCAAGCCTTAAGCGAACCGGCTCGCTTGTGCGCCCTCCTCGATGCTCCTGGACCTTCACAATCACACGCAGTACTCGCCGGACTCCCGAGTCGACCCCGGCCGACTCGTCGCGGTCGCCCAGCGGATGGGCCTCGCGGGGATCGCAATCACGGACCACAACGCGGTGGGTGGAATCCGGGTGGCGGAGGCGGCGGCGAGCGGCGGCTTCCTCGTGATCCCCGCGATCGAAGTCTCGACGGAGGCCGGCCACGTCCTCGGGTACGGAGTCCGCGATCTCGTCCCGCGGGACCTTTCCGTCGCGGAGACCGCCGAACGGATCGTGGCGCTCGGCGGCGTCCCCGTCGCGGCCCACCCGTTCCGATTTTGGTCCGGACTCGGCCCTGCCGCCGTGGGGCAGGCAGCCTTCCCCGCGTACGAGACGTGTAACGGTCGCACCCTGCGACGTGGCAACGTACGAGCCCGCGCGTTGGCCCGCAAGCGGAAGGTCGGTGAGACCGGAGGGAGCGACAGCCACTTCCTCGACGAGGTCGCGAGTGCCACGACCGCGATCGACGCGGGCGCCCTCCGCGTGGACGACGTCCTCCAAGTGCTTGGTCAAGGGCGGACCGCGGCCCAAGGGATCGATCGCGGGGCGGCTGCGACCGTCCGATACGTCACGAAATGCGTGGGCCAGTGGTTCCTCCGCGGGATGCGAAGGATCTAGCTCACAGGTGTTCCTCAATCCGTGGGATGTACTTCTCGACGGCGTTCTTCATCTTCAGCGGATCCGCGGTCGTCGGGAGTCGCAACACGAGCAGGGCCTTCCGGCCTCCGTGGATGATCAGGTACTTGTTCGACTTGCAGTGGATCACGACCGACTCGAGCGAATCTTTCGCCTCGGACGTCACGGTCTCCGCCGACCCCACGAGGACCGCGAACATGGATCCGAAGGTGTCCACGTGCACACCGCGCGGGAAGCTGCCCGCGAGGTACGTCCCCGCGAGCGAGACGAGCATCGCTTCTTGGACGCCTTCGTTTTGCTCGATCTCGCGAAGCAGGGTCTCGAGACCGGTCGTGTCGACCATCGCGTTCGCTCCGAACCGGCCCACATGGACCGGCCGCGGGATTAAACCTTTACGACGTGAATCTCAGGGGGAAAACCGTTCACAATCCGCGCAGCAGCTCGTGCATTGCCAAGGCGACGTCGACGGCCTCCGCACCCTTGTCCACGCGGGCCATCGCTTGCTCGTCCGTCATCCCGGGGCCCGTGATTCCGAGGCCCACCGGTTTCCGCGTGTCCCGTTGGACGTCGAGGAGCGCCTTCGGCACGGCGGCCATGAGCGCCTCGTCGTGCGACGTCTCGCCCTGGATCACTGCGCCAATCGCGACGGCCGCGTCGACGTCGGCGCGTTCGAGGAGTCTTCGTACCGCGAGGGGGATTTCGAACGTTCCGGGCACGCGGACCACGGACGTGACGCGAATCCCGCGCTCCTTGGCCCGCGCGAGCGCTCGCTCGACCATGACGTCCGTCACCTCGCGGTTGAACTCCGCCGCGACGATCGCGAGCCTCATGACCGCGTCACCTTGAGCGGTCCCGCATCCTCGAATCCCTCCCGCTGACCGGTCCCCGCCCTCGCGCGAATCGCCTCGGGCCGGAAGAGGAGGTCGTACGCGTTCACCGCGTGCTCCCGCGTCCGCCGGTCGAACAAACCCGCGAGCTCGATCTCGTCCGCCGCTTCCTCCTCATGGACCATGACACCGAGGATGTGCCGCCCGACCGCGGCCTGCACCGCTTGGAGACCAAAGTCCGCGGCGAGGGCGCAGTCCTTGTCGACCGGCTGCCGTCCGACCATGCCGAGCGCGAGCACGAGGTCGCACCCGCGGTCGAACAGGATCCTCGCGCCCGCGGCGAGATCCTTGATCCCAGGGACCGTGTACCGCTCGACCGTGAAGCCCCCGCCCTGTTTCCGCAACTCGTCGATCGTGGCGGATGCCATGTCGTAACGGGAGAAGGACGTGTCGACGATCCCGATCCGCTTCAGGCGTTTCGCTTTCGTCGGCGAGAGGGAGGATGATCCCGCGCCCCGCGAGGCTTTGCGCGTTCGACCTCGCTGAGCTGCTCTTGGAGCGCGAGCCATTCGGCCACCTTCCTCACGATCTTGCGGGTGCCGACCAGGTCACCTTCGAACCGCGGGAGCCGGACGACCTTCGTGGCGAGGCCGCGCTTGCGGCATTCCTCCAGGATCCGCTCCTCGCTATGGACCTGATCGTACCCGATCGCGATGATATCCGGGCGGATCTCTTCGAGGATGTCGTAGATGTTGCCTTCATGGCCGAGGACCGCACGGTCGACCGGCTTGAGCGCCTCGACCATCTGGAAGCGGGCGGACTCCGGCATGATCGGCTCGTGCTTGAACTTCCGCGCGGTGCTGTCGCGCGCGACGACGACCCACAGCTCGTCGCCGAGCTTCCGCGCCTCGCGGAGAAAGTACACATGACCGGGATGGAGGAGATCGAAGACCCCCGTCGCCATTACGCGGACCACGAACGCCACGCTCGGACGATGTCCTGCCCTTCCAGGAACACGAGATTCCTCGCCCGAGCATATGCCTTTGCATCTTCCTTCGAGACGGCGTGTCCGTCGTCCGCCATCATCTCGCAAATCGTCGCGGTCGGCGCGAGGCCGGCCATGATCATGAGCGCCGTCGTGAGCTCCGTGTGACCGCGTCGTTCGGCGAGGAGCGGTTCCGCGGCGTTCAGGAGCGGCACGTGGCCCGGAGAACGAAACTCGTTGGCGAAGACGTCGGCGGCCCAGCCGTTCTCCCGCTTCGTGGCCTCCTTCGCGATTCCGGCCAGACGGGAAATCGTCTTCGCACGGTCGATGTCCGTCACGCCGGTGAACGTGTCGCGGTGGTTCACGGAAATCGAGAAAGCGCTGTGCCGGTCATATTTGATGTCCTCCGTCGAAAGGGCAGCGAGGACGGGGTACGCGCGGGTCGCCCGCCGAAGGACGTCGGCCATGAACGGCAGGCCGATGCGCGCCCGGACTTCGCCGGACAGGGTCATGCAGATGAGTCCGCCGGCCTCTTTGCGGAGGGTTCGGATCGAAGCCGGCGATACGAACTCGCTCGCGATCGTGAGGTCCGTTTCGGCCTCCCGGCCATCGCCGTCGTAGACGAGGATGAACGCTCCAGCCCGCAGCGCCTCGATGGCGCGTTGGAGATCCACGGCCGTTTGCAGCCCGGCAGGATATATCAAGATTATTGTAAGAACCAACTTCTTGGTTTCCAGCTCGGAGGACGGAGTCCTTATTTCGGCCGGTCCCATGCCGTCCGGGATGCTCGACGCGCGGGCCGTCGCACGGGTCGACCCGGGAGGGATGCGAGACATCATCGCGTCACTTCCCGACCAGATTTCCGCGGCGGCGATCTGGGCCGAGGGCAGGGCCCGGGCGCCAATCGCCGAGGCCCAACGCGTCTTCCTGATCGGGATGGGCGGCTCCGCGATTGCGGGGGATGTCTTCGCCGCTTGGGTGGCGGACCGTTGCAAAGTGCCCATCCAGGTCATCCGGGACTACCGTCTTCCGTCGTACGCCCGTCCGGAGGACCTCCTCGTCGCCGTGTCGTATTCCGGCAACACGGAAGAGACGCTCGGGGCGACGGCCGAGGGCATCAAACTGGGGTGCCGGGTCATCGCGATCACCTCCGGCGGCCGTCTTGGAGATCTCGCACGCGGAGGCGGGTGGCCCATCTTCGAGGTGCCCGCGGGGTTGCCGCCCCGGGGCGCGTTCGGTCACCTCTTCGGGATCCTGTCGACGATCGGAAGCGGATGGACGTACGGAGATTTGAGAGGTGACGTGGAACAAGCCGTCGCCCACTTGAACGAACTGAGGACACGCCTCCGTCCGGAGAGCGGCCTTCGCTTGAACCGGGCGAAAGCCCTCGCGCTCCGCCTCAAGACCACGGTCCCGATCCTCTATGCGGCGCCTCCCTTCACTGCGGTCGCGAGACGATGGCAGACGCAGCTGAACGAGAACGCGAAGGTCCTCGCCTTCTCCTCGACCTTTCCGGAGGCGGACCATAACGAGCTCGTCGGCTGGGTCGAGGACCCGCGGGCTCGGTCGTACCGCCCGATCATTCTCCGAGACGCCGACGAGCCACCCGAGTTGAAACGGCAACTCGACATCACGACATCCTTGATGTCGAAGCGGACGAAGGTCGAGGAAGTCCGCGACGATGGCCCGTCCCTCCTGAGTCGAATGCTCGGCACACTGTATCTGGGAGACTACGTCAGCCTCTACCTCGCGGCCCTCCGAGGCGTGGATCCGTTGCCGCTGAAACCGATTGAAACCCTGAAGGCCAAACTCGCCGCGGCGCGCCGAAAGAGCTGAACGCCGGGGGGGAGATTTGAACTCCCGAGGTCTTTCGACCACGGCGTGGCTGGCGGCGGCATTCCGCCGACTCCAGCGCCGCGCCCTACCGGGCTAGGCGACCCCGGCTTCGGAAACCCACAAGTAGTCCGATTCTTAGGAGTTTTGGTCGCCGGCCACCGGAGCAGGCGACCTCGGCACCCACCACCCGCGCGCCTGGCTCACGCGTCTTAGAACTTCTCAACGCGGATCGAACTCGACGAGTTCACACCTACCTGACGGACGGGCCACCCTGCCTCTTCAGATGCCCCCGAGGTCCCGCGCGCCTGCCGCTTGTGAAGCAGCGAACGAGCGTGCGAAGGCCACGCGTTCACGTCCGGACGGATGGCTATAGAACAGCCACTTCTCCCAACGGCTCGGGATCGCAACGCCGAGGTTGCGGTCGTGGAGACGGACCATCGCCGCCGCGAAGGCGTTTGGATTTCGTGTCAGCTCGAGGGAGAATCGATCCGCCCGGGCCTCCCGGATCCGGGACCACCACAACTCCACCGGACGAAACGGGAGGGCCACGAGACTGAAGAGGACGGCAACGAGCGGGAGTCCCGCCACGTCCGCGATTGACACAATCCCGAAGGAGGAATGCGAAATGGCGTACAGCCAGGCGGTGAGCGCAACGATCACGAGCGAGGATAGGGAGCCAACGAGGAACCCCCGAATCGGATCGAGGTAGCTCTCATGCGCGAGTTCGTGAGCTAGGACCGAGTCCACCTCGTCGATTGGGAAGTCGCGCAGCAGCGTGTCGGTCACGATGATCCTCCGCGTTCGGCCGAATCCCATCACCGCGGCATTCGATCTCCGCGTCTTCGAGGACGCTTGCAGTTCGAACACACCAAGCACCGGCACGTGGGCGCGAGCGGCGAGCGCCACGAAGCGGTTCCGCAGGCGCTCATCTTGGAGTGGGCGGAATCGGAAGAAGAGCGGGACGAATACGATGGGCGCGAGGAACCCGAGGACCGCAGAGACCGCGGTGCCGAGGACCCATCCGACGAGCCACCACCAAGGCGTCGTCGCGAGGAGCCAAAGGAGCATGCCGCCGACGACAATCGTCGACCCGAGGCCGAGGGCCAACGACTTCCCGAGATCTTTCATCCATCCCGCGAACGTCTGCGTCGAGAGGCCGATCGCATGCTCCCACCGGAATCCGCCGACATAACTGAAGGGGACCTCCGCTGCGGCGAAGACGCCGAACAACACCGCGAGGAACGTCACGACGGAAGCCCATCCGGGCCAACCGAGGGACAGGATGAGGTCCCGGCATGCGGCCGCCCCGCCGAACACGAGGATGCCCGCGATCACACCGAAGCTCGCGGTGCGGACCGCGCCCAACCGCAAGCGCTTCGACCGGAGGCGGCGCGCGACCGCCTGTCGCTCCTCGTCGAACCCCCAGGCGTCCACGCCCATTCGATCACTTCCAGAGCTTCGGATACGTGCCCGGATTCATGAGGACGCGGACCGTGTCCGCCGCGACACCCGACTTCGCGACGACGATTCCGTCCGTCGTCATGAGGGCCTTCGCGAGCGCCACCCCCTCGCCTTTTCCCGTGAAGACGCCAACGAGGTCGCCGGACCGAATGTGAGCGGAGAGCTTCGCAACGCCCGGGACCGCGAGGTTCGCCCCGTGACAGATCGCATCGACCGCAGTGTCTTTGACGACCATCCGCGGCAGATGACGAAGGAGATCTTCGATCGGCCGGAGAAGCGACCGAATCGGGGCTTCGTCCCCGTCTTCCTTCCAGTACGCAATCGCGTCGCGGAACGCATTGAGCGGATGGGCATCCGCTTCCCCGAAAGTCGCCGTGCGCGTTCGACGGAGGTCGACGAGGTTCCCGCCCACGCCGAGCGCGTCACCGATGTCCGCAGCGAGCGTCCGTACATAGGTCCCGGATTCACATCGGACGCGAAACAGGATGGTCCGCCCGTCGACCTCGATCGGCTCGAGCTCGTACACGATCCGCGTGCGCTGCTCGCGCTTCACGGCTGAACGAACCGGCGGGATCTGGTAAATCGCCCCGACGAACCGCGCCATCATCGAACGCACGCGTCGCTCCTCGACGTCCTGGTGGAGCTGCATCACGCCGACGTACTCCTTGTCTCCCGCGAGGACGGCTTCGACGGCCCGGGTCGCGTCCGCCAACGCGACGGGAAGCACCCCAGTCACGCGGGGATCGAGGGTCCCCGAGTGGCCCGCCTTCGGGACGGCGAACATGTCGCGGACCCAGGCGCTCACCTGATGGGAGGTCGGCCCCGCGGGCTTGTCGACGATCGCGACCCCGAGGCGGATCCGTTCCCCGATTGACCGCTCCTCCGGCCTCGTCCCATGCTTCGAATCCGGCACCTCGTGGAGGACGACGAGGTCGGTCATCCCCCCACCCGCGCGCCAATCATCGCCACGATCGCGTCCGGCGTCCGGTTTCGGGAATCGATGACGAGGTCGAAAATCCCGGTGTCGCGAACATCGATGCCGTAAATCGCCTGGTACCGGACCCGCTCCGACTTCTCGCGCGCGACGATCTCCCGCCTCGCCTCCTCGACGCTCTTCTTCTCGCGCCGGGAAATCCGCTCCGCGCGCAGGTCAAGGGGCGCATCGATGAGGACCTTGATGCACGGGACCCGTTCCTTTGACAGGAGATGCGCCTGAATCCGTCCATCGACGACGACGTTCGCGCCCGCGGCGTCGTACTTCCGAATCTCGGCGAGGATCGCCGCGTCGAGCGCCCGGTCAACCGTGGGATCCTTCTCCGCGGCGCGACCGAACGCCTCGAGGCTCATCCCGCGCTCCTTCGCCATCGCCCGGAACTTCGTGCCTGCGGAAACGAGGACGTACGCACGGGCGGCGGCCCACCGCTCGGCGACGGTCGTCTTGCCGCTGCCGGGTGGTCCTCCGATCACGAGGATCATCCGGGTCCCTCAGACGGTCTCGTCCGGCTCCGCCCGGAGCGGGACGCCCATCGCCTGGAGGCGCCGCCTGAAGCGGACGTATCGTAAGATGCGGGTGACGATTTGCCCGAAGGGAATCGCGAGGAGGGAGTACAGGAGCAGCCAAGTCGGCATGAGGACCACGAACAAGGGCAGGAACACGTGGGTGGACCAAGGGACCGTGATCCACTGGTTTCCGTGGTCCAGGAGCACGGTATCGACGAAGAGGCGCAACCAGACGATCATCACGATGAAGAAGAACATCGTCCAGGCGGTGGCCTTGTACGGGCTCGTCATCATCTCCATCTGATCTTTTGCGAACCCTTTCTGGGCTTCCATGAGCATCTGGACCCTCGTCTGCTGGCCTTTTCGCATGGCCTCCATCCGCTCGCGGGACCACGCTCGGATGACCCGCTGCGTCCGGGCCATTTTCACCCAGTTCGTGTAGTGGTCCCGAAGCACGGAGCCGATCGTCGTCGTCGCAAGCCCTAGGAGCAGAATCGTCAGGACGGGCAGCGCGCCGCCGAACCCGAAGACGGGGTAGAGCACGGAGCCCGCGAGCATCGCAAACGACGTCCCGACCTGTTGGTCGATGATGGCGTACAGGGCCAGCAGGAACAGGAAAATCATCAGGAATCGCTCGAGGCTCTGGCGGTTGAACGCGAGGCCCGGGCGGGTCGGCGCGGCGGGCTCCCCGCCTTCTGCGGAGCCCGAGTCTTCGGCCACGAGGTCGCCAATAAGCCTGCCGATATAAGGATTTGCGGCGGTGTTATCGGGAGAGAATTCAGCGGCTCTCCGCGGCCGAGGGCGTCGTGCCGAGCGCGGATTGAATCTTGCCCGCGAGATCCTCGTACCGCTCCGACAGGGACTTCTCCTGCTTCTGGATCGACTTCACGCGGATCGTGAGGGTTTCCTTGTGCTCCTCGAGCTCCTTCTTCAGCGCCTCGCGATCGTCTTGCCGGACGAGGAGCATTCCGATGCTCTTGTAGATCGGCGTCTCGCCCGAGATCTTCCCGAGCTCCTCGAGGGTCCCCTCGATCTCCCGCAACTTCGCCTCGAGCTGGACGCGCTGGGTCCCGAGGACCTGGAGTTGGTTTTGCAGCTGCTGATACTGCGCGATCTGGTTCTGGAGTTGCGGCGAGATGTCTTTCACCGTTTCACTTCCCGGCCTACGCGCACGGCCACGTCGGCCCATCGCAGGTACGAGTTCACTGCGGCCCTCAGGGCGCTCGTGTCGTCCGCCGCGATCCCGAGCGTCAGCCGATTCCGACGAGCAAGCATCGAGACGCGGGCCTTCGGCACATCGCGTCCGGTCTCCGGCCGCAACGCCTCATAGACCATCGCCGCATCGGGCCCATCGAACGTGATCGTGGCGCGTCGCATCGTCACAGCGCCTTGACGACTTTTTTGACGTTCGGCCGCTCTTTGTAGAACATCTTCGAGCCGCATCGCTCACACTGAATTCCAACGGTGTTGATGTTCGCCCGGATGGGCTCGAGGCACTTCGCGCACTTGTACATCTCAGGCCTCTTTCGCCTTCGGCTCGGGTTTCTCAACAGCCTCGGCGACCTCGCGTTTGAACGACGTCGTGACGATCGGACGGTACGCGCCTCCCGCGAAGACGTAACCGCAGCGCCGGCACTCCCACACGCCGGTGGAACGACGCAGAACGGAGACCGCCGCGCACCGCGGGCATGCGTGCCGGTGCTTCAGGCCTTCCTCGATTTCTTGGACCCGTCGGCGGATGCGCACTCCATAGCGCGGGCCGAATCGGGCGACGATGCCTGCCTTTCGCGTGCGACGGGCCACAGAAGACCTCAGGACGATTGAAGCAAGGGACGGATGCGCCGCCCGACTCGCTGGGCGGTCTCGATAATCCCCTTCACTTCGTCGTAAGAGAAGGTTCCACTTAAGCCTTTTTGCATCGCACGGATGTCTCCGTTCTCATCCGTGGTCACGGTGAGCCGGGCGTCCGCCATCCGCTCTTCGTCGAGGCTTGGGTCGACCAAGAGTCGGTCCTTGATCTTCGCCGTCGTGACGCTCACCGGCCAGTGCTCGACCGGAAGCGGGAAGTCGTCCCCGAGCCCCTGGTTCTTTGCGGGTGCAACCGTCGACGCGAGGGCCGCCACGGCGGCGTACGAGCACGCGTCGAACAGATTCCCGTCGTAGTCGAGAACATGGATGTCGATGAAGAGGATCCAGACCTTCTCCTTCGGGGTGATGCAGAGCTTCTCCATGTTCACCATCTTCGACTCGCGAATCCCGCGGTCCACGACCCGCGCGAGTTCGATTGCTTCAGGTCGCGGCGGTCCCGCCTCGAAGGTCGGGCTCGCCATCGGAATGAGCTCGACGCTCGTCGAGAGGACCCCGGTGTTCGGGGTGTCGGGATACGGTTCGCCGACGGACATCTTGATGCCGACCAAGACATCCGTGTTGCCGAGCTTCACGCGGGCGCTCCCTTCCGCCGTCTTGACGAACGCCCGCTCGAGGCTCACCTTCCGCGGCTCGTCGAGAGCTCGGCCGTCCAGTCGCTGCCCCGTCGACGCAAGGCGGTAGACGTGAGCCCGCATGAGCTCGGACACGATCTCCTCGCTCATCAGATCCCCTCCGGACCGAAGTCGTCTTCGGACGGCAGCCGTCCCTCCGGCTGCATGGGCGACTGGACGGGCGGAGATTCCTTCAGGATGTCTTCAAGGGTGACGGAGTATCGTCGGCGGAGTGCGTCGCGCTGCAGGTCGTAAATCCGCCGAGCCGCGTCGATCGAGAGATCCATGGCCTTCTCGAACTCATCGGACGTGAGGTGCCCGTCCATCTGGAGCAGCACGATCTCCCCCGTGCGCGGGACGACCGCCGTGGGACAGTCCGCGTCCCCAAAGTTGTCCTCGTCCTTGTTCAGGTCGAGGCACACGACGCCGTCAATCTTGCCGGACGCGCACGACGCCACGAGGTCCCGCATCGGGACGCCGGCATCCGCGAGGGCCACGCTCGCCGCGGTCAAGCCCGCGCACCGAGTCCCTGCGTCCGCTTGGAGGACCTCGATGAAGATGTCGACGGACGTGCGCGGGAACTGCTCGGCGAAGACGACGGAGCTGAAGGCCTCGGAGATTACCTTCGAGATTTCGACCGAACGCCGATCGGGGCCCGGGCGTTTGCGGTCCGAGACGCTGAACGGCGCCATGTTATACCGGCACTGGACGAGCGCCCGCGCCGGATCTTGGAGGTGCCGCGGATGGGCCTCCCGCGGGCCGTATACGGCCGCGAGGACCTTGTTCCCGCCCCATTCCATGTATGCGGACCCGTCCGCCCTCCGGAGGACCCCGGCCTCGAGCCGGATCGGTCGCAGTTCGTTGAACTTGCGGCCGTCGAGCCGGCGCCCGTCTGCGTCTATCAACTTCATCTCCTTCGCAAAGTGCTCGATGTCTTCCATGGAAAACCTTCCTCACGAGGACCTCGGCTCTTTCGCCGCCCTCTCAATCAGTTCCCGTACGGCTTCGGTGAGGCCGACCGCTTGGGCCCGTTCCTCGATCAACCGGATCGCCATCGCCGCGAGCGCGGTGCTCCGGTCGTCCCCGTCCAACCAGATCCGACCGTTCTGGCCGACATAGATCTGGCAGCGGGTCAGTTCCTTGATCAGGGACACCATGCTCCCCTGCTTCCCGATCACCCGCGGCACTTTCGTCGGAGAGACCTCCATCAGGATCCCGCCGTTCAGCTTGCGCGCCTCCCGCTCCTGCATCGTGAGCTGGACCCGCTTGATCTCGTCGACGCTCAGGACGTGGCACATGATGACGTCGCCGACCTTCAGGTATCGCGCGGTGTCGCCGAACTCGACGCGCCACGGGGACTCCGTCCCGTGGAGGGGGGCGGGATAGGGAGAGTTGATGTCCAAGAGCCAGTGGGAAGGACCGATGTCGACGACCTCGCCGATCACCGCATCGCCGCGTTGCGGGAGGTAGCGGCCGCTCAGCGGAATCACGCTGACGAGGCCATCGTGCTCGTTCCGGATGCCCAATTGCGCCGCGAAAAGTTGTCCGCCTTCGCTGTACGTTCCGGGGCCCGGTTTCAGCCCGGGGCCACCGACGGCTTCGCCAGGAATGACGATCGGGCGAAGCGACCCACTGCCCTGCATTGGTTTCTCTCTCTCACGCACCGCTTCGAAACAGCGGCGCCTACTTGAGGCTTCCGGTTTTAAGGGACGCGCGAAGGCGAATCGAGTCCCACTCGCCGGCTCGAACGGGCGCCTCCGCAGGTTCAAATATCCCGTCTTGGTGAGGGCGGAAGGATTCGATGACGAGGTTCAACGTACGGTACATGGTCAACGATGTCGATGCCGCCGTTGCCTTCTACACGACGCACTTCGGCTTCAGACTCCTCTCCAACGCAGCCCCGGCCTTCGCCGATGTGCTGCTCGGGGACCTTCGGTTGCTGCTAAGCGGCCCGACCAGTTCGGCGGGACGACCGATGCCCGACGGCCGCCAGCCGGCTCCAGGCGGGTGGAATCGGATTCAGCTCGTGGTAGACGACATCGCCGCCGAGGTCGCTCGGCTCCGCGCGGCCGGCTTGCGGTTCCGGAACACGATCGTAACAGGACCCGGCGGGTCCCAGATTGTGATCGACGACCCATCGGGCAACCCCATTGAACTCTTCCAGCCGGCGCGCCGCTGAGATCTTACCACGACCCATTGCCGTCTACGAATGCCTCGGTCGCGGCGCAGGCCAGAAGGAAGAACGGCTAGATTCGCTGATCGGCCTTCAGGATCCGGGTCTCGACGTTGCCCTTCGTCTTCGCGTTGAGCCGCTCAAGGAATTCCGTTTGGAGCCCCGCGGGCATCTCGACGACGCCGATCCAGGCGCCCGTCGGAGACCATTCTTCTTTGAGGATCAAGCCGAACGACTTGAGGTCCCCATAGGCCTTCGCGCTGTCCTCGGCGCTCAACTTGACGGCGATCCGGACCTTCTCGAATCGAATCGGGATTAGGGGCCGCAACGCGTCCAAGACCTCCTTGACCTGTTCTTCGACGGCCTTGAACGGGTCGACATGGACCTTCGCCTCCTCCATCGCGTTCTCGATACGCTGGGGCGGATGCGGCGCGCCCGTCTGGGGGTTAATTGCGTTCGCCGCGATGTGTTGGACGATTTGCTTGCGCTTCGTCTCGAGCATCTGGCGACGCTGTTCCGTCGTGAGCTGGATCTCGCCACGTTGGATGATCTGTTTCGCGACGGCGAGCGCCTCGGTGGTCCCGAAGAACTCCGTCATCTTCTCCTCGGACGCCTTCGATCCTTTGTGGGCATCCTTGAAGATCTCGTCGATCGCGAGCTCGCGCAGCAGGTCCACGTCCTTGCCGTCCCGAATCTTCTGGACGGCCTCGGGCTTCACGAGGACCTCGAACTTCTCGCCCGCCTTCTCGATGCGGGCAATCACATATTCCTTGAAGATATCGTCCCGACGGTCCGATCGTAGCTCTTTAGGCATGACCTCGCCTAAGATGCCGCGGGGAGTCGAGTGAGATATTGCCCGACTTCCGCCTCGGACAGTCGGCGGAACTTCTCCCCCTCGACGATCAGGCCGACCTCGATGGCGCGGGCGTCGAGCTTCTCGCCCTCCGCGGCCTTCTGCAGCCCTTGGAGTCCGAGGAGCATCGCGTCGTCCTTCGACATGGCCTCCTTGTACTTCTCTTCGAGGAGCTCCATGACGGCCTGGCGCCCCTGGCCGATGCTGCCGGCCTTGTACGAGACGAGGGCCCCGCTCGGGTCCGTCTCGAACAGGTGGGTCCCGAGATCGTCCACGCCGGCCACGAGGAGCGCGGTCCCGAACGGCCGGACGCCACCGTACTGCGTGTAGTTCTGCTTGTAGTCGCAGATCCGCTTGACGAGCAAGTCCACGCCGATCTTCTCGCTGTACGTGACCTTGTTGATTTGGGCGACGAGCCGAGCGTAGTCCACGAGGACCCGCGCGTCGGCCACGAGGCCGGACGTCGCTGCGCCCACGTGCTCGTCAATCTGGAAGATCTTCTCAATCGACGAGGTCTCGACGAGCCGCGAGCCGATCTTCTTGTCGGCCATGAGGACGATCCCGTCCTTGAACTTCAGGCCGACCGTCGTGTTGCCGCGGGTGACCGCGACGCGAGCGTACTCAACCTGGAAAAGTCGGCCGTCGGGGCTGAAGACCGTAATCGCACGGTCGTACGCCATCTGGCCCGGTTGCATATGATAAACCTCGGGTCGCTAATAAAGCGGTCACTTATAAGGGTTCTTTCCGCGTTCTCGTCGCCCGCGGTCCACGCGGCTCAGGTACTTCCGCGTCGCGGCGCGAATCGTCCCCGACGTGCCGACCGTCGTCACGCGGACCCGTTCTCCGCCCATGGTTCCGATGGCAGTCAGCGCATGAATCGCGGCGTCTTTCTCAAGATGGTTCGTCCGGACGAGGCCCGACGTCCCGTCGAAGTCCACGAGCCAAAGCCGCGGTGTCGTCGTCCGAAGGGCCTCGAGCACCTCGTCGCGTCGGAACGGTCGCGCGCCTTCGAGGCGGAACGCGATGTAGCGATACCGGGGCCGGCGCGTGCTCACGCTCGGCCGATGGAGGAGAAAAGGAAAAAGGTTCGGGTAAAAAGAGGAGGAGGTCAGCGTACTTCGTCCACTTCGGCGGACGTCTTGACGGGGCCCGTGTAGATCTCCTTACCGAGCAGCGACTTCGACTTCACGCCCGTGATCACGAGGAGCACCCGGGCCGTGTGGTCCAAGTCGTCCTCGACGGAGCAGCCCCAGATGATCCGCGCCTGCGGGTTGATCTTCTGGCCCACGATCTCCGCGGCCTTCTCGGCCTCGGACACCGTCAGGTCGGGTCCGCCGACGACGCGCACGAGCGCGCCGCGGGCGTGGGTCAGGTCGACCTCGCCGAGCAGCGGGGACTCGAGCGCCTCGTTGATCGCGTAGTCGATCCGGTCCCGCTCTTCCTCGCTCTCGCCGATCCCGATCATCGCGACGCCACCGCCCTTCATGATCGTCATGAGGTCGGCGTAGTCGAGGTTCACGAGGCCCGGCTTCGTGATGATTTCCGTCATGCCCTTGATCGACTGCATGAGGATCTCGTCCGCGACCTTGAACGCCGCGTTGATTGGAAGACGGGGCACGAGCTCGAGGAGCTTGTCGTTGTAGATGACGATCGTCGTGTCGCTGAACTTGCGCAGCCTGTCCAGGCCGGCCTCCGCGTTCTCCATGCGGATTCGGCCCTCGGACTTGAACGGCATCGTGACCACGCCCATCGTGAGGGCGCCTTCCTCTTTCGCGACCCGCGCGACGTACTGCGCGGAGCCAGTCCCGGTCCCGCCACCCATGCCCGCTGTGATGAACACGACATGGGCGCCGCGGAGAAACTCTCGGATCTCCTCTTCGTTCTCGTGAGCCGCCTGCTCCCCGACCTCGGGGAGGGCGCCGGCGCCGAGGCCCTTCGTGAGGCGCTTCCCGATGAGGATCTTCTTCGGCGCGTGGACGGACAGCAGGTGCTTCGCATCCGTGTTCACCGCGGCGAGCTGCGCGCCCGTGATCCCGGCTTCACTGCATCGGTTGATCGTGTTCGATCCGCCGCCGCCGCAGCCGACGATCTTAATCGAGACGTTGATCGATTCGACGATCTTCTCGATCTCTTCATCGTCGCCGGTCTTCTTGTCGACGGCCTTGGGCTTCGCGGCTTCGCGCTCTTCCTTTGCTTCGGCTTCCTGGTGTCGGGCCAGAGCCTCGTTGAGAAGTGATTTCATTGTGCCATCCCATCCCGATGGAGACTGACGGCCGGCCGAATCCATCTGGCCCTATTTAAAAGTAGTCATACATATGTCAGACAAACTCCGCATTGACATCCGCCGTCGGGCTGCCGCGAGAAAACAGCGTCCGAAGGCGAATTCGGTTTACGCCGCGGTGTTCAGGACGATCCCGGCGTTCGTGATGTCGAACGCGTAGACGAATTCGTCGTGGGAGGAGCCCTTGTACTTCTCGACGGAGATGAACCGCTTGATCCCCGTTTCATCGCGGAGCTTGTGCAGGCGGATTTCCCCGCGGGCGAGGAAGGCCTCGGGCGGGACCTCGCCTTCCTCCGGGAGCTCGAGCGTGAGCAGGGAGGTCACCTTCGACTCCGCGAGGTACCGCATGAACGACTGCGTCGTGACGGCCTCCTCGAACTCGCGCATGCAGAAGTACTTCAGCGCGGTAATCGAATCGATCACGACCCGCTCGTAGTTCCTCTTGAGCAACAGGGTCTTCAGCAGCTGTTGCAACGAGTGGACCGTGACTTCTTTGCTCTCGAAGTCCGGGGTCTTGCGGATCCGGTCTCCCAAGGCTCGGACTTTGATTGGCTCCTCCTCGGTCGAGATTTCCAAGATTGGGGTGGGCTCGAAGCGTCGGATGTCGGAGTTCGCATCGAGGACGTCGAGGTCGTCCAGGTTCCAGCGGAACGCACGCATGTTGATCTTCAGCTCGTTCGGCGGCTCCTCGAGTGCGACGAACAGGCAGCGTTCCCCGCCCTCCAAGCCCTCGCGGAGGAACTGCATGGCGAGGATCGTCTTGCCCGCGCCGGGGGGGCCGGACACGATGTACGGCCGGCCGGGGACGAATCCCCCGTGGAGCATCTTGTCGAGTCCGGCGATCCCCGTTCGGATCTTCGCCGCCGCCGTCATCGGGCCACCAGCGGCGGTCGGGGGGGAGTCGCGGTGGGTGGCGCGGGCGGCGCCTGGCGCAGACGGTCTTTCAGGTCCGAGTCGCAGGCGAGCGCGATCTTCATCGCCTTCCGATAATTCCGGCGCTGGAACGCGAGCATGGCGCGGGACAGCGACACCTCGATGTCGCGGATTGGGACCTGGCGGCGATGAGCATCCTCGATGCCTTTCATGACCGACTCGATCACGTTCGAGACTTCGTCGATGAGGCGCGTCTCGAGGAGCGATTCGCCCGGGGTCGGGCCTGCCGAGGCGACCCGCGTCTGGGCCGGGCCGTCGAGATAGACGACGATCCCTTTGTCGGTAATCGACACGGGTCGCATCTTGTCGTCGAACGCCGAGCCGCGGAACTTCTCAATCGAGATCGCCCGGCGGACCACGCTTCCGTCGACCCACTTGTGCAGGCGAATCTCGCCGCGGGAGAGGAAGAACTCCGTTTCGAGAATCTTCCGGTCGAGGCGTTCGGAGACGATCAGGGTCGTCGACTCGAGTTCGGCGAGGAATCGGAGGAAGGACTGGGTCAGCACCCGGTGGTCTTGGCCCTGCATCGAGAACATCTTGAGGGCCGTCATCGAGTCGATCACGATCCGCTTGTAGCGCTCCTTCGTCCGCTCGAGATGGTGGGCGAACTCCTGCTTGATCATCTTCTGGACGCTGTGCACGTTGACTTCGAGCGCGCGGATCTGGGAAGACTGTCGGATCTCCGTGACGTCCTCCATGTCCCGGACATCGAGGGCCGTGCCGACGTCGATCACGGACCGCTGCCTCTTGTGGGCCCGGACGTCCGGGGTCGCGTCGAGGATCTTGAGGCGGTCGAGGTTCCACCCGAACGTGGCCATGTTCGACTTGACCTCGATCGGGGGTTCGTCGAGGGTGACGAGCAGGCACGCTTCGTGCTGGCCGAGCCCCTCGAGCAGGAAGTGCGCTGAGAGGATCGTCTTGCCGCTCCCGGTGGGCCCGGAGATGACGTACGGTCGGGCGGGCAGAAGGCCGCCGTTCAACATCGTGTCGAGGCCCGCGACGCCCGTCTTGACGCGATCCATCGAAAGCCTGCCGGACCACCCGAGCCAATGGCGATAAACGTTGCGACGTGAGAATCAGGCCGCAGTACTTTGTATGGGAAAAGAGAAATCCGGTTAACCTTGAACAAGGTTAATCCCCAGCAACCTCGCGAGCCGCCCCGAAGACCGCCTCGCGTATGCCCGCGTTCGATAGCGGGGGATGGACGTCCCGAGCCGGAGGGGTGTCCTCGCGGCCCTTTTGAACCATCGATCTCCGGGTGTCTCACCGGGGACCTGGAGTCCCGAGCTATGAGCCCGACGGGATATCCTGGCTACCCCACCCCGCTACCCGAAAGCATCGAGCCGCAGGCCCGCGACGGCGGTCGAGCGTCCGGATTGGACCGAGTCGGATAAACCTATCGCGGGGAGCGACTCAGAAGAACTTGCGGAATCGCGCGAGGTCTTCGAGGCTCCCTTGGAACTTGATCTTCCCCGTTGCGTACGCCTTGAACGGTCCGATCTCCCGGAGGATGAGAGCACGGAGCGTGTCCGGGTCCGTCGAGATCGTGATGTCCGCGTGGTCCACGCCGCCGTCGAGGAGGCCCGCGACTTTCTGATCGGCGAGGGTGAAGTGGTACTTCGTGCCGTCCTTCAAGTCGATCAAGACGGTCTTGCGGAGGTCGCCCACTTCGGCGCGCAAGGCCGGATCGGACGCGATCTTCGCATTGAACTTGCGGATCAGGTCCTCGAGCATCTCCCTCATGACTTCCCCTCCCCGAACTCCTCAAGCTTCCGGCTGCGGGACTCCGCGAGCAGCCGCCGCGCGGTGTCCCACGACGTGCGCGTGTGTCGCGGCAGAGTCCCCGTCTCCCTAATCCACTTTTCCAGGAAGGCGATCGTCTGCACGTCGTGCGAGTAGCCGGAACCGATCGGCACGCCGAACTCCTCTTCGATGGCTCGCATCTCTCGGTCGCGGCGGACCTTTGCGAGGATCGACGCCGCGCTGACGACGGGGAAGAGCTCGTCCGCGTTGTGCTGCGATACGATCTCCACGGCGAACGACAGCTCCCGCTGGACGCATCGCTTGAACTCGATCTCGTCGACGTCGGCCGCGTCGACGTACGCGGTTTCCGGGCGCAGCCGTTGGATGAGTTCGGCGAACAGCTTCGCCTCGAAGTCGTTCAGGGACATCTCCGCACGCATCGCGTCGATCCGTTCGGCGGGGACCACGACGAGTTCGAACCGCGCCACCCTCTCGATCTCCGGCGCCAGAGCCTCGCGGCGCTCGGGGGAGAGTTTCTTCGAGTCGCGCACGTTCATCTGCCGTAACGCCACGTCGGTCTCGACCGCGACGCCGGCCACGACGAGAGGACCGAGGACGGGACCTCGCCCCGCCTCGTCGACGCCCACGATCACGGCTCACGCCTCAAAAAGCTCCCGGGCCGTCTCCTGGGCCCGTGCGACGACATCCGCCTCGTCGACCGTCCGCACGACGCCATCCGCCATGAGGATCTGGCCATCGACGATCGTCGCTCGGACATCGCTCCCCCGGCAGCTGTAGACGAGGCGGCTGATGACGGTCTCCGGATAAAAAGGAGTCGTGTGGGCGCCTTTCAAGGAGACGACGGCGAGATCGGCGCGCTTGCCGACCTCGATCGAACCGATCTCGTGATCCGCGTGCAACGCTCGCGCGGCGTGGATCGTCGCGAGGTCGAGGACCGTTTGCGCCGACATCACGCCGGCATCCCACCGCGTCGCTTTGTGCAGGAGAGCCGCGACCTTCATGTCGGCGAAGACGTCCATCCCGTTGTTCGATAGCGGCGAGTCGGTCCCGAGGCCGACCACGACGCCTTCTCGCATCATCTCTGGCACGGGGGCGACCCCGCCACTCGCGAGCTTCATGTTCGACACGGGGCAGTGGGCGACACTCACGCCGTGGCGGGCGAGGATCCGCACCTCGTTGAGCGTCACCCAGACGCAATGGGCCGCGGTGACCCGGTCGTTCAGGAAGCCAATCTTCTCGAGCCACTCGACGGGTCGGAGGCCGGTCTTGTTTCGATGGCCCTCGACCTCAGCGCGGGTCTCCGAGAGGTGTGTGTGGAGTCGAACGTCGTGGCGATCCCCAATCTCCCGTGCCTTTGCGTACGTCTCCTCCGACGCCACGTACACGCCTTGGACGCCGAGGGACGGCGTGACGAGGGGATCGTCCTTCTGCTTGGCGATGAACGCCTCCGCGTTCTTCAACGGGCTCCCGTGCTGCGTCGTGAACGCTTCGTCCAGGGTAACCCAGGAAAGGAAACCGCGCATCCCGGACTCCCGAACGGCCCGGGCGACCTCGTCCTCCCAATAGAAGAGATCGTGAAAGCTCGTCGTGCCGGAGCGAACCATCTCGACGCATCCAAGGAGCGCGCCGATCTGGACGTCGCGGCGCGTGAGTTTCGCGTCGATCGCGGACGCCTTCGGGACCATCTCTTCCAGCGGCATGTCGTCCGCGACCCCGCGCAGGAGCGTGTTCGCGACGTGATGATGGAGGTTGACGAAGCCCGGCAGGACCGCGGAACCCGCACAATCGATGACCTCGTCCGCCTCGCGATTCACGGAACCGATCGCCGTGATCCGGCCATTTTCTACGAACACGTCGCCCGCGATGAGGCGGCGCTGCGGATCCTGCGTGACGATGAGCCCACCACGGAGGAGGAGCGACATTCGAGATGCCTTCGATGGGTCCGCCCGTAGAAAGGGTTTTCGCGGATGACCGGGGCGGGGGATTCGACGTGTCGAAGCCACCGTCCGAGAAAATCGAAATGGAAACGTAATGTGGAATTGAGCTGATACGGGGCCGTGGACGTGGACTTCGGGAATGCCCTTGCGAACTGCCTTGATCAAGTAGAACCGGGTCGGGTCGCAACCTGCGGCGCGATTGCGCGGGCGCTGGGCGATATCCGAGCGGCTCGGGCCGTCGCAACCTGGCTCGTCGATCACCCCGGCCTTCCGGGGGCCCACCGCGTCGTCCGCGCGGACGGTCGGCCGGTCGTTCCCGGGGCAACCCGGCTCCTGG
>Ga0209239_1000443_pt1 | contig 23542 bp, 24 predicted proteins | sample GraSoi013_2_20cm_FD_185824 | JGI IMG/M metagenome (GOLD analysis project Ga0209239, IMG submission 185824) | Grasslands soil microbial communities from the Angelo Coastal Reserve, California, USA - Sample 10_02_2013_2_20cm (SPAdes) (version 2) | ecosystem: Environmental > Terrestrial > Soil >...
GTCTTCGAGCTGAAGCCGACTCAGAGTGGGGAATGGGTCTTTAGAACCATTTATTCTTTCAGAGGTCAACCGGACGCAGGCTTTCCTTATGGCGGTCTGCTTTTTGATACAGCGGGCCACCTTTTTGGGACAACCTATTATGATGGCGCCTATAATCTTGGTGCTGTTTACGAGCTTTTTCCACAGTCGACTGGCGAGTGGAACGAACGGGTGCTCTATAGCTTCCAAGGGGGAAGCGACGGACAAAATTCCATTAGTAACCTGGTGTTCGATGTGGCTGGTAATCTCTACGGTACGACAAGTGAAGGCGGTTTAGGTTCTGGTGTTATCTTCGGACTAACTCCTACAGCAAACGCGCGGTGGAGGGAGAATGTGCCCCATCGGTTCCAGGGGCCGCCAGACGCAGCCTTCGCTTACAATGGGATGGTAGCTGATGGTTTGGGGAACTTTTACGGTGCAACTGTCCATGGTGGTGCTGATGGAGAAGGGGCGATCTATAAGTTTACGCCGAATCAAAAATCCCGCGACGACGCGGGAATATCGCTCCGAACTCAGGCAGACAAGAACTAGCCAGCACAAGCGCCCACTGTGCGCGTCGCCGAAAATTCTAAACCCGTTTATTGAGTCGGTTAAGGCGTCAACGCCTATCACGCCGTTTCAAGGGAATTGCGTGTTCCACGATCGAATTGCGCGATAGCTAGCAACGCCAATCGTCGAGCAACGCGATAACTACGCGCGTCGGCGACGCACGACTTTCTTGCCTGGAATCCATGCTTTGTAGCGCGCTGCTCGGCCAGGCGCCGTTCCTCCCGGCGTTGTTCGCGCAAGCTACGATCGACAAGATGCATAAAGCTGTTTTCAATGTCACCCCGACCGAATAACCGGAACTTTCCATTCATCATTTGACCTCCAATCATTCAAATAAGCGACGCTACGACAACGTTCTCATCGTTCGGCGCCTCTCCTATTTGAGACACAATTGGATCGAATTTATTTCGGCATCCGGATGCCTCTGGCCAATCGGGGCGAGGGGCGACAAAGCGAACAGAGCGATCCTCTCACTCACGAGAATTGAACGAAGTCTGGATGTGACGGCGCGATCAGTATCAAAAAAAGCGCCGCAGGGCTTAGAACCCTGCGGCTTTTATTGGCCAAGCTCCACGCAGACTCAGTCGACAACGACCACGTGATCAATCGTACGCAGATCGCTGGTGTTTGCGTAATAAACAAGCACGCGTGCGCCGGGTTTGATCGCAGTTTGGACGACTTGGCCGGCTTTGTTCAAAACGCGGCCGCGCCCATTGACGGCGTAACGCGCTGTGCTTTTCGAGTTGTCTTCTCGAATAACGAGTGTTCTGACAGGCTGATAATTGGCAGCCGCTCCTTCCTCGGTCGTCATTTTGATGACGCCCCCCGTTACTGTTATTGGTTCTGTGGTTGTTTGCTTCTTATTCGTCGAGCCCGGCTGCGCAAATGCTAACGGAGCAAGTAGCAAGCAGGCGAGCATAACAATTGTGTTTTTCATAATGCCTCCTCTTTGATGTTGATTGTTAATGCATGTTCTACTGGCTGAATTTCTGCGGCTGATCTGAGTCGAACAAGAGCCAGTTATTGTCTTTGCCCCAGTCCACTTTACGTCGCTCGCGGTGAGTCCAGAGTCCATCTCATAGCTACTCAGCCCTATAGCCGCGGAACTGTGTCGCAGTGCCGACCCGAAATGACGAGAGCGCGGACCTACAACGCGTTTGTCAACACTCAATGCTCAACGGTCTGCAGTCATGGCACATATTAGGCATTGCTCAATCCCGCAGGATGACGCATCAGTTGGGCTCGCCATTTTAGAATGAACAAAGAGACCAGGATGAAAGAGCATTACTTCGACGATATGAAAGCAGGCGACCGGTTTAAATCCGAGCCGCTAAACGTCACCGAGAAGCAGGTCATCGAGTTCGCCCACAAGTTCGATCCGCAGATGTTTCATCTGAACCGGAAAACTGCAGAACGCACACTTTTCAAAGGATTGATCGCGAGCGGCTGGCACACGGCTGCCATGACGATGCGGCTGTTTGTACAAACGTTAAACTTCGCAGAAGGCGCCATCGGGCTTGGTGTTGATGAATTACGGTGGCCTAACGCGGTGCGACCTGGTGATGTGCTCACTGTTGAAACGGAGATTCTCGATCTAAGATCATCGCGCTCCAAGCCGGGTTACGGCATCATTCGCTTGCGCAACGTAACCACGAATCAGCGCGGCGAAATTGTCCAGACGATGCTGGCAAGCGCGATGGTGCCAAGGCGCACGCAGCTCACAGACTACAGACCACAAGAGAACAGGACCAAACAATCATGAGAGACTACACCAAAATTGAAGCGTGGAGACTTGCGGATGACTTGACCGTTGCAGTGTATAAACACACGCGATCCTTTCCCCGGGAAGAAATTTACGGGCTAACAAGCCAACTACGCCGTGCTTCTTATTCTGTTCCGGCTAACATTGTTGAGGGAGCCTCGCGGGAGAGCAAAAGGATTATCTTCACTTTCTTTATATTGCGCGTGGTTCGTTATCAGAGACTCAATACTTTATCCACCTCGCACTGCGACTCGATTATTTGTCACCGGAGGAGGCGGATGCACTGCATCAACAAACCAAGGCGACATTTGGTTGCTTACACGGCCTGATTCGGGCGGTCGAGAAAGAAACGGGAAAACTTGGCAAAGTGGTCGCGAGCATCACAAGCCTGATCGTGATCGGCCTGATACGTTGGTCGGGTGGTCAGTTGTCCGTGGTCTCGTAGTCCCTTAGAAGGCGCAAACGTATGGACGATATTCAGAAGCGAGCCGACGACAAAGCCTGGGATGAAAAACAGGATCGCTGGATTTCGGACGCGAATCGCAAGATCGAGCATGGACTAAGAAGCGAAGCGCTTGCGGCGCTACATGGTTTGCACGCGCCTGCGAATGAGGAGCCGTCATACGACGCGGATGAGACGAGTGACGTAGACGCTCAAGAGATCCTACGCGACAAGATCATCGGGCGACTGATACAGATTGGGGATACGATTTCGCGAAAGCGTGATCTATCCGATGATGTGAAGCAAAAGTGGACCGCCATGTTACAGGAGTGCTACCCAAGCGAAGCGAAGAGCGTGACCCTGCTGCGCGATCTGAGACGAGAGCTTGATCGATGGGAGGGAGTCGATCCACAATCGGCTCTTTCTCTAATCTACGGCGCAATCGGTGCGGTGGCTACGATGATCGAGATCTATCAACGAAGGTTTTATACTCGATAACACCGTTACGTCTCACAGCCGATGGTGCAGAGAGAATCTGCCGCACGCCGGTCAAGCAGTCAGTTGTGGGTGATCTTCTAATTTCTTTTACCGATTTACCATTTTCATCGCCCAGTCCGGATAACGGGGACCGGCGACGGCTTCCTGAGGAGCGACTTCATCGATACGCGCCAGATCTTTGTTGGTAAGAGCGACATCAAGAGCGCCGACATTTTCCTGCAAATATTTGCGACGTTTGGTTCCGGGAATGGGTACAATGTCGTGTCCCTGCGCGAGCACCCAGGCAAGAGCTAATTGCGCTGGGGTGCATTTTTTCTCGCGAGCGATTTCTTCGACTTGCTTCACAAGTGCAAGATTGCGTTGGAAATTTTCTCCCTGGAATCGGGGCGAAGTTCGCCGGTAATCGTCTTCCGGCAGATCTTCGAAGCTTTTGATTTGCCCGGTCAAAAAACCGCGGCCCAGCGGACTGTATGGCACCAAACCGATACCTAGCTCGCGGCACACGCCAAGAACCTCCTTTTCGGGATCGCGTGTCCAGAGTGAGTATTCCGATTGTAATGCCGTGATCGGGTGAACGGCATGCGCGCGGCGTATCGTCTCCGCGCCTGCTTCGGACAAACCTAGGAAGCGCACCTTGCCTTTGCGTACAAGCTCTGCCATCGCACCAACGGTATCTTCAATGGGCGTGTCGGGATCGACGCGATGCTGATAATAGAGATCGATCACATCAACGCCTAATCTGCGCAAACTTTCTTCGCACGCTTTGTTGACATAATCCGGCTTACCGCTAATCCCACGGTGATCCGGCCGGGCCGGATCACGCACGATCCCAAATTTTGTCGCAATAACGACGTGTTCACGATGTCCTCGTAAGGCGCGGCCGAGTAGTTGCTCGTTTGTGTGCGGCCCGTACATATCGGCTGTGTCGAAGAACGTGATCCCGAGATCCAGCGCACGATGAATCGTTGCGATGGACTCCTCATCATCGCGTCCGCCATAAAAATCCGACATTCCCATGCAACCGAGGCCAATCGCTGAGACTATCGGACCGCCGCGTCCAAGTTTTCGCTGTTTCATACTTGTTGAGATTCGATTGTCAGTTTTATCGCGGCCGCGAAATCATCAGGCACCGGCGCCTCAAAGCTTTTCCATTCCTGAGTGCGAGGATGTCGAAATCCAAGCTTCCACGCATGCAACATTTGTCGCGGAAAATCCTTTGCGAGCCGCGGCGCATAGATTTTATCGCCGAGCACTGCGTGTCCCAGATGATGAAGATGCACGCGAATCTGATGAGTCCGTCCGCTGTGTAGCCGGCATTCGATCAACGTGGCCCGATCGCTCGACCGAACAACGCGATACTCGGTTTTGGCCACGCGTCCACGCAGGGTCGTCGCGCTCATTTGCTTTCGATGGACCGGGTGCCGTCCGATTTTTCCTTCTATTGCGCCGGCTGGCTTGCGCAATTTTCCTGCAACCAGCGCAAGATAAATCTTTTCAACGGTGCGCGCGGCGAACTGCTTGGATAATTCCCAATGCGCGACATCATTTTTGGCTACGACAAGGCAGCCGCTCGTTTCCTTGTCGAGACGATGAACGATGCCGGGGCGCTCTTTTCCGCCGATTCCCGACAACGTCGCACAGTGGTTGAGGAGCGCATTGACGAGAGTGTGTTCGCGATGACCAGCACCCGGATGAACGACAAGCCCCGGCGACTTATTGATGACGATGAGATCGTCGTCTTCGAAGAGTATCTCGAGCGGGATCACCTCTGGCAGCATCTCGATCTTTTCCAAAGGCGGCTCGGTCAGCTCAATCTTGTCGCCGCCTCGAACAATTTGGCGTGGCCGGCTGGTTGAGTCATTGAGTCGCACGAACCCATCGCGGATCAACTGCTGAAGTCGTGACCGGGAGAATTCTGGAAGCCGCTTGGCCATAAATTGATCGAGGCGAAGCTTTGCCTCATTTGCTGATACGAGAAGCTCGATCGGAGTCGAATCTTCGGAGGGAAGTTGTCTCATAGCCAGGTGAATGTATGCCGCGAGTTTTCAACTCGCATGGCGAACACTAAACCGTGCGATCCGCACGTCGAACGCTCGGCCGTGCTTTGTCACATGAGGCGAGAGAAACAGTTGTAGCGGTGCTCGTGTCGAGCGCCGGAAGCGATTTATCGCGCGTTTGGCACAAACGCCTCCACACATGAGTCATGAGCTTGCTGTCATTTCATTGCTCCCAGGGCAGCGAATGTTACATTTGGCGCGCAATGGCGAGTGAGCCGACCGCCCAAACATGCCCCGGTTGCGGGGCGACTGTCGATACGACAGAGGCGGAGCCATTGGCGCGGATCGCCTGTCCAACGTGTGGCAAGAAAATACGCGTGGAGAGAGCCTTCGATCATTTCGTCGTGGTTGAGACGCTTGGCGTTGGCGGGATGGGCACCGTTTATAAGGCGCGCGATATGGAGCTGGATCGGTTCGTGGCGCTGAAGCTGTTGCGCAGAGATCTCGGCGGTCAAGAGGATCATAAAGCTCGATTGCAAGAAGAGGCGCGCATTGCCGCCGCCGTGAATCATCCTTATGTGATACAGGTATTCGATTCGGGAACGGATCACGGCCAGTTCTATGTGGTAATGGAATTGGTCGATCAGGGAAGCCTCGACGATCTCATGGCGCTGCAACCGCGCTTACCGGAAAAGCGCGTGCTTGAGATTGGCATTCAGGTTGCAAAAGGCCTGCGTGCTGCGCAGCGAAGAGGTCTGATTCACCGTGATGTGAAGCCGGCTAATATTTTGTTTGTCGATGAACACGCAGCAAAAATCGGCGACTTTGGTCTTGCTAGCAGCGCAACGCAACGTTGGGGAATCGGCGGTGTCGTTTGGGGAACCCCGGAATATGTCGCGCCGGAACGGCTGAATAACGACCCCGAGGACTTCCGCAGCGACATTTACAGTTTAGGCGCAACACTCTTTCATGCGATTGCCGGCAAACCGCCAATCGAAGCCAGCACAAATTCCGCGACCGCATTGCTCGAATCAAAACAACGACCACTCGATTTGCAGGCGACCGCGCCGGACGTTTCTGCGGAGACTGCCGAGGTTTTGCAGCGAATGATCGCCGCTGACCCGGCGCAACGTTTTTCCTCCTATGACGACCTGGTGGCGGAGCTTGAGCGAGCGTGGCAAGCGGTGGCATTGGAGGATGCAACCAGTGGCGGTGAGACGCGCCGTCGACGCTGGCGTTCGGCGTGGTCTCGCTTCACTCAGCGCAGCTTTGAAGCGCTAATCGGGGTTTTACGCTGGGATCGCCGCCTGCCGTTCCTCATTCGCGTGGGTTTACCGGCTGTGTTGGCGCTTGGATTTCTGTTCGTTATCGCGCGCAGCAGAGGCTGGTTGGATCGCAGTCCGTGGAACAAAGCACTTGCCGAATATAGAGAGCAAGTCGCGCTGTATCGCTTTGCCCAAGCGGCTGAGGGGATCAGGAATGTGAAACTGATCGGCGCATACTATAAGCCTGCTGAAGAAGTCGCAGAGAAGAGAGCGCGACTCATGTTCGATTGGAAGAACAGTCTGATTGACGATCTCAATCGGGCGCATTTTTCGGGTTTACTGACAGATAGCTCTGGCGCGCAATATAGAGGTATAGTGAGCGCCACGGATGAAGGTCTCACGATGAAACTTCCGTATGGCATCGCATGGATCACCTGGGAGAAACTTTCGCCACAGACGCTGTTGATGGTTTCCAGATCGTTCATCGCCCCAGTAGCGCGCGACGCGGCGGATCGACAATGGCGCTGCGCTGTCTTTGCGAGTGAAAGTGGACAAACCGAAGCGGCTCGGGAGCTGGTCGATGCGGCCGCAAAAGCTAAGCCTGAATACAAGGAACAGATTTCGCAGCTGTTTCCCGGTATTGCCCCGGCGCGCTAGCGCCCATCTTGCTCATGCTCATAATCATGCTCCTACTCTTGCCTTTCTGAATTCATGTCCGAGCAAGAGCATGAGCATGAGCAAGAGTAAGAGTAGGATAGGAATCGGCACGAGGATGAACGAATCCCGGCTCGAAGAGTCAGATTTTAGACGAATCATTGCCATAATTGGTTTTTGACGCGACGGTTTCTGGATCGCGATATGGAGCAAAACCCACCACCACCGCAGTTTCCCTCGCCGGAAGAATTGAAGACTAAGATCACGGAGTTCATGAAACAGAACTTCGGCGACCGCGTCTCAGTGGCGACTTTTGCTGAGCCGGAGCCCGCGGCAGCAGAAGAGGAGGAAAAGCCGGAGAAAACCGATCACGAGGAATTCGAATTCAGGCTTCTGCCGCGGGATATTAAAGCGCATCTCGACCGCTTCGTGATCAAGCAGGATGAAGCAAAGAAGGTGTTAGCGATCGCAGTTTGCGATCATTACAACCACGCCAATTATCTCCGCCGTCTTGAGAAAGAGGATGCCACGCGTGCGCAGGAGATCGAATACATCAAGCAAAACGTGATTTTGGTGGGGCCGACTGGGGTCGGCAAAACTTATCTCATCAAACACATCGCCGATCTGATCAAAGTACCGTTTGTGAAAGCGGACGCTACGAAGTTTAGCGAGACCGGTTACGTCGGTGGCGATGTGGAAGATTTAGTGCGCGAGCTCGTACACAAGGCCGACGGCGACGTGAACCTGGCGCAATTCGGGATCATTTACATCGATGAGATCGACAAGATCGCTGCGGCTGGAAATTTGATCGGCCGGGACGTCAGCGGACGCGGTGTGCAGACCACGCTGCTGAAGTTAATGGAGGAAACAGAAGTGCCCATTCGCAGCATGAACGATTTGCAGGCGCAATTGCAGGCGGCATTCGAGTTTCAACGGCGTGGGAAGGCGAAACGGGAAACGATCAATACGCGGCATATTCTGTTCGTGGTCAGCGGTGCATTTGAGAAGTTGAAAGAACAAGTGGCGCGCCGTGTTCGGCAAGGTCAGATCGGGTTCAGCGCTGAACCGATTCAGGTAATGGACAACCAATTGTTCCGGCATGTAACGACTCAGGATTTCATCGAATATGGATTCGAGCCGGAATTCATCGGCCGATTGCCAGTGCGCGTGGTGTGTGAAGAGCTGGATGCCGACGACCTTTTCAACATCATGAAGTATTCCGAGGGGAGTTTGCTCCGGCAATACGAGCGCGCTTTCCGCGCCTACGGGATTGAAATCAGTTTCGAGGATGAAGCGCTGCGACTGCTGTCTGAAGCTGCCGCCAAGGAAAAAACCGGGGCACGTGGATTGCTGACGGTATTCGAAAAATTGTTCCGCGATTACAAATACTACCTGGCAGGCTCAGGTCTAAGCCAGTTGCGTGTTACCGCTACGCTCGTGCGCGACCCAAAGCATGTGCTCGACCGGCTGATGGTAGAGGGACACAAGCTGGAGGCGAAAATGCTCGAAGCCGGCGCGCGTCAGTTTGCGGAGAAATTCAGCAGTCAGCATGGGTTGGAAATTGTTTTGGATGAAAGCGCGGTGCGGCGCCTTGTCGAGCGGGCGCAAACTGAGCGGATGACCATGAGCGATCTTTGTGGCCACCTGTTTAAGGATTACCAGTTCGGACTGAATCTGATCAAAAAGAACACTGGTCAGGCAAGGTTTGCGATCAATGCCGATGCCGTCGATGCGCCCGACAAATTCTTAAGTGAACTGGTGGTGCAATCCTATTACCCAGCTGCAGCTGCCCAAAAGGCCTGATCGTTCATGAAGCGCTCGTTGATCACAACGCTCGTAATTGGAGTTGTCGTCACCATCGTTGCGGGTGCCTTGCACGCAACCAAGGCGATAGCGGGCTTTGAGACTGCTGTTGCGCAGCTTGTTTCCGATTATGCCAGCGCAACGAGAGTCGTGGGCGAAAAATGGCAGTACGCTTTTGTCTTGGTGACAGCTGTCGGTGTCGCCTGGCTCAGCCTGAGGAACTTGCCTCGGTTGCGAAGCTACCCGTTGTTCGGCTTTTTACTGATCGAGTTGCTCGTTCTTTCGTGGGTTTGCTCCCTTTACCGGATTTTTTTCCAGCCCGTTCCGTGCATTTTTGCGGTTGCTCTAGCGGTGGCTGCCGCGGAGGGATGGACCGCTTTTTTGCAGAGAGACCGGTCGCATTTAGTACGTACACTCTTTGCGAATCGCCTTTCAAAAAAAGAATTTCATCGTGTCAGCGACGGGGACTTCGATGGCCAGGCTCAAGCGTACGAAGCAAGCGTCGTGGTCTGCGACATTGGCAATCGACATGGATTCACAAGTTCGTCTGACCCCGCCGGTTTCGCTGAAACAATGGCGAAATTTATTCGTGAGACCGCCGATGGCCTGATCGAAAGAGGAGCCTATCTACAAGCTGCCGACGGGGAGGGGGTGGTTGCCATTTTTGGCTTTCCGAACACTGGTGGCCAGCATGCCGAGGATGCAGTGCGCGCTGTGCTCGACTTAACAAAGAAATTTCGCGAGCGACGGCAGGACAATGAAGACATTTTTGGCGACTGGGAAATGCACGCCGGCATCAGCTCGGGTGCGATAATTGCCGGCGCGCTAAAGGACAGCGTACATCCCGCGCTCCTGGCGAGCGGCGAACCGATTGAGTTTGCGCGCAGGTTTTGCGCTTTGAATCACCGGTATGGATCGAAGATCCTGATTGATACGCCCACTTTCGATAGCGTGAGCGAAACGGTCGTCGCGCGTCCAATCGATTTCGTGAGCGGAACGAATTCGCACGATCGACTTGAAATCTACGAGCCCCTCTGCCTTGCCACGGAAGCCAAACCCGAGCATGTCGCGCGTAGAGATTCTTTCTGGAGCGGCGTAGTTCTCTATCGAGAAAAGCGTTGGGCGGAAGCTTATTCTGAATTTCAGAAGGCACGTGGTCCCGAGGGAGAAGACGATCCCGCACTGCAATTCTATTTGCAGCGGTTGGAGCCGCTTGTCCTGCAGCTAACGGAATCGCCGTTGGAAGAAGGCTGAGCGCGCTTTGAGAAGGACGGAATATCCGGTTGCAATCCGGAATTTGATTGCGCAACTGCGACAAATGCCGGGAGTGGGTCCTCGCTCGGCGGAGCGGATTGCGCTCTGGATGGTGGGAGCACGGAGCGATCAGCCGGAACAAATCTCACGGGCTATCGCGGAGACCCGCCAGGCGATTCGTTCCTGCAAGCTGTGCGGATTTTTTTCTGCCGGCGAAATATGCGAGATATGCGCGGATTCGTCGCGCTCGACAGAGCTGCTCTGCGTCGTAGAGCAACCCACCGACATTCTTCCGCTGGAAAAAACCAATGTCTTTCGGGGGCGATATCATTCTCTTGGAGGGAAGATTTCTCCACTCGATCATATTGGTCCCGACGATTTGCGCATTAAAGAATTACTGGAACGCGTCGATCAGGAAAAGATTACCGAAATCATTTTCGCACTGCCTGCGGATGTAGAAGGCGAATCTACCACAAATTTCATTGTCGATTTCTTGAAGGACAAACCGGTCAATCTTACGCGTATTGCCCGCGGCATTCCAGCGGGCGGCGGCCTGGAATCGGCGGATGAACTGACGCTTTCTGCCGCGCTTTCAGGGCGAACAAAACTGTGATCGTTGAAGAGTTGAAGGATTGAAGCGTTAAGCAGCGTTGTCATTCTGAGCCCTTCGGCTTCGCTCAGGACAGGCTTCGCGAAGAATCTCTAATTGTTTCTTCGGCAGTGCATGGAAATAATAAATCAGAGATGTTTCGCTTCGCTCAACATGACAGGATGGCATCGTAACGCTTCACCGCTCTAACGCTTTAACTTTCCAAGGCTCCAACGGTAGGTTAATTTTCGTTGTCATGTCCTGCGCAAAGATCGATCCAGCCCTGCATCAGGGGCAGAAACCGCCATGGATCAAAGTGCGTTTGCCATCCAATCCAGTTTTCTTTTCGACCAAGGCGCTCATTTCTGATCTGCGCTTGCACACGGTTTGCGAAAGCGCGCAATGCCCAAACCGATGGGAATGCTGGAGCCAGGGCACGGCGACTTTCATGATCGCCGGTGATCGTTGCACGCGCGCGTGCGGGTTTTGCGCCGTGACAACCGCTAAGCCGTTCGCGCTGGAAGAAGACGAACCGCAGCGCGTCGCTGAGGCCGTGCGCCGAATGAAATTAAAACATGTCGTTATCACGGCCGTCGCGCGCGACGATCTCAGGGACGGCGGCGCCGATCATTTCGCCCGCACAATTACCGCGATTGGAGAAATGGATCCTTCTGTGATTGTCGAAGTGCTGGTTCCGGACTTTCACGCGCAGGATTGGTGCATCCAGAACGTTCTCGATGCCGGTCCTGATATTTATAACCACAACATGGAAACGGTAGAACGCCTCACGCCGCTGGTGCGTTCGCGTGCCAAGTATCGCACCTCGCTGCAAGCGCTACGGCGCGCAAAAGCGTTGTCGGCAGGGGTTGTGACTAAGAGTGGGGTCATGCTTGGCCTTGGCGAGAAGGAGACGGAACTTTTTCAGACCATGGACGATTTGCGCGAGGCCGGCTGCGAAGTACTCACCATGGGCCAGTATTTACGTCCGACTCCGAAGCATTTACCGGTGGTCGAGTACATCACGCCCGAGCAATTCAATTACTACGGCGACATTGCGCGCAGAAAAGGCTTTCTCCATGTCGCCTCTGGCCCGCTGGTCCGCAGTTCGTATCACGCGGCCGACTTTCATCCAGTCATACCGCGATGACAGAGGTAAGCGCGACCACAGTTTGCCCGCTGCGGCGGGGGCGCGCCGAATGAAAGCGCGAGAATGGTTGCGAATTCGATGACGGAGCGCGATCCGCTCGCTCAGATTCGGTCGCAAACCGCCGCGGTCATTCCTGCCTACCAAGATGAAAAGCACATAGGAGACATTGTTCGCCGAACCCGCGAGCGCCTCCACTACGTCCTTGTCGTTGATGACGGCTCAACCGATCAAACCGCGCAACGCGCACGCGAAGCCGGCGCAGAAGTCATTGTTCACAATCAAAACCGCGGCAAAGGCGAAGCGATTAAGACAGGACTAGAGTACTGGTTCGCCACGGTGAATCCGTCCCACCGCACGGCGACTGGATTGGATCGAGAAGTCATGTGGGTGAGTCTTCTCGATTCCGACGGTCAACATCTTCCGGAAGAGATCGATCGGTTCCTGGCAGCAGTAACGTGCGCGACGCAGCAGACGTTTTTAATTGGCAACCGCATGAACAATCTCGCCGGAATGCCATTCATCCGCCGCGTTGTGAATCGCTATATGAGCAGCCAAATTAGCCGCCTCTGCGGACAAGACATCCCCGATACGCAGTGCGGTTTTCGCATGGTAGATCGGCATTTGGCTCCAGAGTTACTCAGCGGCGGAAACCGGTTCGAATACGAAACTGAAGTACTCATTATCGCAAGCCGTAAAGGGTATCGGATCGAATCAGTCCCAATCACAACTGTTTACTCCGACCAAGTGAGCAAGATTCATCCAATGCGAGATGCTCTTCGCTTTTTAAAATTGATGTGGCGCTACCGGAAAGGGCAGCACTCACATGTTGTGGCTGAGAACTAGAACCAGATCTTTTTTGCTGTCAGGAACTTGAAGTTTTTCAGGATGTGGTCGGGGACCTGATCAGAGACGCCCTTGACTTACTGTGGGCATTGCCGCCGATAATCATCGCTTGTCAACGCCAGATAGCGGACGTCATGTAATTGTCCCAGACCGCAGCGAAATGCCTTCCGCTGGAACCTTCCTCCAGGAATCCGAGTCTCTTCGCCGTCGAAAAGCTCCCACGATTCGACGACAGAACGCGCACAAATATCCTTTGAAACCTCGAATCTTGGAACGCCAGCTTTAAGATTCCTCTAATGCTCTCGCTCGCATATCCCTGTCTTTGCGACGACGTGCTGATGAAATAACCTAACTCGGCCGATGGAATTTCCCAGGCAACGTTCTTTACCTGGATTTGCCCGATTTGCTCGTTCGCGTGTTTCAGCCAAATGCCATAACAAAACGCTTTCCCAACGCTCCAGTGTTCTCTTTTTTCGGAGACCAAGAGCCTGGCTTCGTCAAGAGTCTCCAGGCTTGCCCTTTGAGCAAATTCTCGAACTAGTTGCGCTCGATTCTGCTGAACCAATTCGAGAATCCCGAAGGCGTCCTCGCCTTGATAGCAACGCAGCACCAACCGTTGTGTCTCTATAACCTCCGGGAACGTTTGCTTCACCAGAACAGGAGTAGGAATAGGCGTCGGTCCTTACTATTGACACACGTCACTGCAATAGCGGGCTCCATTCTAAATCACGGCTTTCGTGCCGGCACAGGTTTTGAGCTTTTCAGGATTTCCGATTCGGGCGTGAGCGTTGCCGGTTTGCCGCTGAAGATGACGCGGTTTGGCTTCGCGGCGAGCGTTCCAACGAGCTCCTTTGCGTAGGTGGTGACAACTTTCAGGTTCAAGAGAGTCACGTGCAGTTGTTTCAAGTCTTCAGAAAGCTGTTTGTCAGTCGTTTTGATGAAACTATCAGCACTGCCGAACACGGTGTCCGCACCCTTGGCTACGCCCTCGAGGTTTGTGATCATGTTTTGTAGGTGGTCCGCATCCATTTTTAACGAATCAGCCAGTGGGCCGAGCTTCGGCGTGAATTCACCAAGATCTTTCTTCAAACCTGTGACAGTCACATTGAGATTATCGAGGAGCTTGTTTGCGTTCTCGAATAACGGGCCGGCCGCCGCTGTGATTTGTTCGAGGCCGTACGCCGGATGGCCTTCGATCGCCGCGTTGTTTGCAAGCGTCTGACCTCCGGGCGTGCCTGCAGAAAGCGCCACGAATTTCGGCGAAAGCATCGTGTCGGAGCTTAGCGTTGCTGTAACGTCCGTGGGCAGCGGCGGAATTCCGTCATTGAGGCTAACCGTGACTCGCACGGCGTCCTTCTTGTTCGCGCTGGCTTCGCGTTCTTTGGCTGTGAGATGACGCATCGCGATCACGCGCCCTGCCGGCGCGCCGGCATAACGCACTTCGGAATTCACCTTGATGCCGGTAACGTCTTCATAATTGATCTGCAAAGTTCGCGTTGGTTTTTTTAAGCGATAACCAGAAAGCGCGAAAGTCAGCGCTGCCAGCAAGATGACACTGCACGCAATCACGGACAGGGCGACGAAATAGTCGGATAGATTGCGTTTCATTAAGCTCACAGATTTCTCCCCGAGATTGGTGCGTAATGTCGAATCACGAAAGGCTTCGCCACGTTAAAAGGTTGAATCGTTGAATCGCAAATACCATGTCGCGGTGTAACGACTCTGTGATTCATACATGGTCTTCGTCATTTCATCATTCCTTCGTCATTCCATTCAACCTGTTTTCCGATGAAATCTGTGGCGTGCTGCAACGAAGGGGCGAGGTTTAACGTGCTGATGGTCCTCGTGTTCTTCTTGTGACAGGTTCAAAGGAATCGGACCGTCAGCCTCGCCGTGAATAAATTGTTGCACTTCAGGGTTCGGACTGTTCCGAATTTCATCCGGCGTACCCTGCGCCACAATGCCGCCGTGTCCGAGCATGATCATGCGCGTCGCGATCCGGAATGAGCTGGTCATATCGTGGGAGACTACCACTGCGGTCATGTGAGTCCCATGCGTCAGTTTCAGAGTAAGTTCATCTACTACTGCGGTCATGATCGGATCCAGCCCCGAGGTCGGCTCATCGCTAAATAACAGTTCCGGGTCGAGCGCAAGCGCGCGGGCAAGCCCCACGCGCTTTTTCATCCCGCCGCTGATCTCGTCTGGCTTAAGGTCTTCAAAACCAGTCAGGCCAACCATTTCAAGTTTCTTTTTTACGATCTCTTCGATTTCATCTGGAGATTTGTCAGTGTGTTGCAAAAGCGGCAACGCCACGTTCTCGCCCACGGTTTGCGAGGCCAGCAGCGCACCGGATTGGAACAGCATGCCGAATCGCAGGCGTACACGTTCGAGCTCGCGCTCCTTCATCATTGTGATTTCCTCGCCAAAAAGCTTCACGACACCTGAGGTCGGTTTCATCGAGCCGATCATGTGCCGAAGGAGAGTACTCTTTCCACAGCCGCTGCCGCCCATAATAACAACTGTCTCACCCCGGTGAACGTTAAAAGAAATTTCATCGAGCACCGTGCGGTCTCCGAATTTTCGGACGAGCTTGGTTACTTCGATGATGTTTTCTGCGTTAGCATTCATGCAGCGAAAAAGAAAATTCCGGTCAGCACCGCGTTCATCACCAACATTGCCAGCAGTGCCTGGACCACCGAAGTCGTTGTTGCCTGACCAACACCCTCTGCGCCGCCTTCGACAGTCAGGCCTGCGTTACACGAGATTGTGATGATGAGCCATGCGAAAACAACGCTTTTGATCATTCCTGAATACAGATCCCACGTATCGGCGCTCTCAAGCGCGCGGAGCACATATCCGGCGGTATTAAAATCGAGCGCAAAACGGCAGACCGCCCAACCGCCCAGGATACCGATGTAATTTCCAAAGATGGTGAGCGCCGGCAACATCACCATCATGGCAAGGAAACGCGGCACTACCAGATATTGGACCGGGTTGATTGCCATCACTTCAAGCGCCTCGATTTCTTCTGACACTTTCATTGTGCCGAGTTCCGCGGCCACGGCAGAGCCGCTGCGTCCGATTACGATTACCGCGATCAAGACCGGTCCCATTTCACGCAAGAGGGTAAGCATGACCAGATCGGGAATGTACATTTCCGCGCCGAGACTCTCGAGAGAATGAGCGGCCTGCATCGCGAGCGTTACGCCAACGCTGAACGCCGTCAGTGCCACCATCGGTGTCGCGCGCACACCGATGGCCACCATTTGCCTGAAGATCGGACCGATTTTGAAGAATTGCCCGGTAAACGGCGCAATCAAAATCCAGTAAAGCAAGTTCAGGTTAAGCTGGAGATAGTTTTTCACTTGCCGTTCGAGCGCGCAGAATGACAAGATCTAAGGACTGACAAAAGCCGAAAGTTTAGCGCTCGTCTCCCAAATGGCGTTGTCATGTTGAGCGAAGCGAAACATCTCTGTTCATTTCTCTTGAGGAGATGGATCCAAAACTGATCCGAGATTCTTCGCTTCGCTCAGAATGACATTACGAGACGACTTGTAGTAATCTGAATTACAAATCGATTTTGTAGGTTAACGATCAACTCAGAAGACAATGGCTCAAAGTGAAATCGAGAGGATCCGCGCGCTGTTAAGTTCCAAGCCGCGACCTGTTGGATGGCTTGAGCGACGAAAGCGCCTCGATGATGTCGGTTCTGTTTGGCCTGGAGCTGAGGACGTGGCGCTCACCGCCGCCGACGTGAACGGGGTACCAGGCGAATGGTCAATCGCTCCAGGCAGCGATCGCTCCCGAGTTCTGATGTTCTTTCACGGTGGCGGTTATTGTTCCGGTTCAATCGTTAGTCACCGTCGGCTGGTCACTGAGGCGGGGCGGGCCGCTGGAGTGCGAACGCTGGCAATTGGTTATCGATTGGCTCCAGAGTATCCGTTCCCCGCAGCGTACGACGATGTACTGACGGCGTGGCGTTTTCTGCGGAACCAGAATATTCCTGCTGGGCACATCGCGATTGGCGGAGACAGCGCCGGTGCCGGCCTCACAGTTGCGTTGATCACTCGGCTACGCGATGCGCACGAGGAGCTTCCGGGTTGCGGCTGGTTAATTTCGCCATGGACGGATCTGACGATATCCGGCTCAACAGTTTTCACTAGAGACGCTGTCGATCCGCTCATTCACAAGCAGTATCTGATTGAATTGGCTGACGCTTATCTGCCAGCGGGAATGGATCGGAAGGACCCGCGTGTTTCTCCTCTTTACGCCGATCTCAAGGGTTTTCCTCCAGCATTAATTCAAGTGGGCTCAGCCGAGACGTTGCTTGATGATGCGACTCGTTTTGCGGCTGTTGCTGGCGCAGCCGATGTCCGCGTGACTCTGGAAATCTGGCCGCATATGATTCATGCATGGCCTCTATGGAACGCTCATCTTGAGCCCGGCCGCCGCGCACTTGCGAGTGCCGGCGCGTTTATCAGGGAGAATCTTTGAGGCGCAGCGACGGTCGGACCCACGCAGCTACAACAAGCCGCGCTTGCGAAAATCACCAAGATTATCGCCAGAAGACTTCGACCAAGTTGTTCTTGTCATTCTGGGCGAAGCGAAGCGGAGTCGAAGAATCTCAGTTCATAGTCTCAGGGGCGCCTGAAATACAGAGATGCTTCGACTTCGCTCAGCATGACAATGCCGGCCGTGTTATGGGAATGGCCCATGTCAGATCAAGCCGCGCTTGTGAAAATCACCAAGATTACCGCCAGAAGAACGTTCGACGAGATCAATCGTGAATTTGAGCAGACACACTTCCCAGGCATCGTCGACACCCTGAATAACGGCGCTGAGCGGTTCATTTGAGCCCTCGACGCGGCGCCTGGTCCGATTGATTACGGTCTCGATTGAATCGCGCAGCGTTTGCTCGCTTAGATCAGTTTTGCGAAATTGAAAACCGTAACGAAGCACCGCGATATTCCGGGCGTGTTCGCGCAGTTGATCGACGTATCGCTCCGCTTTTTCTCCGAAACCTTCCAGCAATAGCCGGTAATAATGTTCCGGTGTAATGATTTGAGGGCGCTCTGCGTGAATTTTCCCATTGCGAATCCGGACCTGATCGACTCGGTCCATCAGCTCCGAGATAAGATAAAAATTAAAGCTGGTGCTGCCGAAGGTCGCGATCTGTTGCTCGGGGGCAACAATTACATGCGTGTTTTCAATGGCGTAATCGAAATCGTCCCTCGTCATAATGAAACAAACCTAAATTAGGTGCTGGACGGCGTCTCTCAAAAACAGAACTCGATTACTCACGGACAAATCCAATGACGAAATCCAAATGACGAATAATGAAAGAATGAAGAGCGAAACCTGCGTTCCCGTCGTGTTTCGTTACATCGTTGCATCAGGCGCGATTTAACGATTTAACGTGGCGACACTATTCGCCATTCTTGGCTAATCGCGTTGTGCTTGCTGTTGCTGTCCCTGCGGTGATTGAAAGAGCGAGAGATATTGACCGTAACCTTCTTCCTTCAGCTTATCCACAGGAATAAAACGCATCGCCGCGGAGTTTACGCAGTAACGTTCGCCGGTCGGTGCGGGACCATCATTGAACACGTGACCGAGGTGCGAATCGCTTGTTTTTCCTCGAACCTCAGTTCGCTCCATTCCGTGAGAGGAATCCCGCTTCTCCACCACGCTCTCAGGCGATATCGGCTTCGTGAAACTGGGCCAGCCGGTGCCGCTGTCGAATTTGTCCAACGAACTGAATAACGGTTCGCCGGTAACAAGATCGACGTAAATTCCTGCCTTGTGATTGTCCCAGTAGGCGTTGTGAAACGGAGTTTCGGTTCCGCATTCACGCGTCACGTGATACTGGTCCTTGGATAATTGGCTTCGCAATTCAGCTTCGGTTGGCATTGGCTTGGTTGAATTCATTTTCTCAGCTTCTTTTTTCTGCGTTTGAGCATAAGCCAACAAAATCGAACCGACAATCACCACGACTGTTCCAAGCAGACCAAACCACAACGTCTTATGCGACCCATGATGCGGGCGTATTAAATGTGTGCTTTTCATACTCTCCTGAATTCTATCGATCCCACTTTACCCGTACTGACTGCTTTGAGAGTGTGACTGTCTCGAGAGTGCCACGCAATTTACACGCCACCCCGTTCGCTGGCAAATCGTACAGGCACGGCGATCTTCTTTAATTAAATTCGCAAACAAGCTAGAAAGTGGCCGGGCTTTGGACGTTTGTCCTAAGCCATTTTTCCGTTTAATTGGGCCGACCCGCTTCGGGGACGCGAATGTAGCGACGGAACGTAACCAAGCCGATCGGCGCGACTGATGCCGCCATAGCAAAGATAAGCCACATTATTTCGGGGCGTCGCGGACCGTGTTCCGGAACGAATGCAGCCAGCAAAAATCCCCCAGTTCCAACGAGCAGTTTCCCGATGAGAAACGGAATATACGATAGCGCGCCATACGACGCCTCCTGACCCCTTGGGGCAATCGCGGCAGCATACTCATAGACTCGCGGTGAGTAGAACGCTTCGCCGATTGAAAAGATGGATATGTATAACGCAATCATCACGTAGTAGGGGTGAATGGTTCCTTGTACTCCCAGATAACCGCGCCCAATCCATTGCCCAATGAAACCTTCGGCCGATCCTTGAAACAACGAAGTCGGCAAGGACATAACAAAAACAGATGCGGCGCAAATCGCTCCGCCTACGATCACCATTCTGTACGCAGAATATTTCTGCGTGAGAGCACCAATGATTGGCACGAGAATGATGATGAGAATGTAATTGATATTCGAGAGGTGACCGATCGGAGCGCCGTTGCCCAGCTCGCGGATGCCGAACTTTGGAAACACGTAGTCCATTTGCAGGAAGATCAGCTTCAGAAATCCGATCAAGAGAAGAAAAGCGAGGAGGCGATAAAAACCGGATTGACCGAGCAGCCGCTTAAACAGCACGACAGTATCGACGGCGCTGTCGTGAACGGTTAGCCAGACGCGTTTCCAGAACGCGCCTGTCGCGTGCCTCACTGGCTCGGCGTTGAATCGAACGCCTTCGTCTGTTGCTTCAGCTCCTCTGCGCAAGAAGTAAATTGTCGGGAAAAGCAGGACTTCGAAGGCGAGGCTTACGAGAAAAAGGGTGCGATAAGTCGTTATGTGCAATCCGAGGAAATTCAGATAGCCGTACTCGCCTAACGAGTGGCGCACGTAGTCAAAAATGCTTCCAGCAATCAGATAGCCGACGTTCATGACCATGTAGATCATCGAGAAAGCGATCGAACGTTGTCGCACAGTCGAATAGCGGCGCGTGGCGGCAATCAGCACCGGTGTGCCTAACGCCTCGCCGATCACTAACGGGAACAAGCCGCCGGCCAGTGCCAGCCATGGTACAGTCGTAAATACCATAACAGCGCGCGCGACCGCGCAAACGGAAACGCCGACGAAAAAAGTTCGGCGAAGACCGAGCGCATCGGTGAACGACCCGGCTAACAATGTGCACACGGTCATCGCCGGTGCCCAAACCCAACCGACCAACGCTCCTGCCCCTTGATCGCTGAACCCAAGATCTGACGAAAGCCACAGGATCAGAGTCTTATTCGTGATCGAGTACGCCGAGATGATGAACAACTTGATCAGGAACGTGAGCCACAGCTCGCGTTGCGCTCCCTTGAGCACCGTAAACTTCGCGATGAAACCGCGAAGTCCGCTCGCGACGACCGGAGGGACGTTGTCTTCCGGTACGAACGTCTCTTTGACTGCTTCTCCCATGAGGCTGCCCGGAGACTACAGCATGTTCGCGACAAATTCGCGAGTGGCATTCATTGACGCGTTAAATGAAAACAGTAGGCAGCATTGTCACTCTGAGCCCTTCAGCTTCGCTCAGGACAGGCTTCGCGAAGAATCTCTGATCATTTCTTACACGGCGCTGAATGACAATCAGAGATGTTTCGCTCTGCTCAACATGACAGGATGATTGCGATCCACTTCGACGCTTCAATAATTACAACAGATTCTCGATGTACGTCCGCCGATCGAATGCCGCAAAATCATCCAGCTGTTCGCCGGTGCCGACGAAACGCGTTGGGATTCCCAATTCGTCCTGGATCGCGACAACGATGCCGCCTTTGCCGCTGCCGTCGAGCTTGGTGACGACAAGACCAGTCAGTCCAATGGCGGTTTGAAATTCGCGCGCCTGGCTGAGCGCGTTGCCGCCAGTCGTCGCATCGACCACAAGCAGCGTTTCATGCGGTGCATCCGGGTCGTGCTTGGCGAGAGTGCGTTTCACCTTTTCAAGCTCGGCCATCAGATTCTTTTTCGTGTGCAGTCGGCCGGCCGTATCGCAAAGCAGAAAGTCAGCCTGGCGTTTGGCGGCTGCCTGATACGCTTCATAACAAAGCGCGGCTGGATCGGAGTTGTATTGTCCCTTAATCATTTCGACGCCCAGCCTCGTTGCCCAAATGCCAAGTTGCTCGATCGCCGCTGCGCGAAAAGTGTCTGCTGCCGCCAGCAAGACGCTGTGCCGGTCTTTCTGCAGATAACGAGCCAGTTTCGCTGTCGATGTGGTCTTGCCAGTGCCGTTGACACCCAGAAGCAGGATGACATTTGGTTTCCCGGCCAGAGGCTGGATGGCCGCACTGTTTGCGGGCAAAACCCGCGAAATTTCCTGACGCACAATTTTCACAACGTCATTTATTCCCATTAACGACCAGGCTTCGCGTTCTTGCAGTGTCTTGATGATGCGACTGGTCATCGGCACGCCGAGGTCCGCGCGGATAAGCGATTCCTCGAGCTCTTCCCAGTCGATGGGCTTACCGGCGAAATGTTCGGCGAGAGTCTTAAGGAAATTCATTTCAGCGTTGAAGCGGACATTCGCTTACTTTGTCATGTTGAGTGAAGTGAAACATCTCAGATTATCATTTCAGCGCTGGCTAGAGAAACAATCAGAGATTCTTCGCGAAGCCTGTCCTGAGCGAAGCCGAAGGGCTCAGAATGACAATGGTGCGTGAAGCTTTCGCTTCAACGCTTTAACGAATCACGAATCTCGTTTGGTTAGGGCCTCACGCGCGGGCCGGTCCAAATCTTTTCTTATGCGATCAAGGATACCGTTGACGAAACGGCCTGATTCGCCACCGCCAAAAGTTTTTGCCAATTCAATCGCTTCGTTAATCGAGACGACCGGCGGTATGTCGTCGCGATAAAGCATCTCGTAGATCGCCAGGCGAAGGACGTTGCGGTCAACCGCTGAGATCCGGCGAAATTCGTAATTCTCGCAGTAGCGGCAAATCCGTTCATCGATTTTCGGCAGATGCTCGACCATTCCCTCGATAAGCGGCTGCGCAAATTCGCGAACCCTTGGTGTCGCAGGACAAAATTCCCAAAACTCGTCAATCTTTTCCGGTCCTTCACCGCGCTGAAGGTCGCGCCAAAAATGATACTGAATTGCTGCTTCGCGTGCTCGCCGTCTTTTGCCCATGAATTACTCCCTGCGAAGTTCCGACATGACCCGGGCGATTTCCACTGCTGCCCGCGCGGCCTCGGTCCCGCGGTTGATTCTACTTTCCAGGCAGCGCTCGCGCGCCTGATCCTCATTGTCGAAGCTGAGCACGACGTTGACTACAGGCATGCCGTAATCAACCGCAATTCGCTGAAGCGCATCGGTCACGGAGCGGCTTAGATTTTTGGCGTGGTTTGTTTCCCCACGCAGGATCACGCCGCAGGCAATAATCGCGTTGTTGTTTTTCTTTCGGGCTAATTCGCGCACAACCACAGGAATTTCGAACGAACCCGGCACGCGGCGAATCGAAATTGCAGCGCCAGGCGCAAGCTCGCGCAACTCTTTGGCAGCATGATCAACGAGGCCCTGCACGTATTGCGGATTAAATTGGCTGGCCACGATTTGGAACGTTCGTTTGCCCTTATCAATTTGCGGGCGGCCCGGCGCGTTGGTCGACATTCGTTTCTCAGGATTACGATTTGACCTCGCTGCAATCCGCAATCGCCAATCCGCAGTCCGCAATCACAGTAAATGTCCCAGCTTCGTCTTTTTGGTCTCGAGATATTTCGCGTTGTGCGGATTGGCTTCGCTACGTATTGGCACCTGCTCCACCATCTCCAGGCCGTAGCCTTCCAGTCCAACGACCTTCTTCGGGTTGTTAGTCAGAAACCGGAATTGACGTACTCCGAGATCGAAAAGGATCTGCGCGCCTAGACCGTAATCTCGCAAATCGCTGGGATACCCGAGCCTCGCGTTTGCCTCGACCGTGTCGAGTCCTTCCTCCTGCAATTTGTAAGCGTGAATTTTTGCCGCGAGCCCGATCCCGCGTCCCTCCTGGCGCATATAAACCAGGACACCGCTATCTTCCTCCTGAATTTGGCGAAGTGCGGCGTGCAATTGATTTCCGCAGTCGCACCGGCGTGAACCGAAGACGTCGCCGGTAAGGCATTGGCTGTGAACACGCACCAACGTCGGCTTGTTCTTATCGATCTTGCCTTTGACCAGAGCGAGATGATGTTGGCCGTCCAGTTTCGAGCGGTACAAATGTAAATCGAAGTCGCCGTAGTCGGTCGGCATTTTCACGATTTGCTCCAGCTCCACCAGTTTTTCGCGAACACGCCGGTGTGCGATCAAACTCTGGATCGTGCAAATGCGCAGGCCGTGTTTCTTGCGGAACTCCATCAACTCCGGCAACCG
>Ga0209239_1000447_pt1 | contig 23463 bp, 21 predicted proteins | sample GraSoi013_2_20cm_FD_185824 | JGI IMG/M metagenome (GOLD analysis project Ga0209239, IMG submission 185824) | Grasslands soil microbial communities from the Angelo Coastal Reserve, California, USA - Sample 10_02_2013_2_20cm (SPAdes) (version 2) | ecosystem: Environmental > Terrestrial > Soil >...
GCCAAGTCAACCATGCTAACCGGGCCATTGCCTAGCGCAAATCGGGTGACAAGATCCACGCTTTCCTGAAATAAAGGGACTCTGTCCATCTTTCGTCGAGAGTTAATTGAGAACTTTCGAAAGGAAATGTCACCGGACACCAGGTCGATGTATTGGCTGAGGAAAAGCCCAGCGGGACATTCCGAGTATTTCTGCCATGTGAGGAATTTTGCGATTTGAACGGGGTTGAGCAGAGGAATATAGTCCATCCAACGCCGCATACTCTCGTCTCGAGAAATACGTAGGCTGAAGCCTACATCTGGATGATCCTTGCTGACCGAGTGCTTACCGAGAGGCGCTCAGCCATTCCGGCAAGCTCCTCTCTAAGCCTTGACGCTCGAGGTTGTCAAACGGATACACGGGCTAGTCCCCCCGACAAAGGAACCGTCGGCGTACTGAAATCCTTCAACGAATCGTTGGAGCCCGACATCTCCTGCATTTCTTACGAACCGAGGTATAGAGGCTATTCGCGAGCACTCTCCAACAGGGAGGCCCAGACTCTTGTGCTTGAACAGTACGATTGCGCGAGAATTCAGGTACAGGCAGATACCATTTCTCCGTGCCGAAGATTTTCGAATCTTAGGCCTCGCTCCGTACAAACTAGCAAGAAGTGGGAAGACTACGAAGATTGCTCCGAACCACTCGTCGGGAAAACGTTGAGCAACACTGTAAACGTAAGAAGAGTGCTGTCGTCCCGGTCTATACATCGTTCGCGCTCCATCACCCACATCCAATCCAGTTTCCAAGCATAGATCGCCGGTGACCGCGGTTGGAAGCTGCAACCTTCGGTGCTTGTCCAAGCTGCTCAGAAACTCATCACGGGGTGAAAGCTGAATCAGACGATTGGAGAGGGAAGAGTGATGCGGTGTGCTAATTGGGGATAGTCCTGCACGAAAGTAATACCGTCCGCGTCAGCACCATACGAAGTTACCGCGACCATTGCACCATCGGTCGCAAGAGAACCGGCTTGGTAGGTCTCGGCGACTCTTCGAAAATTCGAATGATGGAATTAAGCTTTCCACTTCAGACTCGAATAGATGATCATGGCGAAGGCGGTAAGACAAAGCGAATAAGGGGGGTCATTGCGAAGAGCTCCGAAAACCATTGGTCAAGGGTCCATCCTGGCTCTCAAAGCTCGGGACACTCTCGATCCTCTACGTCTCTGTATTCCTAACCAGGATAGGGTTCGGATCGATTCTGATAATTTTTCCCATCTATCTCAACATTCCATCGTCAATGTCTTCCTTGGCAGGAATTGTTACCGCCCTCTATCCGGCCGTGGAGGGTTTCAGCGCTCTCCCCGTCGGGACATTCGTGGACTTGAGAGGCAGAAGAAGGGCTTTCGTCGCGGGAATGGCTATGATTTCCATTCTAACCTTCCTGATAGGCCTCTCCAACAACCTCTTCCTCGTAGGAGGCGCTCATGCCCTGGAGGGATTGGCTGCCGCCATGGTGACTGTGGCTTCGCTCACAATGATCACAGACCTGACTGTGAAGGAGAACCGAGGAGCTGGGATGGGCGGATTTGATCTTGCAAACCTGGCTGGCTACGGGGCCGGAATGCTCCTCGGATTGGCATTTTCTCACATATTCGCCTCAAACTTGGGGTACAGCTTTCTAGTTGTCTCAGCGGTATTGGGCGCATCGGCGGTTTTCGTCTATTTCGCTCTCCATGAACCTGCCCACTCTTCGAAGGAATTGCGGAGTCTACGGGGAATCTATGACACCTTCACCGGTGACGTAATCGGAATCCTCCCCGTCTGGTTTTCCCTGACGATAGTTCTGGGATTTTTCCTTTTCCTCCCTAGGTTGGTCAAGAACGCTGGGGTCACTGACCTCGGTCAATCGGCGCCGTTGATTCTGCTCGCTTTGGTTGTGCTTGGAGTCGGGTCCGTCCTGTTCGGACGGCTCTCTGACAAGATCGGAAGGATGAAGACGATGCTGATCGGGGCTTTGGGCGAGCTGGGTTTTCTTCTTGTTTTGCCGGATCTGTTTCAACGGTTGATAGTGATTCCGCAAGGGACTCCTTTGGTCGAATCCTACAACATGGTCGGTCCGATAATAATTGTGGGAGGATTATTGTTCTTTCTCGGTTCGGCTCTGATTCCGTCTATTCTGGCCTATATTGGGGATAAGGCTGCAAAGGAATTCAGAGGCTCGGCGATGGGGCTTTACAGCCTCATGCTTAGTGGTGGGATCGCTATTGGAACTGTTCTTGCGGGGATCTCCGATGACTTGGGAGGGGTTCAGGCCGTGTTCTATTCGGCGGCGATCATCTTCGGAGGGCTGGGTCTTACGTCTGCCTGGTTGCTTCGCAAGCAACAGGTTTTGGCTAAACGCTCGGTTGATCTGAATTCGTCTGCGGGCAAACCGATTTAACAGCCTATCTTGTCCGCGTTTTCCTGTGGGCCGGTAGATCAGCCTGGTATACTGACTTGGTCAGGCCGAGGATCGCCCGCTTGGCAGGTCCGGTCGTGGGACCCTATTTGCGGGAAGGCACTAACCCTGCTCCGTAGGGCCGCGGGTTCAAATCCCGCCCGGTCCACCATGGAGACGTTGCCTGTCTGGAGTCTTGGATAGAACCCCAGGGGCTAGAAAAAAATCACGGTAACTGTTCAAGTGCCTGTTAGGAGGCGATTCAGGAACGCGTTTGAGGGAAAGACCCTGGGAACTGTTTTCATGAGGCGGTTTCAAGAACTGGGTTGGGGAAGGGATTCTGCAGGTGATTCGGGGCGCGCATTTCAGGGAAACAGATTTGATGGCCGGATGCCTGGTCAAGCTTGGTCGGTTCAGTTTAGAGTACTGGAGGGTGCGTTTCTCTGGTTTAGCTTATAGGAATCCTGTGCTGACTTGTGACTGCGAGGATGATTTTTCTTGGCTGCAAAGAGAGCCAGACGATGGATTGAGACAGTAAATCCGGCTAATGGCAAGGTACTAAGAAGATTCCCAATCTCGACCCGGACAGACGTCGAGAAATCAGTCGAGAAGGCTAGGAAGGCGTTCGAGAAGTGGCGGGAGCTTGCTCCGGCTAAGAGGGCGGATTTTCTCCAGAGAGCCGCAAAGATCCTCCGGTCCCGCAAGGAGAAACTGGGACGGATCATGACCCTCGAGATGGGAAAGACGATCAAGGAATCGGTCCCCGAGGTGGCAAAGTGTGCCTGGGCGTTGGAGTATTTCGCTGAGAACGGCCCACGGTTTCTGAACCCGGAAGCAGCAAAGACCGACGCGACCGATAGCTACGTTGCTTTTGAGCCGCTCGGAGTGATAGGGTCTATAATGCCTTGGAACTTTCCACTATGGCAGTGCGTCCGCTTTGCAGCCCCATCCTTGATGGTGGGAAACACTGCGGTCTTCAAACCCTCCAGCGTGACCCCGCAGTCCGGGCTCCAGCTCGAGGAAGTCTTCGATTCAACAGGCGTCCCCCCGGGAACCCTCAACGTAGTTCTGGGAAGCTCGGAAGTCGCATCATATTTGATCGAAGCGAACACCGCAGCGATCTCGTTCACAGGCAGCATTCCAGCCGGCCAAGACGTGGCTGAACAGGCTAGCAGTCGTCTAAAGAAGGTCGTCCTCGAATTGGGCGGAAGTGACCCCTTCATCGTCCTTGACGACGCGGACGTTGAAGCCGCCTCGACCGGCGCGGTCGCGGGACGATTCATCAACAACGGACAGAGCTGCATCTGCGCAAAACGCTTCTTCGTGGCCAAGAAGATAGCAGACGAATTCCTAGACCGATTCATCTCCAAAACAAAATCCCTCAAAGTCGGAGACCCACTGAGTCCAGAAACAGACGTTGGACCCGTAGTCCGTGAAGAGTCCCTACACAAACTCGACCGACAAGTGAAAGACTCAGTAAAGATGGGCGCCAGAGTCGAGACGGGTGGAGAGCGGCTCAAGCGCAAAGGATTCTTCTACGCACCAACAATCCTAACAGCCGTAGATCCCGACATGCCTGTTATGAAAGAAGAAACCTTCGGACCCGCGGCACCCGTCATGATCGTTAGGGACGATGACGAGGCAGTAAGATATGCGAACAACAGCGAGTTTGGCCTTGGCTCGAGCGTCTGGAGCCGAGACATTCGCCGAGCCGAAAAAGTGGCCCGTCAGATGCAGGCTGGAATGGTTACAGTGAACAATATCGTAGTGTCTGACCCTCGGATGCCGTTCGGTGGGGTCAAGAAGAGTGGAATAGGACACGAACTCTCACGATACGGAATGCTGGAATTCGCGAACATCAAATCAATCCGACTCTACGAAAAATCCCCCCTAGCGTTTGTACACGTAGAGTAGAGCGACAAATTCGGACGGCAGACCGCACTGCCCGGAAAGACAGGTCTCATCTGGGACGAGAGATTCCTCGACTACGACTTCGGACCCCGACACCCTCTGAGGCCGATAAGGGTCAAGCTCACCTACGAGCTAATCAGATCTAAGGGAATCCTTGAACACGAGTCCGTCGAGGCGATCAAGCCTCGCTCCGCATCCAGAGAAGAAATCCTCCTCTTCCACGTCGACGACTACGTGAGACTTGTCGAACAATACAGCAAGAAAGGCTCAGGCCTCCTCGATATGGGAGACACTCCAGCCTTCAAAGGCTGCTACGGGGCGACCAGCCTCGTTGTCGGAGCGTCCATCGTCGCTTCTGACGAGGTTATGAGCGGGAGACTCTCACACGCGTTCAATCCCTCCGGAGGACTACACCATGCACATCCTGAAAGAGCCTCGGGCTTCTGCATATTCAACGACCCTGCTGTTGTAATTGCGCATCTCAAATCAAGATACAAAGTGAAACGCATCGCCTACCTCGACATAGACGCGCATCACGGCGACGGCGTGATGTACGGATACTATGATGATCCCGCGGTCTTGGACATTGACTTCCACGAAAGTGGAAAATTCCTCTTTCCAGGCACAGGCTTTCCGGATGAAACCGGAAAGGGAGAAGCCCAAGGATTGAAACTCAACATTCCACTGCCGCCGTATACAGGAGACGAAGCCTACCTCGAAGCCTTCCAACGAATCGTCCCAGACACGCTCAAGAAGTTCAGACCCGAAATCATTCTGGTCCAATGTGGCGCCGACGGCCATCTCGATGATCGGCTCGCACACCTCAGACTGACAACCAAAGTCTACACAGAGGTCATCAGTCAAGCGCACGATCTCGCGCATGAACTGTGCAATGGAAAGCTGCTACTATTCGGAGGTGGCGGGTACACGCTCGCAAACGTGCCGCGAGTCTGGACCGTGGCCTTCTCAACGCTCGCGGGAGTGAAGCCAAATGACGAAATCCCATCAGACTGGGCAAAGCAATTCGAAAAATCAGCCAACGAAGACCCGCCTCACAAATTGAACGACAAACCTACTTCAGATGACGAGAAGACACTGAAAGAGGTCCGAAGAACGGTCAACGAACTCCAGACCCATCTAGGCCATGAATCGCAATAGCTTCCTTCACGAGAAAAATCACACCTCTTTCAGAACTGGGAAAGATTCCAACGCGAAGCTACTCGCGATGGAACCTTTATCTTGAAATCCCTTCCAGGGTGAACGAGATTCTACCTATGACTAAAGGGACCACCTCGTTCGGCAAGGCTGGGGGAAAAGGGACCCACATCCGGTGCCGGAGGTGCGGCCGCCATTCCTACCACGTAAGGAAGAAGAGGTGTGCCGCCTGCGGGTTCGGAGCCACCACAACACTCCGTAGATACTCTTGGCAAAACAAGAAGATCAACAGAACCCGCATAGTATGATAGGCTAAACGTCCCCAAGTCAACCCCGAATTACACTCTAAACTTTGAGATTCAAGAAACATGGACGAGGTTAAGTGCCCGCGTTGTAGCAGAAAGATGCGATGGATTCCAAGATTGAAGATCTACTTCTGCGACAATGACGGCTACATTCTAAGCGCTCACGAAGCAGTGTTGAACGGCCTTGTCGAAAGCGAGACGCCTTCAACTGCACAAGCTAGCCATTAGTTCTGTAACTCAAGATATTCAGGACGGTTCCAGTTTCTTATTATTCAAATTAGACCCTCTCATTTGGAGTCATGAGGTCAATCGACTACTCTGCGATCAGAGGGTTGAAGGCTGGCGCGTTAGGCGGTCTGGTTGGGGCTGCAGTCCTAGGGGTCCTCGCTGGCCTCAGCGCTTTTGTTCTGGACCAGGAAGTCTTCTACGTGACCATCGCGACGAAGCTGGGCCTGGCATCTCCCATCATAACAGGATGGGCGCTACATTTCCTCGTAGGCCTCGTGGCTGGAGGAGTCTTTATCGCAATTACGGCCTTGCTGAAGAGGTTCGCCCTCGACACGACCCGAAAGAGTTTCTGGGTAGGCTTGCTAGGAGGGATCGCGATCTGGATCGTCTTCTATGTGCCCGTTGCTGACCTACTGGCTCCCACAGACCTGTCGAATCTCATGTTTGCAGGCGGGAGTCTCATCTTCCACCTAGTCTACGGAGTAGTAACAGCACTTGTGTCTCTATGGCTTATCCGTCGAAGCGTAAGAGCTCAATTAATAGCATAAGTTGAAGGCCGGCTGACAGGCCCAATTCTATCCAATACCGCTCTTTCGTTCACACCAACTCAGCGGCGCCCAGATCATTGATCCGAATCACTCAGAAATTCATGATTAGGCTGGTGGGCTCGGCAGGATTCGAACCTGCGACCTTCGCCGTGTCAGGGCGACGTCCTAACCAGGCTTCGCCGACGCTGAGAAGCGTCTTAGACGACGAGCCCCGGAGACACCGCCAATCTTATTCCGTATCAAGCTTTCCTGAGAATACCCACGTGTGATTCATATCGGGAGTAACAACTAACCTTTTACCAACAGCACAGGCGGTGGCGTCCTTATGAAAACGAAAAGCATACCACTGACAGTCTTGGCAATCGGCATTCTTTCCATAATCGTGATCTCACCAATTCATGCTAACTACCAAGCCATTGCATACGGACGGACAGACAGGTCGGGCTATCTACCTGGCGACTCGGGAACCCTATACATCACAGTCCGGAACGAGGGCAGCCAAGCACTCACAGTAAAGAACATCACGGTCGACTATCCATGGATGGCTTTCATAACTGACCACTGGGACGGAAACTTCACGGCAACAGGCATAAACCAGGCTCTAAGCCAGAACCAAAACTACAACACACAGTACACCTTTACATTACCCACAGATGGGAGAGCGCACAGTGGCTCCGCGTCAATAACCGTTATGACTGACGTTCCCAACGGTCAATATCAATCCTTGCCCGCCTCTGCATTCATCACGGTCGCTACGGCATCATACCAGCCCCTTGGATTGTCGAGCTCAATACTGCCCGTCGTGTCTATCGTTCTACTAGGCATCGCTGTTGTCATGTTGGCCTTTGTCTACATGGGCATTACCAGACTGTCGAAAAAGTAGACCCTACTGTCTCTGGTAGGGCTCCTCATTTTTTTGTAAAGCTATTTGTAGAGATATTGTCGAGCGGGTCGCTCGGGCCCGTAGCTCAGCACGGACAGTAGCGTCGGCCCTCTAACCAAAGAGGATAGCCGAAGGTCGAGGGTTCAAATCCCTCCGGGCCCGCTCTTAGCAACGGGATCAGTCAGCTTGTTCCGCTGACTATGATGCGTTGAATCATCTTCAGATAAGGCCGCAAGGTTCGCGGAAGCACATCGTGAAGCATCGCGAAATCTCCATGGTGAAACACCCGGAGCTGCCGGCTAATCCCGCCATACAACACCGCGAATAGGCCGAAGAGGATGACCAGTTGAAAGACTGGTCTAATAGGGTGATACAGGAGGAAGAACTGATCAATGGCCAGCAACGGCAATCCCACTCCAGCGGCCAATGGAATAGCCTTTGACAATGCAGAATCGATATGAGTCGAGACTTCATGGCGAAGCGAAAATCTCGCAAGCGCCACGATCAGTATCGAAAGTAGGGCCCGACCAATGGCACCGGAAAGAGTTCCCCATGAGAGGGCTGCAAACCCCACGAATCCCATAAACGCGATAGTCGATACAAGAGTGACCACCAAGTATCGCCTGGTATGACCAGCAGCTTGCAGAGTTGTGACCAACAAGACCCCCTGAGCCACGAAAATAGAAGACAACGAGAGAATCGATAACGTCAAGGCCTCACCCACGTATGTCGCGCCATACACGATGTCAAGAGCGGTTGGGGTTATCGCGGCTAGAGCAGAACCAATCGGAAGAACCGTCAAATTGATCAGCCTGAAAGCAGTGGCTAACCTGTTCGAGACCTCTTTGGGATCGCCCGTTGAATGGGCAGCGGAGAGCGCAGGATAGATCGCCTGATTTACCGGCATCCAGAGCACGGACAAGAAATTTACACTGGACACTACAAGGTAGTAAGGTCCCAGAATGGTTGCTCCTAAGAGGAGATAGATTATCCCTAGGTCGCCCCACTGCTGGCCCAAAGTAATCAGGGCGGATCCAAATACCGGAAGACTGAAGACCAATATCGGTCGCAGAGGATAGCTACCTCCTTTGGGAAGTTGGCCATGCCAGAGATAGACTGATAGAAGTACGGTCGCGATCCCACCGACTGCCCAGCCTGCAACAATGCCAAGGACCCTTAAGGGAGCAATGCCCAAAACTCCGATACCATAGTATGCCAGCACGAGCCCCAGTCCCCGGCTGAGAGGAACGAACAGCGCGTTTTGGTAGAGAGTCTGTGCGTATCGTCCAACGCCTATGAAGAATGCTGTGTAGAGAAGCAGTAGATCGAGGAAGAAGGAAGCAATGAAAGTCACGAGCAATAGATTGGTGGGGTCCGCGGCGCCCCGAAGGAAGCCGCTGAGATATGGAGAAAAAACGATTGCAAGCGCAACCACAGGCGCCGCCAGAGCGAGCGACAGCCTCAGAGTCACCCTAGCCACGCCTGCGGCGGCTTGAGTATCGCCTGCGACGATGCTCCTGGAGATGAAGCGGGTTGCAGCGAGAGGCAGTGACCCGGATATTAGTCCAGACAGAAGCGCCTGAACAAGGGCAAGGACCGCGACCTCGCCTACCTCCGTCTTGTTGAGAATTCGAGCGAGCAGAATGTAGAAGACAAGATATGTGATGTACAGAAGGACTTGCTGGCTTGTAAGATACGCTGTTCCGCGCGGGACATTGTAGACTTCAGCAGTCTTTGTCAAGGAGACTGCGAGAACAGCCATATCGCGGCTTCTTGTTACTTATGCTTAGCTAGGAGTCGTCTCAGTCGTATCCTCTAGACTAGCCTAAGTTTTCCGATTCAAAGACTCCCAACCCAACCTGAACATGTCCTAAGTGAAGTGTTGGTACCCGCGAGGCTCAACTTTACTAAACCCACCGCCAAAACTCGCGATTACATCTCCAGAACCCTTCTCTACGTTGCCGATTCTTCGAAGAGAAGGAATCCTACGACTGACCCTCGAAAATCGATCTTTCTTGATGGCTAAGACGAGCTCGTACTCCTCTCCCCCGAATAACGCGAGTTCTTCCGGGACCAGACCTTTTTCCCTAGCGAACACTTTCGCATCTGGCGCTACCGGAATCGTCTCCAAGACGATATTTACATGGCTCAGACGAGCGATTTCGTGAAGACTCCAGGCTAGACCGTCGCTTGAATCAATCGAACAGTTCACGAATCTGGTCTCAGCTAGCTTGAGTCCGGCCTGCAGTTTTGCTGATGGATGGAGAACGGAAGAGACGAGCTTCGAGAATCTGCGTGGCCACGGGTTCTTTTTCCCAAGCAATATTCGAAGTCCCGCGGCCGTTCTTCCAAAATCCCCAGTGACCGCGACGATGTCGCCCGGTCTCGCACCATCTCTGCGGAGGATCTTTCCAGTCTCGCTAAAACCAAACCCGATACAGTCGATAACAAGGTCATCAGTCTCGCTCGTGTCTCCACCAATTATCCTGCAATCGTATTCCCTGGCGCCCTCTGCGAGACCCGAGGCTATTTCGAGAACCTTCGCAAGTCTTACTGGTGGAGGCAGGCCGAGAGCGACTAGGAGTCCTCTGGGCTGGACGCCCTTCGCTGCGAAGTCGCTAACCGTGGCGACCACAGCCTTTCTTGCCGCTTGGCCCAGTGTCATCCCTGGCGGGACATCGGTTCTGCCTACAAGCATGTCGGTTTTCAAGACAACCAGTCTCCGTCGGGACATTGGAAATGCGGCGACATCATCATCGAACCCCAATGGGAGTTTTGGCTTCGATTCGAAACGTCGCTTGAGAATTCCTGTGACTTCGCGTTCAGTGAGATCCGTCTTGGCCATTCGTGTTCCATTCTGGTTAGGAATCGTAGAGCTTTAAGTCAAGGTTGTGAACGGGGCTCGGCCGGTGCCTCGGTGGCTCAGCCTGGTAGATGCGTCTCGCAACAGAGAGCATCCGCCTCGTAAGCGGAATGGCAGAAACCATGCCCCGTAGGGTCGCGGGTTCAAACCCCGCCCGAGGCTCCAAATTAGGCGCGGTCTGAAGCTAACTAATTCTGAGGCTCGGCCCCTTATCACATCTGGTCCGCTCTGTGAGAGACAATTTACGCATCTGTAGGATTGACGGTAACAGCATCAAAATCAAGCTCTCCCTCGCTTGTTACGGTGACGGACATGATGACCAAGCGAAGTCTATCTGTCCTTCTCTTGACCCTGGCTTTCGCCGTCGGCTCGATTGGCTTAGCTCACGCTCCTCCTTCACAACCACCTGTGATAGGTACGCCGATCATTAGTCCGACATCTCCCACATCTAGCAATCCTGTTACTGTCTCTGTCAACGTTACAAGCGCTCGTTCCACGATCAAGAATGTGACCATCACATATACCAATGACAACTGGAAATCCAACACTACCCTCGTTGCAACTTACAACGCAACCACCACAACCGCGACGGGCCAAATACCAGCCCTTGCTTCAGGCGGTCATGTCGAGTATTACATCGTTGCATTTGACAATGCGGGCAACAGTAACTTGAACAGCAATAACGGAAGCTATTTCACCTACGACGTGCCGGCTCCAGCATCACTGATATCTGTCAGCACCCTGACTTACATATTGGTAGCGGCGGGGATAGCGGCCGGGATCGGAGTAGTAGCGTTCAAGATTCTTAAAGCACCTCAGGGCAAATCAAGGCAAAGCAAGTCTTCATCAACCCAGGATCAGAATTGGACCCGCCTCTCGGCATAAGCCATAGATCGCCAAGAGAATAGATAGCCTCCCCGCATTCAATCCACTTCCGACACTTACTCCAGATTTTTGACAGGCCTAAATGCAACAATGAGCCACCACACGAGCGCCTGAGCTGCAATTGTTATCGAAGTAAGGATGAGTCCACTGATCGCGAACAGTGGAACGAAATAGGTCAGGATAACCGCCGTCGGAATGCTAGCGGTTTTCCTTGGAACTCGAGAAGCCTTGTTAAGCACAGTCGGCATGCTGAAAACAGCCAGCCCCGCGCTTCCCAAAGAGATCAAAAGGTCGACTAACGTCAAGCAGCCCAGCCCCGCTTTCCCCAACTCCGTTTCAAAGAAGTTGGACGCAATCCTAAGAACACGGCATGCATAATCAAGGGAAGGAACGTTCTGCCTACGCGTCTGTTATGCCATTATGTAACCATAGTCCATACCGTTGAGGTAATCCACCAGCAAAGTTCAATCAGAAGTAGCCACCCAGATCCCTTCGACGCTTCTTATAGCCGATTATGAGTCACTTCATGAAAGGGTCGCTGGTAACGACCAGCAATTTGCTTACCGGTCTCCAGCATCATAGGGTCCACACGGAGGAAGGATCAATTTCTCAAACGTTTGCTCTCGACTGTTCATCCGAGACCCGTCTGGGCGAAGGGAAGCCGAATTGACAGCGTGGGAAGAGCCAAAGGAACTGGACACCGACAACGAAGCAGTGATCAGCCTTTACGATGGGATCCGAAAAATACTCGACAAGCAATCGAGCCCTAAGCTAAAGCAAGAGACGAAAATTCCTAGGGCTGCAAGACACATCTTACAGTGTGGGAGGATCTTGAAGGTGGATGTCGAGCGCAAACTCGTTGTCGTCACAGTGATGAAGACAGACGGTGAACTTCACGAACTTCGAATTCAAGCAAGCGACGATTGACTTACCAGAAGGGCCTTAGGGCCGATAGTTCAGAAACACTACACTACTTTTCGGTCGAGCACGCCCAATCTTCTCGCTCTCCCTTCAGCATACCTGAAGGCAAGCAGACTTATCACCAGCAGTATCGACCCTCCAACAAAACTCAGACCCAAGTAATAGAAATAGGAACTGACGCTTCCTAACGGAAGCAGGACGGCACGAGACGCCCGAATAAACTCCGTAAACGGAAGAACATTTCCGATATCCGAGAATGGATGAGGCAGAAGACTTACGGGGAATAGCGCCTCGGAGAAAACCATCAGGAGCCCTGAAACATATGTGGGCAGCGCCCATTCGAATTTCGACGCGAAGATGGCGTAAGCTCCCAGAAGGAACCCCAGTCCCATGGAAGCAAGTATGTTTACGATGAGAGCTACTCCGAACAACGAGATCGAGAGAGGCGTGATCACGAGAGGTATAGAGACCCCGAACAGCTGCGATGAAATTACCACGGCTACTGCCAGCGAGGCGATCGACGTGACCGTCGACGAGGCAAAGGCTGCGAGGCATCTTCCCGCCAAGTATGGAGGAGAGGATTTCGGGGACACATACACCTGTGGAAAGACGAACGTCCACTTACCCTCTGCGATAGCCAAGGTCGGCACCCAAGAATACGCCGAAATGTGGGCGTAGAGAGTTGCGCCTATCAGAATGAATCCGAGAAGCATCGGGAACTGGCTGGACCCGATTGAAGTCCCGTTCCTGAAACCTATGTACAAGACAGTGACCGCGGTCATCGTACTTGCGATGGGAGCGATAGTCTTCAACGAGAAACCGAGAAATGGATTCGTCCATCCAAAGTCTCGGGACCAGCCAACTCTGATGGATGCTAACACCGATCTTACGTAACTCATCTTAGCCTCACCGCAATAGTACCCGCTCTGCGACCCTTCTCTTCCAAGACTTTCAGCGCCTTAGAGGCTGCCAACAGTAGAGTAATCCCCATTATCGCAAGCAGCAATAAGTCTCGATAAACGGGTATGAGGTCCGTCACCCCAGTAGAGTTCAGACTGAACAGCGTTCGTTGAAGTGCATCCATTCCCACGGCTAGCGGAATTATTAGAGCGATCGCTTGTAGAACTGCGGGAAAGGCAAGGCTCGAAGGAAAATACACCCCCGACAGAAACGATACGGGTTCATGCAAGGCTTCGTTTACTGAATCCGCTTCGCGGCCATATACGAGGTAGAGCGACGACAGGGCCATCCCCATTGCATACAACGAAGCCAGAGTCAGTGCAAACGTCAGGGCGACGAGCGGCCATAACGGATTAGCCGGCGGGGCGAAGAGAAGCCAGCCAATGATGGCAAGCGTGATCGCCGAAGGCGCGGTTCCCAGAATCCCGCCGAGGGACATTCCGATGAGGATGGCTGATATCGGTGCGGGGGATGTTACATAGAGTTCGAAGAGGCCTTGTTGTTTGTCCCAGTTGAACTGTGATGCCATTGACCAGAGAACGTTTCCCCAAAACGAGACCATGACTCCGCCTAGGAATGCGAAGCCTATTCCTGCCTTGAGACCGGCACTACTGTAGAGTATAGATAGGGCGAGGGAAGTGAAGAAGGGGAAGCCAATGTTGACGGCGACCCATAGTGGTTCGCCGTAGATGCTTTTGGTGCGAACCCAGGTTCGGGCATACACTGTTTTTAGCCAGAGGCTAGCTCGGGGATTCATGTTCTCTCTCTCTAAATCCTCTTCCTACCAACGCGACAAAGACTTCCTCTAACGTAGTCTGCTGCCTCCAGTTCGAGATCAAATTCATTCCTGATTTCCTAGCGAAGTCTATGGCTCCTTGCGCCGATTCGTCGCTATCTACGACGACTTGGACCCTGCCTACCCCTCTCTCTTCATCAATAGACGATGTGAAGCCTTTCACTCCTTCGAGTTTGCCTAGCGGTTCGAGACTGGCCGAATCGGGTGGGGGTGCCATTTCCATTACGAGGGCGGGGGCGCCGAGAGACCTTTTCAGAGCCATCGGAGTGTCGCAAGCCAGGATTTTCCCCTTGTCAATTATTCCGACTCTGTTGCAGATCGCATCGACCTCTGCCATATTGTGTGTTGCTAGGAGTATGGTGCGTCCTGACTCCTTCGCTTGCTTGACCAGAAATTCCCTAATCTTCAGAGCGGTCATAACGTCCAACCCTATAGTAGGCTCGTCCAGAAACACCACCTTTGGATCGTTGATGAAGGCTCTCACGACCGTGACCCTCTGACGATAGCCGGTAGAGAGTGCGTAGAATTTCTTGTCAAGATAATCCGTTAGGCCTAGCATCTCTGAGAACTCATTGATCCTTTCGTGAGCGAGCTTTGAGGGGAGTCCATAGAGTTGTGAGAAGAACCAGAGATTTCCTCGAGCCGTGATGTAATCGTATCCTGCCCTCTCGGCACCACTAGCAGTGCTGATCAGAGGCCTCACCTTTTCTGGTTGTTTTGCGACATCCCAGCCCATCACCTTAGCGGACCCTGAAGACGGCAACAGCAAGGTTGAGAGTATTCTTATCATCGTGGTCTTGCCGGCTCCGTTCGGGCCGAGAACGCCGAAGACCTCCCCCTCCTTGACCTTTAGATCGACACCGTCGAGGGCGAGGACTTTACCTTCTTTACCTTTGAATTCTCTGCGTAAGTCTTCAACCTCGACGGTTGACTTTGCGTCTCTAAAGCTCATGAACTGGGAACTCGCCTGATTCCAAACAAGCGGAGCCCAGCCTCTCATTTAACAATTCGGCACGCTGGAGCGACTTTTCATGTGAAGAATCACCAAGGTAACATCAGGTAATCCTGGGTCCCAACGCCGATCTTTTCGAGACATAAGTGAGACTCCGAGAACCGAATCTAACCAGAGCTAAAATCTCACGATGTCTCAGTAATGGCGAGCCAGAAATTGTCGGACAGAGAAACCTTCCCACCAAGCGCATTTGAGGCCGAGATTGCACTAATTATCAAAGATGATGCTGGCCGCATCAGGAAGGAGCTGGCCGGAATCCGCCGCATATTGGAATATGAACTCAGGCTGAGGCCACCTCGAACCATTTACGACACGTACTACGATACACGAAAGAATTCTCTGCGACGAAAAAAAATCAGTCTCCGCACTAGAAGAATGGGAAAAACTTTGATAATCTCAACCAAGTCCGATATCCAAATAATCTCAGGGAATATCATTCGTAGGAGAGAGACTGAACTGCCATGGTCATACGACTCGGTTTGTCTACTCGCGAGAACTCTAAGACTGAAAACCCCCGCAATATCAGCCTCAAGATTCCAAAGCATCCCTCCTCCTAGAACGCTCACAACTATGGGTCTGAACGTAATTCAAGAGAGGCGAACACGAAGAGAGGCTAGGGATATAGTCCGGAGAAACAAGAATCCAAATTCAACCTTGGCCGAACTAGCGATTGACAGAGTAACCTACACCTTCGAGGACATCACGGTAGGACTTTCAGAGGTCGAAGTTGAGGCAAAATCTCCCCGAAGTTTAGCAAATGTTCAGAAAATTGCAAATATGCTGATCTCAAAATATCAACCCAATCTACAACAGTGGTTTCATGGCAAATTTGTGACTGGTCTCGCTATCGGGAAACTCTTGAAGATCAGGGCACTCCAGAGCTACTTGGAAAAAGGCCGCCTGGGGCCAAAGGCATTCGAAGCAATCGACAGGACAATACGATCGCGGAGATTTTAGGTGCCGGCTTTAGGCTCACGAAAGGACAAGTTATCACCGTTCATTGAGCAGTGGGATCGCCCTAGTTCGGCTCGAATCCAGCACAGGCCATTCCATAGTAGCTGGGGACTTGATACGATAACAGCTGAGATCGTAGTGGAACGACTTCGTTTATTCCCGCCAGAATCACCATCTGCCAGAGGCTATCGGGCTTGGCCTCTTCAATGAATCGTGGCTTAAATCTCAAGATTCGTTTCAGATCGTTGTCTCGTATCGCGTTCAACACAAGATCGTCATACTTGGAGGCGGCCGCGCTGAAGCCGTAGGGTCCCGTACGAGAGTGAGCGTGAGCCTGGTCCGCACTGGCAATAAAGACAAAACTCCTCTTCCGGTCCTTGTTCATGAGACGACCTAGCAGGCGGCCGAAGACGAAGTTCGTCCGAAGAGGGATCTCGCGAGACGGCGTAACTATCAAAATCTTCGACTTTAACTTCCGTTCCTTCAAAACAAACCATAACGGGACAAGTGTCCCCCAATCCATCTGCATATCAGAGGAGGATCCAGCGGCAGTCCCGTAATTTGCTCCCACCACCGGTAGACCCTCTTTCTCAGCCTGTCCAACTAGGATCCTCCCAAAGTCGATGTCGCATCGGGCGCGAAGGCATACAGACCGATTTGAAGAGCCCTTCAAAGTTCCCGAAGAATTTTCAGAAACCACGACGGCGATTCTCGATGCTAGCCTGAGATTGTGAGGGCTAGCGATTACGACCGTCTGTGCATGGGTTTCCGAGATTCTCTTCGCCAGAACGCGCATCGCTGCACGCGTTATCTCGAACTTGGGCAACATCGATTTCGACGCTAGTTCTGGAATAATTTCTCCGCCATGAGGAGCGATACAAGCGTAGACAAGCGTCATGGTTAGGTGATCCTGCCGGTAGCCGGGAAAGTGGGAATTAAGCTATGGGTAGAGTTGACAGTCCAAGAGAGTCACCCTTCGATGCTTGGGGAGAGAGGATGTGAGCGCGCACCGTCAATCTCTAGATATCATTATCTTGCGGAAGATCTAAGAATGCCCTTTCCGGGGGAAAGGATTAATCAGTCAGACATGTGAAGTCCTTTCTGAACCAGGACGCTGAAGAACATAGTGACAGAGAACGTGCCGTTGCATACGCCGATATCAGTCGAGTCCGAAAGTCGAACTCGCGATGAGCCTCGTAAGAAGATACATCTTGCATCCCCAATTATCGACGCTGAGATGAAGGCAGCAGCCCTCTCCGCCCTTGAGAACGAGATGATGGTCATGGGCGAGAGTGTCTTCAAATTTGAGGAAGAATTCGCTCAGTACTGCGGCACAACGCATGCCGTCTCTACTGGTTCCGGAACCGCAGCTCTCTCAATTACATTGCAGGCCCTGAGCATCGGGCATGGCAACGAAGTCATCACGACTCCATTCTCCTTTATCGCAACAGCAAACTCAATTGTCCACGCGGGCGCCGAGCCCATCTTCGCCGACGTTGAAGACTCAGAAATGAACCTAAGCCCTAGCAAGACCCGGGCAAAGATTGGCTCCAAGACTCGAGCACTGATGCCAGTGCACCTGTACGGACACCCATCTCGAATTGATGAATTCCACGACATGGCGGCTGAATCGGGCCTAAGCCTGATTGAAGATGCTTGCCAGGCACACGGCGCCGAATTCAAGGGAAGAAAGGTCGGTTCTATCGGAGACGCCGGATGCTTCTCGTTCTATCCTGCAAAGAACATGACCGTAGGCGGCGACGGAGGCATGATAACTACGAACAATGAGGAACTGGCCGATGCAGCAAGGAGCATAAGAGATTGCGGCCGAGACAAGAACAACAAATACTATCATGGTCGAATAGGCTTCACATCAAGGCTCAACACTGTCAACGCTGCCATTGGAAGAATCCAGCTAAAGAGGCTGGAGGCTTGGAACGAGGCAAGAAGATGGATATCCGAGAGATACAGGAGGGAGCTTGAAGGCGTGCGAGACGTCGTTCTTCCACCTCAAGAGGCCAGTTTCGAGAAGGCCGTCTATCACTTGTTCGTAATCAGGACTAACCTCCGAGACCGAGTGAAAAAACGTCTGGCCGACGATGGAATAGAGACGGGCATACACTATCCCAGACCTATCCATCTACAAACACCCTACAGGCAAAAGTATGGCTATGCAGAAGGAGCGTTTCCGCTGAGCGAGTCGCTCGCAAACGAGGTCTTGAGCCTGCCAATGTACCCGACCCTCGCCGAAGACGAAGTGGTCCGGGTGTGCGAGGCTCTAAAGAAATTCCTAGTCGCCTAGTCCCTGAACCTCTCCAGACAAAATCTACTTCTTCCTCAACAGTGAGGATGAGACTATTATTGAGGGGAACAAGATGCCCGCACCTGCGAAAAAGATCCACTGTACTCCGAACTCTGATACAAAGCCGCCTAGAATATTGCCGATGGCCATTCCGATGCTCAGCACAACACTGTAGAGGCCATTGGCCGATCCCCGTCTCGCTTTGCCGGAAATATCACTGACGTAGCTGAGAATAGCGGGAGCGATTGCAGATGCCAAGAAAAATAGCGGGGCAAGAATCAAAGCGTACGTCAGGAAGTTGTGTGTCAGAAAGTATGGGAAGGACAAGCCGAAAAGGACTAGAAAGCCAAACTCTCCGATAGCGCCGAGCACCATTATCTTTGTCCGGCCGACCTTGTCGGATATGTGGCCAAAAACTATAGCGCCAAGGGCAAACAACCCTCCAATCGCCCCAAGAAAGATCAGCAACTCTCCAGTGATGGTAATGTTCGCGTCCTTGAACGCCTTTGGCAGGAGGAAATACATTCCAAGAATAATCGTCTGACCAAGCCACATCGGCAGAACAGGGCGAATCTTCGATCCAATCCGACGCCGACGAATCCCGGGCTGATTCAGCTCATCGCTCCTGACGGGTTCGACCAAGAACTTTGTCGCCAGAATGGATGTGAACAGGAATATTCCCGAGGTCACCCAAAAAGCATAGGACAGCCTCGATGCGAATTCCGTGACGAGAATGGACCCGACCCCGAAACCTAGCCCATATCCGCCTAGGTTGGCTAGGTCGAAGCCTCCCATCTTCTTCCCTCGGTTGGTTTGTTTGGTGGCATCACCCAGTAGGGTGAGAGATGTCACTGCCGCCATTGCGGCGGACACCCCCATTAGAGCGTGGAGTACGGAGACATTCAGCAAGTTTCTTGTGAAACCGATTGCTGCGGTCAGAACTGTGATGAGTGTCATGCCCGTTAGGTGAAGCTTTTTTCTGCTCATCCGATCTGCTAGTCGACCAACCGGCATTGCGGAAACTGCCTCAGCGATAGGGTAGAGAGCCAGGATCAGACCCACCTGGAAGGCTCCCGTGGGCAAGTATAATGGAAATAGTATCGTCACCGAGCCGAATCCTATGCGAGTAAGGAATACTGCCAGGTAGAGGTATAGAATCATCCGCGTGCCGATTTTCTTGGCCATGGCAGCATCCGAGGGGACAAGTTGGCATGGCGGCTCCTTCTTGTAATAGGTTAGATGGTCCAGTGAGAGGTTTGGAACGGGAACGGACTGTTGGTCCTTACCGCGTTGCCCTCTAAGGAGCTCTAGAATTTGCGGGGCAACTGAAGGAGGTTAAGCCCGACGTCTTCATCCCGAGCCTTCGATAGCTTCCCTGGAAGCTTACTCATGTGGACCTCGACCATATTCGCGAGGGACCCTTCTTCGAGGTGGCCTCCTATTACGGAGAAATCTCGGCGTCCCAATGTAATGTGCGCGTGAGGCAAGGCTTGTCGATTCATCGCCACAACGTTCCCTGATAGTGTGAGTACTTCCAAGTCCTCGTCGAACGTTTCGTACTTGTAGGTCTTCGTATCTCTGAAATCGTAGTGGCCCAGCACTGCCTTGTACAAAGAACCTATGCCCTCGAAGAAAGAGGCGTGAAGTTTCTGTGCGCTCGCAAACTCTCGCAATGTCTTGAGTATATCATCGCCTTGTTCCAAGCGGAGAACGAAACCCGACAAAAGTTTCTTGTAAAGCGCGTTCCACACCCCGATATTCGAAGTATGCGAGGAATCCTTCTTGAACCCTGTTTTAGATCAGGAAGCGATGGGAACCGTCGAGGAGCCGAATGGGATCACAGCCACATCCCGTTCGTACAATTTCGAGTCCATAGATCTCAATGCGTCATCGATCGTTCGGTAGAACCCTATCCGGGTCTTGCCTAGGAATTGCTCGACCACTGCTGGCGCCTTGGGTGAGACGACTGCGAAATTGGCCTTCCCATCGTCGATGGCTAGCCGGTTGGGCTTCTGCGAAGCTTCTGTAACCCTGCCAGCCTTCGCTCTCTTCTTCAAATCCTCTAGAACCTTCTCAGGATCCGTTTTGCCGTATGTCTCCATCTCGGTCTTGAACGCATCACTTCCAATACCATTCTCCAGTGAAGCGAGGAGCAAGACTGCTGGTTTAGGCGAATGCGCTGATGGTACGAGGCCGGTAGCGAAGGTAGATGCTTTCAACGCCTGGTAGAGGTTCTGTCCCATGGGTCCATCGGCCCTAGTCAGGACAAGGGGCGACGGGCGGGATTGGACAGTGTGAGCTCTCTTGGAATAGTTCTCAGCTAGCTGCAGGTGAGCTAGATTCGGATCACCATAGGAACCTTTTACAAGACTACCGTCCTGGTTGAGAACAAAGTCAAGAATTCGATGCTCGATCTTCATGTATTCCTTGAGAATGTTCGGGACCTCGTTTATGTCTTCACGCATCGGGTTGCCTATGACCACAAGCTCGTGACAGCTCGGATTTCCTACCACATAGCCATGGTTCGTAGTAATCGTCTTGAGACCGGAACATCCAGGCAGAAGAGCCTTGGCTCCCCCTTCGAAGCCTGCGAAGTAGTGGGGCTGAACGTTCAGCGTTGAAATTAGCAGATCCCGGTCGAACAGTTCCTTGTTCAACTCGACCGGTGTTCCTCGACCCGTGAGGCCGATCCACTCGTATTTGCTTCCGGGGTTTTGTGTTGAGCTTACCTTGATACTTTTCTCGTAGCGTTTGTAGATGTCGTCCCCGAGGACTTTCCGTATGAATGACTGATCTGCGGGTACGTGAGTTCCGCATGCGAAAATGAACTTGATGTCATCAGTCTTAGGTTCTATCAGACTGATCAGTTGCTTGATGAAGGGTGATTGTTTGCGAGTGGAGTCGGTGAGGATTATTGCGGGACTCCAGCCCTTCTCTCTCTCGAAAGGTCGAGCCCCGATAGGAGATGTGAGGGCCTCCCTAAAGGCCGAATCGACGGGTTTGCTCGGAAGTGGATTCGCTTGCACATATCGTATCTTGTCTGGGGTGAGAAGCTTGCTGCCTCCGAATTCATCCAAGACTGAGAGGCTGATCGTGGTAGTCAAGGAAGGATGGTAACGGGATTGTCAAAGTGACGATTTAAGCATTAACTGATTTCAATGAATGGTCTGAGAAGGAGGCTGAAAGAAAGGGGGTCCGCCCTGGTTGTCAGGGCGGGGTATACCCGCGGCTAGAGCTGGAAGTGTTGGTGGTGTTTGCACCTGTCTTGTAGGTAAATCCTAGGAATCCTCCGATGAGGCCTAGAATGAGGCCGATGAAGTTCATGGATAGTATTGAGAAGACGAGCACTAATGTGCTGCCTAGCTTTCTCTGGGCCGCGTTGTTGTACAGCAGCCAGCCACCGACAAGGGTGAGGATGCCGGCGATACTTCCCCAGATCAGGAGCATACTGCTGGGAAAGCCTGGGACGAGAAGCGATGTGATGGCGCTAGCTAAAAAAGCGCCGACGAGGGTGAATATCCCTGCGAGTATTGACAGCGCGAAGGCTGCTGTTGGCTTTTTCTCAACGTTTACTGCCAACGTTCATCCTTACAACTACGCCCCCTGTCGGAACTATCAACCCACTGTAACCCTGACAGGTGAACAACATGAACCATCAATACTGTGCCCAAACATAGGGCAGGCATAACATCCCGTGGATAGCGTGGGCTTTCCGACACTCTCCCCTTTTTCCCCTTTGTCTATCGGGAGATTTTGGCAACCTCTGGGGGGCTGGATAAGAATGCTTTTTCTGTTTCAGGAAACGTATTTTTTCGCCTTTCTCGGACGTCGGAATACGCTGTGTGGCAGTCCGCCTGGAATAGCCCAGCCTTGGGCGAGATCGGAAGTATCCTTTGCGCATCGCCCTTGATATCGTCCGGAAGCAACTTAGGACTGTGCCCCCTCGCCTCGAAGAATATAGCCCACCACCGATCGGGACGGTGGGAGACTGTCCCAGTCTTCTTCCTTTTTTTCTAATTAGGCAACTTCAGACTCTCCACGCTAGTTTCAGCATGGATATACGGGCTGGACTCCTCGGAATCGTGGACCTTAACGTTCCCAGAGACGGATTTCATCGATGTTGGACAAGTCTGACGAGAGTCTCACGAGAGTCTACAATGCTCTCGCCAATCCGACCAGGCGACAGATTGTCCAGATTCTGAAGGAGAGAGGCAAAGCCGGTTTCAAAGAACTCCACGAGACTCTGAAGATAAGCGTAGGCGCCCTCTACCATCACCTAGATAGCCTAGAAGGATTTGTGGCTCAGGGGGCCGACAGGAAATACGTGCTGACGGACGATGGCAGAGCTGCCATCAACGCGTTCAGCACGGGGGAGGAGAGAATAATCGCCAACGCGGCTCAGACTCCTACTACGGAATCGCGCTTCGGCTTCCTGTCGAGCGAGCTTCTGTTTGGTAGAACTGTATTCAACTATCTTAGCCGGGAGCCGTTGAGGAGCCTCCCAATTGCAGCCATGATCCTGGCTCTCGGAGGAGCGATATCTTTCATGACAAACCTCGAACCGATTCTCCTGTTCTATCTCAATCCGACTCAGGGAATCGCGAAGACCTGGTTCCTCTTACTGTTTCCTTTGGGATGGTTCATCACATTCGCGGTTGCGGATATCATGTGCAACTTGTTCTATCGTAGGAGTGGAGGAGAACTCAGCCTGGTCAACGGCACCGCCTTCGCGATGCTGCCCCTCCTTCTAGTTCCAGGTCTGATTCTGCTGGTTCAACCTTTCTCGGCTGTAATCCAATCCGCAACTGCATTCACGATTCTATTACAGATAGGAGTGCAAGTCTGGGTTGTCTGCCTACTCTCAAGCGCCATTTCAATATCCAAGGGTCTCAAGATGGAACGGACAGCTCTGATCAGCCTCGCTGTCATGTACCTCAACATCACCGCGGTCATCTTCGCATTATCGCTGGGACTATTCTAGAATCTCAGAACATTCCGGTTTCGAACCCTAGAACAAGTTCTTGTAGTGTAGAAACTGTAATTTCGCCCCTTTCAGAAGAAAAACGCCTAAATCGCATCTAAAACATATGTCTAGGTTGAAGAAACGGAGATGATTCGAGAACGATGAAAAGAACTATGACGATGCTGCTCGGAACCTTTGCGCTCGCAATCTCAGTGCTCGCGGTTCCTGCTGTAGCGGGCGCCGTCCCCACGGGATCGGTCGACTCATCAAACAGGGTCATCTTCAAGAGTGGACCTTTGACGGGCGTGTTTGAGGGAAACGTCCCTCATATTACGTTCTACGCGACAAACGAGGTTGGAAGG
>Ga0209239_1000448_pt1 | contig 23455 bp, 22 predicted proteins | sample GraSoi013_2_20cm_FD_185824 | JGI IMG/M metagenome (GOLD analysis project Ga0209239, IMG submission 185824) | Grasslands soil microbial communities from the Angelo Coastal Reserve, California, USA - Sample 10_02_2013_2_20cm (SPAdes) (version 2) | ecosystem: Environmental > Terrestrial > Soil >...
TGCCCGCCGTCTGCGCGACCTCGACCAGCCGGATCGCGTTCGAGCTGTTGGCCGAGCCGATCACCAGCAGGACGTCCACGTCGTTCGCGAGCCGCTTGACCGCCGCCTGGCGGTTCTGCGTCGCGTAGCAGATGTCGTTACGCGACGGGCCGACGATCCTCGGGAACTTGCGGCGGAGGGCCTCGATGACCTCGCGCGTGTCGTCCATGGAGAGCGTGGTCTGGGTGAGGTACGCGATCTTGTCCGGGTTCGGCACCTCGAGCTTCTCGACCTCGTCCACGTCGGCGATGACGAAGATGCGATCGGGCGCCTCGCCGAGCGTGCCGATGACCTCGTCGTGATCCTCGTGGCCGATCAGGACGATCGAGTAGCCCTCGCGCGCGTAGCGAATCGCCTCGAGGTGCACCTTGGTCACGAGCGGGCACGTCGCGTCGATCACCCGCAGGCCGCGGCGCTCGGCCTCCCGGCGCACCTCCGGCGAGATGCCGTGGGCGCTGAAGACCACGGTCGCGCGGTCGGGCACCTCGTCGAGCTCGTCGACGAAGATCGCGCCCTGCTTCCGGAGCGTCTCGACCACGAGCCGGTTGTGGACGATCTCGCGACGCACGTAGACCGGGGGCCGGCAGACCGACAACGCCAGCTCGACGATGTCGATGGCCCGCTCCACGCCGGCGCAGAAGCCGCGCGGCCCTGCCAAGAGAATCTCGGAAATTGTGGATCTCATCGCCCTCCCCGCCTCATTTGAAATAGTACGACACTCCGACCGCGGCCACATGGGCTTGCCACCCGCGGTTCGGGTCGGACGTGTTGCCGTTGGAGTTGTGCGCCAGACGGTAGCCGGCGTAGACCGCGGTCGAGTCGGTGAGGAAGACGGACGCGCCAACGCCGCCCCACACGAGGAACGCGAAGGTCGAGTTGATCTCCGGCACCTTGAGGTCGGTCCCGCCCGCGGCGCCGGCCAGCTCGACGTAGGGCACGACTCGTCCGAGCGTCAGGAAGTGGTACCGGAACACCGCCGCGAGGCCGGCCCAGAACGCGGACCTCGGCTCGGTGTACCCCAGGTAGAAGGGCTCGAGGCCGACCTCGAGGGCGCCATAGAGCGGACCAGCGCCCGAGGTGCCGAAGGGAAGCACCGAGACCCGGACCCCCAGGTCGAAGAACTCGAGGTCACTCTGGGTGCGCTTGCCTTCCAGGTTGAACTGCGCGCCGTACCCGCTCTCCGCCGAGACCACGTACGCGCCCTTCGTGAACGTCTGCCCCGAGTCGAAGGCCCGCGCGGGCGCTGCGAGCGCCGTCACGGCGAGGAGCGCCGTCCCCGCGAGCCGCAGCGGTCGCCCGTTCATGGCTCGATCAACACTTTCAGCGCGTCCCCTCTGGCCATCAGATCGAGCGCCTCCCGGACCTCGCCGAGTCGCATCCGATGCGTGATGAGGTCGTCCGGTGTGAGCCCACCGGAGTCCATCAGTTCGACGGCCCGTCGGATCAGGTCGGGCGTGTGGTGGAACGCGCCGAGCAGCGTCAGCTCCTCGTAATGCGCGCGGCGGGTATCCAGCCGGATCGAGCTTCCCGGCGCGCAGCCGCCGAAGAATACCACGCTACCGCCCCGGCCCGTCGCGTCGATCGCCTGCTCCCAGACCTCGGGGCGGCCCGTCGCGTCGATCGCGACGTCGGCGCCCGGGCCTCCGATGGTCGCGCGGATCGCGGCCGCGGTATCGTCGCTCTGCGTCGTGTCGAGGCATTCGCCGATCCCGAGCTTCCGCGCTCGCTCTAACCGCCAGCCCGACTTCCCGACCAGGATGACCCGGGCCTTCCGCGCTGCCGCCAGCATCCCGAGGAGGCAGCCGAGCGGGCCCGTGCCGAAGACGACCACCGTCTGGCCCGACTCCACGCGGGCCCGCTCGATGCCGAGGAGCGCGCAGGCCAGAGGTTCCGCGAACGCCGCGCGCGCGGTGGGAAGCACGGGCCCGAGCGCCACGACGTTCTTCGCCACCAGGCGCGGCGGGAGAGCGATGAACTCGCCGTACGCTCCGTTGACGAACAGGAGATCCTCGCAGAGGTTCGCGCGGCCCGACAGGCACGGGCGGCAGGCGCCGCACGGCGCCGAGTTCGCGGCGACGACACGGTCACCCTCGCGGAAGCCCGCCACGCCGGGGCCGACCGCCGTGACCGTGCCCGCGAACTCGTGGCCGAACACCGTGGGGACCTTCGGGATCATGACCGGGTGGCCACGCCGGAGCGTCTTCACGTCCGTGCCGCACGTCAGCGCGGCGTCGATCCTGAGCACCAACTCGCCCGTCCTCGGCTCGGGCGTCGGCAGTTCCTCCGCGCGGAGGTCGCCCGGTCCGTAGAACACCATCGCCCTCATGGCGTCACGTACACCTTGAGCGCCTCGCGGCGCCGCACGAGGTCTACGCCGCGGTGAAGGCCGCCGAGCGAGACACGGTGGGTGACGAGCCGATCCACCGCGATCGCGCCCGCGACGATCAGGCGGAACGCCTCGGCGAGGTCCGCCGGCGACGACGAGTACGTGGCGGTGAGCGTGAGCTCGCGGTGGTAGAGCGTCTCGAGCCGGAGCGGGAGCGTGTCGGCGCCGCCCGCGAAGTAGTGGACCGTCCCGCCGTCGCGGAGGCTTTCCACCGCCCACGGCAGCGCGTCCGTGCCGCCGCCGGTGATGATGACCTGGTCGGCGCCGCGCCCCCCGGAGAGCTCGCGCTGCGCGGCCGCGGCCGCCTCGGCCGGGCCCGCCGCGGCCGCGCCCAGGCGCCGCGCGATCGCCGCGCGCTCGGCGATCGGGTCGCATCCGACGACGGCGGCGCCCGCGTCGCGAAGGACCTGGACGAAGAGGCAGCCGATCGAGCCGAGGCCGACGACGACGATCGTGTCGCCGGGCTCGACGCGGGCGCGTCGCACGGACCTGAGACAGCACGCGAGCGGCTCGACGAACGACGCCGCCTCGTCGCTCACGTGGCCGGGCACCCGGAACATGGCGTGACGGGCGTTCGCCGCCGGTACCCGCACGTACTCCGCGAAGCCGCCGGGGTCAAGGTTCGACGCCTTGAAGGCTCGACACATCGACTCGCTCCCCCGCCGGCAGTAGTGGCACTCGCCGCACGGCACGTGGTGGGCGGCGACGACACGGTCGCCGATCGCGCAGTCCGTCACGCCGGCGCCGAGCGTGACGACCTCGCCGACTACCTCGTGACCAAGGACGACCGGCGCCGAGGTCGTCGGGTCTACGATCTTCGCGATATCGGAGCCGCAGAGCCCGCAGCCCAGCAGGCGCAGCAGCACCTCGCCCTCGCCGATCGCCGGCCGAGGCCACTCCTCGGCGACGAGCTTTCCCCCGCCGCGAAAGACGGCCGCGATCATGCGGCCACCATCTGGGCCGGGCGCCCGAGCCGGGCCGCGATCCAGCAGCGGAGCGCGATCGCGAGCTTCCTGGCGACGGGTACCGTGATGCGCTCGTCGAACACGCGGAAGCGCCGCGCCTCGATCTCCCCAAGGAGCGCGAGATAGATCCGCGCCATGATTTCGGCGGCCACGAGCGTACGGGCGTCGACCGTGGGAAAGCTCTCCCACGCGAACCGGTAGAACCGCCGCGCGCGTGCCGCCTGGTGGGTCATCAAGCGTACGAACTGCTCCGTGTAGCGGCCCGCCTTCAGGTCGTCCACGGTGACGCCGAACGCCCGGAGGTCCGCCTGCGGGACGTAGACGCGCCCCGCCCGCGCGTCGGCCCCCACGTCGCGGATGATGTTCGTCAGCTGCAGCGCGGTACCCAGGTCCACCGCGTACTGGCGCGCGCGCGGGTCTGTGTAGCCGAAGATCTCGATGCACGCGAGCCCGACCGCGGAGGCGACGCGGTAGCAGTACGGGTAGAGATCGTCCGCCGTCTCGTAAGTCACGCGGTCGAGGTCCATCTCGACACCGTCGACGATCGCCTCGAGCGCCGCGCGCGGGATCGTGTACGCGCGCACGGCGGCCTGGAGCCTCACGGCGATCGGGTGCTCGGGGATCGCGCGCGCATCGTAGCACCGCGCCACCTCCTCGCGCCAGCGTCGGAGCTCCCGGCGCTGGGCCGGCGGGTCGGCTCCGCCCGCGCCGCCGAGATCCGCGATGTCGTCCACGGTGCGACAGAACGCGTAGACCGCGTAGAGCGCCTCGCGGCGTGGGCGCGGCAGCGTGAGGAACGCGTAGTAGAAGTTCGAGCCGCTCCTCCGCGTGAGCCGGGCCGCGAGGTCCGTGATCATCGGGCGTGCACGTATCCGTGCGCGCGGAACCACTCGGCCGCGTCGCGGAGCGCCGTGCGGGCGTCCGTCTGCGGCAGGCCGAGCTCCCGCACCGCCTTGGCCGAGCTGAAGTACATGCGCTTCTTCGCCATCCGCACCGCCGTCAGCGCCACCCGGGGCGGCCTCCCGGTGACGCGCGCGACCGCCTCCATCGAGAGGGCGGCGCACCACGCCACCCAGTATGGGATCCGCGCGCGAGGCGGGCGGATCCCCGTGATCTCCGAGAGGAGCGCTCCGATCTCGGCGAGGGAGAGGTTCCGGCTCCCGAGGATGTACTTCTCACCGATCTTCCCCCGCTCCCCCGCGAGGAGGTGGCCGCGGGCGACATCGCGGACGTGGACGAGGTTGAGCCCCGTGTCCAACGTTGCGACCATCCGTCCGGCGAGGAAGTCCACGACCATCTGACCGGTCGGGGTCGGCTTGACGTCCCAGGGGCCGACGGGCGCCGACGGGTTCACGATGACGACCGGGAGGCCCTGGTGGGCGAATCCGAGCGCCACCTGCTCGGCCAGGAACTTGGAGGCCTTGTAAGGCCCGATCATGTCGCGGAGGGAGACCGGCGTCTCCTCCGTCCCCGGCGTGCCGTCCGCCGGGATGCCGAGCGCGCCGACCGTGGAGGTGTAGACCACGCGGCTCACGCCCGCCTCGCCCGCGGCCTCGAGGACGGCGCGCGTGCCGCCGACGTTGACGCGATGGAGCTCCTCCGGGTCACGCGCCCAGAGACGGTAGTCGGCCGCAACGTGGAAGACGAGGTGGACGCCCTTCACGGCGCGACGCAACGAGGCGGGATCCAGCAGGTTCCCCTCGCAGATCTCGACGTCGAGCCCCGCGAGGGCGCGGCGGTCGGAGCGTGGGCGCGCGAGCACGCGCACGGAGCGGCGCTGGGCGAGGAGCTCGCGGACGACGTTGGCGCCGACGAAGCCGGTACCGCCCGTCACGAGCGCGTCGATCATTGTATCGACGCCTCTGCGCCCGGCGCCATCGGGGGGTGGCCCGAGACGAGGTGCGCCCCGGCTCCGTTCCGCATGTCGCTATTCATTCCACTCGTTCGACCGCGCCTCGGCGCCATCGGGGGGTGGCCCGAGACGAGGTGCGCCCCGGCTCCGTTCCGCATGTCGCTATTCATTCCACTCGTTCGACCGCGCCTCTGCGCCCGGCGCCATCGGGGGGTGGCCCGAGACGAGGTGCGCCCCGGCTCCGTTCCGCATGTCGCTATTCATTCCACTTGTTGTCTCGCGATGCGGCCGAGCGCTCTGGCCACCGATTTCAGCGCCGCGTTCGTCCCGCTCCGCAACGTCAGCGCGTCGGCGAACGCGCGCGGACGCGCGAGCACTGCGCGCACTGCGCGGATCGTCCGCACCCGTCCGTCTGGCTCCACGACGGCGGCAAGGTCGGCGGGCACGCCGCGCTCGGCCGTGTCGCTGACGGCGCGGATCACTGCCGCGGGGATCCCACGCGCGCGGGCCCACTCGAGGATTGGCGCCGACTCCATGTCGCAGGCGACCGCCGCGGTCTCGACCCAGAGCCGCGCCTTCGCGCCCGGCGTCGCCACGATCTCGTCCACCGTCACGAGCGTCCCGGCCCGTCTGAGGCCTCCGACTTCCGCGGTCGTGTAGGGCGTGCCCGTCGGAGCCGCGACGAGCGCCGGCACGACCAGGTCACCCTCGGCAAGGTCGGGGGACAGCGCGCCGCAGACGCCGGCGGAGACCACGAGCGCGGGCGGCGCCACACGCGACGCGCGCAGGTCGAGCGCACGGGCGCGCGGGCCCACACACACAAGCTCGAGCGCGCCGGATCGGTAGTGAGGCCACTCGCTCCCGGCGACGCGCGTGAGGCCGAGCAAGCGCGCGAGGCTGCGTGCCTCGAGATCGACCGCGGTGAAGACGGCGACGCGTGTCACGCGCCGGGGGCTGGCGTCGTGCCTGGGCGCTGTTTCGAGGCTTGCTTGGCGCGGAGCCAGGCCGCGTACGAGCCGCCGGCCGCCGTGTCTTTGCCGGTAAAGCGGATCGCGCGAATGTCGGAGTAGAGGATGTCGTAGGGGCCGTCGCCCGCCCGGTCGAACACCTGGATGAAAGGTACCCGCACGTCGCGGTTGCGGTTGAACACGTAGCCCTCGAGCTCTGAACCGTCGGCCCGGACCACGGTGACGTTGCCGCGGTAGTCGAAGGCCCGGTCGATGACCTCCTCGAGCGAGACGCGGGTGCCGATCTCCGGCACCCAGCCTTCCAGGCTCTCCGGGTCCGTCATGCCGCCCTCAGAAGCGTCCGGTCACCGTCGCCGCGACGGTGTCGCGGAAACCGCGCCAAGAAGCGAAGGTGTGGTTGACGGCCGTGGGCTCGTAGCCGCAGTGGACCATGCAGTCGCGGCACTTCTCGTTGCCGCTCTTGCGGCCGTAGTGCTCCCACTGCGTGGTCTCCATCAGCTCCTGGAACGTCGCCGCGTAGCCTTCCTGAAGAAGGTAGCAGGGACGCTGCCAGCCGAACATGTTGTAGGTCGGGTTGCCCCACGGCGTGCACTCGAAGTCGCGCTTGCCCATGAGGAACTGGAGGAAGAGCGGCGACTGGTTGAACTTCCAGCGGCGCTTCGGCCCCGACAGGATCTGGGTGAAGAGCTCGTGGGCGCGCCGGCGGCGGAGGAAGTGCTCCTGGTCGGGCGCCTTCGCGTAGCTGTAACCGGGCGAGACCATCATGCCCTCGACGCCGAGATCCATCATCGCGTCGAAGAACTCGCGCACACGGAGTGGGTTGGCGCCGTCAAAGAGCGTCGTGTTGGTCGTGACCCGGAAGCCTCGCCGGAGCGCCTCGCGGATCGCGGGCACCGCCTCGTCGTAGACGCCCTCACGACAGACCGCCTCGTCGTGCTCGTCGCGAAGCCCGTCCATATGGATGCTGAACGAGAGGTACTTCGACGGCTCGAAGACGCCGTCCTCGAGCTTCGCCGTGAGGAGGAGCGCGTTGGTGCAGAGGTAGACGTACTTTTTCCGCGCGACGAGCTCCTTCACGAGGCGACCGATCTCCGGATACATCAGGGGCTCGCCGCCCGGGATCGACACGATGGGCGCGCCGCACTCGTCCACCGCGCTCAGGCACTGCTCGACCGTGAGGTGCTTGCGGAGGATCTGCGCCGGGTACTGGATCTTGCCGCAGCCCGCGCACGCGAGGTTGCAGCGGAAGAGGGGCTCGAGCATGAGCACCAGTGGGTAGCGCGTACGGCCGGCGAGCCGTTGCGTGACGACATAGCTTGCCACCGCCCACATCTGCGACAGAGGAACGCTCATGCCCGTTGAACTCCCCGACGCCGGAGCCCCGGCAGCGTGCCGGGCTTTTCGCGCGTCAGTCGAACCGTCACGGCAATCAGGGCGTGGAGCGCGCCGCCGAGGGCCAGCAGCACCCACTCGCGGAGCCACGCGGTCACGGCCAGGTTGAATCCGAGCACACCGTAGTATAGCGCGACTCCCGGCCACACACGGCCGCCGAACACGTCCGCGCCGGGCGAGCTCGGGCGTGTCGCAGCCGGCCGCGCCTCTCTCGGGCCACCCTCGGCACACGCCGGCCGCGGGGACCCCGCTCCAACAGACGCCGGCCGTGCAGACCCGGCGAGCGCCAGATACAGTCCGACCGAGACCGCGCCGACGATCGTCCAACCCGCGAAGTTCGACAGCGGGACGCCGAAGTACACGCCGCCGTCGGGGTAATAGAAGATCCTCCCGAGGAACCAGCGGTCGCCGCGCACCGCGAGCGGGTCGATGACGAGATCGAGGGCCGTCATGAGTACCCCGGTCACCAGCGCCGGCATCCACGCGGGCGTGCGGCGCCCCGCGAGCGCCGCGCGCGCCAGGCAAAACGAGGCGTAGGCGAGGAAGACGAACGACAGCGAGTCCATGAAGGGGACGTTCGCGACGTAGAGCTCCCGGCCGCGCGTGATCCCCGTGTAGTGATAGAGGCCGAACGGGACGCCGATGCGGGTGGACGCGAATTCCGCGAGCCACGCCACGGGCCAGACGGAACCACCGAAGGCGAGCGTCCGCCGCCAGCCGAGGTCCGCGCACGACGCGGCGAGAAACAGCACGAGGAATGCGAAGACGTAGGGGCGGAGCGTGAGCGTGCCAGTGACGAGATCCATAAGAGCCGCTTTCGGCGGCCGAGTCAGCATGTTACCATCTGCCGACGTGACGGTCCTCGACGACGCCATCAAGCGCGCCCAGGCCTACCTCCTCACGCAGCAGGCCCCGGACGGTCACTGGGTCGGTGAGCTGGAGGCCAACACCACCATCACCTCCGAGTATCTCCTGCTCTGCCATCTGATCGACCGGGTCGACCGTGTGAACGAGGCCAAGGCCGTCCTCTATCTCCGCCGCGCGCAGCTTCCCGACGGCGGGTGGAGCCTCTTCGAGGGCGGCGCCGCGAATCTGTCGGCCACGATCAAGGCGTACTTCGCGCTGAAGCTGGCCGGCGTGAGCGTCGACGATCCCGGAATGGTCTCCGCGCGCGAGCGCATCCGGGAGATGGGCGGGCCCGTCAGGACCGACGTCTTCACCAAGATCTTGCTGGCGCTCTTCGGCGAGTACGACTGGAACGGCGTGCCGGCGATGCCCGTCGAGATCATGCTCCTGCCGCGGCCGTTCTTCCTCTTCAACATCTACGAAGTCTCGTACTGGTCCCGCACGGTCATCGTCCCGCTCCTGATCATCATGGACCGGAAGCCGGTGAAGTGGCTGCCGCCCTACCTCGCGCTCGACGAGCTCTGGCCCGAGCCGCGGGAGAAGACGAGCCTGCGCTTCCCGCGCGTGCCCGAGCCGTTCACCTGGCGAAAGCTCTTTTGGAAGAACTTCTTCATCGCGGTCGACGACGGCCTCAAGATCTGGGAACGCTTCACCCCGCGCCCGCTCCGCAAGCGCGCGGTCGAGGCGGCGCGCGTGTGGCTCGAGGAGCGGCTCGCCGTGCCCGGCGGCCTCGGCGGCATCTACCCGGCGATGGCGAATTCGATCGTCGCGATGCGCCTCCTCGGTTACCCCGACGACCACCCGCTGGTGCTCGGGCAGCTCAAGGAGATCGAGGCGCTCGCCGTGGAGACAGACGGAGAGCTCCACTATCAGCCGTGCCCTTCGCCCGTGTGGGACACCGCGCTGGCCGTCAACGCGCTGGTCGAGAGCGGGCTCGCGCCCGACGACGCCTCACTCCGACGCGCGACGGAATGGCTCATCGACCGTCAGATCCTCGTTCCGGGGGATTGGCAGGTGAAGCGACCACACCTGAAGCCGGGCGGCTGGGCGTTCCAGTACCGCAACGACTTCTACCCGGACCTCGACGACACCGGGATGGTGCTGATGGCGCTCGAGAAGGTCCGCGGGGTCGACACCGACGCCGCGCGGCTGGCGAAGGAGCGCGGGCTCGGCTGGTTTCTCGGCATGCAAGGCGAGGACGGCGGCTGGGCGTCCTTCGATGCCGACAACAAGCGGCTCTACCTCAACAACATTCCCTTCGCCGACCACGGCGCCCTGCTCGACCCGTCGACCGAAGACTTGACCGGGCGTGGCCTCGAGCTCCTCGGCACGCTCGGCTACGGCCGTGACTTCGAGCCGGCGCAGCGCGCGCTCCACTTCCTCCGCCACACGCAGCGGCACGACGGGCCGTGGTACGGGCGCTGGGGCGTGAACTATATCTACGGCACCTGGTCCGTCCTCCGGGGGCTCAGCGCGATCGGCGAGGATCTGCGCCACGAGTACGTCCAGCGGGCGGTGCGTTGGCTCGAGCAGCGGCAGAACCGGGACGGCGGCTGGGGCGAGACGTGCGAGAGCTACGATGATCCCGAGTTCGCCGGGATCGGCGCGTCGACACCCAGCCAAACGGCCTGGGCGCTGCTCGGCCTCTTCGCCGCCGGGCGCACGAGCGGCGCCACGGTCGAGCGCGGAGTCGAGTACCTTCTCCGGACGCAGCGGCGCGACGGATCGTGGGACGACGCGTTCTGGAACGGCACCGGATTTCCGCGCGTCTTCTACCTCAAGTATCACCTCTACGCGAAGTACTTTCCCCTCTGGGCCCTCGGGATCTACCGGCGCGCCCAGGCATGACGGAGCAGCCGCTCCCGCTGGCGCTGCGCCCGCTCGACGCCATCGGCCGCTGGGCGATCGCGATCGTCGAGGCGCTGGGCCGGTTCGGCACGTTTCTGGGCGAAGCGGTCGGCGTGATCCTGACGCCGCCGTTCAAGTTCTGGGCGTTGATCGACCGGATCAACTTCATCGGCTACCGGTCGCTGCTGATCATCCTGCTGACGGGCGGGTTCACGGGGATGGTGCTCGGACTCCAGGTCTACCTGACGCTCGTGCGGTTCGGCTCCGAGGCGTTCCTGGGCCCCGCCGTCGCGCTGTCGCTCATCCGGGAGCTCGGCCCGGTCCTGTCGGCGCTGATGGTGACCGGGCGCGCCGGCTCTGCGCTCACCGCCGAGATCGGTATCATGCGCATCACCGAGCAGATCGACGCGCTCACGGTGATGGCGCTGAACCCCGTCCGCTACCTCGTCGCGCCGTCCATGCTGGCGGGCCTCGTGACGTTCCCGCTGATGACTGCGCTCTTCGACACCGTCGGCATCTTCGGGGGTTACGTCGTCGGCGTGGAGCTCCTCGGGCTCTCCCAGGGCACGTATTTCGGCGAGATGCAGACGTTCGTCGACATGCAGGACATCATGATGGGGTTTTGGAAGTCGCTCTCGTTCGGCGTGATCGTCACCTGGGTCTGCACGTACAAGGGCTTCACGGTCGGCCACGGCGCCGAGGGCGTGGCCAAGGCCACCACCGACGCGGTCGTCCTGTCCTCCGTCCTCATCCTGGTCTGGGACTACTTCATGGGCTCGGTGCTCCGGTGAGCGCGGCCGGGCGAGCGAGAGCCCGGAGGAGGAACGGAGCCGGAGGCGAGGCGAGTCGGTGATCGTGGCGGTGCGAGCCGCAGCCGGAGGCGAGGCGAGTCTGTGATCAAGGTCGAGGGCCTGGTCAAGTCGTTCGGCCGGCAGGCGGTGCTGCGTGGGCTCGACCTGGAGGTCGCCACGGGCTCGATCACGGTCATTATCGGCCGAAGCGGCGGCGGCAAATCGGTCCTCCTCAGGCATCTGATCGGCCTCTTGAGCCCCGACGGGGGCCGGGTGCTCGTCGATGGCGCCGAGATCACCGGCCTTCGCGGGCGCGCGCTCGACGAGGTGCGGCGGCGCTACGGGGTCGTCTTCCAGGGCGGCGCGCTGTTCGACTCGATGACGTGCGCGCACAACGTGGCCTTCCCGCTCCGGGAGAAGCTGCGTCTGCCCGGCGCGGAGGTCGCGAGGCGGGTCGAGGCGGCGCTCGCCCAGGTGGGACTCGAGGGCGTGGAGCGCAAGTACCCGGCCGAGGTTTCCGGCGGCATGCGCAAGCGCGTCGCGATCGCGCGGGCGCTCGTCACCGAGCCCGAGATCGTCTTCTTCGACGAGCCGACGACCGGCCTCGACCCGATCCTCGTCAACACCATCCACCACCTGATCCTCAACCTCCACCGGAAGCTCCGCTTCACCGCCGTCATGGTGAGCCACGAGATTCCAGAAATCTTCGAGATTGCCGACACTGTGGCCGTGCTGCACGAGGGACGGATCGTGGAGGTCGGGCCCCCGGCGGCCATCCAGGCCTCGACGAATCGGGTCGTCCGGCAGTTCATTCGCGGGGAGCCGGAAGGCGCGGAGGGATCCTGATGGAGCGAACACGCGTCAACATCACCGTGGGGCTGTTCGTGCTGCTCGGCGTCTTGGCTTTGGGCTACCTTTCAGTTAAACTCGGGCGCGTTTCGTTCCTCGGAGGCGGCGGGTATGTCGTCTTCGCCGAGTTCCCGTCGGTCGGGGGACTGAAGCCGGGTTCGACGGTGGAGATCGCGGGCGTTGAGGTCGGGCGCGTCGAGTCCATCCGCCTGAAGAACTACGAGGCGCTCGTGACGCTTCGGATCGATTCGGGCGTGAAGTTGCAGGAAGACTCGATCGCGTCGATCAAGACGAAGGGGCTGATCGGCGAACGGTACCTGCGCCTCAGCCCGGGCGGCTCCGACAAGATCATCGAACCCGGCGGACGGATCCGGGAGGTCGAAGCACCCGTCGACTTCGAGGAGCTGCTGTCGAAGTACATTTTCGGCAAGGTCTAGGAGGGGGTCGATGGCGACGTTGGGTCGCGGCGGTTTCGCGTTCGTCGCCGTCGTGACGCTCCTCCTCGCAGGGACTCCCGTCCGGGCAGGCCAGCCCACGGAGCAGCTTCGCGTCGAGATCGAGCAGGTCATCAAGGTCCTCGACGACCCGGAGCTCAAGAAGGACGGCAACGCGAACGCGCGACGCGCGGCGGTCCGCCGGCTCGCGAACGAGATCTTCGACTTCGGTGAGACCGCGAAGCGCTCGCTGGCGCGCCACTGGACGTCACGAACCCCGATGGAGCGTGAGGAGTTCGTCCAGCTCTTCGCCGACCTCCTCGAGCGGTCCTACATCTCCAAGATCGAGCTCTACGGCGGCGAGAAGGTCGACTACGTCGGGGAGACGATCGACGGCGACCAGGCGACCATCAAGACGAAGATCACGACCAAGCAGGGGACCGAGATCCCGATCGATTACCGGATGCTCAAGCGGGGCGACAAGTGGCTCGTCTACGACGTCATCATCGAGGGCGTCAGCCTCGTCGCGAACTACCGCTCCCAGTTCAACAAGATCATCGTCACCTCGTCCTACGCGGAGCTCGTCAAGAAGATGCGGGACAAGCAGGAGGAGTTCTACGGCGTGGAGAAGCAGAAGCGGACCTCGCAGCGCTGAACGCGCGGCGCGCCTCTCGGCGCACGGGCGATCGCTTCGGGGCCTTCGTCGGACCCCTTATGCTACACTGACGCGAGCAACCATCCCCGCTGATCACCCCCGACTAGGAGGAGCCTGTGGGATCCGTTCGAGTCGCCATCGTCGGCGTCGGCAATTGCGCGTCGGCCCTCGTCCAGGGCATCGAGTACTATCGAAACGCGCCGGACGGCCAGTTCATTCCGGGCCTGATGCACCCGCGGCTCGGGCCCTACCACGTCGGCGACATCGAGTTCTCGGCCGCGTTCGATATCGACGAGCGCAAGGTCGGGCGCGACCTCGCCGAGGCGATCGCGCAGGAGCCGAACAACACCGTGCGCTTTGCGGAGGTCCGGACGCTCGGCGTGCCCGTCCAGCGGGGGATGACACACGACGGTCTCGGCCAGTACCTGTCGCAGATGATCCGGAAGGCGCCGGGCTCGACCGCCGACATCGCGAACATCCTCCGTGAGACGCAGACACACGTCGTGGTCAACTTCCTCCCGGTGGGCAGCGAGATGGCGACCAAGTGGTACGTCGAGCAGGTGCTCGAGGCGGGCTGCGCGTTCGTGAACTGCATCCCGGTCTTCATCGCACGCGAGGCGTACTGGCGTCGGCGTTTCGAGGAGCGCGGCCTGCCGGTGGTCGGCGACGACGTGAAGTCCCAGGTCGGCGCCACGATCGTGCACCGCGTCCTCACGCGGCTCTTCATGGACCGCGGCGTGCGACTCGATCGGACGAGCCAGCTCAACTTCGGCGGCAACACCGACTTCTACAACATGCTCGAGCGCGAGCGGCTCACCTCCAAGAAGATCTCGAAGACCGACGCGGTCCGCTCCCAGCTCGGTCACGAGCTCCCGGCGGACGCCGTCCACATCGGCCCCAGCGACTACGTGCCGTGGCTCCTGGACCGCAAATGGGCGCACATCCGCCTCGAGGGGCGCGGTTTCGGCGATCAGCCGATCAACGTCGAGCTGAAGCTCGAGGTATGGGATTCGCCGAACTCCGCGGGCGTCGTCATCGACGCGATCCGCGCGTGCAAGATCGCGCTCGACCGCGGCTTGAAGGGCGCCCTCCTCGCGCCGTCGGCCTACCTCATGAAGTCACCGCCGGAGCAGTGGCCGGACGACGCCGCCCGCCAGCGTCTCGAGCGGTTCATCGCCGGCGAAGAGTAGGTGGCGCTCGCCCGACGGATCGGTCGCCCCCTCCGCTGGCTGGTGCGCCTGTCGTGCGCGCGCCCTACCGTCACCGTCGCCGTCGCGCTCGCCCTCGGCGTCGTCTCCGTCGTCTTCACGCTGACGACGCTGACATTTGAGACCTCGACGCTCAAGCTCCTGCCCCCGGGCCAGCCCTACGCCGAGCGGTACCGCCAATACGAGCGCGAGTTCGGCGACCTGGACGACCTCGCGATCGTCGTCCAGGCGCCCTCGCTGCCCGAAGCCACGCTCTACGCGCAGCGTCTCGTGCGCGAGTTGCGCGCGGCCCACGTGCCGCTCGCACGGATCGCCTACCGCATCGACCCCAAGCAGTTCGAGGGGCGCGCCCTCCTCTACCTCTCCAAGGAGAAGCTCGCCTCGATCCGCGAGCGGATCTTCGACTATCAGGAGCTCATGGAGACATTCGCGGGCCGCCCGACGCTCGACCAGCTCATCGACGGCGTCGCGACCCAGGTCGCCTCCGCGTTCGTCACGAGCTTCATCGACCTGGGCCTCTCGGACACCAAGCCCTCCCTCGACGTCCGCTTCGTCGAGGACCTCGTGGCCCAGATCGCCACGCGGCTGGACCGGCCGGCGCCCTACCGCTCGCCCTGGGGCACGCTCTTCGCCGTGGGCGAGGAGAGGCCCGGCGCCGGCTATTTCCTCTCGGAGGACCAGCGGCTCCTCTTCATCCTGGCCGAGCCCAAGAGCGAGCGCGGGAGCTTCACCGGCGACCGGCGTGCGATCGAGGGCGTCCGAGCGGGCATCCGACGGCTCGAGGCCGAGTTCCCCGACGTCGAGGTGGGCGTCACCGGCAAGCCGGCCCTCTCCAACGACGAGATGACCGCGGCCTTCCGCGACAGCGAGCGCGCGACGCTCCTCGCCTTCGCGCTCACGCTGGCGCTGCTGCTCGCGGCCTTTCTCCGGCTCGGCAAGCCGATGCTCATGCTGCTCGTGCTGACGACGAGCCTCTGCTGGGCGCTCGGCATCGCGACACTCGTCGTCGGTCATCTCTCGCTCTTCTCGGTCATGTTCATCTCGATCGTGATCGGGATCGGGATCGACTACGGCATCTACTTCCTCTTCCGATACGAGGAGGAGCTCTTCCTCGGCCGGAGTCTGCGGGAGGCGATCGAGATCACCGCGGCGCGCAGCGGCCCCGGGATACTGCTGGGCGCCGTGACGGCGGCCGGGACGTTCTACGTGCTCTGCCTGACCGAGTTCCGCGGGGTCCAGGAGCTCGGGTTCATCGCGGGCAGCGCCATCCTGCTGTCGTGGCTCGCGATGATGACGGTCTTCCCCGCAACGCTCGTCCTTGTGGACCACCGCCACGCGCGCCGGCCGACGGGCACGATCCCCCGGGCGCTCGCCCTCGAGCGCGTGCACGTGCCCCTCGTCGAGCGCATCATGACGTACCCGAAGACGGTGCTGGTCTTCGCCCTCGTCCTCACGGGCGTGTCGGCCTGGGGGCTCACGTACATCCAGTTCGACTACAACCTGCTCCACCTCCAGGCCGCGGGGACCGAGTCGGTCGTCTGGGAGCGGAAGATCCTCGCGACCGCCCGGCGCTCGGGGTTCACCGCGCTGGCGAGCGCAGAGTCGCTCGACGAGCTGCGCCGCAAGCACAGAGCCTTCAGCCACCTCTCCACCGTCTCCGAGGTCGACTCGGCGCTCCTGCTCATCCCCGACGACCAGACGGAGAAGCTGAAGATCATCCGCGACTTCGCCCCGATCGTCGCCCCGGTGCGCATCGGCCCGGCGACGCCCGTCGATCTCGACCGGCTCATCGCCGCCTTCGAGACACTCAAGCGGCGCTTCGCGATCGCCGCGAACGAGGCGCCCGAGGGCGAGGCCAAGCGGCAGCTCCACGACGTCACCACGGCGATCGAGAGGCTGCTGATCAAGCTGCGCCAGACGGACCCCGAGACGAGCGAGCCGGTGCTGGCGTACCTCCAGACCCAGATCCACAACGATTTCGTCCGCAACTTCCAGCGGCTGCAGGCGAACCTCTCGCCGCAGCCGGTCGGGCTCAAGGACATCCCGCCCGAGCTCCGGAAGAAGTTCATCAGCGACCGGGGACGGTTCCTGCTGCAGATCCATCCCGCCGTGGACATCTGGGACCGGGAGGGCGCGCTCCGCTTCATCACCGAGCTTCGGTCGGTGGACCCCGACGTGACGGGGACCCCGGTCATCACCTTCGAGGCGATCCGCTTCATGGAGCGTTCCTACCAGCAGGGAACGATCTACGCGATCGTCCTCGTGTCGTTCGTGACCGCGCTCATGCTCCGGCGTCCGCGCGAGATCCTGCTCGCGCTCCTGCCGCTCGGGCTCGGCATGCTCTGGGCCTTCGGTCTCATGTACTTCTTCGATCTGACGTTCAACATGGGGAACGTCTTCGGCTTGCCGCTGATCCTCGGCGCCGCCGCAGAATACGGATTGAACATCGTGCTGCGCTCCATGGAGGCGCGGGACCACGGTGGGCCTCTCCTCGCGCGGAGCACGGTGATGGCCGTCCTCGTCGCCGGGCTCACGACGATCGTCGGCTTCGGCAGCCTGATGATCGCGGACCACCGCGGGATCTTCGGCCTCGGGCTTCTGCTCACGCTGGGCACGGCGACGAGCCTCATCGCCGCCCTCGTCGTGCTGCCGGTGCTCCTGCGTCTGATGTACCAGGCGCCGGCCGCGCCGCCCACGCGGCGGGAGGAGGCGCCCGCAGCCCCGCCCGTCGCCGCGGCTCAGCGCCGCGACGCCCGCGGCTGAGCGCGCGTCTCGGTTACGGCTCGAGCGCCTCGGAGGAAGGCTTCGCCCGCAAAGCCGGCGCGCGCCGAGCGCCGCGTAGCCAGGAAGCGAAAGAACTCGACGCCTTCCCGCAGCCGCCGCGCGAGCACGCGCCGGTCCCGCGCCATCTCGCCGGCGATCGCGAAGATCTTCCGCGGGCGGAAATAGAAGCGCCGGTAGAACGCCTCGACCGAGTCGAAGATCTCGGTATGGGCGAGGTGCGGGTACCTCAGCACGCTCCGCTGGACACCCCGGCCGTCGACGAGCTCGCGGTCGTCGAGCCAGCCGTGCTCGAGCGCCTGGCGGTACATCGCCGTGCCGGGGTAGGGCGCCGCGATCGAGACCTGGATCGTGTCGGGATCGAGCTCGCAGGCGAAGCCGATCGTTTCCTCGATCGTCTCGCGCGTCTCGCCGGGAAGTCCGAGGACGAACGTGCCGTGGATCCGGATGCCGAGCGCCTTGGCGTCCCGCGTGAACCGCCGCGCGACGTCGAGGCGGACGCCCTTCTTCACGTTGGTGAGGACCTGCTGGTTGCCGGACTCATAGCCGACGAGCAGGAGGCGGAGACCGTTGTCCTTCAGGATCTTGAGTGTCGCCTGCGGCACGTTCGCCTTCGCGTTGCACGACCACGTGACGCCGAGCCGGCCGAGTCCGCGCGCGATCGCCTCGGCGCGCGGCGGGTCGTCGGTGAACGTGTCGTCGTCGAAGAACACCTCGCGCGCCTGCGGGAAGTAGCGCCGCACGAGCGCGATCTCGTCCACGACGTGCTCGACCGAGCGCGTCCGGTAGCGGTGGCCGCCGACGGTCTGAGGCCACAGGCAGAAGGTGCACCGGGATCGGCAGCCGCGGCCCGTGTAGAGCGACACATACGGGTGGAGGAGGTAGCCGATGACGTAGTTCTCGATCGTCAGGTCGCGCTTGTAGACCTCGACGACGAACGGAAGCGCGTCCATGTTCTCGAGCGTCGGCCGGTCCGGAGTATGCCGGAGCCCGCCGTCGTCCCGGTAGCTCAGGCCGAGGACGCGGCCCAGCGGGTGGCCCTGGGCCACCTCCTGGATCGTGAAGTCGAACTCGCCGCGCGCGACGAAATCGATCGCGGGCGAGGCGGCCAGCGACGCCTCCGGGTCGACGGCGACGTGGGCACCGACGAACCCGACGCGGAGACGCGGATTCTCCGCCTTGAGCGCCTCGGCCACCCGCACGTCGTACGGGAAGGATGGCGTGCTCGTGTGGAGCACGGCGAGCTCGTAGTCGCGGGCGAGGGGGCGCACGTCTTCCAGGGTGAGGCCGTCGGGCGGCGCGTCCACCAGCCGCGAGCCGGGGACGAGCGCGGCTGGCTGGGCGAGCCACGTCGGGTACCAGAACGACCGGACCTCCCGCCGCGCCTGGTAGCGGGAGCCCGCGCCACCGTCGAATCCCTCGTACGACGGCGGGTGCAGGAAGAGCGTCCTCATGATGCGCGCGACACTTCCACCAGGTTCGAGTGGAACGCGGGACCCCCTCCCAGGTCGGTCACGCGGTCGCTCGTCAGCACGTTCACGCCACGCCCCCCCGGGTGGAGGCGGTGCCACCAGATCCCCTCGATGACGACCACCCCTGGTCGCGTCGCGTCCGTCACCCGGGCGGTGAGACGCGCCGCGCCGCGCGGACTCTCGACCGTGACCGCGTCGCCGTCCAGGATCCCGCGCGCTCCGGCGTCCGGCAGCGCGATCATCACGGTCGGTGTTCCCTGCCGGCGCCGGAGGAGTGCCGACTGGCTGAAGGACGAGTTCAGGAAGAAGCGGTTCGGCGGCACGAGGCACTGGAGCGGGTAGCGCGCCGCGAGCTCGCGATTCGCGGGCCCTTCCCTGAGGGGCACGTAGGTGGGCAGCGCGGGCAGCCCCTGGCGCGCGAGCCGCTCCGAGTAGAACTCGACCTTGCCCGACGGCGTCGGCGCGCCGCGGGCGAACGGCGTGTAGGGACGCGGCAGATTCACCCGCACCCAGCCCCGGGCGGCGAGCTCCTCGAAGGTGATCCCCCGCACCGTCTCGTCGCCCTTGGCCAGGAACTCGCGGATCAGCGCCTCCGGGCTCTTCGCGTAGTGGTCCTGGCCGACGCCCATCGCGCGCGCCAGGAGCTGGAACACCTCCCAGTTGGACTTCGCCTGGCCCTGGGGCGGGAGCACCGGCCGGGCGAGCTGGAGCGTGAACTGCCCGTACGAGCGGTAGAGGTCGAGGTGCTCCATCGAGGTCGTCGCGGGCAGGACGAGGTCGGCGTAGTACGCGGTGTCGGTCAGCACCTGCTCGTGCACGACCGTGAAGAGGTCGTCGCGCGCGAGTCCCTCGAGGACGAGCGTCTGATTGGGACACACGGCCGCCGGGTTCGAGCTGTAGACGTACAGCGCCCGGATGGGTGGTGCCAGGTCACGGTCGGTCAGCGCGCGGCCGAGGTGGATCATGTTGATGATCCGCGGGGGCGGCGTGGAGAGCAGGTCGGGGCGCTCCAGGACCGCGTAGTCGAAGCCGAAGCCCGCGTTCGACGACAGGAGCGCGCCGCCGTGGGGATCGGCGTAGGCGCCCGTGAGCGCGGGCAGGCACGCGAGGGTGCGGCACGTCATCCCGCCGTTGTCGTGACGCGAGATTCCGATGCCGATCCGGATGAACGTCCGGGGGCTCGCGCCGTAGCGCCGGGCGAACCTCACGATCGTCTCGGCGTCGAGGCCGACGATCGGCGCGACCCTCTCCGGCGGGTAGGCCTTCACGTGCTCGGCGAGCCGCTCGAAGCCCAGCGTCGCCCGCTCGATGTAGTCGCGGTCGACACGCGCCTCGGTGATCAGGACGTGCATCACGGCGAGGGCCAGCGCCGCGTCGGTGCCCGGGCGAACCATGAGGTGTAGGTCCGCCTGCTGGGCGGTGGGCGTGCGATACGGGTCGACGACGACGACGGCGGCACCGCGGGCGCGCGCCTGCTTGACGAGCGTCATCACGTTGATCGTCGAGTAGGCGGCGTTCACGCCCCAGAGGATGACGAGGTCCGCGCCGACCATCGCCTCGGAGTCGTTGCCGGTGACGGCGCCCAGGGTGGCGCGCCATCCCGCGTAGGCGGTGTTGACGCAGATCGTCCGGTCGAGCCGGGAGGCGCCGAGCGCGTGGAAGAGGGGGTGGCCCGCGTAGTATTGCACCTGGCCCATCGAGCCCGCGTAGGAGAACGGCAGGATCGCCTCGGCGCCCTCCGCGGCGACGATCGCGCGCCACCGCGCCGCGATCGTGGCGATCGCGTCGTCCCAGGAGATCGGCGTGAACTCCCCCGCCCCCTTTGGGCCGACGCGCCGGAGCGGCCCGAGGACTCGAAGCGGCGAGTGGACGCGCTCGGCGTACTCGCGCACCTTGCCGCAGATGACGCCCTGGGTGAACGGGTGGTCGGGGTTGCCCGTGACGCTCGTGAGGCGGCCGCCGTCGACGGTCACGAGCAGGCTGCAGCAGGACGGGCAGTCGTGAGGACACACGGACAGCATGCCGCGTTTAAAGGTATCATGGCGCCCGCCATGTTCGGCTGGGTCGTGCGGCTGAACCCCTTCAAAACCGCCGACACCCAGCGTCTCGCCATCCTCTTCGGCATCGTCTACTTCGCCCAGGGCATGTGGTACCTGCCCAACCAGGCGATCACCATCGTGCTGAAGGAGCGCGGGCTCTCGGCGGGCCAGGTCGCCGACTTCTTCCTGATCAGCACCATCCCCTGGCTCATCAAGCCCGCCTACGGCCTGCTCTCGGACCTCGTGCCGCTCTTCGGCCGCCGCCGGAAGAGCTATTTTCTGATCACGTCCGGGCTCGCCGCGCTCGCGGGGCTCATCCTCGCCTCCGGCTCGCGGATCTCCCACGGGCCAATCGAGACGTTCTCCGTCACCCTGCCCGTCGTTGGCGCCGTGAGCTTCACGCTCGTCTCGGGTGTCGTGCTGTTCACGCTCATGGGGCTCGGCCTCGCCTTCACCGACGTCTTGGTGGACGCGATGATGGTCGAGAGCGGCCGTCCTCGCGGCCTGACGGGCGCGTTCCAGTCTGTGCAGTGGGCGTGCATCACGGTCGCGTCCGTCCTCGTCGGCGTGGCCGGCGGCTACCTCGCCGAGACGCGGAGCCTGCGCGCCGCGTTCCTCCTCGCCGCCTGCTTTCCCGCGATCTCGATGCTCATGGGCGCTGGGTTCGTCCGTGAGCCGCGCGTCAGCTTCGACCGCGAAGGGTTCCGGCAGACCCTGCTCACCCTCCGCGGCGCGCTGGTGCACCGGGACATGTGGCTGGTGGCGGGCTTCATCCTGTTCTGGACCTTCAGCCCGTCCTTCGGGCCGGCCTTCCTCTACTATCAGACGGACACGCTCGGGTTCAGCCAGCAGTTCATCGGCACCCTCAGCTCGCTAGCCGCGGTCGCGGGCGTCATCGGCGCGATGATCTATGCGCCGATCTCACGGCGGCTCCCCCTCAAGCGCACCATCAATGCGCTGATCGCGCTGGGGGTCGCCGGCACCCTCGCGTACCTCCTCTATCGCGACGTGGCCTCAGCCCTGATCATCGACACGGTCTTCGGCTGCGTCGGCATGATCGCCCAGCTCGCCCTGCTCGACCTCGCGGCCAAGGCGTGCCCGAAGCGGGTGGAGGCGACGTTCTTCGCCCTCCTCATGTCGGTCTACAACGGCGGCTCCCAGCTCTCGCAGAATTTCGGCGCGCGGCTCTACGATCGGCTCGGCTACGAGCCGCTCGTCTTCATCTCGGCGGCGTTCACGGCCGCCGCGTGGCTCCTGGTACCGCTCGTCAAAATCGACCGGATCGAGGCGACGGCGCGCGAGGAGTCGGGGGAGCACGGGGCGGCGGCCATCACGGCGAACTCGTCGTAGTCAGTCCGTGACCGAGAGGTAGAACTCCACCTCCGCCGGGCCGGCGACCAGCGGGTCGCGGCGCTCGCGGAAGCCCGCCAGGTGGGGCGCCTTCCGATGGAGATCAAAGGCCGCCTCCGACCGGTACTGCTCGTAGAAGAGGAAGAGGTCCGGGTTCTTCTTCGACCGGTGGAGCCGGTAGATGAGACAGTCGGGCTCCGCCTTGCGCACCGCCGCCACCTGCTCGCGCAGGATCGCCGCCAGCTCGTCCCCCTTCCCCGGTTTCGCCGAGAGCTTCGCGACTACCGTCAGCACGTTGGCCATCATGCCTCCCCGTCGTCGTTGGCGTGCGCGCCCCGCGTCGCCGTTGTGTGCGCGCGCTTGAGCCAGGAGAGCGCGCGCCCGATGTCGTCCGGCCCCTCGATGTCGAGCTCGACCCAGCCCCGCCGCGCAAAGCGCCGGTGGGGGCGGATGCGCGCGTCGCCGAGCGCTCGGGCCTGGTCGGCGGCCGACAGGCGCACCCAGAGATCACGCTCCTTCTCCCGCAGGGGGAAGCACGCGAAGAGCATCTCGCCGACGAAGTAACCCCACCGCCCGAACATCGGCGTGACGCGCACGCCGGCCCACCCGCCGAGCGCTTGATTCAAGCGCTGCGCGGCGCCGGCGCCACCGCGCGCGAGAGTGCGCCGGAGCTTGCGCCCGCGGCCCATCCCGCGGAAGCGCCGCGCGGTTATGGCCAGACCTGAGTGTACGCGAACCGCGCCCGCTCGCTGACGTCCCCGAATTTCGCGTCGTAGTCCGCCCGGAGCGCCTTCATGTGGTCCGACGCCATGAGCCGCCGGTACGTCGCCTCGTCCTGGAGCTCGTACACCGCCATGTACCGGTAGGTATCCTCGCCCTCGAGCGCCCGGTAGCGCCGCGCGCTCACCAGCCCTTTGAATTGCAAGACCTGGGGCACGTGCTCCTCGTTGTACCAGCGGTTGAACGCGTCCTCCCGATCCTTTCGAATGGTCGCCTTCACGACGAACAGCACCGTGGCCATCGCGGATCTCCCGAATGCGCGGAATCGAACGCCGCCATTCTGCCATTGACACCTCTCGGTCGCCATGCGAAAAGAAACCGTTTCGGACACGAGCGAGAGAGGGCGACGATGGCCGCCGACGCGACGCGCGTGGAGTTCGTCCCGGTCGAAGGAGCCGCGCGGCTTTTCACTCCGGCGTTCTGCGAGTACGTGGTCCGCCTGCACGACGCGCTCGGGGCGCGCGCCCTGGAGCTGCGCGAGAGGCGCGACGAGGTGCTCCAGCGTGCGCTCCAGCAGCACGTGATGCCCGGCCACCCGCCCGTGGGCGCGGCGACGCGCGGGAGCTGGCGCGTTCCGGCCGTTCCCGACGATCTCAAGCGGCCCGGGATCGAGATCTCGGGCCCGTGCTCGATCACGTCCATGTTCATCAACGCGCTCAACCCCGGGCCCGAAGGCGAGCGCGCCGCGGGCGACCTGGACGACGACGAGGATTCGGGGGGCCACCGGCTCGTCGACACGG
>Ga0209239_1000450_pt1 | contig 23431 bp, 20 predicted proteins | sample GraSoi013_2_20cm_FD_185824 | JGI IMG/M metagenome (GOLD analysis project Ga0209239, IMG submission 185824) | Grasslands soil microbial communities from the Angelo Coastal Reserve, California, USA - Sample 10_02_2013_2_20cm (SPAdes) (version 2) | ecosystem: Environmental > Terrestrial > Soil >...
TGGCCTGGGCCGTCGGAGTGGTCGCTCTCCAGCTTCCGGGCCAGACGTCCCTGCGGCGCGAGGTGCAGCGCTCGTTCGTCCTCAAGCAGCTGAACAGCTTGCTGCCCCCGTCCTCCCTGTTGCAGGCGCTCGCGCGGCTCGACCCGTTCCCGGCGCTCGGCGGCCCGGTCGCGCAGGTTCCGCCGCCGAACCCGCAAGTGTTGAACCTGCCAGGCGTTCGGTCGGCTGCGCCGAGTGTCGTCCGCATCCTTGGAACCGCATGCGGACTCGGGATCGAGGGCTCGGGCTGGATCGCGGCTCCGCGGACGGTCGTGACAGCGGCGCACGTCGTCGCCGGCGAGGACGATACGTCGGTCAATCCGTTCGGCTCGAGCGCCAAGCTCACGGCGCACGTGATCGGTTTCGACCCGACGAACGACATCGCCGTTCTCCGCGTCCCGGGGCTCTCGGGCCGGCCGCTGCCGCTCGTCGACGCACGGCCCGGTGCGTCGGTCGCGGTGCTCGGCTACCCCGAGGACGGTCCGTTCGACGCCACTCCCGCTCGGATCGGCGCGACGACCTTCGTCCTGCTGACCGACGCGTACGGGCGCGGGCCGGTCGACCGGAAAGTGACCACGCTGCGCGGCACGTTGCGCCACGGCGATTCCGGCGGCCCCGCCGTAGACGGGAACGGCGCGGTCGAGACGACGGTCTTCGCGGCGCGAACGGGCGGGGGTGGAGGCTTCGGTGTCGCCTCCTCGGTTGTCAGGATCGACCTCGCCAACGCGAAAGGCCCCGTTTCGACCGGGGCCTGCGCGCCTTAAAAGAACTTGCGGATTCGGTCCTGCAACCGCTCCCAGGCGGTCGGGGGCGCCGGGGGAGCCTTCGGATCTAGGCTCGAGCGCACTTCCATGAGCGCGAACCGCATCGCTCCGTAATCAGCAAACGAACTCATCGGCTTCCTTTCCGGATTCGGGGTCTGACGCCGTTTTGGAGGCGTGGTTAGTCCAACGACGGCGGAGCTAGTCCATTCCCAGCAATTCCAAGGCAGCCTCCGGCTGCTTGAACGGCGGAATCACGTAGACACCGGCCGCTTTCTCGCGCGCTTGTCCGTAGAGCTCGCGCGCAAGCGCCAGGCCTTCCTCGGCCGCGCGCGGGCCGGCGTCGCTCAGCCGGTTCTGCACCTCCTCGGGGACGACGATGCCGGGTACCTCATTGTGGAGCCGGACGGCGAGCTGGTGCGATCGCACCATGAAGATGCCGACAAGGATCGGAATCGGCCAGCCGCCGACGAGTTCTTCGAACCGGTCGAGGTAGCCGAGGTCGAAGAGGGCCTGGGTCATCGCGAACCGGGCGCCGGCCTCGACCTTCTGGCGGAAGCGGTCGAGCTCGGTCTCGAGGTCGTCCGCCGACGGGTTGACCGCGACGCCCAGGAAGAACGACGTCGGCGCGTCGATCGCCTTGCCGTTGAAGTCCTCGCCGGCGTTCAGGCGCGTCACCACTTTCGCGAGCCCGATCGAATCGACCTCGTAGACGCCGCGCGAGCCCGGATAGTCGCCGACGTGGGGGGGATCGCCCGTGACGGCGAGGACGTTGCGGACACCCTCGGCATGGGCGGCGAGCAGCTGCGACTGCAGGCCCATCACGGATGTGTCCCGGGGCGTCACGTGCGGAATCGTCTCGATCGCGCATGTGCGCTCGATCGCGATCGCGGCCATCAGCGCGTTCGCGCGCGCGCGGGCCATCGGGTTGTCGTTGATGTCGACGAAGCCGACCTCGCCCGAATCCTTCAGCGTTTTGGTGACCGCGAGCATCGACTCGTAGGTGCCGCCCTTGGGCGGGTCGAGCTCGACGCACGTGATCCAGTCGCCTGCGCGCAGTTTGCGGGCAAGCTCCGTCTCTTCGGGCCGCTCGTGGGCGGCGACGACGAGCTCGCGCTCGGCGGCGGCGAAGGGAGCTGTCGGCTGCCGTTCTTCCTCGACGGCGCGCGCGATCGCTGCGATCTCGGTTGGCGTCGTCCCGCAGCAGCCGCCGATCACCCGGGCCCCAAGGGCGCGGGCCTGTGCTGCGAACTCCGCGAAGTACTCAGGTGTCGCGTGCGGGTAGATGACGCGGCCGCCGGAAAGGCTGGCAAGGCCCACGTTCGGCAGCGCGGCGAGCGGCCGTCCATTGCCCATTGCCTCGAGCGCGGCGAGCGCGGCGTGCAGCCCGGCGCCGTGGTTGGCGCCAACGGCGGCGAGCTTGTACGCGCTGAGCCGCTCGACCGCGTCGCGTGCCGAGACACCTCCGAAGGTCTCGGCGTCCTCGTCGAAGGTCAGCAGCGCGACGATCGGCAGGCTCGAGACGCTCTGCACGGCCTCGATCGCCGTACTCAGCTCGTCGAGGTCGAAGAAGGTCTCGACCATGAACAGATCGACGCCGCGACCCTCGAGCAGGGAGGCCTGCTCGGCGAAGACTGGCCCACGCTCATCCGCCGCGAGGCCGCCGAGCTCTCCGAGGGGCCCGATCGAGCCGGCGACATAGACGTCCCGGCCGGAGATCTCACGCGCCTCGCGGGCGAGCTTGACGCCGGTCTCGTTGATCGCCGCGACCTCGTCCCCGAGGAACTGGGAGCTGAGCTTGTGGCGGTTCGCACCAAAGGTGTTGGTCTCGATCAGCTCCGCGCCGGCGTTGATGAAGCTCGCGTGCAGCGAGACGACGCTTTCCGGCGCGCGGATGTTCGCCTCCTCCGGACAGCGCAAGCCGGGGACGGCGCTCGAGACGAGCACGCCCATGCCCCCGTCTGTGACCACCGGAGGCCCATGTTCAAGCCGTTTTTCGAAGCGATCGGGCATTGCGGAAGTGAAGCACGGTAGTCAACCGAGGATGGGTGATAGATCAAGTGAGGCGCTCCGGCGATACTCAGGACACATTCCGAGAGGCGCCCCGATGCGGCGGGGGCGCTCCGGAATACATAGTCCCCGGAGGCCCCGATGCGGCGTGGGCCATCGGAGATATCTACTGCGGCTCTCTCACGGGAGACTCAGGCGGGGCCGGGCGGCGGCTCCGCCTGATGTTTTGGACCGAAACGGTCAAGCCGAGCGCCCGCCGCGCCGATACAGAGCGAACGACCTCCTCCAGTCGGGGACTGACGGCAATCATCCTGCGGCTGCGTTGGAGCTCAAGTGGCGGCGGCTCCTCGGGGCCGCCGCCTCTCTTTCTGGGACAGTCCTCTGGCGGGGACAGCGAGGGACTGGCCCCGAACGGGGCCTGTCCCAACAACGGTTTTTGGGACAGTCCCCTGGCGGGGACAGTCCCTACGGGCGCAGCAGGCGCCCCTCCATGCCGCCCGCGACGACGACCACCTGGCCGGTGACGTGGCCGGAGAGCTTGTCGGAGGCGAGGACGACGACCTGGCGCGCGACGTCCTCGGGCTCGGCGATCTTCCGTAGCGCCATCGTCGCGGTGACACGTTCGAGCACCTCGTCGTCGACCTCGCCTCGCGTCATCGGCGAGTACGTCCAGCCGGGGCAGACAGCGTTGACGCGCGCGCGAGGCGCGACACGGACGATCTCGTTCTTCAGGCTCAGTAGCAGTCCGTAGACGACGGCAGACTTCGCCGCGGCGTAGTCGGCGTGGCCGGCTTCGCCGAAGATGCCTGCGGTCGAGCCGACGAGGACGAGCGAGCCGTGGCCGCGCTCGGCGACGCCGCGGAGGAAGCTGCGCGCAGTCAAGAAGCTCGCGGTCAAATTCGCGTCGAGGGTGTCGCGCCAGCGCTCGAGGGGCAGCTCCCAGACCGGAACGTCTTCCCGCGGCCAGACGCCGGCGACCGCGGCACAGACGTCGAGCGGGCCGGCAGCCGCGAACAGTTCGTCGACCTCGGCCTCGTCCGTCAGGTCGGCGCCGGCGACCAAAGCGCCGCCGAGCTCATCCGCGAGCGCCTCTGCCCGGTCACGCCCATGGTGGTAATGGACGACGACGTCGGCGCCCTCGGCGGCGAACGCACGGGCGCTAGCCGATCCGATCCCGCCGGACGCGCCGGTGACGAGCACGCGCTTTCCCCGCAGCCCGGTCTCCATCCGTGAAACGCTACCCGCGTGCGCGTCCACATCATCAGCGACATGGAGGGCATCTCCGGCATCGTCAATCCGCACCAGACGAACGCCGGCAAGGAGATGTTCGACGAAGGACGCCAGCTCTATACCGAAGAGATCAACGCCGCCGTCCGCGGTGCAAAGGCAGGCGGGGCGACCGAGATCGTCGTCATGGACTGCCACGGCGCCGGCGACGGGTACAGCTGGAACTCGCTGATCGCCGAGGATCTCGATCCAGATTGCGAGTTCGTCGTCCAGGACGAGTGGACCGGTTACACGGCCTTCCTCGAGTCCGGTTGCGACGCCGCGCTCTTCGTCGGCATGCACGCGATGGCCGGCACAGCCGACGGCGTTCTCAACCACACGGTCTCTGGCGTCGACTGGCAGAACCTGTGGTTCAACGGGACGCTGGTCGGCGAGACGGGCATCAACGCCGCGCTCTGCGGCACCTGGGATTGTCCCGTCCTGCTCGTGACCGGCGACCGTGCGGCCGGGCGCGAGGCGAAGGCGCTGCTGGGCGACGGGCTGACCACGGTCGAGGTGAAGGAGGGGCTCGGCGTGAAGACAGCGAGGATGCTGACGCCGAAGCGCGCTCGCGAGCTCATCGAGGAAGGCGCGAAGCGCGCGCTCTCAGACCTGAAGGCCGTCGCGCCCTACGACCCCGGCAAGCCCTGCGAGATCAAGGTCGAGTACAAGAGTACGTCCCCGCCCCAGAAGCTGCGCTTCCAGCCCGGCGTCGAGCTCGTGGACGACCGGAGGATCGTCTCGCGGGCCGACGACTGGTGGTCGGCCTGGAAGCAGTTCTTCTTCGCCGCCGGCTGATGAGCGAGCCGTACCTCGACCTACGGCTCGGCGAGCTGCTCGACTCGGTCACAGAGCGGGGTGGGCCCGGTGCGGGCGCGATCGCTGCGCTGAGCGCGGCGAGTGCAGCGGCGCTCGTCGAGCTCGCCGCCCGGGCGAGCGACCTCGAGCAGTGGCCGGAGGCCGCGGGCGCCGCCGCCCAGGCCAAGCGGCTCCGCGAGCGCCTGGTACCGCTTGCGCGCGAGGACGCTGAGGCGTACCAGGCAGCGGTCGCGCAGCTGCAGGAGCACGACGACGACTTTGCGCTCGGTGAGGCGCTCGCCCGCGCCGCAGACATCCCGCTCGAGATCGCCGACCATGCCGAGAACGTCTCCGCGCTCGCCGCCGAGGCGGCCGCGCGTGCGAATCCGGATCTACGCGCCGACGCAGCGGCGGCAGCGGCTCTCGCGCTCGGCGCCGCGTGGGCCGCAGCCAAGCTGGTCGAGGTCAACCTCGCGATGCACAGCGAGGATCCGCGGCTCGCGCGGGCCCAGCAGATCGCGGCCGGCGCGACCCGCACGGCGCGCGAAGCGCTCACCGTCGGCGAGTAGTCTTCCGCGCGGTGTGCCGGGAAGTCTGGTCGGCGACCAGACATGGACGCCGCGAATCGCAGCCCAGCCCCGACCGCCCTCCTCACTAGGGTCACGCCGTGACGGAGATCACGGATTTCGGCCTGGTGATCACCGCAGTCGCCGGCGTCTTCGGGCTGGCAGTGCTCTCGAACAAACTGAGCGAGCGCTTCGCCGTCCCGGCGCCGGCGATCTTCCTGCTGGTCGCGGCGCTCGCCGGACGCAGCTTCAGCCGGCTCGGCGACGAGCTTTCGATCCGAGACGTCGAGCGAATCGCAGTCGTCGCCCTGGTTGCGATCCTCTTCGACGGCGGTATGCGCGTCGGCTGGCAGCGTTTCCGGGCTTCGCTCGTGCCGATCGCTTCGCTGGGCGTCGTGGGCACCTTCGCGACCGCGGGATTGATGGCCCTGGCGGCGCGCTACTTCTTCGGATTCAGCTGGACCTCAGCGGGGATTCTCGGCGCGGCGCTCGCGCCCACCGATCCTGCTGTGATGTTCTCGGTGCTCGGCAAGCGCGAGATCGGCGGCAGGACGGGGACGATCCTCGAGGGCGAGTCCGGCGTGAACGATCCGGTCGGGATCGCGCTGATGATCGGGATGCTGGAGCTCGCCACGCATGCCGATGCGACCTTCTGGGTCGTCGTCCGCGAGTTCGTGGTCGAGATGTCGGTCGGACTCGCGATTGGCGTGGCCGGTGCATTCCTCGTCATCCAGGCCATCCGCCGGGTCGACCTGCCGAACCCGGCCCTTTATCCGCTCCGCACGCTCGCCGCCGCCGGCGTCATCTACGGCGTCGCCGCAATCGCGCACGGCTCGGGATTCCTCGCGGTCTTCGTCGCCGGAATCATCATCGGCTCCGCCGACCTCCCCGAGAAGAGAAACGTCGAGCGCTTCCACACCTCCCTGGCGAGCCTCGCCGAGATCGTCGTCTTCGTCGCCCTCGGCCTCACCGTCAACAGAGTCGCCCTCGGCGACACCTCGGTCTGGCTCGACGCGCTCCTGCTCGCGGCTCTACTCGCCTTCGTCGCCCGGCCGCTCGTGGTCGCGCCGTTGCTGTGGCCGACTCGGCTACTGCGGGGAGAGCGGCTATTCGTGATGTGGAGCGGCCTGAAGGGCGCGGTGCCGATCCTGCTCGCCGCATTTGCCCTGCTCGAGCATGTCGACGGCGCCGAGCGGATCTACGGGATCGTCTTCGTGCTCGTGACGTTCTCGGTCTTCGTCCAGGGAGCGACGGTTCCGTTCGTGGCCGGACGGCTCGGGATCCCGATGAGCTCGGAGGGTGGGAGCCTGTGATCGTCGCCCACCTCGATCTGGACGCTTTCTTCGCCGCAGTCGAGGAGCTCGAGCAGCCGGAGCTGCGGTCGAAACCGCTCGTCGTCGGCGGCGATCCGCACGGGCGCGGCGTCGTTGCGACCGCGAATTACGAGGCGCGTAAGTTCGGGATCCACTCGGCGATGTCGTGCGCGGAGGCGCTCAGGCGCTGCTCGCACGCGGTCTTCGTGCGGCCCCGGCACACCCTTTACCGTGAGTACTCGCAGGCGGTCTGGACGGCGGTGCGCGAGGTCGTGCCGACGGTCGAGCGGACCGGGCTTGACGAGGGCTATTTGGACATGGCCGAGGTCGCCGAGGACTTCGGGCGCGCGCGGGCGGTCGCGGAGGCGGTTCAGGCCGCCGTGCGTGGTGCGACGAGCCTCTCGTGCTCGCTCGGAGTCGCGAGCTCGAAAGTGGTCGCCAAGATCGCCAGCGACCGGCGCAAGCCGGGTGGATTGACGGTGGTGCCGGCCGGGCGCGAGGCTGAGTTCCTCGGGCCATTCGAGGTCCGTCGCCTGCCGGGCGTCGGCCCGCGGGCCGAGGAACGGCTGCGTCGCGCCGGCGTCGAGACGATCGGCGCGCTCGCGGCGCTCCCGGACGCCGAGCTCAAGCGTTTGCTCCCGGGCAAGGTCGGCCTCTTGCTGCGCGACCGCGCGCACGGAATCGACCCGCGCCCGCTCGAGACGACCTCCGAGACGATCTCGATCTCGACAGAGGAGACCTTCGACCGCGACATCGCCGATGTCGAGCAGCTGAAGGCCGAGGTGAGGCGGATGGCCGAGCGGGTCGCCGAGCGGCTGGAGCGAGGCGGCCAGAGCGCCCGCACCGTGACGACCAAGGTGCGCTACTCAGACTTCTCGATCCGCAGCCGCTCGACGACGCTGCCCATCGCCACCGACGAGGGCGGCCGGATCGCCGAGCTCGCCTGCGACCTGCTCGACCGAGCGCTGGCCGATCGCCCGGGCGCGCTCAGGCTGGTCGGAGTCGGAGTCTCAGGGCTGGAGGACTTCCGCCAGCTCGCGCTACTTGGTTAGTCCTCTTCGGTCGACCAGCGAGCCACGTCGCGAATCGAGACGATCCCGATCGCACGCTCGCCGTCGACGACCGGGATGTGCCGGAAGCCGCGGTCGAGCATGATCTCGGCGGCCTCTTTCGGTGAGGCTGAGGGCGCCAGCGTCACCGGGTCCGGCGTCATCCACTCGCGCACACGCGCCTCGCTCGAATGCGTGCGGCCGGCGACCGCGCGCGTGAGATCGCGCTCCGTCAGGATCCCGATCAGACGGCCGTAGTCGGAGACGGCCGCCGAACTGACCTCGCGGTCGACCATCTTTTGCGCGGCCTCGCCGATCGTGTCCTCGGGGGCCACGGTGAGGACGTCGCTCGTCATCAGGTCGGACAGGCTGCTCATCGGAAGCGCGAGCATAGAAGAAAGCGGCGTGACCGCCTACTGCGCGTCCAGCCGTGCCTCCTCGAGGTCGAGGTCGCGCGTGACGCGGAGCATGACGTCGTCGTTGATCCGGCCCTCGCGGCGGAGCTGGATGACGGCTGCTCGCTCTGCGTTGAGGACCTCGCGAAGCAGCCGCTGGTAGGCCTGCGACTGAGCCTCGATCGCACCGTCGTCGTCGTCGGAGAAGCGGGCCGCGAAGCGGTTGCGCCGAAAGCCCATTAGGCGGCGCAGCCGGTCGGCCGTGTCCTCACGGACCCAGTCCTCGCCGGCAAGCTCGTCGAGCCGGGCGATCGCCGCGTCGGCAGCATGGATGCGGGCCTTCGACTCCTCCCGCTCGGCGAGGTCGTCGGACTCGACGCCCAGTACGCGAATGACGAAGGGCAGGGTCAGGCCCTGGAAGACGAGTGTCGCGACGATGACGGCGAAGGCGAGATAGATGATCAGGGCACGGTCGGGAAATGGATCGCCGGCATCCGTCGTCAGAGGTACCGCAAGCGCCGCTGCCAGCGTGACAGCGCCGCGAAGCCCCATCCACGAAACCACAGCCGGTCGCTGCCAGGGCGGCGCGGGATCACGCCGTTCCGAGAGCCCCCAGAGAAACCAGGGCACGTACGAGAACGGAAAGATCCAGACGATCCGGATCAGGATCACGGCCAAGCCGACGAGCGCACCGTCACGCAGCAGCTCCATCGCGGAGCGGCTCGAGAGCGCGTCGAGGATGCTGTGCAACTGCAGCCCGACGAGGCCGAAGAGCAGGGCGTTGACGACGAAGGTGACGATCTGCCACATCGCGGCGCCGTCGAGCCGCGTCTGGAAGGTCGTCAGCTCGGGTGTGCGCCAGCCCATATAGACGCCGACCGTCACCACGGAGAGCACGCCCGAGACGCCGATCGCGGATGCAGGCAGGTAGGCGAAGTAGCCGGAGAGAAGGGCGATCGTCACCTCGACCGGCGGGTTGTCGATCCGGCGCCGGACGCCGGCGATCAGGTAGCCGACCACCAGCCCGACTGCGATCCCGCCGGCGGCCGTCCAGACGAAGCGGAAACCCGCCTCCCAGATCGAGAAGCTGCCGGAGACGACGGCGACGACAGCGACGCGGTAAAGCACGAGCGCCGTACCGTCGTTGACGAGGCTCTCGCCCTCGACGATCGCGACGGTCCGCCGCGGAACGCCGAACCGGCGCGCGATCGCCGTCGCGGCGAGCGGATCCGTCGGCGAGACGATCGCGCCCAGGACGAATGCGGGACCCCAGCCGAGGTGAGGAATCAACCAGTGGGCAACCGCCGCGACACCCACGGTCGTCGCGGCGACGAGACCGATCGCAAGCGCCGAGATCGGGATGATGTTTTGCCGCAGGTCGCGGAGCGACGTGTAGAACGCAGCCGAGTAGAGAAGCGGGGGCAGAACCGCAACGAGGACGACGTCCGGCGGAAGCGTGATCGTCTGGATTCCCGGCACGAATCCGAGCACGAGACCGCCGAGCACGAGCAGAATCGGATAAGGAACGCGCAGAACCGGCGCGAGCACGAGCAGCGCCGCGATCGCGACCAGCAGTGCCAGGAGGACGAGGTCTTGGCCCGGGCCGAACGTCATCGCCGCGACGATACGCATCGCCCGTCGCCTGGCAAACCCAAGTGGTGCGCGGTCCTATTGCAAAGCGAGCGCTGCCGTGAGACAACAGGTGACACACCGCACGAGCCGCCAAACGAACGGAGGCGCAATGAAACGCACATTCGTGACGACCCTCCTCGCTGGGACCGCCCTCGTGCTGGCGGTGGCGGGATCGACGGCTGCTCGCGCCGGTTCCTGGGGTGTGGACGCAATGTCGTCTGCCAAGGCCTGTGACCAGAAAGGCGCGGGAACGGGCGATTGGGAAGTCTCCTTCGGAACCCGAGTAATCCGGCGGAAGGCGGAAGCACTCCTCACCCGCGTACGCCGCAAGGGCTTTCGGCGGGCTTTGATCGAGCGCGAGCAGTGCCTGTACGAGGTGTCGATCATTCACTTGTCGCACGAGCGCGCAAACATCCTCGCCGGGCGTGCCCGCAGAAAGAGCTTTCGCGTCCTCGTGGTTCAGAGCTGAATCGACATGGGGGGGTGCACCGGCCAGAGAACGTCTAGACGCGCGAGAGGGAGGCGAAGGACCTCCCTCTCGCGTCTTGGTGACGCGTCAGATTCAGGTAACCGCTCCGGCATCCGAACCGTCGCTAGTACGTCGCCCAGCCCACCATTCGGCCGAACGGGACGCAAGCGTCGCTTTTGTGACAGTTGCTCCGTTCGCCGCCTGGACAAGCGCGCTAAGGCCGAGCGCCATAGTCACGACGGCAAGGATGATCCAAGACTGCCTCACTGGCCTGCATCTCGTTTCAAGGATTGCGCCCGCGAGAGACGAGTTCCTTGGGCGGACGCCATGGCTGTCCACTCTCGCGCCCTGCCTCGCCTCCTTTGGTTGGCTTTCGCTCTAAGAGCCGGCCGCGTAGGCGAGGTAGCCGAAGTTCTCGCCGGCGACCGGCGAGTTCGGGTCGCCCGCGAATCCATACGAAGGAACGAGCGTCGATTGCGCGCTCGCGGCGATTCGCACCTGCTGGATGATCTCGGCCGGCGTGCCCGAGCACCGTCCGCTTGCCAAGCAGAGCGCGACGAGCCCCGCGACGTGCGGCGAGGCCATGCTTGTGCCGGAGAGCGTGGCGTAGCCGCCCGGCCAGGTGGAATAGATGCAGACGCCCGGAGCTGCGATCGTGTGAACGACGTCGGCGGGCGACACGGCGAAGCTGCTGAAGTCGGCGTACGTGTCGTCGACGTCGGTCCGGCAGCTCGGGGCGGCCGTCCCTCCGGGCTTTCCGTCGAAGTCGGCCATGCCTGTGACGGTCAAGACCTCGTCGTAGGCCGCCGGCACGTTGGTCGCGAAGTCGTTGCTCTCGTTCCCGGCGCCGACGACGAACGTCATTCCCTTGGCGACGGAGTTGCAGATCGCAACGTGCAGCGCGTCGTTGTTCGTATGGCCGCAGTTGCCGTCGTCCGCCGAGTTCTGGAAGCGGAGGCTCATGTTCGCGACCTTGATCCCGGTCGCGGCCGCGTTTGCCGTGACCCAGTCGATCCCGCAGATGACGGTGGAAAGGGTCCCCCCGCCTCTCGAGTTGAGGACTCGGACCGAGTAGATCGGCGCCGCGGGCGCAATCCCGACGACGCCGGCGCTGTCGTCCTTCGCCGCGGCGATGCCCGCGACGTGCGTACCGTGCCCGTTGCCGTCCCGGTTGTTGCCGCCGACGCAGCTCGTACCTCCGACGACGTTGAGGTCGGGGTGAGGTCCCGAGCCCGTGTCGATGATCGCGATCGGAACGGAGACGGAACCCGTCCCGTCTCCCGATCTGGTGCTGCTGAGGTCGCCGTCGATCCTGTCCACGCCGGTCGGCAGCGTCTGAGAGGGACCGCCCGGACGCGCGAGCGCCTCCGCGGGCTTGTCGGGCTCGACGAAGGCGACCGCCGGATCGCTCTTCAGCCGGTCGAAGTTCCGATCCGGGACGACGGCCGAGTAGCCGTGCAGGGCGGCGCGGTAGAGGTCTCCGACCTGAAGCCCGTACCGACCGCTGTGCTGCGCTGCGACGGTCGCTGGATCTCCGGCGGAGCGCTCAAGGACAACGACGTAGCGAGAGCTGGAGGCGGCGTTCGCCGTGTTCGCCGAGACATGACCGGGAAAAGCAACGAGTGCCAGCAACAGGGTGAGGCCGAGACGAGTCGGCACGTCACGACTCTTACACTCTTCGCAAAGAAGGTCAATGTGCAGTTCTACACATACTGGCGCGATGGGCGGTGCCGGGCTCGAACCAGCGACCTCCTGCTTGTAAGGCAGGCGCTCTCCCAACTGAGCTAACCGCCCTCTGGCCGAGTCTACCGGCTCAACCATGCGGGTTTGAGCGGACGCAAGATCATCACCATCCGGCGGGGTGGGTTCCCGTCTCTAGGCTCGCGCAACGCCTCGTGCGGCGTGTTCGAACGGAAGCGGCACACGGCGAGGTATTTACTTCCTCGCCGCCATGCTCGACGATTGTTGCTCCAGAGCGATCAAGAGGGAGCTGCATATGGAGCAGATCACGAAAGCCGAGCAGGAACGGCTGTTGAAGGTGATGCGGAGACACCGGAAGCGGCTGGAGCAGTTCCCGAACGTGCGGACCGTTGACATCGGTTACGAGTTCACCAACGGCCAACCGACAGGTCGGCTCGCCATCCGGGTACACGTAAACGAGAAACAGCCCGAGGCGGATTTGAAGCGGTCCGAGCGGCTGCCGGAGGAGCTCGACGGGATCCCGGTCGACGTCATCCAGTCCAACCCAGAGTTGCAGGCGGTTAACCGCAACGTTCGCCAGGTGCCACTGATCGGAGGGGTAGTCGTTGGCAACACCCGCGCCGGCTTCATCGGCACGCTCGGCGCGGTCGTGTTCGAGCGGGATTCGCTCTTCCCGAAGGGCCTCTCCAACTATCACGTGCTCGTCGTCGAGCCGCCTCAGAAAACGGACACGGTCGCCCAGCCGAAAACCGCGGCCGCCGCTGACGCGCTTGGGTTCTTGGAGCGCTGGAATAAGCAGTACGACTGTGCCGTGTGTTCCATCACATCTCGCTCGGTCTCTACTCAACTCGCCGACTTAGGGACAGCCAAAGGAATCAGGTACCCGCTGGTTGGGATGAAGGTCGTGAAATCTGGGCGGACTACCGCTGTCACCCGTGGCGTAATCGACGGCACGGACGGGGGCGAGTTCACAGTCATACCGGATCCGAACTTCCCCGCTCCGATGGGTGAAATCAGCGCCGGCGGCGATTCCGGCTCCGTGTGGCTGGAATCGTCGTCGTTCTTGGCGGTGGGTCTGCACTATGCGGGCGAAACCGATCCCAATCCTGCTAGCGAGCGAGCGTGGGCGAAGTGGATGGCAACGGTCGCCGACAAGCTCTCAATTCTCGTGCTCGATAAGGCCGCGATGGGGACCGCGAGTACAGGTCAGGCCTGCACGGTGCTTGGCCGAACCCTCCCTAACGCACCCTGTCACCTCGACATTGTCTACCCGAGCGGACGCAGGAGCACAGCCAAGGGGCTGGGCGACAAGACTGCCGACGGCAACGGTTGGGTGCGCTGGACCTGGACAGTCGGAAGCAGCACGAAACGCCACGGCGCGGGCACCGGGCTTCCCCACGGCATTCCGGTGAAGGGAACCGTGACGCTTGATGGGGACCAGGTGATGGTCGAATCACCACTCGTTGGCCAACCGACGACGTGATTGGTGGCGTCCGGACGGGAGGTTCGCTTCGGGCCGAACCGCGGACCCCGGAACCCGGGCGTCGCCTAGCCGTACAAATCAGCCGTCTGGAGACAGCGCGGGCCAGGTGGCGAGCGAACGCGATCGAGGTGCATCCGATCCTTGGCTTTGCCTGCCTCTCGGGTTAAGGCAGGCGCTCTCCCAACTGAGCTGACCGCCCTTCGGCCTGAAAGCTTAGTGGTGGCAGGCGGCTATCCTTGCCCGGCCGCCCCCGTCGACTAGCGGCCTAGGTCACAGCCCTTTCAAGGCTGTAGCACGGGTTCGAATCCCGTCGGGGGCACTGACCGCGGGGCCGGTAGCTCAGTTGGTAGAGCAGGGGACTTTTAATCCCAAGGTCGCAGGTTCGATCCCTGCCCGGCCCATTACGAAAACCCACCCAAGAAGGCTCCTTGACTGAAGCCTGTCGGCATGTAACGGTTGCCACTTCGGAGAGAGCGGTTCGTTGCGGCCGGGCTGCTGGGACGAGGGAGTTGTGTGGGGACTTTCGAGCCAACCAGTCAGCTCTGACGGGGATCTGACGATGCCGGCCGTGATCGTCGCCGTGTTCTTCGTCCTCGGATTGATTCTCGCGGCGCATGCGGCCCTGCAGATGTCGCTTGCCGTCGCCGCGCAGCGCCGGCGCTCGGAGCCTCTGCGAGCGATCGAGGAGAGCGATCTCCCCACCGTCACGGTGCAGCTTCCTCTGTACAACGAGCGCTACGTCGTCGAGCAGTTGCTCGACAGCGTCGGCGAGCTGCGGTATCCGCGTGATCGCCTCGAGATCCAGGTGCTCGACGACTCGACCGACGAGACGACGGCGATCGCAGCCGACAAGGTCGCTGAGTTGGCGCAGAGCGGTCTCGACGTGAAGCACCTGCACCGAGAGGAACGAGACGGGTACAAGGCCGGCGCGCTCGAGGAAGGGCTGGCGCGAGCAGAGGGCGAGCTGATCGCCATCTTCGACGCCGACTTCATGCCGTCTCCCGGCTTCCTGCTCGAAGCCGTGCCGCTCTTCGCGGAGGAGGACGTCGGAGTCGTGCAGGGGCGATGGGGTCACGCGAACCGCCGGCACTCGGGCCTCACTCGACTTCAGGCGTTGATGCTCGATGCGCATTTCGGCGTGGAGCAGGAGGGCCGGAACGCACTCGGTTGCTTCTTCAACTTCAACGGCAGCGGTGGGATCTGGCGCGCGGCTGCCATCGAGGACGCGGGTGGGTGGACCGCCGACACGCTCGCCGAGGACCTCAACCTCAGCTACCGCGCGCAGCTGCGCGGCTGGCGGTTCGTCTACCGGGACGACATCGTCGTCCCCGCGGAGCTGCCGACCGCTCTGCGCGCCCTGCGTTCGCAGCAGTTCCGGTGGATGAAGGGTCAGACGCAGAACGCTCGCCTGCTCCTCCCTGCGATCCTGCGTGCGGGGCTGAGCCGGCGCGTCAAGCTGCACGCCTGCGCACACCTCCTTCAGGGCGTGCTCTATCCGGTCATCCTCGTGGAGGCTGCGCTCGCCGTCGTCGTCGCGGCCCTCGTGGCGCACGGGCTCGTGCCGAAGTGGACCCTGTTCAACCCGGCGCTCGCCGCGTTCGTCCTCCTGGCGCCGACCTACTACCTGCCGTACCGGCGCATCCAATGCCGAGGCCCGGCGCACTTCCTTGCGCAATACCTGCCGTTCCTCGTCCTGGCCACAGGCCTGACTGTGCACAACTGCGTCGCGGTCGCTTCGGGACTCCGTTCGAGCGGCGGCGAATTCGTCCGCACCCCGAAGCAGGGCCTGTGTAAAACGTTGCGGCCCGGAAGCGGCTATGCGGCCGCGGGGGTTGCGGGCATTGCGTATCTCGAGCTCGCGGTCTGGTTCGCGCTCGCCTCTGCGCTCGTGTGGGCGGCGGCGAGCGGCATCCTCTATCTCCTCTGGCTCCACTTCCTGCTCTTGGGCGGGCTCACGTACGTGATCGGGCGGACGCTCAAGGAGAGCGTCCGGCGTGAGGTGCGCCAGGTGCGGGTCCTGGTCGAGGCGGGAGCGCCCTCGGAATGCTGACCGCGCCCGGCGCTCCGATGATGGACATCAAGCTGTTCGTCACGCGGCTGCACGATCCGTTCGCGGACCTCTTCGAGCGCTGGTGGGACGGCGACGAATGGATCTGGGTCGACCATGGTCGCCCTGGGGGCATGGCGGTCACGGGCGTGCCGGGGGCGGCGATGATGAACGAGAAGACGTTCGTCGTGGTCGCCGACGGAGCGCTTTGGGAGCTCAACTGGCGTAACGACCTCACGCTTTGGGTGTGGGACAGCCACGGCCGTCCAGCGAACTTCCGCATCGTCGCCGAGCCGGGCGCGGCGATGATGAACCGCAAGTTCTTCGTCACGGTCGAGGACGGGCACCTCTGGGAGCGCGACTGGCGCTCCGACCTCGGTCGCTGGGCGTGGCAGGACCACGGCGCTCCGCCGGGCACGGCAACGATGTTCGCCCCGGGCGCCGCGATGCAGGACACGCGGCTGTTCGTCGCCGGCGCCAACGGCCGCCTCTTTGAGCGCTTCTGGGACGGAGCCCAGTGGGTCTGGGCGGATCGCGGCGCGCCTCCCGGTACGACGGTCCTCAGCGCGGCCGCCGGCATGAACGACAGCCGGCTCTTCCTCTGCGGCGCCAACGGCCACCTCTACGAGGCTGCACGTGGCGAGAGGGGTGTGCTCAGCTGGACCGACCACGGCCAGCCGCCTGGAACGAACGCGCTGGGCACACCGGCCATCCGGTCCTCGACGAGCGTGTGGGTACGAGGCGGCAACAGCCGCCTCTATGAGCTGTCCGGAGGCGACGGCTGGGTCTGGGTCGAACACGGCACTCCTTGGAACACGTCCGTCGCAACCGCGCCGGCCGCGGCAATGATGGACTCGAAGTTGTTCGTCGGAACCGCTGACTCGCATCTGTGGGAGCGCTTCTGGACCGGAACGGAGTGGAAGTGGGTCAACCACGGATCGGCGCGCCAGGACGAGTCGCAGCACGTCGTCGGCGCACCCGGCCGCGACCCCAAGTTGACGATCGCCGTGCTCGGCGACGGCTTCGCGGAGGAAGATCTGAACGACTACGTCAAGGTCGTCGAGGACCAGGTCCTCGCCGCGCTCTCGAGCGACCAGCTCGCCGACCACCAGCAGGCCCTGCGAGTGATTCGAGTCGACGTCGTCTCGATGGAGAGCGGCGTCGAGGAGCGGCGCTACGACGAGGCCGGAACCACCATCACCTCGGACGTCTTCAGCTTCTCACGTCTCGGGATCATTCCGAACGACCGCTGGAAGAGCTGCTGGTTCGACGGGCTGTCGTACACGGAGTCCCGGATCGAGAAGCTGCGCCGCCGCTTTGCCCCCGATGCCGATCACGTGATCGTGATGGTGAACTCCCAAACCTGGGGTGGTTGCAACTCGGGAACAGTCGCCCGCTTCACCCGAGCGGGCGGTTGGGTTGTGATCGCGCACGAATGCGGCCACAACCTGTTCGCGCTCGACGACGAGTACGTCAACGACACGATGACGTTTACCGGCACGAGCACTCAAGCGAACACCAGCGAGGCCTTGGCGGATTGGACGGCGCTGAAGTGGAGCGGCCTCGTTGCCTCGGGTGCACCCCTCCCGACCGACGCGGCGAGCCCTCCCTCGGGGTGGGACGCACGGACGAGCGTCGGGGCGTTCGAGGGCGCAGGCGGTTGGTTCGAGCACGGCCTCTTCCGGCCGGTCCTCGAGTGCCGGATGAACCAGAACGATCCACCGTGGTGCCCGGTGTGCACTCGTAAGATCAACCAGGATCTGGCGCCCTTCGAATGAGCACTCGGCCCGACCAAGGTCCCCAGCGAGCCCGCGTGCTGCTCGCGCTCGACGGCCAGTCAACACGGCCACTGGGGCTGTGGCTGCTCGACAGCCCTGCCATCCAACGCGACTTGCTGGAGGGCCCGTACATCGCCCGGATCGACGTCGCGGGCACACGTGTCCTGCTCCAGTCGCTCGGCAATCCGTTCTCGACAAGAGCGATCCAGCGGCCCGATCAGGTGGGCCACAGCTACTCACCCATCTCACGGACGACGGTGTACGTGGACGTTCCGATCACGAGCACTGCCGACCTCGCTCACGTCTCGATACGGATCGCCGACCTGAGTGACGTGTCCGACCGCCCCGCAGACACGCAGTCCGTCGCCGCCCTGCTCGAACGGGACACACCCGGTGTGCAATGGCTGGAGCCCGCCGACACGGCCGATCTGAGGAAGCTTCGCGACTGGCGCGAAGTGGTCGACTGAGCCTCAAACGCTGGCAGCACGTGAGCTGACACAGCGCTCCGCCGCAAACCGGAGGAGAAATCGGGATCGCTGTCGCGCCAATAGAGATGGACGTGTCCGAGCCCGGAAGTACAGCGGCTGGCGGTGTCGAGGCGTCTGCTTCAGATCACGGTGTGGTCGGTGACGACGGTCGGAAACGGATGTTTGAACGAATTACCTCGGCCGTACGAGTAGACGAGGCGGCCCGTGGGGTGCGTAATTCCGTCTGGCGCCTCAGACCATGCGTCGGAGCGGGTTCGCGACCGTAGAGTCGTCATCTTCGGATTCGGGCGGAGGGAGGCGCTGCTTGGTCGTATCGTTGCTCGACCTGCTGTTTCGACGCGTGCTGGCGGTTGCGGCGCTGCGTTTGCGCTCGCGCGAGTTCAAGGAGCTCGAGATTTCGGGTGTTGCTTGCTGCAGCCAGCCAGCTGCTGAGCAGGGCGAGCCGGCCATCGTTCTTCATTCCTCCGGACACGCTGCTCGACTGGCATCGCCAGCTTGTCCGGAAACGGTGGACGTACGCCGGACGGCGACCGGGCCGGCCCGCGATCTCCGAGGAGATTCGTGCGCTGGTGCTTCGTCTTGCCCGGGAGAACCCGCGTTGGGGCTACCAGCGTATCGTCGGTGAGCTCGCAGGCGTCGGTGAAAGAGTCTCGGCGACAACAGTCGCAAGATCCTTCGGCAAGCCGACGTGCCTCCGGCCGGCGCTCGCGCCCAGCTCAGTTGGCGTGAGTTCCTCTGAGCCAATGCCGCGTCGATCATCGCGTGCGACTTCTTCACCGTCGAGACGCTCTGGCTCGGACGCTTGTATGTGCTCTTCTTCATCGAACTCCGCTCGCGGCGGGTGCACCTCGCGGGCTGCAGCGCGAACCCGGACGGCCTATGGACAACCCAGCAAGCGCGCCACCTCGCCTGTTCACTCGCGGAACGCTCGAGACCGATTCGGTTCCTGATCCACGACCGCGACAGCAAATTCAGCCGCGCCTTCGACGAGGTATTCAAGAGCGAGCGCATCGACATCATACGCACACCGTTTCGCGCGCCCAACGCGAACGCGTTCGCGGAGCGCTGGGTCGGGACTATCCGTCGTGACTGCCTCGACGATCCACGAATACGCCCGAGCAGCGTGACGCATGGATTTACGCACCCGACGCCCCTCTGGCCGCTCGCGCTCCAGGTGATCACGGCCCGCGCCCGCGTCGATCCCGCATACGCGACGACGACGGGCCGCGTGCTCGCCTGCGTGGTCCCCGCGCACGAGGTGCTCAGGCCCGGCGTCGTCGGGCGGACCTTAAGTCAGGCGGCGGTGACAGCCGGCGAGACCTGTGCGCGACGTCCTACGGCGACCTGCGGCCGACGACCTCATACGGCCAAGGCTCGGCATCAGCTGAGGCGCCACGGTTCGAGCAGCGCCGCGGGTGTCTGTTTGGGACCGAGGATGGAGTAAGACTGGTACTCGTCGCCGATGTGGCGGAAGTGTGCCGAGTCGTGCATCCATCCGACTCGCGACGCGCGTACTGCGTTCACGTGCATGGCGAAGAGCCGCTCGGTCTCGAGGGCGCAGTGGCCTTCGGCGTACATCCCGTAGCACTGGTGAAAACGCGCGTGCTTGAGGTGCGGACGGTTGGTGTAGCGGTACTCCTCCGCCCGAGCGTGGTTCGGGAATGCGAGCACTTCGACCGTGTACCCCCCAACTCGGCGACGCGCTCGGAGAGCGGGCGTGTTGTCGTCGAACTTCAGGCAGCCGACCTCCGGGAGGGTGTTCAGGACCTCGACACCGGCCCGGAGGAAATGACCCGGCCGCTTCACCACCCAGTCGTCCTCGAGATGAAAGACAAACTCGCCACGGGCGGCACGGAGCCCGCTGTTGACATTCGCGCCATACCCCACACGGTCGTTCCAGACGATCCGGTCGACGTCGAGCCCGCGGATCTGGCGCCGCTGGGCCAGCGGACTGCCGTCATCGCACACGATCAGCTCGTAGTCATCGACGTCGACGTGTCGGCGGAGAGACTCCAGCGTCCGCTTCAGGGCCTCGACCCGGTGGTACGTGACGACGATGACCGAGATCAAGGGCTTCACGTGGGTCCTTGACCTCCAGTGCCGACCAGATGTAGCGTCGAACCGCGCCCGTCTGCGGCGGCCAGATATGCGTTGGGGCGCGCACAGGACACTGGGCCATGACGCGACACACCGCCGATGTTCTCATAGTCGGGGCCGGGCCGGCCGGGGCCGCCGCCGCCACTCACTTGGCGCGTCGAGGCGTCGACGTGCTGCTGCTGGACCGCTACGCATTCCCGAGGGACAAGGTGTGCGGCGACTTCGTTGGACCGATCGCCATGCGCGAGCTCGACGGCCTCGGTGTAGGCGCGCTGCCCGACTACCGGCGTTCGACGGCTGTCACACACGCCTCGCTCTTCCTGGACGGTCGAAAGCTGATCACCGGACCCTTCCCGCGCGTCGCCGGCCTGCCCCCTTACGGCCGCGTCGTGCCGCGCCTGGAGCTCGACGCCTGGCTGGTCGACGGCGCACGATCCTCCGGCGCCCGCTTTCTTGCGCCGGCCAACGTCGGCGCGTGGAGCGCAGCCAGAAACCGTGTTCGCATCACGCTCTCCGACTCGACCGAGTTTCGCGCCCGCCTGCTTATCGGCGCCGACGGGAGCAACTCCCTGGTGGCGAGACAGCTCCGGGGAGGCGTGCCGCCCCCGCGTGACCGGCTGCTCGCGATGCGTGCCTATTTCCGCGGCGTTCTCGGGCCCCGCCGCCGCGCCGAGATCTACTTCAGCGGCGAGAGCTTCCCCGGCTACTACTGGCTTTTTCCCGTACGCGGCTCGGAGGCCAACATCGGCATCGGCATGGTGCAGGACGCATTCCCCCCTGCGGCGCACCTGCGTGTCCTGCTCGAACGGCTGATCGATCGCGATCCGGCGCTCCGCCGCAGGTTGGGGGGCGCCGTGCGCACGTCCAAGATCGTCGGCGCCACGCTCACGACGTACAACCCGTCGTTGCCGTTGACCGGTCGCGGCGTGATGTTGGTGGGCGATGCTGCGGGCCTGATCAACCCGCTCAACGGCGAGGGGATCCAGAATGCCCTGCTGAGCGGTCGCTGGGCCGCCGACGCGGCAATGACGGCGCTCGAACCCGGCGGCGGCTCCGAGAGCCTCCTCGCCTACGCGGACCGAGTGGAGCGCGCCCTTCGCTTCGACATGGAGATCGCGCGCTGGCTCGTTCGGTTGATCTCGAACCGTGCGTTGAACGACGTCTGGCTCGAGTTCCTGCGGATCATTACCACCCGAGCGCGCAGCGACCCTCGGTACGCCGAGATTACCGGCGGAGTCCTGGCCGGAACCCTGCCGGTGGGCACCGTCACGTCTGGGCCGGTGCTGGCCGGAACGCTCGAGCAGGCACTTGCCGCCGCCGGTATCAAGGAGCCCAGTCAAGTGCTGGAGCCCGAATTCGCGGGACGGCTGGCTCGGCGAACCGCGCGTGTGGCCGCCGTCGCCTTGCGCCAGACCGGCGGCGACCCACGACCGCTTCTGCGCTGGGCGGGCAGCGCGGTCCTCGACTTCGCACAGCTCGCAGAGCGGGTCCGTCCCCGTGCCTGAGGATGGGCTGCTCGACGCCCGGGCGCTCATCGCCCTCCTCGAGGAAGCGACCGACCGGGCGTCGCACCCGGCGGACGGTTCATCCAACGGCTTTCCGGCGCTCGCTGTGCAGCTTCACGCCCGGAACGTCTTCCAGTGGACCAGGGAATCACAGGTCCGTGACCCGACGCTCTCCTACGCGCGGGTCGCAGCCATCAAGCGCGAGATCGATGCTTCCAACCGGGAGCGCGCGCTGCTGGTCGAGTCGATCGACAGGCTCTGCGTGTCGCGACTGCGGCCCGACGAGCGCTCGGGAGGGGACGGCGACTACGTCAACTCGGAGACGATCGGGCAGCTCGCCGACCGGCTCTCGATTCTGACGCTGAAGCGCGTTCGGACAGCCGCGCGCGCCGAGCAGGCGGTCGGCGGGGAGCGAGCGGAGTGCCTCGACCGAGTCGAGCGGATAACTGCGCAGCTCGGCTACGTGGCCGAATGCTACGACCGGTTCCTCGCGAAGCTCCGGGCCGGCTCCGCCCGGATGCTGGTCTGGGGCCAGTTCAAGCTCTACGACCAGAGCGACCTCACGAATCCGGAAGCGCGACGGGGGCGAGCGCAGTGACCCCGCTGTTGTCCAGCATGACGATGAGCGCGTCCTGGACCTCCCCGGGAAGAGCGGCCGCCTCGAGCAGGAACTCCCGCACGCGGGCGAGCGCCTCGGCCGAGGCGCCGTTCCGGTCGTAGGCTCCCTGGAGGAAAGCGTTCAGCTGGCCGTCGCGCTCGTCCTCCTCGAGGTCGCGGGCGTCGTCGATGAACTGAGCCAGCCAATCCATGCGCGCAAGCGCGCGCAGGACGTGTGCGCGAGTGCGCGGTTCCACGCCGACCAGGAAGGGCTTGTACAGCATCAGGTTGTAGGCGACGGTCTTGCGACTCGCGATCCGGTCGTAGCGCCGCCGGTCGACGGGACCGTCGAGCAGCGACTCAGCGACCATGCCGAGGCTGAACTCGGAGAAGAGATCCTCGAAGAGCTCAGCGCTCTCGATCTCGCCGTTCTGGCGCTGCCGACGAACTGACCAGGCCACCAGGCAGTGCCCCCAGAAAACGACCTGTGCGCAAGCTGCCCGCGGCGATAGCTCCGGACGCCGGTCGCGCAGCAGCCGGACGAGCGTCTTGCGGCCTGCGTACTCCTCGTGCCCGTCGAGCCCGTCGTCGACGAACCGTATGCCCGCATAGGCCAGCATCGCGCCGGCGAGTCTTCGAGCCGGGCGAGCGCCGGCATCGTCGTGAAGCTCCACGAGGTTCGCGACGTTCCAGGCGGTCCAGACGGCCCAGCGCAGATACTCACGCAGATCCTCGAGCAGGGGTCCCAGGAGGTCCGCCAGCACGGGGTCGCCGCCGTAGTGACGGATGAAGGCGTCGACCTCGCTGTAGTACCCAGCTTCGACGTCGCGCATGAAGGCTTGGACGGTCGTGCCCGCACGAGCGTCGTGTCGCGCGCGCGCCTTCTGCAGCAGGATGGTCAGCGCCGCCCAGTCGGACACGGGCGGGGCCGCCCGGAGGGTCGTCATCAGCCCGCCTCGACACGCACCGGTAATGCGACGAGCTTGAAGAACTCGCTCTGTTGCCACCGCGCGAGGTAATGGAGGAGCGCCTGCTGATCAGGCGGCTCCTTCTGCACCGCTCGCTCCAGCCGCGACCAGAGACGAAGCCAGCGCCGCCCGTCGACGCCGTACGGGAACCGCGGGCCGAGTCGAGGCAAGACCGCCGCGAGCCGCGATGTGATCAGCCCGGTCGACTCCTCATTGAGGCCTTCTGGGAGGGCGGCGTCCGTTGCCAGAACGAGCTCGCGCGCCGCGACGCTCGCTTGGCCGCCGTGGAGGAGGTATGAGACGAGCGGAGGGACCGTCTGCTGGACGTCCCGAAGCACGACATAGAACACCCAAGGGCTGGGGACCCAGAACTCGCGGTTCTCGAGATAGGCGACGACGACCGTCGGCACGCCGAGCAACGGCGCGAAGTGCGCCGTGAACGTATCGAGGGTCAGGCAGAGATCGGCGG
>Ga0209239_1000455_pt1 | contig 23309 bp, 22 predicted proteins | sample GraSoi013_2_20cm_FD_185824 | JGI IMG/M metagenome (GOLD analysis project Ga0209239, IMG submission 185824) | Grasslands soil microbial communities from the Angelo Coastal Reserve, California, USA - Sample 10_02_2013_2_20cm (SPAdes) (version 2) | ecosystem: Environmental > Terrestrial > Soil >...
GGAGAGCGTCGTCGGGTCGAGCCCCAACAGCCGCCCCAGCGAGCCTTGCGACGCCGCTCCCATTTGCTCGAGCGCTTGCAACAAGGTGAACTGCGGAGCCCGGAGACCGGTGCCGCGCAGCTCGGTCTCGTACAGCTGCGTCACCACCCGCGCGGTGCGCCGCAGACTGGCGCATGCGCAGGCGAGAGCGGGGAGCGAGTCACGAGCCACGGGCCAGCCGACGGAAAATGATGACGTGGTTCGCGAGGAAGATCGGCACGAAAAAGGCCGGAATCACGACCAACGGCAGATCGAGCACGCGCGAGGGGCGGTGATGGCGGAGGCGGTCATGGCGCAGTCCTCGAAATAAGTGTGTGTATACAACTATATTCGGGCGACCGCGGTTCCCGCCCGCCGCGCACAGGGCTTTCCCTCAGAGCCCCCGGGTGTTCCCCGGCCCGGGCCAGGCCTTTCCCCGGTATGCAGCGACTCCGCCCGTCGTCACATTGGGAGCATGGGTCGTCGGGCATCGTTCAGCCGTGCTCCGGTCGTGCTCGTCGCGAACGCGTTCGGGACGTGGCTCAGCCAGGCGCTCGCCAACCTCGTGGCGGCGCGGGGCTACCGCGTCCACTTCGTGCTGAGTGGACGCGAGGTCTTGGACCAGGCGCCGGCGCTGCGACCCGACGTCGTCGTGCTGGATGCGGACCTGCCGGACATCGACAGCATCACCGTGTGCCGCACGCTGCGCCAGGATCGCGCCGCCTGGAACATGCCCGTCATGATGATCACGGCGACGCCCGCGACGAAGCAACAACGTCTCGCGGCGCTCAAGGCGGGCGCATGGGACTACTTGAGCGTATTGCTCAATCCGGAAGAGGTCACCCTGAAGATCGACGCCATGAGCCGTCTCAAGCTCGAGATGGAGCGGGCGTTGGAGCAGAGCGCCCTGGACCCGGCGAGCGGCTTGTACACGCTCCCCGGGCTCGAGCGGCGGGCGCGCGAGCTGACGTCGGACGCGAAGCGCCGGCGCGCGCCGCTCGCCTGCGTGGCCCTCGGCATCGGCCTCGACCCCAAGGGCGCGGGCGAGAGCGCAGCGCTGTCAGGGGCGGCGGCATACGCGGGGCAGGTGCTGCAGGCGAGCGGGCGGACGTCCGATTGCGTCGGCAGTCTCGGTCAGGGGGAGTTCGCCGTGCTCGCGCCCGGGACCGCCCCCGAGGGAGCCGCAAAGATGGCCCGGCGCCTGGCCCGGGTGATCGAGACAGCGGGACCGCGGCCCGCCGGCGTGCCCCCGTTGCGCGTGCACGCGGGGTACGACGCCGTGGCGGACCCCAACCGCACACCGGTCGAGCCCGCAACCCTGCTCGAACACGCCGGCACGGCGCTGCATCAGGCCCGAGCGGGCACGGGCGAGCGGATTCAGGCCTACCGGGCGTAGACTATCTGCGTGGGTAGACAACACCTGGTGCAACGGCTCGAGCAGGCATGGGTGGACTTTCAGCAGTCCTATGCCGGCCTTCCGGAAGCCGATCTGATGCGGCCCGGCGTCACGGGCTCCTGGTCGGTGCGGGACATCATCGCGCACGTCACCTGGTGGGAAGAAGAAGCGCTCACGCACCTGCCGCTGGTGCTCGCCGGCGGGCGGCCGCCGCGCTATTCGGTGACGCATGGCGGCATCGATGCGTTCAACGCCAAGATGACCGAGCAGCGGAAGCCATGGTCGCTGACCCAGGTACTCACGCAGCAGGACGAGGTGCACCGCCGCCTGGTCGCGTTGGTACAAGGTGCTCCCGAGGAGCAGCTATCGGGCGACACGCGGTTTCGTCGTCGCCTGCGGCTCGACACGTACGGTCATTACCCCAAGCACGCGCGGGCGATACGCACCTGGCGGGCGTCGCGTGCTGTAACTGGCGATTGAGGCCATGGTCTTATATTGCGGGATGGGAATCCAACTGATCGTCGTCGCAGCCGTCCTGTGCGTCGCCTGTCAGGGATCGCAGCAGCAAGAGCCACAGCCACCCGCCAAGCTGGCCGGCGTACGGGTCGTGGACTTGGTCCCGCTGTCGCTCAGCGGCGAAACCTGGCAGGATGCCGAGCCGTTCCTGGCGCTGTACGACTCGAATCCCAAGCTCATGGCGGCGTCAGCCTTCACGCCGAATCCGGGCGGGTCCACCAGCGCCACGGCGCCCATCTTCGTCTCGAACGATGGGGGCGACTCCTGGACGCTCCGCAACACGCTGCCGAGCGAGAACATGACGGCCGATATCACCCACGCGGTGGGGGCCAACCCGCCGGTGCTGTACGCCGGCATCCTGAAGGTGCCCGGCGCACCCTTGAACGAGCTCAAGGCCAACGACTTCCTTTCGCCCGCCACCATGACGCTGCAGTCGTCGCGCGCCGACATCGATCAGCCATTCGTGCGCACGGCGGCGGTGGCGAGCGCCGATCGCGTGTACGTGGGCCTCAATGACTTCGACGCACCGGATGGGCGCACCGCCACGGTGGACGTGTCGCTCGACGGGGGCGCGACGTACCGGTCGCGTCGCATCGAGACCCGCAGCACCCTGGGGCAGAATGGCCCGTCGATCCGTCCCGCCGTGGCGCGGGATCACACGGTGTACGTCGCGTACTTCGGTTGGCGCTCGCAAGCCGGATCGGACGTGATGAGCGACGTGGTCGTGGTGCGCGACGACAGCGGCGCGACCGGCAGCGCGCCGTTCAAAGACCTGGTCGATCCGTCGGATCACCTGCCGGGGCGCCTCGTGGCCACCAGCGTGACCATCCCCTGGTCCAACGCCCCCACGTTGGGACAGGAGCGCATCGGCTCGACCCTATCGATCGCGGTGGACGCGCGGCACAGCGACACCGTGTACGTCGCCTGGGCCGACCGCGTGGGGACGGGAGACATCTACACGGTGCACCTGCGCCGCTCCGGCGACCGCGGCGCCACGTGGACGGGCGACCTCCGCAGGGTGACCAATGCCACGAACGCGAGCCTCGCCGTGGCCCCCAACGGCACGGTCGGCCTGCTGTATCAACAGGTTACCGGGTCCGGCGACGCAAGCCGGTGGGCCACGCGGCTGGAGCGGTCGCGCGACGGCTTCGCGACGCACCAAGACCTGGTGCTCGCCGACGTGCCGGCCACCACCCCGGCCTTCCAGTTCCTGCCCTACCTCGGCGACTACAACGGCCTGCTCGCGCGCGGCGACGTCTTCCTGGGTATATTCTCAGCGAACAACGCACCGGATTCAGCCAACTTCCCGCAAGGTGTGGTGTATCAACGACGGGTGGATTTCCCGACGCATCGGCTGCTCGATGGCTCGGGCGCGGCGGTGGCCGTTTCGATCGATCCGTTCTTTTTCAGTGTCCCCGTTTTGCCATGACGACACACGGTCGTCGTGAGGGTCCCATGCACACTCGATCAGCCATTCTCCTCGCGATCGCGCTTGCGTTGCCGGGAGTCCCGGCCGTTGCCCAGATGAGCCGGGCGGCGCTCGTGAAACAGTCCGATATCATCTTCATCGGAACCGTCACGCAGGTCGGCGCCGTCGCGGCCCCCGAGGTCCCCGCCTCGAACCGCACGGTCGTGGTCCGGGTGGACCAGGTGCTCGAAAAGCCAGCCGCGGTCGCCCTGGCGACCGGTGATTCCGTCACCGTCGAGGCCGCGCGGCCGGGCTCGCTCAAAGCCGGCGCCCAGGCGACGTTCTATACGAACGGCTGGATCTTCGGTCGGGGCGTGGCGGTGCGCGAGGTAGGCCACGAGCTGGGACACTCCCCGGTCGCGGTGGCGGACCAGGAGGCAGCGGTGTCCAAGGCCCGGCTCGACTTGAACGACGCGGATCTGAAGGCGCACATCGACCGGGCGGCCATGGTGGTCGAGGGCCGCGTGCAACAGGTGCGTACGGCCGAGCTGGCGGCCGCGCCGGGGCGTCCCAGACGGATCACCGAGCACGACCCGCAGTGGCAGGAAGCGATCATTCAGGTCCAGGACGGCATCAAGGGCGCGCAGCCGGGGGAGCAGGTCGTGGTGCGCTTCCCGGGCTCACACGACGTCGCCTGGGTCGGCACGCCCAAGTTCGCCGAGGGGCAGGAAGGCACGTTTCTGCTTCATGTCGACTCCACCACCGGCTCGCCGCACACCATGATTGCCGGCCGGTCGGTGCTCGCGTACACGGCGCTGCACAAGCTCGACGTGCTTACCACGCAGGACGCGACTCGCGTCAAGGCTTTGATCAAGAAACCCTAGTTGGAAAAGGCCAAGGTCGACGAGTTCCTGCAGCCCAAGGCGATGCTCACGCCCGGCATCGCGGGCGGCGTCACGATGTTGATCGCCAACGCGCTGTGGGTCGCGTTCTCCCTGCCGCCGCGCTGGACGTCGCTGGTGTTGAGCTTTGTCGTGGGTCTGCTCGTGTTCGTGGCCAAGGGCGGCGTGCCGGGGTGGCAGCGGGCGGTGTACTACGTCCTCAACTCCCTCATCATCTTTTCCGTCAGCATCGGGACGAATTACGTCGGCGTGGGCCTGACACATCCTCCGGCGCAACAGAGCAACGCGCCCGAGCCGGGGGCGCGGACGTTTTTCGGGGACTGGCTGAGGGTGGGGTCTTGAGGGACCCTACCACGTGGGCGCCTGCGCCGCCACCTGCGGCACCGCGGCCCGCAGCTCCCGGCCTGCGCCCGTCCAGCGGGTAAGCAGGTCCTTGGCCCACAGTATTTCCCAGTCACGCACGCTGTTGGTCTCGACCGTGACCCGCAGCCAGTCCGACGCGTCGCGGTAGCGCCGCTCGCTCAGCGCCTTGATGCCCAGGTAGTAACTCACCTCGGCGCGGCGGTGCGGCGTGGTGGCCGCAGTCAGGAGAGCTTCTGGCGGCTCCATGTCCAGCAAGCATCGCCCCGCCAGGTGGTAGAACCGCGCGTCCGGGCGGCGGTAGAACGCCATGAGCTGGGCGCGGCGCGCCGGATTACGTTTCGGATCCTGCAGCCAAGCGAGCGCGCGCAGCAACCAGTAGTACGATCCCTCCGCCCCCTCGTCGGGTACTACGTCCAGGTTCCAGAGCAGGTCGTACAACCCGTTCCGATAGATGGATAATGCCTGCCGGCGGGCTTCCAGCGGCGACCAACGGGCCGCGAGCCAGGCGCGTCCGGCCACGGGGCCGCGCACAGCGACGATGTAGCGATAGAACTCCACGGCCTCGGCGTCGTCGCCCCCGACGGGGGGCAGGAGCCGTTGTTTGAGCGCCAGCGCCAATGGCAAGAACCCGGAGTCGGCAGCGGCCGACGGGATCGTTGTCAGGAGCTTCGCGGGCACGCCGCCGCGCGCCAGCGCCTCGAAGGCACTGTCTCCTTCGGACGAGGGACGACGGCCAAACACCCGCGCGAACGCGGGCCCCACGACGTGGCGCCAGTCCGACGGTGAAAGGGGATGCTGCGAGTCATTGAGCACGGCAGGGACATCCTCGTTGCGGCGCTGCGCCCAGCGCACCTCGGCCAGGGTGGCGCGCGCATAGGGCGACCCGGGATAGCGATCGACCACGCGCCCTGCCAACTCCTCCGCGTCGTCGATACGGCCCAACCCGAGCGCGATCAGCGCCGAGCGCTGCAGCACGCCCAGCTGATAGCTCGACTGCAACGGCTCGAGCAGCGCGTACGCCTCCGGCAGACGACCCATGCGCTGATACAGCCCGGCCAGCTTGGTGGCGGCGAAGATGTGGTCGAACCCACGGTCCGGGCCGTGGGTGGCGAGCCAGGCGCGGGCGACGCGAGCGGCATCGGGCAGGCGGTGCGCCTGCACCAGCATGTCCACGTACCGCGCCCGCTCGTCCCAGTCGTCGGGATCCTCGGCCACGAGCCGCTCGACAGCCGTCAAGGTCGCGGGTGTGTCCGCGCTGATCCCGAGCAGGTAGCCCAGGGCATTGAAGCGCGCGTCTAGGGTCAGGCTATTGTCCCGTGCCTGGGCGACGAGGGCCCGGGCATCGCCATGATACCGGGCGTCCCACACGACTAGCTCGGGGTAGTCCACCCCCGCGAGGACCAGCAGGCGCTGGTCGAGCGGCTCGGCGAGCGGCACGTCGCCCAACCTGTCGGTCGCGACCTGGGAGGCGCGGCGCAGCCCGAGGGGCCGGCTGTCCAGTCGCGCGAACGTGGCTCGTGCCGCGGCGACATGGCGCGCGTCCACGTAGGGCAGCAGCGCGCCGATGTCGTCGAGCGAGCGACGAATTGCGGACTCACTCAATCCACGAACCGTGCGCACGGCGTCCAGCAACGTGTCGACCGAGCCGTGGCCCGCCGCCACCGCGGCCCGGCCGCCGCACCAGCGCACGGCGTCCGTCCACAGTCCGGGGGGCGGGTCGCGAAAGGCGTCCACAAAGGCCGCCGAGCGCTCCACGGAGGCGAGACCGTCCACGTAGTGAATACACGCGCGCTCGAACGCCGCGTGCAGCTGCGCCCGGAAGTACAGCCCGTAGATGTCGCCGTTCAGGAACGGCCCCGCGAACCGCTTCTCCAGGGCTCCGAGGGCACGCTCGAAACGGGCGAGCGCCCTCCCGCTCTCGGCTCCCGCTTGCAGGACATCGTCCCATCCCACAGCGCGGCTCAGGGCCGGTTCCCTGAGCAAGCTGCCAAGCGCCCGCACCAGACGCTCTAGGACGGCGGAGAGTCGCCTGAACGGAGCCAGCTCGGCGGCGAGCGTGGGCGGCACAAGCGGGATCACCAGGGCGTCAGTCTCGAAGCGGCTCGCAGTCACCGCCGCGCCCAGCGTCCCCGAACTCGGGCGTCGCATCACCAAGGCATCCAAGGCCTCGCGGAAGGCGTGGCTATCGCCCAGGTCGGCGATCGCACGGACGAACAAGTACTGGGTGAGGGGTGCCGAGCCGTCGCGCGTGGCGGCGGTGCGCAGGCCCGCCCGGTCGCGCGTGACGACGAGGCGCACGGGATGGCCGGGCGGGAGCGTGGCGGCGAGCCGCCCCGCCTCGTGGGTGTAGCCCATGTGCTCCGCGATCAGCGCCCCAGTCCCGGCGACGGCTTCCCCTTGCCCGGCGGCGCCCGCGAGAGCGACAACCGCAAGAGCGCGCGCGACCAGCGGATCGCCCACGACATCGGTCTTGGGCAGCTGAATCGCGAGCAGTGTCAGGCCAGAGGCGGCCAGGGGCAGCCATCCCGCGTTACGACGACGGCGCCACCCGGCGTCCACCACGCGGAGCGCCGCGCCAAGGTGCGGCGCGTCCAGCCGGCGGAGTAACGCGGCCACCGTGTCGCGTTCTTGCACGGTAGGCGCGCCGGCCGAGTCGAGGGGATAACGCTCGAGGAGGCGCTCCGCCCAGGTCCGCAACAACGCGCTCCCGTCCTCGAATCCCGGCAGGTCCGGCAGGTCTCCTACACGCTCGCCGGCGTAGGCGATGACCCAGCCATCGCCGTGCCGGCTCACCCGCACCGTGTCGGCCGCGTGGCCCCCCAGCAGCCGATCCAGCTCCGCCACGGCACCCAGAAAGCGGCGATCGGGTTGCAACACGTAGCGCTGTTTCAACGCCTCCGGCATCCGAGCGGCCGGCACCTCGAGAATGGACGGGGGCGCCGGGTCGGTGAAGGCGATAGCGGGGAGCCCGGGGGCAACCGGCGCGACGGGTAGGGCGCCGCCACTGCACGCGGCGAGCGCGACGGTGAGCACCGGGAGCAACGAGCGCGACATTCGCGCCGTCGCCATCAACCGGCGTGCTGGGCCAGCATGTCCGCAACGTAGGTGGGGTCCGCAGGCACGGCAAGCGACCGGACCCCCGGGCTTTTCGCCCGGGGGTCAGCAAAGCCGGCCGAGCAACGCCAGCAGAACGAACACGGACGCTTGGGTCGAGATGTTTTTCATTGCAGGGGCAGGCCCGCGGGCTTGGGCCACAACGCCGCACTCCAGAACAACACGCGGCCGCTGATCCTGAGCCGGACGCTCGGTACCGGCGCCCCGCTCCCGCCCAAGCTCGCCGGTGCGAACTTCACCAACACCCCGGTGCCCCCCACCACCCACAGGCTCCCGTCCTGCTCGAACGCCAGGCCGAGCGGAATGCCCAACGACCCCGCGTTGGAATGGATCACCACGTTCGCCTCCAACGGGCCCGTGCCCGCCAGCTGGGCCGGAGTGAACGCGAGCAGGTTGCTGCGCCCATTGTTGGCGACCCACAGGTTCCCCGCGGCGTCGAAGGCGATTCCGGTCGGATTCACGAGCGAGTCCGCGGCGGTGAGCACGAACGCCGGGGGCGGCGACCCCGACACCGCGAGCTGCGCGGCCGTGTACCGGTAGATCACGTGAAACTGGTTGTCCGACACCCAGAGCGAGCCGGCGGCATCGAAGGCGATCGCCACCGGGCTTCCCGGTAACGACAGGACCACCGCCGGCGTCTGGGCGCCCCCCGCCGCCAGCTGGGCGGGATCGTAGCGGACCAGCGTGGCGCTCTGGTGGTTGACGACCCACAACCGTTGCTGCGAGTCGAACGCCAGACCGATCGGTCCACTGAGTGAGCCCCGCCTCGGCCGAATCACGGTTCGGGCCACCTTGGTCCCCGAGCTGGCGAGCGCGCCGGGATCAAAGGCGAGCAGCAACGAGTCCTCGTCACTGGCCACCCACAGATTGCCGACGGCGTCGAACGCGACACCGGCCAGCATTGTGAGACCCGCGCTGGGCGTCGTGATGATCGTGGCCGGGACCCGCTGGCCGGTGTCCGTCAGCTGGGTCGGGTCCAGGCGAAGAATGGCGGACGGATTCCCGCTGACAGTCCAGAGCCCGTCCTGGAGCAACGGGGGTGGGGGAGGAGGCGGCGGGACCGTGGGTGTCGTGGCGTCATTCCCGCACCCGGCCGCAAACGGAAGCAGCAGCACAAACGCAGCCCGCAGATTATTGAGTCGCATAGTGTTCAGTACTCCCCGCGGTAGACGTGCCTGGGCGGCCCCCAACTCTCTCCCCGAGTTCCCCCTCTCCCGGAGGGAGAGGGGGACAGGGGGTGAGGGACATCCGGGGACCCCAATACACTTGCTAGCGGACTACGATGGTGCCGCTCATCGCGGCGCCGTGCACGGCGCAATCATACGAGTAGCGACCCGGCGTGGTGAACGTGACCGAATAGGTCTTACCATCACCCGTCTCGATCGGGCTGCTCGGGAAACTGGGCGCGCCCTGCGACCGGACGCTGTGCGACACCGCTCCCGTGGACGTCCAGGTCCATGTGACCGTGCTCCCCACCGCGACGGTGTCGATCGCGGGGTTCTGGCTCCCGTTGTGGGCGCTCTTGAACAGGATGTTCCCGACGACGATCTCGCCGGACGGACCCCCGCCCCCACCGCCCCCGCCGCCACCGCCACCACCGCCACCACCGCCACCGTACGTGGGAGACGTGCAGCCCGCGAGCGCAGCCAGCGCGAGCAAACCGATTACCGCAGTTCCGATACGCATCTCATCCTCCTGGGTCATTCGCAACGAAAGGGACTGCCTCCATCACTGGGGCAACGTTAGCGATCGCTACTCGATGGCTGTATCAGACGCGACGGCTCGAGCGAGGGCGAAACAGCGGAACGGACTTGTCGGACGAGGGACTACACTGCGTCAGGCAATCAGCCCATGCCGGGCGGCATAGCGGACCAGATCGGCGTTGGTGGCGACCGCCATCTTCTCGAGAATACGAGTGCGGTACGTGCTCACGGTCTTGGTCGAGAGCGCCAGCTCGCCGGCGATCTGAGAGACGGTGAGGCCGCTGCCCAGCCGGCGCATGACTTCGAACTCGCGATCGGACAACAGCTCGTGCGGGGCCCGCTGGCCGCCGCCATCGAGCTGACTGGCCAGCCGCTCTGCCAGCGTGGGACTGACGTACTTGCCGCCGCGGTACACCCGGCGGATAGCGTCCAGCAGCTGATCCGGCGAGTGATCCTTGGTGAGATAGCCCGAGGCGCCGGCCTTGAGCGCGCGAACCGCCCACTCGTCCTCCGGGTGAACGCTCAAGGCGAGCACCCGAATCGACGGGTGCCGATCACGCACCTCCCGCAGCGTCTCGAGAAACAGCCCGCCCGGCATCGACACGTCGAGCAGCACCAGATCGGTGGGTTTGGTCTCGAGCCCGGCGAGCAGCGCCGCGGCATCGTCCGCCTCGCCGGAAATCACCATCCCTGCGTCCGCCTCCACGATGCGGCGCAGCCCCTGCCGCACGATCGGGTGATCGTCCGCGATGAAGATGCGGATCTTCACGGCTGGTCGGCTCATGGTTTCGGCACCGGAATGGTGACAGCGATGCCGGTGCCCCGCCCCGGCTCGCCCCGAATCATCAGGGTCCCACCACACGCCAACGCCCGCTCGCGGATGCCGACCAATCCCAGCGACGAAAGCCCACTCAACGATTGGGGCGTGAAGCCGACCCCGTTGTCTTCGACACCGAGGATGATGACCGCCCCCACCCGGCGCACCGACACGTCCACGCGGGTGGCCTTGGAATGCCGGCTGACGTTGGTGAGTGCCTCCTGGATGATGCGGAAGGCGTGACTCGCGATCTCGTCGGGCAGCCGGGGAAAGTCGTCGGCATGGAGACAGACCGCGATGCCGGTCCGTTGGGTCGTCTCCCGCACCAGGGACTCGATGGCGGCCTCGAGGCCAAGTTGGTCGAGTACGCTGGGCCGCAGCTCGCTGGCGATGCGGCGCACGATCTGCATCGTCTGGTCGATACGGTCGGTGAGCGACACGTCGCCCAAGCGGAAGGCGCCCGAATTGCGGGAGCGCCGGCTCTCGAGCCAGGCGACATCGAGCTTCAGGGCGGTGAGCGCCTGACCCAATTCGTCGTGAATCTCCCGCGCGATCCGGGTGCGTTCCTCTTCACGAGTGGTCTGAAGGCGGGCCGCGAGGGCTCGCAGCTCGGCGCGGGACTGCTCCAGTTCCTCTAAGGCCCGGACGCGGTCGCTCACGTCCCGCTGAATCCCGAAGTGCCCGGTGATCCGGCCGGCGGCATCGTAGAAACACATGTAGTCGCCTTCGACCCACATGGTCGATCCGTCCAGCCGACGCTCGTTGGTGATGCTGTGGGTGTGACCGGCGTCGAACAGCTTGCGCCAGCCGCGGCGGCCGGCCGCGAGGTCGTGCCGGAAGAAATCACTCGGCGTCTTGCCGATCAGCTCGGCGGGCTGGGCCCGGAATTGTTCGGCCATCGCCGGATTCACCTTGGTCATGCGCTGATGGGCAAAGACGTAGTCCAGCACGGCGTCCTTAGCGACCTCCGGCCCCCACTCGACCGGTTGATCGAGCATCATGAAGAAGAACCCGTCCTGGGAGCGCTCGAAGAACGCCTCCAGGAGCTCGGGAGTATTGAGCTGGGTAGATTCTGGCACGGCTGCGGGCATCGAGTCTCCTGGCCCGGAAAATGTGGACGATGGCTCCCGCAAGGAAGGAGCTGGGCCCCGGACGCGCCGGGGCCCTCTCACTACTGGACCACGATCCGCCCGGTCATGGCCGCCCCGTGAACCGTACACTGGTAGGTGTAGGTTCCGGGATTCCGGAACGTCACCGTGTAGCTGTCGTCGGCCCCGCTCATCACCACGCTGTTCCGGAAGATCTCCGGTACTAGGCCGGTCGACTGGATGCTGTGCGAGCCCGCGGCATTCCAGGCCCAGGTGATGCTGTCGCCCGCCGCGATCGTATCCACGGCGGGGTTCGTGGTTCCGTTGTGGGCACTTCGGAAGAAGATGTTGCCCACCAAGACGTCGCCGACCGGGTGGCCGCCCCCGCCGGGTGAGGTCACGCCGCCGCATCCGGCGAGCAGTGTAGCGGCTACCATCAATAGTATGCGTCGCATGTTACAACCCTCGCGCAGAATAATTGGAAGTTTGCGGCAGGGGCTGCGGCTCGCCGTACACGAAGTCGTCCATGACGACGAGGTCCTGGGTGCCGCCAGCGCTGACGTCGGTGATCGTGGCGTCCAACGCGGCCTCGCCGCTGGTGATCAGCACCCGGGCGACGATCGCGGAGTTGAATACCGCACCGACGAAGGTGAACCCTTGGGCGCCGAGATGGGCGGGCGATGCGATGCTGGCGAGCTCGACACCGTTCGCGTCGAAATACTCGACCCGCGTAGCGGCCGCCTTGTCGACGTCGGAGAACACCACGCCGAAGCCCTTGACCACGCCGTTGGTCGTGGTGCCCGCCAGCTTGAAGTCGACCTCGACCTGGTTCGATCCGACGGCCACGAACAGCTTCTTGGGCGAGAAGGCCTTGAACTGGTCCGCGAGGCCGGCGTTGATCGACGCAAAGGCGCTGCTGTCTACCCGGAGTCCTGTCCCACGGGTGGACATCAGCACTCCCCGCTTCGAGTTGACGTTGAAGAAGGTCGCCGGGAAGGTGTCGACGTTGGTCAAAGCGGCTGGCACGCCGTCCCAGTTGATCTCCCGGCGGCCGCTGTCGGTGGGCGGGGAGTTGGGCGCGTTCAAGCTGCCGCCCAGCGCAGCACGAAACTTGTTGAGGGTGTCGGCGACCGTGAGGCTGTCGCCCTGGGCCCGGATAACGGCGAAGCTCGGCCCGGGGGGCACGCTGGTGATGGGCGAAGAGAGATTGTTGCACGCCGCCAGAGCCACAAGGCTCAGGAAGGGCGCGTAGACCGTCGGTTTCATATGGTTCTCCATCGTGAGTAGGGTCGATCGGCTGAACGAGGCCAACGCTAGCAGGCATGCCTCGAGGGAGGCATCAGTCGGGAGGCCGTTGGCGGCGGAACGCAGCGGAAGCGAGCTGTCAGACGGAGGACTACAGGACGGATACATTTCCGGCATGAAAGACCTGCTGCGAACGACCGCCGATCGCGCGGCCCGATACTTGGCCAGTTTGCAAGACCGGAGCGTCGCTCCGACGCCCGAGGCCCTCGCCAACCTGGCGCGGCTCGACGAGCCGTTCCCCGAGCGTCCGACCGACGCGGCACAGGTGATCGCGCTGCTCGACGAGATCGGATCGCCCGCCACCATGGCCTCGGCGGGTGGGCGTTTCTTCGGGTTCGTGGTCGGCGGGTCGCTCCCGGCGCCCGTGGCGGCGAGCAGCCTCGCGGCGGCGTGGGATCAGAACGCGGGGATTGTCGCCCTCTCGCCCATCGCCGCGCGCCTGGAAGAGGTGGCGATGCGCTGGCTGCTCGACGGGCTGGGACTGCCGCCGGCCGCGGGCGTGGGGTTCGTGACCTGCGCCACGCAGGCGAATTTCTCCGGGCTAGCGGCGGCGCGGCATGCCCTGCTGGCGCGACGTGGCTGGAATGTCGAGACGAGAGGTTTGTTCGGCGCCCCGCCGATCACTGTCGTCGTGGGCGAAGAAGTGCACGTGAGCGTCCTCAAGGCCCTCACGCTGGTCGGCCTGGGACGCGAGCGCGTGATCCGCGTGCCGGTGGACGGCCAGGGCCGGATGCGCGCCGACGCGCTGCCACCGCTAGACGACAATACGCTCGTGTGCCTGCAGGCGGGCAACGTCAATACCGGCGCCTTCGATCCGGCAGACGAGATCATGCCGCGGGCCAAGGCGGCGGGCGCCTGGGTGCACGTGGACGGGGCGTTCGGGCTGTGGGCCGCGGCGGCGCCGCACCGGGCGCACCTGGTTCAGGGCTACGCCGCGGCCGACTCCTGGGCGATCGATGCGCACAAGTGGCTCAATGTGCCGTACGACAGCGGCATCGTCATCGTGCGCGACGCGCGGGATCTCTATGCGGCGATGGCGGTGAATGCGCCCTATCTGGTGATCGGCGAAACGCGCGAGCCGGAGCATTACACCCCCGAGTTCTCGCGGCGGGCGCGCGGCATCGAGGTGTGGGCCGCGCTGCGCTCGCTCGGGCGGCAGGGCCTGGCCGACCTGATCGAGCGAACCTGCCGCCATGCGACGCGCTTCGCCGAGGGACTACGTGAGGCCGGGTACGAGATCTTGAACGACGTGGTGATCAATCAAGTGCTGGTGTCGTTCGGCGACGCCGAGCTGACCCGCCGAGTGATCGCGGGGGTGCAGGCGGACGGCACGTGCTGGGCGGGCGGGACGGTGTGGCAGGGACGTACCGCCATGCGCATCAGCGTCTCCTCATGGGCGACGACGGAGGACGACGTCGAGCGGAGCCTAGCTGCCATGCTGCGCGTCGCGGCAGAGGCGCAGGCGACGGTGGCGCCTTAGACATTCCGGGCGTGCGAGGGCGAGGGAGCAACGGCTCGCTCCCTCGCCTTCACACCCGGTTCACGTGATCCGAGACGCCGCAGGTCGTTAGTGTCCGATCGGATGCGTCGTGGGGAGCGCCTTCCCGATGGACGTCGCCGCGGGCGAGCACTCGGGGTGGCCGAACCCGCTGGCGCTCACGCCGTTCGTGAAGTCGTAGATGATGTTGTCGTCCTTGCCACCGTCCGCCACACCGCCCGGCACGTGATCGAGCCCGAGGTTGTAGCGCATCTTCCACGCGATGTTGTGATCCGCGCAGGAGGCGTCGCCGCTCACGCCGAGGCCGCCGACGAGCGTCCCATGGTCGTCGTACAGCGGCAGGCCGCCCCCGAACACGTTGGTCCCCCCGATGCGCTTCCCCACCATGAAGTCCTGCGGGGTGCCGTAGTCGGCCGCGTCACCGCCATAGGCGACGTCATCGTTGGTGGGGTTGGCTTCCTGGAGACCGAACAGGGTTCCGCCGGGCTGCGTGGCGGCGTAGAGATTGGCGGTTGAAAGGGCGAGATGCGGCAGGCTGAAGGCGTTCGCAGTGTTCGCCTTCTGGGCCGCGATCACCCGGCTGCCCGGCCACTGGTCGGTCGCCGTGGCTCCGGTGAACACGACGGCGACGACGAGGCCGTTGCGATCCACCACGGCCGCCCACATGTCGAGATTGAAGCCGCCATTGTCCTCGTGCCGGGCTTCGAGCAGCGCCGCCTTCAACCGATCGAACCCGGCGATCCGACGCAGGTTCAGGTCGAGTCTGGGGCCGCTGATGCTGTTGTCGCTGCATGCCGTCAGCGCGGCGAGCCCGCACGCGGCGATGCCGAGCCGAGCCAGCTTGGGTGTAACGCGATGGAGACTGAGCATGGGCGCGATCCTCCGGGTGGATGGGTGACGTCGCGACCCGCGTTCTGGACGGCTTGTCGGAATCGGAGTGGCGTCGGAGCAGCGGCGTCAGGGCGAGGGCGAGGAGGCCGTTCCGGGCCGGGCGATGAAAATGGCACGCGGCCCCGGCACCTGCAACGCGGGTCCCCTCGATCGCGCGCGACCCTTGTGCGATCAGCAGGAGCAGCACCGGAATCGTCATGCGATCGTCCTCTTGGACATGCGACGCCGCGAGAACGTTGCCCTGCTAGCAACGAACCACGCGCCGCGGTACTTACCTGCGCTTTACCACCACTTGACCCCCGTGCGGTAATCTGGCCGATGGCTCTCACAGGAGCACACATGCGCGCCGCCCGCTCGTTGCTTTGCACATTGGTCGTCATCCCCTTGAGACTCACCGCCCAGGCCGAACCCACCACTGCGCCCGGTGACCGGGTGCGTGTCGTGGCACCGGTGGTGAGCAAGGCCGCGCTCACCGGCACCTTGGTTTCGCAACGGTCGGATACGCTGTGGCTGGAGGTGGCGGGCAGGCCGGGACCGCTCGCCATTCCGTTCAGGGCCATCCGGCGGCTCGAAGCGAGTCGCGGCCGGCATTCGAACATGCTCACCGGCCTTCTCGTGGGGCTGGGGGTCGGCGCGGCCGGCGGCGCGATCGGAGGAGCGGCCTGCGGGGAATCGTTTCTCTGCCCGGGTCCAGGGGGTGGCGCAGTCGTGGGCGCTCTAGTCCTCAGCATTCCCGGGCTTGTGATCGGCGCTCTGACGCACTCCGAGCGGTGGGAAAGCGCTCCGCTGAGCGGCGTGAGCGTCAGCCCCGTCCGCGGCGCTCCCGGGGTGACGTTGGCCCTGACCCTGCGGGTCCCCTGACCGCACGTCAGCCCGACACGGTCCGCGGGTATGCGCGGCATCTCGCCGGTGCCCCCAAGCCGTTCGTCTTCTCCGTGCCTGAGCTGTTGCAGCCGCTCTGACGGATGGTTGTTCGGAAGCTGTCAGAGGGCGTCGATTTCCCTTGTGAGGCCCGCGCGCCCCGGCCATGTTCGGCGCCCACACCTCACAGAAGAAAGTCATGACACCACTGCATGTTATGGTGGGGCTGCCCATCGCCCTTGCCAGCGTGACCGCGCCAGCGCGCGTCGAGATCGAGACCCCGGAGCCCCCGATGGTGGCGGTGATCGACTCGCAGCGCGTCCTGGTCTACGAGCTCCACATCACGAGCTTCGCGCGGACGCAGCTCGAGCTGCGCCGCATCGAGGTACTCGGCGGACCTGGCCTTCCCCTCGCCACCTACAAGGACAGCGCACTCGTCGCGCTGCTCCAGACGGTCGGCGGGATGCACGACCCGGCGCACGATCCGGCACGCCTCGAGCCGGGGCGACGGGTCGTCGCATACCTGTGGGTGCCCGATCGCGGCGCCGTGCCGGACACGCTGGTGAACCGTGTCGTGTTTTCGCCGGCGGATTCGGCCGCTGACCCGCAAGACGAGACGGTCGCCGAGGCGCGTGTGCCGGTGCGGCGCGCGGAGGCCGTGGTGCTCTCCCCCCCGCTTCCCGCAGGCATCTGGTTGGCCGGCGACGGCCCGTCGAACGATTCTCCGCATCGTCGCGCGCTGGCCGCGCTCGCAGGGCGGACGTACATCGCGCAGCGCTTCGCCATCGACTGGATGCTGGTCGGCCCCAACGGCGATACCCACCGGGACGACGCTACGCGGAACGAAAACTATTGGGGATTCGATCAGCCCGTGTTCGCTGTTGCGGATGGCGAAGTCATGGAGGTCGTGGATAGCATCGCCGACCACGCGCCCCACGTGCTGCCGGGTGCGGTGACGCTCGCGAACATCGCCGGCAACCACGTGATCCTGAGAATCGCGCCCCATCGCTACGTCCTATATGGGCATTTGGAGCATGGCAGCGTACGGGTGTGTCCCGGCGAGCGCGTGCGCCGGGGGCAGACCATCGCGAAGCTGGGCGACTCGGGCCAGGCAACGGCGCCGCACCTCCACCTCGACGTGGTGGACGGTAACTCGGTACTCGGCGCCGAGGGCGTACCGTGGGTACTGAGCTCGTACGAGGACCTCGGCTCGGGGAACACGTTCGAGTTGAACGCGCATCCCGACATTCCCCGCGAGCGAACGCTACCCGGGGCGAACGAGGTCGTACGCTGGGGTGGCGGGCGTCCCTAGTAGACTCGCACGCCCACACGCGCCGCTCCCTCCCGCGCCGCGGCGAGCTTGGCCTGCTGTTCGGCCGAGAGCGTGTTCTTGATCTGAATCAGCAACGTGATGTGGGCGCGCTTCACCTCGCGCTCCACTCCCAGCACCTCGTCCACCTGCGCGAGCGCGGCGGCCTGATCGACGCTCGGCTTCTCGAGCAGCGTGGCGAGCCGTTGCGACTGATCCTGCATCCGCCACTGCAGGTCCACGACCTTGGTCTGGAATTCTTGGATCGCCTTGGTGATGACGGCGCGCTGCTCGGGCCGGAGCGCGATGTCCTGCTGGTGCTGCATCACGAGCTCGGGCGGGAATAGGACGCGCGCGAGCGGGTCGTCGGGCTGCGGCGGCTGGGGCTGCGGAGTCGTGGGCTGCTGCGCCGCCGCGGCGATGGCGAACACGGTCAGGGCCAGAACAAGAGAGAGACGGGACGTCTTCACGGGGTCCTCCGGGGCGAGTCGATGGTGATGAAGTGCGGCACGGTGCGCAACAGGTCCTCGTTCGGGAGTGCGAGCAGGAAATCGGTGGGCGTGTTCAACCGGACCGTCGCGAGACCGGTCGGCACCGCGCGCCGGGCCAAGAGCAGCGCGAGGGCGACGCCGGCGAGCACGATCGCGGCGGCGCCGAGCGCCAGCGTGCGGCGTCGCGGCGTCGTGGCTGCGTGGGCGCGTGCGGCGGCGAGCGTCGCGCGCAACGCCGGTGCGGCCGCCGCGTCTTCGCGGCGCAGCGCATGGAACCGTTCCCCCAGGTCGTGCTCGTCGTGCTCGGTCATTCCAGTTCCTCTTTCAGCAGCTTCCTGAGCGCGGCCTTGCCACGCTCGTAGTGGGTGCGGGCCGTGCCGAGGGAAACGCCGGCCACCTCTGCCGCCTCGGCGATCGTCAGATCCTGGTAGAACACCAGGTGCAACACCTCGCGCTGGCGCCGCGGCAGCGTGGCGAGCGCTGCCGTGAGCCGGCGAGTCCCGTCCGCGCGGGCTACCTCTGTAGCGGCGTCGGGCCGGCCGTCAGGAGTCGCCGCCAGCACCGCGAGCGGCAGCCATCTCCGCAACGCCGCGCGGCGGCGCTGTCCTGCCGCGGTGTAGCGCACGACCGAGAAAAGCCAAGTGCGAAATGTCGCCCGCCCGTCGAACCGAGCCCGCCCGTCCAGGATCTTCAGGTAGCTCGCCTGGAGCGCGTCCTCGGCGGCGGCACGGTCACCCGCGCAGCAGGCGAGGGCCCAGCCGAAGGCCGCCGGATGCAGTTGATCGAGCTCCTGTTCCAGGTCCAACTCCGGGGCCTCGGGCGACATCGCGCGCTCGGTGGTGTCGAGAATTAGTGTTGCGACGGAGGATTGTATATGACGCTTGGCACCTTCGCTGGAGCCGCGAGTACCAGAGGCATTCTCCTTCCTCGAGGCCCGCCATGTCACGCTCGTCCATGCATCGCACCGGCGTCGCGCTGCTCGTCGCCGGGGTCGCCGTCGCCTGTGTAGGAAGCAGGGTCCACCCCGTCGCGTCCCCGCAGCCGGTCGCCCAGGGCGTTACGACCCTGGACCGCATGACCGTCCGCACCGGGGAGCAGCAGTTGCAGGTCGACTCGCCGGTCGTCATCGCCCGGCGGGTGGAGCATATCGTACAGGAGGCCGGGGGCTACCTGGAGCGCTCCAGCGCGAGCAGCAATGGGAACGCGCGCGTCGAGGGCAGGGTACCGGCGGCTGAGCTCGACGGCATCATGGATGAGGTGGCGGGGTTGGGGAAGGAGAAGCAACGTCGCATCACGGGAACCGACGTCACCGACCAGTACACGGATCTCGAGGCACGACTCAGGAGCAACATCGCCCTGCGCGACCGGCTGCAGCAGCTGCTCGGCCGCGCCGCCACGCTCGACGAAGTGCTCGGCCTCGAGAAGCAGATCGCCCGGCTGCAGGCCGACATCGACGGGCTGCAAGCGCGGCTCGACCAGCTCAAGTCCCAGACCCAGCTCGCATCGCTCAGCGTCAGCCTCGAGCGGAAGCGGGTGCTCGGCCCGCTGGCGGTCGTGGGGCGCGGGATCGGGAAGCTCGCCTCCAAGCTCTTCATCATTCGCTAGTGGCTAGGCTCGTGCTTGTCCTTCTTGTGGCCGGAGGCGCGCTCTGCCGCACCGCCACGGCCCAGCAAGGGATTACCGCAGCCAACGTCCGCTCGCTCGTGCGGCAGCAGGTGGCCATCGACGGGACGGTCGACGCCGCGGCCATCTACCTCCGCGGCGTCTTCTTCGTCACCACGACGTACGGCAAGACGCTGGCGATCGACGCCGCCAGCGGCGCGATCCGGTGGCAGTACACACCTGCGGAGTACAGCTCGTGGGCGGGATCGTACCGGATGACGACCGCGACGCCCGTCGCCGATCCCGACCGTGCACACATCTACGCGGCCTCGCCCGATGGCAGGATCCAGAAGCTCACCGTTCTGGACGGCCGGGTCGTCTGGAGCACCGCGATCACCACCCTCCCCCGGCGCGAGAAGATCGCGTCGCCACTCCAGTATTTTCGCGGGCGCGTGATCGCCACCACCGGCGGCTACGTCGGCGATGCGTCACCCTATCAGGGACACGTGGCGGTCCTGGACGCGGCGAGCGGCCGACTGTTGCACGTGTGGAACTCTCTCTGCAGCGACCGGCCGGGGTTACTGGTTCCGGCGAGCTGCCCGGCGAGCGGCTCTGCCATCTGGGGCCGCGCCGGGGCGGTGATCGATTCGACCACCGGGAGCATCTTCGTCGCGACCGGCAATGGGCCCTGGGACGGACGCACCGACTGGGGGGACGCCGTGCTCGAGCTCGACTCGAGCGCCACCCAGCTGCTCGGCAACTACACGCCGGTCAACACCGCGGAGCTCGAGGCGAGCGACGCGGACTTGGGCTCCACGTCGCCGGTCCTGCTCGGCGGCAACCTGATCGCGCAGGGCGGGAAGGACGGATCGATCAAGCTGCTCGATTGGCGCCAGATGAAAGGGACCGCGCCGCATCGCGGTGGGGAGCGCCAGGTCATCCCATCGGGCGCGGCTCGCTTCACGGCACCCACCGTGCTGCGAACCGCGACGGCGACGTCGCTCTTCGCCGCCGACAACGGCGGCACGGCGGCGTGGACGCTCGTCGACGGCGAGCTGCGCCAGCTGTGGCGCAACGGGAACTCCGGCACGAGCCCCGTCGCCGCCGGCGGTCTCTTGTTCGTGTACAACCCGGGCGGCGGCCTCCGCGTCTACGACCCCGCGACCGGGCGCGAGCTCGCGAAGCTCGAGTGCGGTGGCGGCCACTGGAACAGCCCTATCGTGGCGGACGGGAGGATCGCGCTGCCGGAAGGGAACTCGAACGATCACGCGACGAGCGGGATCATCAATATCTGGCGGCTCCCGTGAGACGCCGCGGACGGGCGCGGAACGCGAAATGGCGAGGCAAAGCGCCGGTCTCCTGATGTTTCGCTTGCAGAACGGTGAGCCCGAGGTTCTCCTGGTGCACCCGGGCGGTCCGTTCTGGGCGAGGAAGGACGCAGGGGCCTGGTCGATCCCCAAGGGTGAGTTTCCAGCGGAAGAGGAGCCGCTGGCGGCCGCGCAGCGCGAGTTCGAAGAGGAGACCGGCTGTCGGGCCCAGGGCCCGTTCATCCCGCTGACGCCGGTCACGCAGCGCGGTGGCAAGGTTGTCTACGCCTGGGCGGTGGAGGGTGACTGCAACCCGGCGCAGCTCCGCAGCAATTCGTTCTCTCTCGAATGGCCTCCCAAGTCCGGCAGGCGTCAGGAATTCCCCGAGGTCGACCGGGGCGAGTGGTTCGCCATCCCGGTGGCCCTCGAGAAGATCAATCCGGCGCAACGCGGCTTGATCACGGAGCTCGTCACAGCTCGCCGTTCCCCGGGCTGAGAGCCCGGACTCGGCGCGGGGCCGGGCGCGCCCTCTCAGGGCGCGGATCGCATTGCCGCTCGTTTTCCCGAGCCGTACTTTCAGACCCCATGGCCGACGTGCGGGAGCGTCTCGAGGCGGCCCTCGCCGAGCACTACGCCATTGATCGCGAGCTCGGCGCCGGCGGCATGGCGACCGTGTACGTCGCCAGGGATCTCAAGCACGACCGTCACGTCGCCGTGAAGGTGCTGCGCCCCGAGCTCGCCGCCGTGCTCGGGATCGATCGCTTCTTGAGTGAGATCCGCGTCACCGCCCATCTGCAGCACCCGCACATCCTGCCGCTGTTCGATTCCGGCCAGGCCGGCGGCCTGATCTACTACGTGATGCCCTATGTGGAAGGGGAATCGCTACGGCAGCGCCTCGAGCGCGAGCAACAGCTCCCGATCGACGTAGCCGTCGGCCTCACCGCCGACGTCGCCGAGGCGCTCGACTACGCGCATCGCCACGGCGTGGTCCACCGCGACATCAAGCCCGAGAATGTCCTGTTCCAGGACGGCCAGGCGGTGGTGGCGGACTTCGGGATCGCACTCGCCGTCTCCGCCGCCGCGGGCTCGCGGCTCACCGAAACCGGGCTGTCGCTCGGCACGCCGCAGTACATGAGCCCGGAGCAGGCCACGGGAGACCGGCTCATCGACGCGCGCAGCGACATCTACTCGCTCGCCACGGTCCTGTACGAGATGCTCGCCGGCGAGCCGCCGATCACCGGACCCACGGTCCAGTCGGTGATCGCGAAGGTCGTGACGGACCGACCGCGACCGCTGCGACAGCTGCGGGAGTCGGTACCGCCCCACGTCGAGGCTGCGGTCGTGAAGGCGCTGGCCAAGGTGCGGGCGGACCGGTTCCAGACGGCGGCGCAGTTCGCCGAGGCGCTCGCGCGGCCGGGCGCCGCGACTGCGCCGAGGCATCTCGGTGGGCTCGCCCTGCGGGAGGTCGCGCCCTGGGCGATCGCTGGGCTCGCGACCGGCCTCGCGCTCTGGGTCGCGCTGCGTCCGCGACCCGAGCGCGGCGCGCGACCGGTGGCTCGCTTCACGCTGGCGTTGCCGCCGGGCGCCCCGCTGGCCGAGTTCTCGGCGGGCCCCACCGTGGCGTTGTCCCCGGACGGCTCGCGGATCGTCTACGTCAGCTCCACCACCACCGGTAACCAGCTGTTCAGCCGCAAACTGGACGAGCTCGAGCCCGTGGCCCTGGCCGGCACGCAAAACGCCCGCGGTCCGTTCTTCTCGCCGGACGGACGGTGGGTGGCCTACTTCTCGAACGGCAAGCTTTACAAGCTGCCTCTGACAAGGGGAGGGGGAGGAGGTTCCCCCGTCACGGTCACCGACGTGCTCGGGCTTGTCCTGGGGGCGACGTGGGGGGAGAGCGACACCATCGTGTTTCGCTCGGACAAGGGACTGATGACGGTGGCCGCGGCGGGAGGCGAGCCGCGGCTGTTGCTCCAGGCCGACTCGAGCCGCGGCGAATCGTACTTGTTTCCCCACTACCTGCCGGACGCCAAGGCGCTCCTGCTCCAGATCCGCTCCCAGGGGATCGACCGGCTGGGCGCGCTCGCGCTCGCGACCGGCAAGCTCACGCGCTTCACGCAGCTGGGCAGCAACCCACGGTACGTCTCCTCCGGCCATGTCGTCCTGGCAACGCGGAGCGGGACGCTGCTCGCGGTGCCGTTCGATCAGTCGCGCCTGACGATCACGGGGGCGGCGGTGCCGGTGGCGGATGGCGTCGTGGTCGGACCGGGCGGCGCCGCGCGGCTGGGAATGTCCCTGGACGGTGCGTTCGCGTACGTGTCCGCACCGGCGGTGCTGCGCGAGCTCGTGATGGTCGATCGAGCCGGCGGCGCGCGAGTGCTGCCGGGCGAGCCCCAGGGCTACGCGGCGCCGCGGCTGTCGCCCGACGGCCGCCGTATCGCGGTCGAGGTGGACGAGCCGGACCTGGTCAATGCGGACGTGTGGGTGTACGACATCGCGCGGCACAGCCGCACTCGGCTCACCTTCGATCAGGCGGCCCGCCGACCTATCTGGACGCCGGACGGCCGTCACATCGTCTACTCGCGCGGCCAGATCGGCGACGCGGACCTGTACTGGATTCCCGCCGATGGCACCGCCTCGGCCGAGTCGTTGCTGGTGGCGCCGGACGACCAGTGGGCCGGTGACGTCACGCCCGACGGCCGCTCACTCTTGTTCCGCTCCGG
>Ga0209239_1000458_pt1 | contig 23272 bp, 22 predicted proteins | sample GraSoi013_2_20cm_FD_185824 | JGI IMG/M metagenome (GOLD analysis project Ga0209239, IMG submission 185824) | Grasslands soil microbial communities from the Angelo Coastal Reserve, California, USA - Sample 10_02_2013_2_20cm (SPAdes) (version 2) | ecosystem: Environmental > Terrestrial > Soil >...
CGGCCCCTCCGAGACAACAGCTACGCCGAGCGGTTCGAGTGCCTTGAGGAAGAACGCTTTGCTCGCTGCATAGTCGCTGACTCCGAATTTGACGTGGTCAAACATGAGTTCTCCTGAAGTGTGTGGGGTTGCGCATGGGCCTAACGAGAATTAGACGAACATTCGTAAAAGAAGGCGAACATTTTTTCGCCTATCGCAACGACTCGCGATATCAGCCCGTGGAAAATTTGTCTTGGAGAATCGCGGAACTTCGGTGTCGGCTCTTTTGGTCAACCTAAGCAATTTGCTCTCGCCGTCCCCTGGTCATGCCGCGCTTTATTAACGATCATATAGCCGCTTTTCACCGGGCGCTTCATCCTAAACAACGCGCTTAATATTTTTGAACTGCAACAATGTCTTTTCAATAACCGGGTAGGAGCGGGCCAAACTGAAACTCACCCCGGCCCAGCCATCGCGGTCGCAGTTCGGCAGCTGCTTTGAAATCTCCTCCGTTAATCATTTCCTTGTACTTTTGCACGTCTGGAGGGACAAAGACTGTTACCTCCATCGTTCGAACTGGAGTGGGTGCGGTTTCCGAACCAAAACTGAAACCGGAGACCACGAGGAAAATGAACCTACGATTGCGATCGAGGGGGTTCTCACGCGCGCGGTGGCGGTTGATTGCATTGCTTGGTTAGGCATTTGATCGCTTGCCATACAACTCAATTTTGTTTCCATCCGGATCGCGCACATAGACCGACAAGCCATCGTCCTGCTGCATGGTCTCTTCCGGAAAACCCTGGGCCACTAACGCGCGCCGGGCCTGCTCTGCCTTCTCGCGTGGGATGAGAAACGCGAAGTGCTGACCGCTGCCAGCACGATCCGTCGCGAACAGCGCGAGCGACTGTTGTCCAACTCGAAACCAGGCTTGCTGTGGACCACGCGAGCGCAGCGACAAACCGATTACGTTCTGATAGAACGCGACGGAGCGCTCGAGGTCCTTTACCTCGAACGCAATTTCTTCGATCCCCAGCACGGGAATGTTATCCATAGCCATCTCCTTTTCTGAGTGCTCCTATACCTAACGAGATAGAAATGAAAGTTCGCAAAGAAAGGCGAACAATTTTTCGTCTATAGCAACGACTCTTGATATCGGTCGTCGGCCAATTTCGCTCTGAGCCTAGCGGAACTTCGGTGCCGGCTCTTTTCGTCAGCCCAAGCAATTAGAATCGCTACTTCCATTCCCAGTATTCCGAGCGCGTGTTGCCGTCTGCGTCAACAGCGTATTCGAATAGCACCGCGACCTTGTTTAGTCGGGACAATTTTGGGGGCATCGTCTGATAATAAATCGCACCGCGGTAACTCGCGGTCCCGTCTTTGTTCATCGTGCCGACACCGTGCCCGGTCCAGGTGGCCAGTTTCCCATCCGCCGTTGTGACTACTCCTTGCCCTTCGCCAAAGAGTGTGCCGTCTGGACGCACCACGGTCCAATAGGTGCCCGTCTCCCTGAACTTTACTCCCAGCAAAGATCCATTCGCCTGAAACGAGCTCTCCATTTTTGGACCGCCGCCAGGGTTTGCTAATACGCGCTGCGAAGTAATTTTGCCTGATCCGTCGCCAATCTTATCGCCTAACATAACTCTCCTCTCGTTGATGTTTCTCTAATCCGTTGAATTCAGCTCAGAAGACAGTAGCAAAAAAGCTTTTGACCGTCCACGAGGCAATTCAACGGGCTTTGAGTTCTACGATGACTCGCGGCGAAATCCCCAATTACAACGGGTTGAGGACAACGCGTTCCACCGGAGATCCTCTTACTGCTCTTCGGGGTTCGGTTGTTTCTCGGTCTGCTCGCGAGTCGAATCAGTGTGCTCTTCACCATTCGCTCGTTGCTCGATCTGTTCGAGAGTCGGATCAGTGTCGCTGATCCATTCGCGGGCTTGCTTAACTTCAACTGGATTCACTGGAATGGCCCGCGGAATTTCTTCTCCTCTCGCAACGAGCCCGCCCTCGTACTTCACCGGCTTCGCCCGTTTGATCGGAAATTTCCAGTGATGCCCAAATCTGTAGAGCGCATAAAACATCGTCTTAGCTTCGATGCCGCTCACGCCGCTGCAACGCATGGCGTAGTAGAACATCCGGTCACAATCCTGCCACGGGCGGTTGTGTTCGCCGTAGGCGACGTCGTGTAAGACAGAAGCATTGCGATATTTTCCTTCGAACGGTCCGCCCATGATCGACCAGAGATAGCGCGGGATGGATGCGCCATCGACAACCGATCCGATCGGCGCCACCCAGACAAATCCCTGCGGATCGGTATAACGCAATTCAGTCAACAGCGTCATTGTCCGCCCGTCCGGGTTCCACTTCGTCACCGGTTCGCCATGGTAGGAGCCCCATTTGGATTCGACTGAAACGGATTCCTCATCGCCGGTAACTTCGGCCGGTTGATTATCCGCACCGTATGCGGCCAAAGCCGCCATGAAGCCGAAGAACGCGAACAATTGAATAATTCTCCTGTTTCCCATGTGAGAGCAGTACGTTGAACGTTTTGCCTCAGGTTTCAACTCGCGACCGCTTCCGCCTCTGCCTCCATTCGTCCAGTGCCAAAGGTGCGGTCTTGTAGTTAGCTTGGCCCGTGAGGAGCGGGAGCATCGGATGTCAGCCAAGCTGGCTGACTTCAGTCGCTGCTGCGAGCTAGCGTGTAATTTCCGCAACAGCTTCTCCTCTGGTCATTTTTGTTCTTTGCTTTGGAAGTGAAGGCGTGATCGGTTCGCCTTCGGTTTGTTTTCGGTACGGCTGGAGATAAAACATCATGAACACGCCAATCACCACCAGCAAAGAACCGATCCATTTCAAGAGCCAACCGGGGTCGCGCAGGATCTGCACCGTGCTTTGGTTAAGGTTTTCCGGGTTCCACGACGCTTGCGAGATCTTGTAAGTCAACCCGGTCCATGTCCGCCACCAGTTACCAGGAAAGCTAAACGGATTATTCATCCAGCACGAGCCGATGGCAGTCTCGCCATCGGCAGTCACGACTCTCAGCGTACTCTTAAATCCCGCAGGGCTATTGCTCCCTTCGTTGCGTTTTACTTCAAAGTCGAGCAGTTCAAGTCCGATCGGCAGCGAAACTGTCTTCCAGCCGTAGGCGAACATCGTTGGGCTCGGCGAAGTTCGTCCCGGCGAATCCGTCCTCTGGCCGATTGGAATCGCGATCTGCCAGCCGGCTGGCGCCCATCGCTCAAGTGTTTCGCCATTTTGTTGAACGCGTACCCGCACGCCGTCCGGCAAATCCGCCGCGGCGGTAGACGGCGTTGGCGCTTGCCCGGATTTCAACGGCATAAAATCCATCTGCGGCTGCGTATTGGACATTGTCTTGTCAACGACCAGCTGCCAATCGGCCCAACCGGTTGGCAGCGGTTTGTTTAACTCAATCCTTCCAGAAGATTTACCGTTCTTTCGCGAGCCGAGCTCGTAACTGATCGCGCCATCATCGGCGATAAATAATGTAAGACGATTTGGCGTTTCTTCACCGGGGGCGGGCATCGCCGGCGGGCCGCCCGTCGCAGTGAGTTCTTTGGTATTTCCATGGGGATTTGTTTCCGCGGCGGTGATGGGAACGCCTTTGCCACGGATCGTGACAAGCACTGCGGGGTTGTTCGGCTGATCGCTCACCGAACTCGGTTTGCCGTTCTCGATTCGGAAGTCGGGCCAATAATTCTCGATCCTCAGGCTGAATGGCGTGTTCTCGATCGGCACGTCGCGTCGAAGATTTTCTGCAACATCGAACGTCGCTTCCTTATCGCCTGCGGAGACTATGATCTGTCCCTTGTTTCCATTCTCAGGCGTGGTTAATCGGACTTTCGCTCCGGTGCTCCCGCCTCTGCGGATGTGGCCAATCTGTTCGTCCGGCGCCTTGCTAAAAGCAAAGATTGATTCCTCCAGATCGGTTGCTTCTTCGCTTTTATTCGTGCTCTTGCTCGTGCTCGTAATCGATGTCGCACTACCGCGTTTCAATTCGATGTTTGCCAGCCCGATCGAGAAATTCCCGTGCTGCGGATCGTCCGCGAGCAGCCAGTCATCGAGACGCTGGTTCATCATCACAGTTGCAATTGTGAAATGCAGCGCCGGCGCGCCGCCCTCGCTCACCGGTTTTGGGTTCAGCTTCCCCTCAATCACTGGCGCATAATCGACAATTTTTAAATGCGCTCCGCTGGCGAGCAGGCCAAGGTCGCGAGGATGCTGCGGCGTCGGCGGATGATGCAAAAATTCCGCGGGATAACCTTTCACAATTCCATCGACGTCATGCACACGAAGCTGACGCTCATTAACAAGGAGCCGATTTGTCGGCGGGTCGCCTTTGAAAAGGGTGATAGTTCCTTCGACTCCCCAAATCCTGCCGATGAGCGACCCGATCAATAGCGTGATGATGCCGAGATGCGTGATGAGAAATGCAAGGTGATGTTTGCGCCACGGCCAGCGCGACAGCGCGGAGCAGGCAAGATTCGCGCCGAGCAAGATCAGCCAGAGATTGAACCACGGCGCACCATAAACGTAGGCCCGCGCAATTTTCGCGTCGAAACTTGATTCATAAATCGTGCCCGCGATTGCAGCGACGATTATCACTGCGAGTAAAACGACAGCCAGTTTCAGCGACGCAAAAAATTCGAAGATCGGATTGCGTTGCCACGCCGGCTGCTCAGTGGAACGGGAGTTCACGATTTGTGGATTGACACTTTCAGCGAGGTAGCGTGAGGCTTCAACGATGGAGTTGGTCCGGTGGCAGCTGAATCGTTAGCATCGATCCCGGTCGACAGCATACGAATCGCCTACCGCCGGGTTGGGGTTGGTCCGCCGCTTCTGGTCCTAAATGGGTTCGCTGCGACCAGCGCCGACTGGGATCCTGCTTTCATCCATGGCGTCGCATCTTCCAACGAGTTGATCCTGCTCGATCACCGCGGGATCGGTAACTCCACTGATGACGGAAAGCCATTCGATATTACCCAGCTCGCGGATGATGCGGCGCATGCAATGGAGACGCTCGGTTTCGATCGCATGAGCATGTTGGGATGGTCGATGGGCGGATTTGTCGCTCAGACGCTCGCCTTGCAGCATCCGGGTCGCGTTAACAAGCTCGTCTTGTTGTCGACCGATCCGGGAGGCGCTGACGCAGATCTCACCTCGCCGTCTGGTCACAACTCGTGTATACATCCGGCACGCCTCGCGAGCAGGCTCGCCGGTTGCTGTTCTTGCTTTTTCCTAGCGATGTGGCCGAACTCTTCTACCGCCAATTCGGCAATATCGTGGCGGCTGGGCGTGCGCGATTATCGGCCGATCTGGTGAACCGTCAGGCTGCGGCAATGGACGCGTGGCATCGCAATGGAGTCGGTAACCGACTGCCAGAGATAAGCGCACCCGTGCTGATCGCCACCGGCACTCAAGACGTCGTCATCCCTCCTTTCAATGCGTTAAAGCTCCTCAACGCAATTCCCGGTGCATGGCTGGCTCAGTTCCCTCGTGGTGGGCACGCTTTCATGGCCCAGTATCCAAGGCCGCTCGCCGATCTCATCAACGGCTTTCTCGCACTCGGGTAAATCTGAAGCGGGCTCAGCGCGTCCAAGCTTTCCAGCGCTTGCGGATGGGCTTTGCGTAACGGTTCACATCGATTTTTTTCAGCCGTTTGACGCCATCTTTCACCGCTTCAGCGGAGCTCTCATATTTTTCCCTGGCAGATTTAAATAACGGCCAGAGAAACGGCAGCGAAAGAACGCTCCAGTTCAGGTCCCCTACCGGCGACTTCACCTCGACTTCTGTCTTTCGCTCGATGGGAGAGGCGTAACGGATCGCAAGGCCAATCGCGATTCCGATCCCAAGCGCACTCAGGATCGCTGGCACAGGATTTTCGCGCACGAAATATTCGGTGCGCTCACGCGCGCGGCCCGCCTTTTCCTTCGTCTGGTCCCACGTCTGGCTCATCGCCGTGGAAAACTTGTTTGTTACTTGACGAAACTGCTCACGCCCAGTTGAGCCAATTTCTTCTCCGCGCGGCTGAAGCTGCGGCGGAAGCGGTTCGTCCCTCGTAAGATCGTTTTCGTTCGGATTTATCATACAAAATGAAATCGTATGCCGTTACACGGTTGCGTCTCTCGGAATGACCGTTGTAGCGGCGGTCTATGACCGCCGAAGAAGTAGGGGGAGGGCCACTCGCGCGAATTCGTCCTTCCGGCGCATTATTCTCGCCGGTCGAAGAACACCTCTACAGCAATTCGCGGTATGCCTCGTAAATATCGTTGCTCCAGAGAACAAAGATCACTTTTTCGATCTTGTTCTCGTTCGCGAGGAATTCTCGCGTGGTTTTTACAGCGATCTGAGCGGCTTGTTGGACCGGATAGCCGTACGCGCCGCAGCTGATGGCCGGAAACGCTATCGTCTTGATTCCGTTTTCCACCGCAGTCTGTAATGAATTTCGATAGCAATTTGTCAGCGTCTCGGGCTCACCACGTTTTCCGCCGCGCCAGACTGGCCCAACCGTATGAATAACGAACCGAGCGGCCAAACCATATCCTCGAGTGATTTTCGCTCCGCCGGGTGGACAACCGCCCAGCGTCCGGCATTCGGCGAGCAATTCAGGGCCGGCAGTGCGATGAATTGCGCCATCGACTCCTCCGCCACCGAGAAGTGTGGTGTTCGCCGCGTTCACAATGGCATCGACTTTGAGCTTAGTGATATCGCCGCGGACAATCTCAATTTTGCTGCCAGCATTCTTCATGGATCGCTCTTTACAATGACGAAGCTCGAATGACGAAAGAAGCCTGAATGTTCAAATGACGTAATCAGCAGTCGATCGTTTTCGTCATTCGAATTTTGTAATTCGTCATTTCGTTACGGTGCCAGCCGCTCGATCAGCCAATTCCCGCTCGCTTGCCGAGTATAACGAAACCGATCATGCAACCGGTTCGGCCGGCCTTGCCAGAATTCCATTCTATCGGGTTTGAGCCGATAACCGCCCCAGTGCGGCGGCAACGGAATTTGCTTGTCACCGAAGCGTTCGGTCATTTCCGCCATCCGCGCATCGAGCACGCGCCTGCCGTCAAGCACCTCGCTTTGACGCGATGCCCACGCGCTTACTTGGCTACCCACTGGACGCGAGTGAAAATAAGTCTGCGATTCTTCGCGCGTGGTTTTCTCCACTTTTCCGTTGACGCGAATTTGCCGGTCGAGCTCGATCCAGTAAAACGCCAGCGCCGCGTACGGATTGGCCTCCAGCTGTTTCCCTTTCTCGCTTTCGTAGTTGGTAAAAAAAACAAACCCGTCCTGGTCGAAGCTTTTCAACAGAACAATGCGCACCGACGGTCTGCCATCCCGGCCCGCGGTGGCGAGGCTCATTGCGTTGACGTCCCGAATGCCTGCCTCGATCGCGGCACTGAACCAGTTCCCAAACTGTTTGATCGGGTCGGGATTAAGATCGCTCCGGCGCAGACCTTTCTCGGCGTGCTCGTAGCGAGAGGCGGCAGGATCTCGCGGGACTTCCATCAGGATAACAAAAGTACGGCACAACGTTGCGCTGCAAGGAAATTGTCATGTCTGAGCCCCGGCCGCCTCGGCAGCATCGGGAAGCGTGATCTTCTTTTAGAGGCGTTCGCGACGGCGAACGCGTGACCGAAAATAATTGGTAGGGCGATTGACCTCAATCGCCCGGCTTGTTAGTTGAACCGCTCTACCGCTTCATAAAAGAACGGCTCATAGAGCCGTGGCGACCGGAGCTGGCACAGACATCTGGCGCAGTTTCTCGATTACTTTCGGTACGATTTCAGTGGCGTGATCGATTTGGGCTTCAGTGTTGAACCGGCTGAATGAAAACCGGAGGCTACGCCGGGCTCCATCTCCCTTTGGATTCATTGCGCGGAGCACATGCGACGCCTCCTGCGACCCGGTTCGACAGGCAGAACCAGCCGAGCAGCAAATACGATGTCGATCCAGCAACAGGAGCGCCGCCGACGATTCAATTCCTTCAAACGCTAAGCTCGACGTGTTTGGGATTCGCTCCGCGCCGGCGCCGTTCACCAACGCGCCGTTCACGGTTTCGAGCAATGCTTTTTCAAAGCGATCACGCATCGAACGGACGCTGCATTTCCCTTCTATGAGATGTTTGCCAGCCAGCTCGGCTGCTTTCCCAAGGCCGACGATTCCTGCGGCGTTTTCCGTTCCGCCGCGGCGCCCGTTTTCCTGGCCACCGCCGGCGACCAAAGGGGTAAACCGTGTCCGCCGGCTGACATAAAGCGCGCCTACGCCTTTTGGGCCATGAAATTTGTGCGCGGAAAGGGAAAGAAAATTGACCGCCGTATCGCGCAGGCGGATCGGGATTTTCCCGATCGCCTGAACTGCGTCGGTATGAAAAAGCACGCCTTTTCGATGACAAATTTCAGCGATTCTTTCGACTGGAAACAGCACGCCGGTCTCGTTGTTCGCCCACATAATCGAAACGAGCGCGGTCTCCGGGCGAATCGCAGCTTCCACTTGGCCAACATCGACATTCCCATCTCGATCCACACCCAGAAATGTCAGGTGGCAGCCGCGTTTTTCGAGGTCCTGGCAGGGACGCAGGACCGCGCTGTGTTCCACGCTGCTTATGACGAGATGTTTTCCACGCGGTTCGAATTGCACCGCCGAATGGATCACCGCGTTACTGGATTCTGTGCCGCCGCTGGTAAAAATGATTTCCGACGGTTCGCATCGGAGCAGTGCCGCTAGCCGTTCGCGCGCTAGCTCGACAGCTTTTCGCGCCTTTGCAGCGAACGCGTACCCGCTTGAAGGATTGCCGTAATACCTCGTCAAAAACGGCAGCATCTCCTCGATCACCGCAGGATCCAGCGGCGTGGTCGCATTGTTATCGAGGTAAATGAATTCGTCGTCCGCCACGGGCTCCATTGTAGAGCCAGTGGCCTTCGCTGCAATGCTGTTCGCAGGGTTGGCGCTTCTCGATTCCGCCTCGATGAGCCAAACAACAGCGTCAGTCCATCATGGACGGCGGCAGAAACTCGAAATAGCCGACCTTGAGCTGGCCGGCTTCTTCGACGAGAACGACCTTCAGATTGAAGTACGGATCAAAATCCTGGCCCTTCTTCAATTCTTCCACCGTGATGCCCTGCCTCTGGGCGACATTTGCAAGTTCCTGCGGTGACAGCTTCGTGTGGATTTGACCCCGTAAGCTCGCGCGCCGGATGTCGGCGGGAATCCAGTCGGGCATTGCGCCAATAGCAAACATCGAATCCATTGCCCCGAATTGCTCCCTGCTTCGCCGATTCAAAACGTCGGGATCGGTCGAAAACACGTTCAGCATCTTCGGCGCGCGCGGTGCGCCATGCGCCGCCTCGACGTATTGCATCAAATAGGCGAATTGCTCCGCCGTTACGTTGGTCATCGGATAGGATTCGTTTCGCTGGAAATCGGCGTCCTGCTGGCCGGCGTAAACTGGTTGAGCGACATCCGCGCCCTGGCATGACTGGAGAGTAGCGCGTCAGCCGCTGCGTAATTTCGACTTGCGACAGCAATGAAAAACGGTTTTGCGACGAGGAGGTATTTACCTTCCTCGGGTTTCTCTTTCTTGTCTAAAAAATCATCCTCGTTCTTTTGAGCGGTTTTCTTTTCGCCCTCCTGACCTTGCTTGCCACAACTTGTCAGCAACAGGGGCAACAGAATCGCCGCGATCAGAATTGTGACACGGCCAGCAACCGAGAGTGCATTTTTGTTCCTCCTGCTCTTTCTCATGATCGGGCTCCACCAGAGGTAGGTTTTGGAGGCGGAGCATGAACAACAGTAAGCATAAGGGCAAGAACAGACATCAATTGGAAACTCCTCCGCTTCCATTTAATCTCCTGCGCATGACCTCCATTTGGGAGCTGGCAAATCCGCAGTTGCGGGAGATCGCCGTTTACGAACCGGGGAGACCCATCGAGGAAACCGCGCGCGAACTTGGGATCGATTCAGATGGAATCATCAAACTCGCGTCGAACGAGAACCCGCTGGGGCCTTCTCCCAATGCGGTACAGGCGATGCGCGCCGCGTTGGACAACTCGCATCTGTATCCCGATGGGAGCGGCTTTTGCCTGTGTAAAGCGATTGCGATCAAACTCGGTCTCGCCCCGGAGAACATCATTCTCGGGAACGGCTCAAATGAGGTAATCGAATTCCTCGGCCACGCGTTTCTCGACGCCGAACGGCAGGATGAGGTGGTCGCCTCTGAATACGCATTTGTCGTTTACAAGTTGATCAGCACCTCGTTTGGCGCCCACCTCATCGAGGTGCCGAGTCCCGCTTATCAACAGGATCTGGAGGCGATACTGGAAGCGATCACGCGGAAAACACGCCTGATCTTCATCCCTAACCCAAATAATCCCACTGGCACTTTGATTTCGCGGCGCGCGATCGACAGCTTCATATCGCGGGTTCCGGAAAGGGTGATTGTCGTTTTCGATGAAGCTTATTTTGAATTCCTCACCGATCCGCCCGATACGCTGCGATTCGTTCGTGAAGGGCGAAACATCATCGTGCTGCGGACGTTTTCGAAGATTCATGGGCTAGCTGGTCTGCGGATCGGTTACGCCATTGCCCGGCCGGACGTGATCGAGGTGCTTCACCGCACAAGGCAACCGTTTAATGTGAACAGCATTGCCCAAGCGGGCGCGCTCGCGGCGCTCGAAGATGACGCGCACCTTCAGCAGACGAAGCGCGTCGTCGACGAAGGTCGCGCTTATTTGCAGGAACAATTTGCCGAGATGCAGATTCCTTTCGTCCCAGCCGTTGCGAACTTCTTGATGGTGAACGTGGGCGATGGTTGCGCGGTTTTTGGGAAACTGCTGCGGCGAAAAATCATCGTGCGCCCGCTCAAAGGCTATGGCTTACCCGAATGGGTCCGCATTTCGATTGGCACGATGGAGCAAAACAAGAGATGCGTCGCAGCGCTGAGGGAAGTGATACACGCGCAATAAGACGCAAAAAAAGCAAGGCGCCGCGACAATCAAACGGGCGCAGCGGCTGCCGAATTTGGCAACCGGAGCGGTTGCCCTACAATTTGCAGGCTGGAATCATGATAGTTTCTGATACGATCGCCGCGATCTCGACGCCGCCGGGTGAAGGGGCCATCGCACTCGTTCGCGTTTCCGGTGCGAATTCCATCCAAATCGCAGACAAAATTTTTCGCGGCAAAGAGAAGCCGTCACGATTTGCATCACACGTCCAGCATTTGGGCGAAATTTTCAGCGCAGAAGATCAATTGATCGATCAAGTCGTGCTCTCAGTCCACCGCGCGCCTGCCAGCTACACCGGCGAAGACTTGGTCGAGATCAGTTGTCACGGCGGCATGCTCGTTTGCGCGAAAGTTCTGGAAGCCTGTTTGCGCGCGGGGGCAAGGGCTGCGCGGCCCGGCGAATTCACTGAACGAGCGTTTCTGAATGGAAAAATGGACCTCACCCAAGCCGAAGCCGTGATCGATTTGATTCGCGCCCGCACCGATCTGGCGCTCCGTTCCGCTACCGAACAACTCGAAGGCAGGCTCGGCGATCAAATCAGGAAAATCCGCGATGAATTGATCGGGCTGTTGGCGCACATCAACGCATCCATCGATTTCCCGGAGGAAGGCATTGCCCCCGATGAAGGTGAAACGCTGTGCGCCCGGCTCGATTCCGTTCGCGAACAGATCTGTGCGTTGCTCGCCACCGCAGATCAGGGTCGCGTTCTACGCGAAGGCGTGCGCGTGGTGATTTACGGAGCGACCAATGCAGGCAAATCGAGTCTGCTCAATCGGTTACTTGGCTACGATAGGGTTATTGTCAGCGACACCCACGGCACGACGCGCGATACGATCGAGGAGACGGTCAACTTGGAGGGTGTGTCGGTCCGGTTGCTCGATACTGCAGGCCTGCGCGCTTCAGAAAGCGAACTGGAGAGCGAAGGGATTGCGCGCACCGAAAAATCGCTGCAATTGGCAGACCTGCGCCTTCACATCGCAGACCGTAGCGCGCCCAAGCCGGCGCATTTTAACGGTCAGGCCGGCGACTCAAACGAGATCCTTGTTTTGAATAAAAGCGATTTGCCCGAGGACAGCGATTGGAAAAATTTCGCGGCGTTGCGGATTTCCTGCGTCACGGGAGAAGGTCTGCCGGAACTGCAAAAGGAAATTCTGACGCGCATCAGGCAGCAAAATCTGAGACCGGAAAGCATAGTCGCGATCAATACTCGTCATCGCGATTGCCTTCGCCGGGCGTTGGAATCGTGCGATCTGTCGCGGGCAGCGCTCTGCCAGGGAGTGTCGTCGGAGTACGTTGCGGTTGATCTGGATAAGGCGTTACGCGCGGTCGGGGAAGTGATTGGCGTAGTCGACGTGGAACAAATTCTCGACTCTGTGTTCAGCCAATTTTGTATCGGCAAATGAATGTGGCACGGCGCGACCGGTCCGAGCCGGACTGGCATTCGGCGCGCCTTCGAGGACCCTCTTCCGATGAATAGCTACGAGCGCCTTTTTAGGCCGCTTCTTTTTTCACTCGATCCCGAGACTGCGCATCGTCTCACCATCGAGTTGCTTCGGGGCGCTTCGCATTTTGATCTCGCGCTGCGCGTGCTCAGATTTTTCCAGCCGCCGTCAAAACCAAAAACGCTGTTCGGCCTCAACTTTCCAAATCCGATTGGACTTGCGGCTGGATTAGATAAAAACGGCGTTGCGCTTCCGGCATGGGCAGCGCTCGGATTCGGCTTCGTCGAAATCGGAACCGTGACCGCGAAAGCGCAGCCAGGAAATCCCGAGCCACGCATCTTCCGATTGCCCAACCAACAAGCGCTGATCAATCGCCTCGGTTTTAATAATGATGGGGCGGACGCGGTCGCGAGACGCCTGCGCAAACTGCGCGATAGTGGGCGATGGCCGGCCGTTCCAGTCGGCATCAACATCGGAAAATCCAGGGCAACATCGCTCGAACACGCCGCAGACGATTACTTATATTCGTTTCGATTGTTTCGTGATCTTGCCGATTACATCACGCTGAATGTCAGCTCACCCAACACGCCCGGGTTACGTGACTTACAGGAGCCGAAGGCGTTGTCAGCGTTGCTGCGCGCGATTCGCGACGAGTCTGGCGTAGCGACGAGACCGGTCCTGGTCAAGATTTCGCCTGATCTTTCGCCAAGCGAATTGAAAGGGATCCTCAATATATGTGGAGAAAACGGAGTCGCAGGCCTTATCGCGACTAACACAACGCTCGATCATTCGTCAGTTCCGCCGGAGATCGACGAAGTAGGCGGCTTGAGCGGGATCCCCCTGCGTGAAAAAGCCACCGCGCTGGTGCGCAATATTGTTGCACTGTCCGCAATTCCAGTGATCGCGTCCGGTGGAATTTGCGACGCGGAATCTGCGCGGGCAAAATTTCAGGCCGGAGCGCAACTCGTTCAGCTTTACACCGGATTGGTTTATCACGGTCCCCGACTCCTGCACGAAATCGCCAAGGAATTGTAGGGCGGGCGCATCGCCCGCTGCCGCAATGGTTGGCAACCGGAGCGGTTGCCCTACAGTTGATCGATTTTAGCAATGAAACTAACCCGTAAGATTCTCAAATTTGCCGAGCCGTTGACCTACCGGCGCGGCTGGCGCAGAGCGCAACGCTCCATTTTTCGCGTGCCGCTTGGTCCGATGCTGGCGCAGATCGATCGGGATCGCGCCCGCGAAATCCAACAGCGATACACGAATTCCACTGCGGGCTACGCCAAGTACGCAAACATCGAGCCGTGGTTGCGATTGAATCGGGAACGCGTGCAGGATTTGAAGCTCCATCGCTCAGCGCCCAAACGCGTGCTGGATCTCGGTTGCGGTGGCGGATTTTTCCTGTTCATCCTCAAGAACCTCGGCCATTCCGTTTTGGGAATCGACGTCGAGCGCGTCGTTCTTTTTACTGAGTTGCTGGAGCTTTTTGCAGTTCCGCGAGTGGTTTGCAGGATTAGCGCATTCGAGCCGTTGCCTGATCTTGGTCAAAAGTTCGATTGGATCACCGCGTTTTCGGTCAACTTCAACCTTTACCATCCGTCGAAGGAACGGTGGGGCATTTCGGAATGGGATTTCTTCCTGCGTGATTTGCGGGATCACCTCGCCCCGGGTGGCAAGGTATTTTTTGGGCTCAATCCAGCCTACAACGGCGATTATTACACGCCCGAGCTGCGCGACCTTTTCCTTAAGCGAGGCGCAAGTGTCGAGCGCGAGCGAATTTTTTTTAAAAACGGATTGCGCTTCTAAAGGGGTTTCGCGCGACCGCCTTTAGTATGGTGTCCGCTGTCGTCAGCGGACATTCGGGATAAGAGCGTACGCGAAATCAATGCGCTGAGGACAGCGCACGCTACAGCACTATGGAGTCGGTGACGCCGATTCAGCAGGAAATTCGTGAACGCGATGATGACGCCAGCGACGGTGTCGCGCTTCTATTTGCTGTAGTTTTTGGCGCTGTTCGTCGGTGAGATTGACAGCCATCTGCCGGTGCGCCTCAGCGATCGTCTCGTGAACGCGCCGGGCCGTGTCTCGCCGAATCTCTCTGAGTTGGGCTGCTGTTTTGTCGATGATCGGCGAAATTTTGGCGACTTGCTCTGACGTCAGGTTGAGCTCGGCGCGGAGTCTTTCCTTCATTCGTGCACCGATCAGTTCAGGATGATGAAGCTGAAAGAAATGATGCCGGGCATACAATCCGCCGACGAACGCGCCGGTGATTCCTCCAGCGACAAACACGAGGATGAATCCCGCAATGAGTTTCCATTGCAACCCACGGTTCATTTCAAAAACTCATCTTGGATCGCCGAATCCGCGATGGCGAATTCGTTGGTAAAGGATTCACCAATCTCGCGACTCTGATTCGCTTCATGAACGGCTGCGATTGTCGATATGACGATCACGGCTGTCGATAATAGAACTACACTCCGGACCAGCGACATTACGCCATTCGTTTTCGGCGCAGCCGCGCGCCAAAGCGCGACGACGCGCGTGTCAAACCCGAATGGCATTGCAGCCTGGGCTTTTTCGCCCGCCTGCGCGGCAGATCGCAGTAATCGATCGATTTTTTCGTCCTTCATTGTTTTTCTTTTGCTGAAATCTTGGCGAGCTGTTGTTTCATTTTTTGCCGGGCTCGAAACGCGCGAACCTTAATCAGCGCTGCGCTCCAGCCAGTGATTCTCCGGATCTCTTCGATCGAACGTCCCTGCAAGTATAGCAAATCGATCGCCAACCGCTCGACCGGCTTGAGGGCGGTCAAAAGATGCTCCACCAGTTGGCGCGAAGCGAACCGCTGGTCGGGAGGCAGTTCCCCGGATGAAGTGGCCAGATTTTCAACCACGGCCAGTTCCTCTTCGCTCAAATCGCCGTGCCGCAACTCAGGTCGCACCTTCTCAGATTCAATTTGATTCAGGCAAGTATTCACCGCGATGCGCGAGACCCAATGCTCAAGCGGCACCTTGCCGGAAAATTGCGATAACTTCTGGAAAACTTTGATGAAAATCATTTGGCAAAGGTCCTCCTCGGCCGTTCGACGCGCTCGATGGGCCCGGACGATTTTGGCAACCATCGGATAAAGCTGCCGCACCAGCGCGCGAGCTGCCTCATCGTCATGCTGAAGCGCAGCTTGAACCAGCGCGCTTGCGTCAGAATCATCCATGTAATCGAGAGCGCATCCACACCATTACCAATGACCGGCAATGGCGCGCTGTGGTTACAACTTTGTATGTAGATCCGTTTGTGCCAAGCGCATGTCGCTGGGCGGCTGCAGGACGCGGGGTCGAGCGCCGTTGAAATTGGCGAGCACAAATAAAAATTTGTAACCGCCGCTTCACGCGGTCGGTCATCAACCTTGAAGCGCAGAAAAGCGCGGAAGGAAAATCAGAAAGAAAAAAAATCAAACTAATGAAGCGAAAACTATTAGCAGTTGTAGCCGCTGGTGCGATCGCGCTTGGCGGCTTTGTGATTGTGCAGGCACAACCTGGCCCCGGCCACGGAGGATTCGGGGGCGGCCACGGCCACGCATTCGGCCTTCGGGGCATCGCTGACAAGTTGGACCTGACATCTGAGCAACAGACCAAGGTTCAGCCGATCCTTGATCAGGCCAAACCGCAAATTGCCGCCATTCATCAGGAGGCGATGCAGAAAGCAAAAACGGTGATCGACAGCACGCTGTCGCAAATTCGGCCGCTGCTTACGGCGGACCAGCAGACGAAGCTCGATGCCATTCAAAAAGCGCATCAAGACATGATGAACGCCCACAAAGAGCTGCACGACGCGATGCAGGACTAACCTTCGGTTTTGGGAAGCGAGGGGGAACGGCGGCGATCCCGAAACGGTCGCCGCGTTCTCTTTTTCGCGAACCAGCGCGCACGAATTCGCCCCAGGGCCTGTAGTGGCAGGCGTGTCGCCCGCAAACTTTGGCGACGCAGCCTACACGGCTGTCTCCCAAGAAAAAACTCTGTCTCCGAGCAGAGGCAGCCTCAGCCTTGTTTTTTCTTCAAGGAAAACAAAACGATGATGACGCCGAGCGCTGCCACAATCGCGGCGGCGGTGAATCCCACGGTCGAAATTTCGGCGCGGGAATGAAAACTTTCCTTCAGTCGAGCAGCAAGGCCGATCAGAAAGAAAAGAAATCCCAGGCAGATCAGTATTAAGCCCACTGCTCTTTGGTCATCGGAAGACATTCTCATCGCCGGAACCAATCAAATACAATCGCGAGACAGAATTCAAGTGCGCTCTTTGAACGCAAAGCGTTAATTGGCTGGTGCGCTGGATGAAGCCTCTAAGTTTTGGGCTGTTTGGTCTGCTAATTATCGGTCTTCGGCTCAACGCCCAGATCGATCGCATTACAGGAAAGACTTTCGCTACGCGATCGGAAGTTCTGGCGCGGCATGGAATGGTCTGCACCAGCGTGCCGACGGCCACGGGAGTCGGCATCGACATCTTAAAGCGCGGCGGGAGCGCCGTTGATGCGGCGATTGCTGCAAACGCAACCTTGGGTTTAATGGAGCCTGTCTCCAACGGCATTGGCGGCGATCTGTTCGCAATCGTTTACAGCGCCAAGGAAAACAAGCTCTATGGAATCAACGGGAGCGGACGTTCGCCGCTCGGTTTGAGTTATGATCAAATGAAAGCCGAGCTGGCAAAACTGCATCGCGAAACGATTCCACCGACCGGCATGTTGCCGATCAACGTGCCCGGAACCGTGGATGCATGGACGGAGCTGCACAAGAAATTCGGGAAACTGAAACTGAGTGATGACCTTGCGCCTGCGATTCGATATGCCGAAGAGGGGTTTCCGGTCACGGAACTGATCGCCTATTATTGGTCTTTTGGCCCACGTCTCTACAAGGGATTACCCGGCGCATTTCTCGAAACTTACACGCTCGACGGCAAAGGCCGCACTCCTGCGAAAGGCGATATTTTCAAAAATCCAGCCCTGGCCAAAACGTTGCGGCTCATCGGTGAAAAAGGTCGCGACGTTTTTTACAAAGGAGAAATCGCTGACAAGATCGACAATTTCATGCGGACCAATAGTGGTTTTCTGCGAAAAGCCGATTTCGAGAAGCATACATCGACTTGGGTCGAGCCGGTATCGACGAATTATCGCGGCTACGATGTTTTCGAACTTCCACCGAACGGTCAGGGCATCGCAACGCTGCAGATGTTGAACGTCCTCGAAGGATTCGATCTGCGCGCGATGGGACGCAATTCACCGGAGACGCTGCACACCATGATCGAAGCGAAGAAAATCGCGTGGACTGATCGAGCAAAGTTTTACGCCGATCCCGCCTTTGCAAAAATTCCTCTGGCCGGTCTTCTTTCGAAAAAATACGCAGTAGAACGTCGCAAGTTGATTGACCCAAATCGCGCGGCAAAAAAGGTCGACGCTGGCAATCCTGCGCTCGATCAAGGCGACACGATTTACATGTGCACCGCCGATGACGAAGGCAACATGGTCTCGCTAATTCAAAGCAATTATCGCGGCATGGGCAGCGGTATCGTGGTGCCCGGCCTCGGGTTCATGTTTCAGGATCGTGGCGAACTTTTTTCCATGGAGCCGACTCACGCGAACGTTTACGCGCCCGGTAAACGTCCTTTTCACACCATTATTCCCGGTTTCGTGATGAAAGACGGCAAACCGTGGGAAGCATTCGGCGTCATGGGCGGCGGCATGCAACCACAAGGTCACGTACAAGTGCTCACCAACCAGATCGATTTTGGTTTAAACGTGCAGGAAGCCGGCGACGCATCGCGCTGGCAACATGAGGGCGACAACGAACCGACTGGAGAAAAGATGACGCAGTCAGGTGGATACGTTGAAGTGGAAAGCGGCATCCCGTACGAGACGGTGCGCGAACTGCGCAAAAAAGGTCACGACGTGCGTTTTGATGTCGGCGGCTACGGCGGTTATCAAGCCATCAAAGTGGAAATGCACGACGGCCAACGCGTCTATGTCGGCGCTAGCGAATCGCGCAAGGACGGAATGGCAGCCGGCTATTGATTCGCGAGGCTCAGAGAAATATTTATCGCGCAGAATTTATTTTTGCTGCGCCTTGAGCTGGGCGAGCTTTTCCTGCGCGTCGGTCACGTCCGATTTTTGTGCGATACCGAGCTTAAGGAGTTTTTGCTGACGACGTAAGTTTGCTTCCGCGGCTTCGAGCTCCGCGCGCTCACGTTTTGCTGCGGCGACCTGCGCGGTTTCGGTTAATTGGGCCAGCACCGTTTTCACTGCTTCCAGTTCGTCCTTAGTAATTTCGCCAGCCGCGACTTGGGATTCTTTGGCAGCAACTTCTTCTTTTGCTCGAGCAACGCGTGCGTTTACAAGATCGGATTCGTATCGAACTACCTTCAACAAGCGTTGCTCGACTTCCACTTTTGCGAGCACGCCAATTTTGTAGAGACGTTCCGCTCCTTCGGCATTTCTTTTTGCGCGTTCGAATTGTTTCTCCAGACGCGCAACGTCGCCATCAGGCAAGGGTTCATCCGAGAGGTTTTGCTTTAATATTGGCGGCTCGATGTCGAACGGCTCCGGTTCTTCGGATTTATTCCCGGGCGATTGACCCGCAGCCAGCGTCAGCATCACTGTAGCGAGCAGCGCGATCGGCAACGCAACTCTGCGGATCATGCTGCGAGTTTATCATAAAAGTTCTCGTATCGACACGGCGAGCTTGCTGTTTTAGGCGCGCCCTGCGAGAACTGGAAAAATTTCCTGATTTTTTTCCTTTCATCTGCCGCCTTCCTTCCATACAACACGGCGCCGGAGGAGTTTATAGATCGCGTTAGTCGTCAGGCGATGCTCGGCATTGCTGTTTTAGCATTCATCGTTCCACCGGTATCGGCCGATCTCTTCCCGGCCTCCGGACCAGTTGTCTCCGGAAAGACGGCGCGGCTTCGTTTCGGCAGTGCAGCTGCGCCGAAAAATGCGCCACTCGCAGTGAAACGAGCGATCTGGGCCGCTAATCAGCTTCGCTCGAAGCCGTACCGGTACGGCGGCGGTCACAAATCATTTGATGGTCGCGGTTACGATTGTTCCGGTACGATTTCCTATGCGCTCGGCGCCGCGGGATTGATTAGTTCGCCGATGAGCTCAACGGAATTCAGCAGCTACGGCGAGCGCGGTGCGGGGAAATGAATCACGATCTATGCGCGCGAGGGTCACACGTTCGCTGTTATTGCCGGGTTGCGACTGGATACAACGCCGTACGATCATTACACCGGCAAATGGGCTCCGCGCTGGCAAACCATTTGTCGGCCGCCCGCGCGGTTTTGATGCAAGACATCCCATCGGGTTGTGGTGGCGGCAGTGAAACCGATGCGAGGACGCATCGCACTCCAAAGCACTCCGTGCGAAATACGCGCGAGACGCGGGTTTTATTTCGCGTAAGCTTTGAGAGTGCGCACGCGTCTCCGCGTCGCTTTGCCCGAATATCTGACTAGGTCAACAATTCTATGCGAATCATCTGCCGAATCTGTCTTCTCAGCACAGGATTACTGACCTTGCTGGATCAATCCATTACAATCGCAGCAGAAAAATCTCGCGTCACTTCCGAGCAAGTAACTCATGCGATTCAAGAGCTGGAACAACTCGCGCAAAAGCAAATTCAGGAAAACGCGCTGCCCGGGCTCGCAATCGCGGTCGTGTTTCAGGATAAGACTGTGTACGCGAAAGGATTCGGCGTTCGCGATACGAGCGCAAAAGTGCCAATCGACGCGGACACAGTCTTTCAGCTTGCCTCGCTGTCCAAGCCGATTGGCTCCACGGTGGTTGCCGAGCTCGTCGGTGAAGGAAAAATAACCTGGGACTCAAAACTCAGCGTCCTCGATCCTACATTCGCGATGTTCGATCCGTGGGTAACGCGCGAAATCACCATACGCGACATGTACGCGCACCGCAGCGGCTTGCCTGAGCACGCGGGCGATTTGCTCGAGGATCTGGGTTTCACGCGCGCGGAAATTTTGTTTCGGCTGCGCTACCAACGCCCGGCGAGCAGTTTTCGGTCGCATTACGCGTATACCAATTTTGGTATGACGGAAGGCGGCATTGCGGCAGCGAAAGCGTACGAGCTGGAATGGGAAGAAGCGGCCAAACAAAAATTGTACAACTCGCTTGGCATGACGTCGACCAGCTCGCATTATGCCGATTTTATCGCGCGCAGGAACAAAGCATTGGGGCATGTGCTGGTAGATGGCAAATGGGTGCAAAAGCTCAAACGCGATCCAGATGCGCAATCGCCGACGGGTGGGGTGAGTTCTTCGGATAATGATTTGACGAAATGGATGCGTCTCCAACTCGCGAACGGCAAGTTTGAAGGCAAACAAGTCGTGGACGAAAAAGCGCTGGCCGAAACGCATCACCCGCACATGCTCACCGGGTTTAATCCCTTCACGCAACTACCGACTTTCTATGGGTTGGGATGGAATGTTAGCTACGATCCTGAAGGTCGGTTGCGCTTAAACCACTCCGGCGCGTTTGGCTTGGGCGCCGCGACTTATGTGAATCTCGTGCCAGGCGAGCAACTGGGCATCGTTGTTCTTACTAATGCGTATCCCCTCGGCATAGCGGAAGCACTGGGGACGACGTTTATGGATGTCGCTCTGTACGGCAAACCAACCCAAGATTGGTTTGCGCTTTTTAAACAGGTGTATTCAAACCCGGCAGCGATTGGCACGGTGCTTGGCTTCGATTATTCCAAACCACCCCTATCGCCCGCGCCCGCGCTGAAAAATAACGCATACGTTGGACGGTATACGAACGATTACTTTGGGGGCATCTCCATCATCGAAAAGGGCGGCGGATTAGCGATCCTGCAGGGTCCGAAAAACAAGACGTTCCCGATGAAGCACTACGACCGGGATACGTTTACCTACGAGACGGAAGGTGAAAACGCCGTTGGCAGGAGCGGCATCACCTTTACCATCGGGCCGGATGGCAAGGCCACACAGGTGCTCGTGGAAAATCTCAATGTTCGCGGCGAAGGAATTTTCAAGCGTGAGTCAACTGTACAACCTACTCCGCAGAGTAGCGCTCCAGTACCTGCGTCTGGTGATTTTGCCGGTCCCCTCGAAATCGGCAAGGGCCGCAAGATGTACCTCGAGTGCCGCGGATCGGGTAGCCCGACAGTGATTCTCGAGTCCGGGTACCGGAATGATGCCGAAATCTGGAGCACCCCACTTAAGCCCGGAATGAGTACTGTGTTTCCGGACGTCGCCAAGTTTACCCGGGTTTGCGCGTATGATCGGCCGGGAACGTTTCTCGACGCGGATCATTTGGGTCGGAGCACGCCCGTCCCCATGCCGCGCGCGGCACGCGACCTCGTCTCCGATCTTCATGCATTGCTCCAGACGGCGCACGTCCCCGGACCGTACGTGTTCGCTGCGCATTCCTTTGGCGGCATCTTTACCCGCTTATACGCCGGCACATACCCGAAGGAGGTTGTTGGAATGGTCCTGGTTGATGCGCTGTCCGAAAAGGTGAGGACCGGTCTCACACCCGAACAGTGGAAGTTCTATGTGAACTTTGGATTTACCCAGCCGACACCCGGCCTCGAAAAATATAAAGACATCGAAACGCTCGAGGTAAACGCCAGCCTGGATCAGATGGAAAAAGCCGCTACCGCAAAACCGCTCGGTTCGATCCCGCTTTTTATTCTGACGCAAGGTCAACCGTTCGATCTCAGTCCATGGCAACCGTTGCCCGCCGATTTTCCTGGAGCACTGGATAAGGCATGGCACACGGCTCAGGATGCGTGGGGAAACTTACGCCAAACGCCAAACACAAAATTGCAACCAAAAGCTCGCATTACATTCAAGTTCAGGAATCGCAACTGGTGATCGACGCGATCAAGCAGGTTGTCGAAGCAGTCCGCAATCCCGCCACATGGACGACCGCGCGCTGATCCGGCGTCGGAATCGACAGCACGAATCAATGACGACTCGCTATAAACCTTCAAGAGCGAAACCGAATACGCCAAGTTTCGGTTTTACAGCGTCGGAGTTGCGTGCGTTGCGCGCTTTAAAAACGCCTGCCGGCATTCAGAAATTTCTCGACGACCTGCCTTACAACCTGAGCTACACGGCGGCCTCGCCGAAAAAAGTCCTGCACGATCGCACGGCGTCATGTCTCGAGGGCGGAATTTTCGGCGCGGCTGCGCTGAGAATTTTAGGATTTCCACCGTTGATTTTCGATTTGGAAGCGGAACAGGATACCGATCACGTCGTTGCGATTTTCAAAGTGCGCGGGTACTGGGGCGCAGTAGCGAAATCCAATTTCACCGGGTGCCGTTATCGCGAGCCGGTGTATCGCACTCTGCGCGAGCTGGCCATGAGTTATTTCAACATCTATTTCAACCTGCGCGGCGAACGCACACTGCGTCGCTATTCCCGTCCGGTAAACCTGGCGCGCTTCGATGATCGCAACTGGATGACTACCGACAAACAGGTCTGGTTCATCGCCGAATATCTGTGCGAGATCCCGCACATCTCATTGCTCACCCCGGCAATGGAAAAGAACCTCACCCGCGTCGATCGCCGCACCATGTCCGGCGAAATGGTTGGCCACAGAACGCGATGATTCTCGTCTATGGTGGCAGGCCAGCCCGCCGCGCCGAAGCTTTAGCGAAGGTGGGTCGCTTGCGAAAGCTCGCGTGCGCTGACGCAGTTGCTTGGCAACCTCCGCCTGTGATAAAGAAGAAAGCGTGATTTCTTTTTACGCGGTGTCCCTCCCGGAGAAATACCGAAATAGGCGAAACAGACTTTCGTCGAATTTCAGCGTGA
>Ga0209239_1000459_pt1 | contig 23241 bp, 20 predicted proteins | sample GraSoi013_2_20cm_FD_185824 | JGI IMG/M metagenome (GOLD analysis project Ga0209239, IMG submission 185824) | Grasslands soil microbial communities from the Angelo Coastal Reserve, California, USA - Sample 10_02_2013_2_20cm (SPAdes) (version 2) | ecosystem: Environmental > Terrestrial > Soil >...
AGAGGAGCAGGCAAGCCTCGTGCATGAGCTCGGACTTGGAAAACGACGCCGTCATGCGCACAAAACGGGTCAGACGCTGCCGCAGGGTGTTATGTCACCGCTCGACGTGGGTGGTTTCTCCGGTTTCTTTTCCCACAGCTGTATGCTGCTCATGTGGGATCACCGCCTTGTAAGCCGCCCAAAAGTCTGTGAAGCAATGCCCTTCTGTGCCGCTGACCTCGCCCACCCCGGGAAAAATGGGTAGTGCCAATGGGTAGAACTACACATGTGCTTTGGCTTCCCACTAGATAGACTAAGAGCAGTGAAACGTTCACGCGATTGTCATCATTGCTCAAGAAAGGAAGAACCGATGCAACGCCTTAGCACCTCACCTACAAGAGATCAGTTAGCTCACCTCGAGCAAATGGACTCACAGCCTTCAATTGCCAGCAGAGAGACGACTCTCATGTTAGCGAAAGCAGTGATTGCCAAAGAAGCAGCTGCGCTGGACAAGCTTGCAAGCACTTTAGACACTTCATTTGTCTCGGCGATGCAAATTATCCTTAACTGTGATGGGCATGTCATCTTTATGGGTGTAGGGAAATCAGGCCTGATTGGACGGAAACTTGCAGCCACTTTTGCCTCACTCGGCACCCCTGCCTTCTTTGTCCATGCTGTCGAGGCTGCCCACGGAGACCTTGGAATGATCACCAGCAGGGATGTGGTGCTGATCATTTCGCATAGTGGGGAAACAGATGAAATCCTCAAGTTATTACCGACATTGATGCAGTTGAGCTGTCCACTTATCGCCATTACTGGACGACCACATTCACGGTTGGCACGCACCGCCACCGTGCATCTGGACACCGGAGTGCGCGAGGAGGCTGATCCTCGCGGATTGGCACCCACGACCAGCGCCACAGCGACACTCGTTCTGGGTGATGCTCTGGCACTTGCTCTCGCTGAGGCACGCTACTTCACTTCTGATGCGTTCCTCAAACTGCACGCAGGAGGGAGTTTAGGACAACGAAATGCAGCTAGTGCTCAAGTAGCTGCATGATAGCGAACAGCGCGGATGAACGAGGGTACAGGGCTACTATAAGGTAGCGCGAGAAGACGTGTCAATAACAAGAGAAAACGACTGAAAAAGATGATGAACGCTTAACATGTGAGGAAGGAGGGCAGGGCGACGGCTCCTCATGCCTGGCTCTCCTTCTTCTCACTGGGTAATTCTACCCATTCCCCTGTGTAGACACCCTCGCGCGCGCCACTTTCATCCCTGTGCAAATGGGTAGCGAAATGTGTAGTTCTACAGATGTGCTCTAGCCTGCCACCAGGTAGACTAGGAGCAGAAAGACGTTCACGCGGGTGAACGGACCAAGAACGACACGGCAAGGATCCCCATGGAGTGTGGCTCCCAGCCATGCTCGATGCGTACAGAAAGGAAAACCATCATGACAATGTTCTTCATCTTCCTCATCCTGCTGATTGCTCTCGCCCTCGTTGCAAATCGTTGGGGCTTCGATAGTCGAGATGGGATTGACAGCTCTGAATGGGAGAAGCGGATGAATCGAAGTAGTTCTCCTCATCACTGAGGCCAATGAGCCTGAGAAGGGCTTCCAGCGCTTAACGTGATGTTTGGCTCCGGTGTTCCTCATAAGCATACTACTGCTATGAAATATGGGCCGATTCAAAAGGAAGGAATCGTATGACACTCGTACTCAAGCGAAATCGGAGGGCAGCAGCCATGCGCATACTTGTCACCGATCGCATTGCGCAGGAGGGGATTGACCTGTTGCGAACCCGACTGCCCAACGCCCAGATCGATGTACGTCTCGATCTCACAACGCAACAACTGCAGGCGGTGATCGGCCAGTATACGGCGCTCATCGTGCGCAGCGAAACACGGGTCACAAGCGCCATCCTGGCGGCAGCAACACAGCTGAAGATCGTGGGCCGCGCCGGGGTGGGCCTGGACAATATTGATACAGAGTCGGCGAAACGATATGGTATCGCGGTGGTCAACTCGCCTGGGGGCAATACCATCGCGGCAGCCGAACACACCATCGCGCTGCTCCTTTCCCTGGCACGGCACATTCCTGCCGCCACGAGCAGCACCAGAGCCGGCAGGTGGGAGAAGAGCCACTTCCTGGGTGTGCAGGTGCGCGACAAGGTGTTGGGTATTCTTGGCCTGGGAAAGGTCGGGAAAGAGGTTGCGCAGTGTGCCCAGGGGTTAGGCCTGCAGGTCATTGCCTTTGATCCATACGTCGCCCCTGAGCAGGCAGAGCAGCTCGGCGTCACGATGCTCGGCCTGGAAGACGTGCTCAAGCAGGCCGATTTTGTGACACTGCATACCACGCTCACCACCGGCACATGCGGCCTCGTCGGCGCCGACGAACTGCGTTTGCTCAAACCTGGAGCGCGTCTCATCAACTGTGCGCGCGGCAGCTTGATTGACGAAGAGGCACTGCTTCACGCCCTCCAAGAGAATCGCCTGGCGGGAGTCGCACTGGATGTCTTCAGCCAGGAACCGATACGCGATGACGCGGTGTTACACCAACTCCTAGCCGACCCACGCGTGATCGCCACACCACACCTGGGAGCCTCAACGCACGAGGCGCAGGTCCAGGTCGCCATCGATGTTGCGGAGCAGCTCGTCTCTTTCTTGCAGGACATGGTTCTTTATGCGGCTTAACAATGAGTGAGCTTCAAGGAAAGGAAGATCATTTCCATGGTTGCCATGAAGCAGATGGACACACATGTATTGTGTCCTACTCGGTCATCGTCGTTTGCAGATGCTAGAGAGAACAGGATGGCTCTCTGCCGTGAGGAGCCCTACTAATGAGAGGCGCGGTGTTCCATGATCTACTATCGAGTTGCCTTACAAGGGAGTCAATCAGCCACGTGGCGCTGGAAGTCAAGTCCACTTACCTCGCTTCACGGCGTACTGGGCATGCTGAAACTGTATCATTGTGTGCCGAATGAGCACATCCGCGTCTTTCTGTCCTCCTCGATTGAGCAGATGGATGAGATGCTCAGCCGGGTCAATCAGGGGTTGCCCTCCACCGCCGTCAGCGTGGATCAACTCTGGGACAAGCACGTCGTGAGTTGGTTCGAGGTGAGGAGGCTGGAAATAGAACTGGGTGCAGGGGGCGATCATGATTGTCCCTACACCTGGAGCTTGCCTTCCTCGGGACCGCACATGCTCGCCTGGACCAAGCTACGAGCCAGGCGCGTGAGTGGTGGGATCGAGCCGTAGGCGGTTCCTCAACTCCTTCTTATTATTGGGAACTTGCGCGCTAAAAGCTCTCTGTTCTGGCGTCTAAACATAAAAAAGATGAAGGGTGATATGCAATGAAAATAGTCTTCTTCACTACTGCTCATAATAGCTTAAGTCAGCGTGCTTTTGTGGAGCTGGTCGATCGCGGGCATACGGTGACCGTGGTGATCGCATCCAGCGAAGAAGTGATGCTCGAAGCGGTCGAGCGTGAACAGCCCGATCTGATCGTTGCTCCTATGTTAAAAAAAGTGATACCAGCGTCCATCTGGCAACAACATACGTGTCTTATCGTCCATCCAGGGATCAAAGGAGACCGAGGACCCTCTTCCCTGGACTGGGCCATCCTCCATGCGCACGAGGAATGGGGCGTCACCCTCTTGCAAGCAGATGCTGAAATGGATGCCGGAGCTATCTGGGCCTGGCGTACCTTTGCCATGAGAGGAGCGAGTAAAAGTCACCTCTATCGACACGAGGTCACGGAAGCAGCCATAGAAGCGTTATTAGAAACGATCGCCAAACGTGAGAGCAACACCTTTGTACCAGAACCCCTGGATTATAGCAGGGAAGATGTCAGAGGCTGTTTGCAAGCCTCCATGAAGCAAGCTGATCGTGCCATTGACTGGGCAGAACCAAGCGCCTCCATTCTCAGGAAGATTCGGTGTGCGGATAGCTTTCCAGGTATCGTCGATACGGTGCTGGGCATGCCGTGCTATCTGTATGGGGCTCATGAAGAAGATGTGCTCAGAGGGAGACCTGGTGAGATCATTGCCAAACGCGATGGAGCGATCTGCCGAGCAACGGGTGATGGGGCCATTTGGATCACGCATCTGAAGCAAAAAGGCCCCGATGGACAGCCGTCCTTCAAGTTACCGGCGACGCAGGTGCTTGGCAACCGCCTGGCCCATGTCCCGGATGGTCCTTTAGCGGTAGACCAGGCGTACGATGGACGGACCTACCGTGACATCTGGTATGAGGAAAGACAGGCCGTCGGGTACCTCCATTTTGACTTTTACAATGGGGCCATGAGCACCGACCATTGTCAGCGTCTGCGAGAAGCTTTCCTTCTCATACGCCAGCGACCAACCAAAGTGATTGTGCTGATGGGCGGTCCTGACTTCTGGTCAAACGGTATCCACCTGAACGTGATCGAAGCCGCCAATGACCCGGCTCAGGAGTCCTGGCGCAACATTCAGGCCATGAATGACCTGGTGCGGGAACTCATCACCACCGAATCCCATCTGGTGATCTCCGCCCTGCAAGGGAATGCCGCGGCAGGGGGAGTGATCCTGGCACTTGCGGCAGATTGTATCTATGCCAGAAAAGGGATTGTGCTCAATCCCCATTATAAAGGGATGGGCAAGCTGTATGGATCGGAATACTGGACCTACTTATTGCCGAAACGGGTCGGAGGAGAAAAGGCGCGAGAACTGACAGAAGCGCCGCTCCCGATCAGCACCAGCACTGCGCAACAGATTGGGTTACTTGATGATGCCTTTGAGGAGGATGCAGCCAGCTTCCGTGAGCACATCAGCAAGATTGCAGAAGAGCTTGCCAGCAGCCATCGCTACGAACAGATGTTGGAGGAAAAGCGTCACACCCGGAAAACCGATGAAGCAAGCAAGCCCTTGCAAGCGTATCGGGAGGAAGAATTGCAATGGATGTGGATGAATTTCTTTGGAGCCGATCGAAGTTATCATCTGGCACGCAAGCGCTTTGTGTACAAAGGGCTCATTCCTTCTCGCGAGAGGGGCGATGAAAGATGCGGAACTGGTGGACGTGTTGAGTTTCCGGCTGGGCAGGCGGCTCGCTGGCATGACGGTGAACAACCAGCGCGTGATGACTATTGTAGGAGAGCCAGCATGACAGCAGAGATTCTGAATGGACGGGCCATGAGCGCGGAGATGAAGGCGGAGTTGCGCAGCGAGGTGCGCCGCTGTGTGGAGAACCAGGGGCAGGCTCCTGGCCTGGTGATAGTGCGCGTAGGGGGTGAGGCGGCTTCTGGGGTCTATAGCAAGGCGATCCTGCGCGGGGCCGAGGATGTGGGCATCACTGCTCGCCTGGCACACTTACCGGTACATACGTCAGCCGATGAATTGCGGGCGCTGCTAGTGCAGTTGAACACTGATCAGGCCGTACACGGTATTCTTGTGCAGATGCCGCTTCCAGCGCACCTCTCGCAAAAGATGGTGGCAACTACGATTGCTTCCAGCAAGGATATCGATGGCATTGGTCCACACAGCGCCGGGAACCTCTTCCTCGGTCTCCCCAGTTTCCTGCCTTCGACTGCGGCAGCGGTGATGGAGCTTCTTGGGCGAACGCATACACCGCTTGAGGGAAGGCGAGTGGTGGTGATCAGTCGCAGCAACGTGGTGGGGAAGCCACTGGGTATGATGCTGTTGCAGAAAAACGCGACGGTGACGATCTGCCACTCGTGCACAACGAATCTGGCGGCTGTGACGCGCCAGGCGGATGTGCTGGTAGCGGCGGCTGGCTGCGCCAGGATGGTGACCGCTGAGATGGTCAAGCCCGGAGCGATCGTCATCGACGTGGGCATCAACGCGCTACCCGGTGGCGGCATGGTGGGCGATGTTGATTTTGCCTCCGTGCGTGAAGTCGCCGGGGCGATCACACCTGTACCGGGTGGCGTCGGGCCGCTCACCAATGTCATGCTGCTCAAGCAATGCGTGCAAGCGGCGTGGCAACTGGCGGGCGAGAAAAAGGATTTTAAAACCGCTGCTTAACAATGAGCGACCAGCCCCCCAGACAATCTGGCTTCTATGAAGTTTACTCTCTAATATTAGAACGGATATGCGAAGTAGCCAGCATAGGTTGATCATGTGCGCAGGTTGTAGTACACTCTTCTCGTGAGAGCTATGAATTGAGCAAGAAATCGAGAAACGGAGCTCACACCGGAGATGAGTGAGGTTCCAGACATGAAGCAAGCATTTCTCGCTTCAAGGATCTTCGATGGAACGACCCGAGACTATCGCACCAATACAGCTCTGCTCATTGAGGGGCTGCAGATCGTCGCACTCGTTCCCCAGAGCCAGGTACCATCTGAGTATCAAGCGGTTGATCTGGGATCGCTTAGCATTCTTCCAGGCTTGATTGACTGCCACGTGCACCTTGTGTGGAATGGGTCAGCTGATCCCAATGCTCTTCTGCAACGCGAGTCGAACGAGAAAACAGCCGTACGGGCCCTGCTCCATGCCTTTGAGGAACTTATGCATGGTGTCACGACCGTTCGGGATGTCGGTGGCCTCTATCATGTAACTCTCGCCGTGCGCGATGCCACCCGCGAACAGCTCTTCATCGGTCCCCGCATTCTCGCGGCCGGGATGCCCATTCAGATGACGGGTGGGCACGCACGCCATCTCGGTCTGGAGGTCGATGGTCCTCATGAGGCACGCAAAGGGGTACGCACGATGCTGCGAGCCGGTGTTGACCTGATTAAACTCATGGCGACGGGAGGCGTCTACACAGAAGGGGAAGAGCCAGGCTCACCACAGCTGACCGTCGAGGAGATGCGAGCAGCTGTCGAAGAAGCACACAAGGCTGGACGCAAGGTCGCCGCCCATGCCGAAGGTCTGCAAGGCATCCTTAATGCTCTCGAAGCAGGCGTGGATACCATCGAGCACGGGAACTTCCTGGACGAGGGAGCAGTACAAAGGATGGTCGCAGGAGGTCAGATACTCGTGCCAACGATCTCGCCTTTCTATCGTATGGCGCAGCTTGGCACGGAGGGGGGTATCCCCGAGTACGCAGCACGCAAGGCCAAGCAGGTCGTAGCAGGCAGCTTCCATGCGGTCGAACTGGCGAAGGCAGGGGGTGTTCCCATCGCCGCCGGGACCGATGATGGCTCTCCCAAGTTGCCGCATGGCGTGCTCGTCTACGAGCTTGAACTCCTTGTACGTGCCGGGCTTTCACCAGGAGAAGCACTGAACTCCGCAACGAGGGTAGCAGCACAGGCTTGCGGCTTAGCCAATCAGGTGGGGACCCTCGAAGCTGGCAAGTCAGCAGATTTCATTGGCATCTGGGGAGATCCGCTCAACGATATCAGCACGCTGAGGAATATGGACACTGTTGTGATACGGGGGAGGCTTGTCAAACATCACGGCACCCCCCTTCTCCAACATGGCAGCATCTCGGAGGTTCGACTGTAGGCCGAACCCAGAAACGGTCTCGGCAGGCGGCTGATTGTCCGACCAGATGAGCGAAGGGGAAGAGGTGACTCCTGCTTCTCTTCCCTTTGCCTGGACAGGGAGACCGACGCCATTCACGCCATCACCTGCAGGTGGTACCAGGAAGAGCACTGCCTCGACAAGGGTGTCCAGACTCCCCCATTTCTCACCTATTTCTTCTGGCGAAGGCTTCATCGCATCACTATCGGAGGGGCGATACTTGGTGAGACCACCCGCCAGATTCACCAGGATGTTAATATGACCCAGGAATGTTACCCATCTGCCTCTTTTATGGCAGAGGATAAAAGAAGGGTCTTGCTGGTGGCAGAAATGATACCAGTCGAGAAAGAAGGGTCTTGCTGGTGGCAGAAATGATACCAGTCGAGCAGGTGATGCATGAGGTGATAGCATTTGCCTGGGTAAGATGGTCTCATGAGGCAATGCGCCTCCATGGGGTTACAGCATCGAAAGGGGTGGCAGCTCACCACACCTGGCACCAGGAGCCTGAGCAGAGGTCCGCCGGAGGCAGAGCTGGAACTGCGACCAAGGTGCTCTAGCACCAGCGGCATGAAGCAACGCGGCCCTTGACCTCAGCCATTACACTCGAAGAGCGAAAGCGAGGGTTGGACGATGCAGCACACCAGTATACCTTTCACCCTCACTTTCGACCCACAGGGCTGTATGGCTGAGGTCAAAGGCCGCGTTGTAGCCGTCTGGTGCCACGCCGCATGGCCGAGGCTGCAAAGAGCACTTTTTCGAGAGTTGACTATCCTCAGTTTATCCCTCAAAATATCACGCAAAGTCAATACTACTCTTTTTGTATCGGAGTGTTTCATATACGAATAAGTAGTTATTTCTCAATGGAAATGCTTATTTCTCCTCTATTTCTCCATTGATTCACCACTGCTTCGTAACTGCTGCATGGTGGAATAGAAAAGGCTCAACATGCACTTGACTATCAGTGGGTAAAATTACATAATTGGATTAAAAGTCCTACGGATCAGTCGGGATGTTCGCTCTTCGTCAATAAGTAGATGTTCCTCTTCGTCAACAAGTAGTCGACACCGGGACATCCCACAAGCTCAAAAGGAGAAGACTATACGTAGATTTCCGCTAACTAGGCCAATGGTGGTCCTTCTATCCCTTCTGTGTGCAGCCGCCCTGTCGACAGTCTTCGTAGTTGCTGCCCATACGGAACCTGGCCTCCAGAGCGACCTCACAGCGATCAGCGGCCAGGGCGCGGGACACGTGCTCGTCTCGCCCACGGCCAAGGACAGGCCAACATTCGCCGTAGAGGTCGAGGTCAACGTCCAGGACATGCTTCCGAACAGCACCTTCACCGTGGAGCGGAGAGTCGACCTCACCCCCGACGGTGTCTGCACTTCGGCCACGTGGCTGACCAACGGCCCCATCACGACCTCGGAAGGCGGGGCGGGCGCTCAGCATTTTGAGGTGGAGCGGGGCGCGCCGTTCGTCTCAGGCGTCCGCTTCGACGTCCAGTTTCACGTCATCGGCAACGGCACGGAGCTGCGGAGCGAGTGTATGACAGTGACCGTGAAGTAAGGCTTCTTGAGGGAGGTCACGAGAGAGGGCGACCATCGCAGCGAAGTCGCCCTCTTCATTTCGCGGCACCCTTCGCTGCTGTGGCCGATGGACCTTTGCTCGTTAGTGGGTCAGAGGCCCGACATGATTCACCCGCCATCGCAGGCTGCCAGTGTCGTGTGAACTGGCAGCAGATCAACGACTAGGTGGCACTCCAGATTTTTCTTCTAGTTCTCCATACCTCTACTATTACCCTAAATCGCTCGTCTGTCAAGGTTCGTGGTTTTGTACTGTTTGAGGGCATACTTGACAACATGAGGGAGTAGAGCGAAGCTCAATCATTGCGGGAAAACTTAGTCTTTGCCGCTTCAATATTAATATATCAATGACATATCAGAAGCGTGAAAACAGAAACAAGTCGAGATTAATCAATAAATACCTACTTGAAGGCTTACATAGCAACCGCAGCCGGTACATAGACCCTGATCTGCTGGGGAGCAAAGAGCACTATTAGGGGATTGACTTTATAGTTAAGTAATCCCTCATAATGGCGTCAACAGCAATGGTAGAAAACCTGATGACGCTTACACGCACTTCCTTGCAGGGAGAAAGTGGGGTGGCTGGTAAAGGGTGCAGCACCTCTTTCTCTCACGCAAAGAGCGCCGCTCTGGCCTGGTTGCGCTTGTAAACCAGGTCTTGCAAAAAGTGCTCGTAGCCCGAGCGCGTGGCAAAATCGCGACTGCCTCGCACGAACAACGCCTGATCCACCGCCTCTTTGAAGCGGTGATGAGACTGTTCGACATCGCCATTCTCATGGGCCACCCCTGTGCTGGCTCCTTGGCATATCTGTTCTCAAATAGCCCTTTTAGGCGCAACGAGCAGCACGAACAACACGCCGTATTGTTTCATGCGAGACACCATAATCCTCAGCCACTTTTCGCAGAGGTTCCTTCTTTTCAAGAACACGGTGCAGCACAGTCGGCCATGCTGAAGAGGGGATCCCATCTGCTGGGTTTCTCGGCCCTGGCCTCCGATGGTGTAGAAGAGAAGAAGTGCTTCTCTGTGCTTTTTCATCTTCAGTGAGAAGGTCTTGGAGCTTTTGATACAGCTTTCCAGATGGGGCAAGGAAGAGAGAGAAAATTGGTGACAGAGGAGCCGAATCCCGTCGGTTCCGGTACGATTATCTATGCATTTTTCTAATATTACTTGAATACCGTGCTTTCGCCTCGACGTCTCCTGCCTGCGCTGGCTCTCGTGTCTCTGTGTGCTCACACACACCCTTCCGTGAGACCTTGCTGATCCCTCCTCTGCCTCCGAACTCAGCACTCATGGACCTTCCGTTCGTCCTGTTCTCTCATCATCCTCGAACTGAGAGACCAAGGAGCCAGCACAGTCCGAAGCTATTACACTTATGTCAACTTGATTTTTATTGGTATCAGGCGAAAGGAGCTGTGCTGGCAACAAACAAAGCGGTGGCAAGCTTCTCAGTGGGGCGACCAGATCAGGCGATCCCTATTTGAAAGGTGTGCTAGCCGAAGTCGTTTGGGCGATCTCGCATACGAAAAACAACTATTTGTCAGCTCAGTATCATCGTCTGGCTCGGCGTCGAGGCAAGCAAAGGGCAGTGGTGGCTGTTTCTCACAGTGTATTGGTCATCATTTACCAGGTGTTACGAAACAAGCAACCCTCTACTGACCTGGGGGCAGATTATTTCGACAAGCTGGATGTGAAGCGCGTTGAGCGTCAATATTCGTCGTCTTGAACAACTTGGCTACACGGTTACCTTGACACCAAAGGCGGCAGCATGACCTCCTCGGAGAGTATTTTCGAAGGAATATCAATGATACGGTGACCCCTCTTGTGCATCGATTCAACGAACGTTGCGTTATCTGGCACCATAATGTGAGCAGGAACGACCATACTCGCGCAAGAAGGCGGCATTGGCGCTATGAGTATCGATAGTGGAGGGGATTTCCAAACGCCCTAAGCTGATTACCGATCAACTGCCGTTCTCCCCCCCCCGGCAGGCTCGGCGTGCTCCATGAGCTCTTGGAACTCCTGGGCTCCAGCCACCAGCGCGCAGACACAGTCGATCACGCGGTTCAGGCGTTACAAGGTCGAGAGCACCAACATGCTGGCTGCCGAGATCAGCACCCCCGGCGTGATCATCGCGTTGGGCACGTCTGTGACCGTATCACTCCCAGGCATCTGGCGATCCCTTGTGATGTGTAAATCTGACGAGAGATTACAGATGGTTGGCGCTCTCCTCTCAGCTCATGGGTTTTCATGCCGAGAATGGATCCAGGAACAGATAGCGTTCCCGATGCTCTTCCGGCTCCACATGCGCATCTAGATTGAGCTGCATCACCTGGATGGTGTCACCACGGTTGGCCGGTGGCCACAGGGGAAGGCCGGGGCCGTTGGGGTCCCCGGTTTTCACGAAGTGAGCATAGTACGCCTGCATCAGCTCAGAAAGCTTAGAGTCCTCCGGCGTCCACGCATAGACCCTGTTGGTCCCAAGATTCCCCATCGCATACTCAATCTCAGCTGAGTGGACAGCGCCCCGGGGAGCCGGAAGGCGCTGCGCCTCCGCCTCCGGCCCTCTTATCACACCACCAGCCAGACCGGCGACGGCATTCCCCATCTCGGGGGTCATCGGTGGCCGTGGATGGGTGTAGAGGTAGCGGTACACCGGGGCTTCACCGGTCTGGCTGTGGAGATCGCACCATTTCCAGGTGCTGTAGCCGACGAAGCTGTCGCCGGCAAGATCCGTGGCGGATTGGAGGGCTTGCTCGTATGTCGCAGCGGGGTACAGGCGCAGCGCCTCATCGGCTCGCTCACCGTATCGTGTGTGCAGGACCTTCGCAAAATTCTCCGGCGTTGGCGCCTGGGTCCCCATGAGCCATGGATAACTCATCTCCTCGGAATTCCAGCCAGCCAGCAGCGGAACATGCGCCTGCTGGCCGGCGGCGAAGATCGACGCCGGGGGATGCGGCAGGAAATAGCCGTCGAGGGTAGGCGAGAACTGTCCAAGAGGGACATTCGCCGTTGCTTCCAAGAGTTGCGAGGCTGGCAGAGCGCGGAGCGCCGCAAGCGAGGTCACCCCAACGCTGGTGGCGAACACCATTCCGTTTTGTTCTGCTTTGGCGAGCGGTATGGGGGGGAGCGTCCCTATCAAGGAGCCGCTCGACCCGATAGCTCCGGCGATGAGATGCTTGGCGAGTGGTGAAACCATCTGGGCGCTGACCGAAGTAGATCCGGCTGACTCGCCAGCGATCGTGACCCGCTCGGGATCACCGCCGAAGGCCTGGATGTTGGCCCGTACCCAGCGCAGAGCCGCAGTCTGATCCAAATGGCCATAGTTGCCGGAGGCGTGGTGTGGAGCTTCCTGCGTCAGCCCAGGATGGGCAAAGAAGCCAAACACGTTGAGCCGGTAGTTCACGGTGAGCGCCACGATGCCCTTGCGCGCGAGGCTTGCGCCGTCATAGCGTGGCTCCGAGCCATCGCCAGTCAGTAATCCACCGCCGTAGAAATAGACCAGCACTGGCAGGTGATCCTGGTCCGAGGTGGCGGGTGTCCACACGTTCAGGTAGAGGCAGTCCTCGCTCATGCGGCTGGAACGAAAGCTCATATCGCCAAAGAGGGGCAGTTGCATGGCCCGCGGGGCAAACTGGTCGGCTTTGCGCACCCCCGACCACTTTGCGACCGACTGCGGCGGCTTCCACCGCAGCTCACCGACCGGCGGTGCCGCGAATGGGATCCCTTTGAAGCTGCGAAGCCCAGAATCTGGCTCCGAAGTTCCCTCGATGATGCCATTGGTCGTCATGACGCGATTGTCAGTGAAGAGACTCCCGCGCTGTATTTCCTTCATGGAAACAACTCCTTTCACTGGATGCTTATGAGAAACCCCGCCAACAGTTCCTTGACCTGCGGGTGCAGTTTCCGTTGTCGTAAAAATCTGGCTCTGTAATGAGTGACATGGCTTCTCTGGCTTGACAGACCTCTGAGTCAGACCCATTTTTTACAAAGAGTATTGCACGCCACTGTCAATACACCTCTGGCGGGGTTTCCTTATGAAGCTTCATCTTAGTATCAGTGTCCGATTTACCAAATTGCTCCTAACTCTACAGGATTATTTAACTCTCAATCCCTCAACATCCTCAAGTTCAATTCTCCTTCCGAGCCTGCCACTTCATGTCTTCAACTCATCGAACAGTTGGTAAATGACCTGAAGGATCGAACGAGAATACTGGGTTGAGGGCCATCACGTCGAACATTGAGGGCAAATTTTTTGCGTTGAATGTTCGACACCATTTCCCATGTCCGGCTTCTTTTCATGCAACAGGACATTTTTCAGAAGAAGAGACGTAGTACAGATTTTCATCTTTCACATCGAAGGTCCTGCTCCAGAAGCGGTCCCTCCCGTGTGGCTTCTGGATTGATCGAACCTTGAGCGCACAATTCGATCATTGGAGTGAATTCCGCCGAACCTTCACGTCATTTACCAGTGCCTTGTTCGTTAGTGGTAAATGACCCGAAATGTGGAGCAGGTTTTGCCCTCAAACATGAGCACTTGACCCCAAGAGTGAGCAGCCCAACCATCGACGACGAGAGAAGCTGCCTCTGGACGGGTTTGTTGATTTCGAGAGGGGGAAATTCGAGTGGCAGGCTCAGAGCGCTTGTCATTCAACGGATGTGTCATGCAAGCAAACGCTGGAGCTGGAGCCACTCGCCAAAACGATCAATCCAATGATCGGCTGGCAAACCCTGCTTCCTCATGCCGAAGCCATGCCCTCCCTGTGAATAAATATGCAGTTCGACCGGCTGACCAGCAGCCCTCCACGCACGATATAGGGCCACACTTGGCTCCACAACGATCTCATGATCATTGGCAAGAGCGATAAAGAACGGAGGCGCGTCGGCTGGAACGATGATCTCTTCCCAAAGAGCACCGTAGATCGCAGCAGCGAAATGAGGACGACTCTGCGCATCGTGCTCAAGTGCCACACCAACGGTGACTCTGCCGCCAGCGGAGAAGCCCATCATGCCAATCCGGTCCGGGGCGATACCCCACTGCGAAGCATGCTGCCGTACCACTTTCATGGCTTGTTGTCCGTCAGCAATCGCTAGCGGTTCAATCTGCCTGGTCACCTCCTTTAGCTTGTTTGGGTCTGGTAAACTCTGTATTTGCTTCACAAAGTCTTCATCGCGCATTGCCGTTGGCACGAGCCGATATTTGAGCACAAAAGCCGCTACTCCTCGTGCGCTGAGCCAATGCGCCACGTCCAGACCCTCGTGATCGATGGCGAGCATGTGGAAGGCACCGCCGGGACAGACGATGATGGCGGTTCCGCTGGCCACAGAGGGATTGGGGAGAAAAGCTGTCAGGGTCGGCTCAGTGACGTTGTGAACAACCTTGAAACTGTCCGGTGGGGGTAAAACGCTCTCCTGTTCCTGCTGGGTCCAGTCTTCGGATCCAGGGGCACCATCAGGCCAAAGAGGAATGGCTTTTGGCTGGTCAGCACTATTCATCAGAAGATTCCTCCTTCCTCAGCAAAGTCTACATGAAGAGGAAGGCAACATCAATTCCAACCTTGCCCCTTTTGGCTCCTGGTTGTTCCGGTTTGTGGCGCTGGCTCTGAACTGACGGGCTCTCTGCGGACAGGAGCGGAGCCATCCTCGTCGTTAGAGGCCTTTGAGCAACAGCGGAACCATTTTGTACGCTAAGCTGTGAAGCCTTTCCTCAAACCAGTGAAGAGGAAAAGTCAACGCGATTTCCACTTCTCAGAAGCAGTATACTCGATCTGGAGCGGTTTTTCCAGGTTCTGGACTAGCAGTGCTCACTCTTGGGGTCAAGTGCTCATGTTTGAGGGCAAAATCGGCTAAGGTTTCGGGTCATTTACCACGAACACGCAGCACTGCTTAAGAGTGCTGCGTGTTCGTGGTATGCAGCCAGGCCAAATAAGACAATCAATTCAGGAAGGATAGCGGACAACTTCGTTGAGTGGCATTTGGCGGGTGGTGCCCAACCATTGGCTGTGAGCATGAACGAGGGGGTCTGCCTGGCTGTGGAGGCAGATCAGCAGCGTATTCAGCGCCTGTGATGGCTACTTGGGACATCCGTTCGTAAAATTGGCCGTTTACGTCAGTAGGATGTCTCGCTTTTATCACTTTCCTTGCGGTATGTCCTGCATTCCGCAGTTTGGTACGAACCTTTTCAGAACATTGTCATTCGCCAGGTGAGCAGTAATTTTATGCACGGAGTTCATAGAATACCCGATCTTCGTGCCAAGTTTTACGAAGTTTTGTTCCATTATTGCGGTTGTGCTGGCTACGTGAGACACCCGTTCCCAAAAAATGGGTCCTTTGGTAGAACATGCAACGATTCATCAACGCTTGTCGTGTCTGCTCGCACCAGTTCCCTGCACTTGCAGTACCGCTACAAGACGACTCACCTTCAACACGATCGGTCAACACTGCTCCATGGTACTTGTGGCGATTCAGCCAAAGTCAGGAAGTGGTATCATCATGTGGTGGAGTTCTGGGTTGCTCCAGCTACCTACATCAGCGTGGTGCTCGATGACCAGACATATCGGAATGCTGAGCCGGAGGGCTGTTGGTGGAGACGCACCGAAGATCATCATTTTCACAGATGAAAACCGCCTTGATCTTCCCTGGAAGCCTGGGGAAGACGACAGAAGATGCCTTGGCGCGGGCCTACCAGGGCTCGACCATTCTTTCCTGCACGACCAGCAGTGGTGACCAGGTTGGCCTCCTGTTCGGCACGGGTCAGCCTTGCGCTGTCATACCCTCCCCTGGGTTCCCAAGTCGGTCGTCCGCCTCTTCGTCAGGGAACGCTTCGACAATAAGAGCAAGATCCGCCGAGTGACTTGCCCAATCTTCATTGGACATGGGACCGAGGATGAACTTGTGCCCTTTGCCATGGCCGAGTGCCTTGCACAAGCAGCGAAGCCGCGCGCTCCGGTGACATTCCTCCCTATCCAGGGGTGCTGCCACAACGGGATCTTTGAAGCGAGTCGGGGCTGTGTTTGGACCGCGATCAAGGACTTTTTATCGAACTTGGAGCAAGCGAGCATCGATACTGATCAGAGCTTTTGAACTGACAGCTGGGATCATGCGCGAGTGCGATGACCACGTGGCAGACCAGTGCTGTCCCTCGTTCCAGGCAGATCCTTCCTTGACGGCCGACATGAAAATAGAGAGAAGCTGCCGAGAGCGGCCAGGGTGGGAAGCGCGTTTTCATGCACCACGACCTCCCCTTGGGAGCAGCATCATACACGCTCTCCATCAGGGAGGCCACGCACAGTGTTTGGTCAAGAAGGAGCGACCGATGATGAAAGGGCAAACGAAGAACCTGACCGGGCAGGGACGAGACGCTGTGCTGGCTACTTGGGGTATCCGTTCTCAAACAAGAAAAGAAAGAGTCATATCACTCCCTTATCACTTGCCACTTACACCTCTGATGGAGAGGAAATGGAGCTGAGAGAGCTCTCTTTCACGCATTTTTGGAACGGATATCCCCAGCAGCACATACAGGAGGAGATGGCCGCTGTTGCCCTCGTTTCACCTCTCGGCTGGGAAGCAGCCCTTTCCCAGGTGCTTCCTGCCTTGTTTCGACGCGTCCCGCTTAGATCCGACCTTGCCAACTCTTTCTAGAAAGCACACTGCTGGCTCGTGTGGGCTATCCACGAAGAGGATGGTTCACGTGTCACACTCTGCGGGCACACGTGGTGTTCCAGGCGAGGGGAAACCGCCCCACTTCTGCCTGGAGCGCAGGCGTATCGTCTGCGTAAACCCACGATCAATCCGGCTTCCAGCCTTTTCCCGCCCTCTGTCCAGGTGCTCCTCGTGTCGCACCGCCTGCCTCTGCTAGACTTGTTCTGTGTCAACACGACGAGGAGCGCATGACAGACCATCTCCTTCCTTTCCCTGCACTTGCAAACACGGCTCGGGGAAGAGGCAAGGAAAGGTCGATGTGCAGGTGGGGACCAGGCGCATCCGTAAGCTCTCTTGCTGCCAGGACATCATCGCGCCTCTGTCGGAGCAGGACCTGTCCCGTTACGCTTCTTGCTGTCCACACGGCTTCTGCGCATGAAGCAGGATACAACGGATCGTTTCAGGAGAGACACCAGACGCTGCTGCCACGGTACGGAGCAGTTCCTTTTGCTCCACCACACGCTGCACCACCGTCGGCCGCTCTGAAGCGGGAAGACCGTATGCCGGGTTCTTTGGCCCTGGCCGCCGCTGCTTGATCACCGCAGGAGGAGGGCCTCCCTCAGCTGCTTCCTCCTCAGCAAGCAGGCGTTGCACCTTCTGATACAGGATCCCTGACGGAGCAAGGAAGAGGGAAAAAATTGGTGACAGAGGACTCGAAACCTGTCGGTTCCGGTAAGTCTATTTATGTAATTGTATGATAAATAGTACGACTTTGAGCAGGTGACCTGAGACAAGACGAGCCATTCCCCTTTAGAGTACGTCTCCTGGAAGCGTTCGATAGAAACGTGCTCCGTGCCTTCTCAAAAGCTGTTTGAGTGTCGAGAACCTCACGGGCAAGATGTGAGTCCTCTCGCTGTGTGATACAGCACCCCTCCCCCAAGAGAAATGCTCTTTCCCACTTGCCATTCACTTCCATTTTCTCCTTGGTGTATCGCTCCTCAAAGTACCTTTTTCTGAACGGATGTACCAGGTAGTCAGCACAAGCCATCAGAGGAGCATCATATTCACACCAGATTTGTTCATTCGGGAATGAGGATGAGCTTGCGACGAGCAGACGCAGCCTGCCGATCCCAGGCCTCGGCAACTTGCTCAAGCGGAACCATCTCCTTCTCGATCGTGCAGCGGCCTGCGGCGGCGTGTGCGAGGATTTGGGTGAGGGCCTGGGCTTTCTGCTCGTGGGTCAGCGCATTGTTGGTATAGCCCAGGATAGCATGCAAACGGCTGCGCACGATGGCCGACTCAAAGCGCGTCGAGGCTCCGGCAGCAGAGCCGATATTGACGAGCCTTCCCTCTGGAGCCAGTACGCGGGCGGCGGCCTCCGCCGGCAGACCCCACACGGGGTCGATGACGAGGTGCAGGGGACCGTCACACGCCGCCGCGATTCGCCTGCTGATCTCGTCCACGTCGCCGCCTGAGAGGTCAACGGCGGCATCGGCGCCGCGTGAGAGCGCCAGAGCGCGCCCGTCCTCGTCGCGCGAGGCGGCAATCACGCGCCTCGCTCCAAGCAGCTTGGCCGCCTGTACTGCCACCTGTCCGACCGCACCACTAGCCCCCAGGACGAGCACCTGCTCCCCGGGCTGGAGGCGACCGCGCCAGGTGAGCGCCATCCAAGCGGCAATGGCGGAGAGCCCTAGAGCGGCCGCGAGATCGCTCTCAATCTCGGTGGGAAGCGCAAGCACTGACGCCTCCTCGATCAGGCAGTACTGCGCCATGCTGCCGTCCCCAGGCTTCATGCCGGCATCGCAACTGAACCACACGCGCTGTCCGGGCGCAAGGGCATCGGCTTCCATTACGATGCCGACGCCCTGCGTACCCGGAATATAGGGGAGCTTTGGCGCTCCGAAGTAGGACGTGCCAGAGGCGCACAGCAGATCCAGCGGGCTGATGGGGGCCGCCAGGACTCGCACCAGCGCTTGTCCTTTCCCGCGCTGCGGGATGGACCATTGGAGATACTCGGGTGGAGTGGCGTGCTGGCCGAGCACTGCCGCCTGCATCTCGGCGCTCATCATGGCGTCCTTTCATTCACTGCCAGTTTTGCTATCGCTGTGCGCATCTGTTCGTAAAGTACACATTACTCCTGCTGCTGCCCGGCCTTCGCGCGCTCCCGGTCGGTGTAGGTGTACGGGTTCTCAATCAGCTCAACTTCTGCCTTCTGAGGGTTCATGCCCTCGTTCCAGGCCTGCTCACCCATTTTGGATTTCGCGTACTCAACCGTTTTCGCGACAGCCTGCCTGGCTCTGTCAAGGTCAATGCCGAGGAGGCGGTGGTCGTACTTGACGACCTTGCCATCCACCATCACCGTATGCACATCACCGCGCCCGGCTTGAAACACGACGTGGCCGTAGGGGTGGAGCAGCGGGAACATCGCCGGCGACTGGTCATTCTTAATCAGGACGAGATCGGCCTTTTTGCCGCGGGTGATGCTGCCGATGAAGCTGTCCATCCCCAGAGCTTCAGCGCCGCCGAGGGTAGCCCAGATGACCACTTGCTCGGCGCGCAGGTGGCACAGCATGACGGTTTCGTTGCGTTTATGCGCTTCCATGTGCTCGCGGGCGCGGTCCGCGTTGAGCGTGGCACGCATCGCAGAGAACAGGTCAGCGCTCCACCACACGCTGGTGTCCATCGACAGGGACACGGGGATGTTATGCCGCCGGAGCTTCCACGTGGGCGGGTAGCCCTGGCCGGCGTTATCCTCGCTCTCGGCAGACACGGATGCGTGGCCGCCCGTGGCCGCGATGCGGTGATAGGAGTCATCGGAAAGCGATGACGCATGTACATAAATGGTGGAAGGGGTCATGAAGCCATGCTCGTACATCATGCGGATACTGTCGTCTTTGGTGACGCCCCACACGCCGGCGTGGGTAGTTACCGGCAGGTTGAAGTCACGCGCAACCTCGAATGCGGCCTTCTCGGGGAAGGTCGGGTCGCCGGTCACATCGAAGGCAATCTGCATGCGCAGCATATCGCCGTGCCCGTCGATGCGGCGCCGGATGAAGTCGGCGAACTCGGGGGCCTTTGTCCACTCCCAGGGAGCGCCGAGCAGGTTGCCGTAGGCGAGGACGAACCGGCCCGGGACCGCTTCGAGCGCATCTACCGCCGCGTCGGCGTATTCGACGGTTTGCAAGCCGTGAGACCAGTCAACTGTTGTGGTGACGCCGGCGTCTACGGCCTCGATCGCCGACAGGAGGTTGCCGGCATAAATATCCTCGGGACGGAAGATCTTGCCCCAGTTCAGGTAGTAGAACTGGAAGTAGTTCGTGAGGGTCCAGTCGGCGCCGAACCCACGGAGCGCCGTCTGCCACATGTGGCGGTGCGTGTCGACCATGCCCGGCATGAGAATGCCGCCGCTCGCGTCGATCTCCACCGCGCTATCCGGCGCGGTGAGCTGCCGCCCGACTTCAGCGATGCGGCTGTCAACGACGAGGACGTCGCCGCGCTCAATCGTCCCAAGCGCAGGGTCAATGGTTAATACGGTGGCGTTACGAAATACTACCGGGCGTCCTGAGGGGAAGGAAGTGCTGTGTGCTGCTGCGTTCTGACTCATGTTGCTCACCTCGTTGTGTTGGGGCCGCAGGACGCGCATTGCCTGCCGAATGCCGGTAGCGCCAGAAGTCTCCTACCTCTCACGCATCCTGGTAGCCGAGTTGTGTTACTACGCTCAAAAGGATGACGGTGGTCATGAGAAGTGTCCGTACAACGGACAAGTGTCCACTCAACAATTTTACACAATAGACAAGGCTGTGTCAAGGTTATCGTTGAGATTGAGACAGGGGCCACGACACGAGCAGACGTGCTGAAAACCGGCGTCATTCCTCCTTCACAGATTTGCGAGGAGGAACGATGAACTGGACATCAGGTAGTGTTTCTGCTACCATGAGGGCAGAGAAAACAGTACCGTGTCTACTAGCACAAAGTGCCCAGAAGGAAGGGGGCTGATGTGCATAGGGGGAAATGATGCGTGGCGAAACAGGACCCGACTTCATCGAGGCGCTGGCACGCGGCCTGGATGTCATCCGGGCGTTCGAACCCAACCGGCCAACCATGACGCTCAGCGAGGTGGCTGCGGCAAGCGGGCTTGCTCGCCCCACGGCACGCCGGATGCTGCTTACGCTGGAGGAACTTGGGTATGTCCGGGTGACACAAGGGGGGTTTGCGCTCACCCCGCGCGTGCTGGAGCTCGGCATGGCCTATATCGGGTCGACCAGCATCTGGGAAATCGCGCGCCCGCATATGGAGCGGCTGGTGAGTTTTACAGGCGAATCTTCCTCGCTGGCACAGCTCGACGGGTCTGATATCGTGTACGTCGCGCGTGTCGCGGTGCCCAAGATCATCACCCTTGCAGTAACCATAGGCACGCGCTTTCCGGCCCTTCAGACCTCGCTTGGCAAAGTGCTCCTTGCAGAGCTACCGCAAGATGAACTGGAACGAGTGCTCGCAGAGCCGAGCCGCTCCGGCATTACACCGCTCTGGCAGCCGGATGCGGAGGAGCGCGACCGCGTTTTGAATGAAGTGCGAACGAGAGGATGGTCGCTCACCGATGAACACCTGGCGCGCGGCATTCGCTCGATTGCCGCGCCCGTGCGCGATGGCACCCATCAGGTTGTGGCCGCGCTCAACGTCACCGTTCACGCGGCGGAAACCAGCATTGAGATACTGACCGAAAAGTATCTTCCCATGCTGCTGCAGACCGCTGCCGCGATCAGCGCGGACTGGGCGCTGTGGCAATGCAGGCCGCAGATCACGTCTGGGGGGAGGACGGCGAGCGCCGCCCCTTGAAAAGCTCGTATAGACCGTCGTTCCCCTCACTCCTCTTAGTGCGTCCCTTGACATCACTTTCGATGTCATCTATACTTCTTTTACGGACGGCTGTCCGTACAACGGACAAAGACCGACATCCGAGAGCAATCACTGCACCCAGCAGGGCCTGCACACGCTCATAACGACCGTTCGCTACCACTGGAGGCGTACACCTTATGCCAGAGCAGGACAACGAGAAAACCATGCAAGAAGCAGACCGGCGACCCGGGCCGCTCGATGGCCTGCTGGTCGCCGACTTCTCGCGTGTACTCGCCGGCCCTTACTGCACTATGCTGCTGGGTGATCTGGGTGCGACGGTGATCAAGGTCGAAAGCTCCGCAGGGGATGACACGCGAAGCTGGATGCCTCCTGAACGCGACGGGGTAGCGACCTACTATTTGGCGATCAACCGCAACAAGCGCTCGGTCATCCTCGATTTTAACGATCCCGCGGACCTGCAACTGGCCCGCGAACTGGCTGCTCGCGCCGATGTCTTCATCGAAAATTTCAAGCCCGGCAGCCTCAAGCGCTTCGGCCTGGATTATGACGCGGTCCAGCGGCGCAACCCCAGCATCATCTACGCCTCCATCAGCGGTTTCGGAACTGCCCAGGGGGCGTCCCTGCCCGGGTACGACCTCATCGTGCAGGCTATGTCCGGGTTAATGAGCCTGACGGGCGATCCCGATGGCCCGGCTTATCGCTCCGGCATCTCGGTGTTCGACGTGATGGCCGGGCTGCACGCGACCATTGGCATTCTGGCGGCCCTCAACCACCGCAACCACACGGGCGAAGGCCAGCATGTGGAAATAAGCCTGTACGCCTCGGCGCTCTCAGGGATGGTCAACCAGACGTCTGCCTATGTGGCCGGGGACGTCGTTCCGACCCGCATGGGCAATGCCCATCCCAGCTTGTTTCCCTACGAACCGCTGCCGACGGCGGACCTGGATCTTATTATTGCCGCCGGCAACAACGGGCAATTCGGCAAACTCTGCGAGATCCTCGGTCTGCCTGACCTGCCGCGTGACCCCAGGTTTGCCACCACCAAAGATCGCAACCGCAACCGCGAGGCCCTGCGCCCGCTGCTGGTCGAACGGCTGTGCAGGAAAACAGCTTCCGAATGGTTCCGCCTGTTAAGCGCTGCCGGAGTCCCGTGCGGCCCGATCAACAGTGTCGAAGGAGGGATCGCGTTCGCTCGCGAAATCGGCCTCGATCCCGTGGTCGAGGTCGGCGCTGGAGATGATGCAGTGCCTATGATTCGTCATCCAATTTCGTTCTCGCTGACGCCTCCGCGCCACCGGCTGCCGCCTCCGGCGCTTGGTCAGGACAACGAGCAGATTCGTGCCTGGCTCAGCCAGGCGGGACGCACCAGCGCGGAGGAAGACAATACGGATAGACCCTCCTCGGAGCAAGGCTAAGCAATGAGAGGTTCCGTTCAGCCAGGATGACCTGGCAGCCGCCTTGCGTCGAGAGGATTGAGAAGCATCGTAGCCTAGAAGGGGGACATATGGAATATCACACCGGCATCGGGACTTCTGATGCCACGAGTATTCGCCTGCTCGGACACGATCTTGCCGGCGAACTGCTTGGTCACGTCGGCTTCGGCGAGCTGGCCCTCTGGCTCGCCACGCAGCAGCGACCGACGCCACAGCAAGTGCGTGTGTTCGAGGCGGTGCTCGTCTCGCTGGCCGACCACGGCTTTACCCCAACCGCGATCGCTGCCCGCTT
>Ga0209239_1000468_pt1 | contig 23050 bp, 19 predicted proteins | sample GraSoi013_2_20cm_FD_185824 | JGI IMG/M metagenome (GOLD analysis project Ga0209239, IMG submission 185824) | Grasslands soil microbial communities from the Angelo Coastal Reserve, California, USA - Sample 10_02_2013_2_20cm (SPAdes) (version 2) | ecosystem: Environmental > Terrestrial > Soil >...
AATCCTACTGGCTCGATTCTTTCCAAGATTCAAACGAAACATACCCTATACCCGAAAAGAGTCGGATGGGCAACAGGCGATCCCTGCGGGAAAAGTGTGAGAAAGTCCTCTCGGGTTTACAGTTCGAGATTTGATCGAGATGCCGTGATCAGATCTTGCTCTGAACGGACCCGATCACCGGCACGATCTCTCGACCGACTACTCCTGCTGCTATGGCTTCTATCCCAACAAATAGAAGGCCGATGGACAATAGAAAGATCAACGTACCAATCGCCAACGGGGGAAAGGCTAGAAAGATTACGGCGAGAACGATGCTTAATACTCCAACGATCCCCGAGCCCGCTCTCAATCTCGTAGGGAACATCTTACCCGCTCTTGCCATAGTCAACGCTGCGACCCCACGGACAAACAAGGCAAAGTAGAGGAAGATGACTAGGGTTGCAACGGCAACACCAGGCGATGCAAGAACGATAACGGAAAGCACGAACGCCAAGACCCCGAAGACGATGTCAGAAGCCCGCAGCCATCTAGGCAAGAATGTACCCATTGTCCCCAGGACAATATCTCTCGATCCCAGAAAAATAAGACCTACAGCGAGTATGGCCACTAGGGTGAAGAATGCCAGACCCGGATACGCTACGACCAATAATCCTGCAACCAATGATACCAGTCCAAGAATAATTTCTGCCGCTCGCACCCAACTAGGCATTTTTTCGATGGCAACCAAAGAGAATATCTGTTCGTTCTCTGTTCGAGTCTGCACTTAACACTATGCTACCGTTTTCCGGAAATATGTGGGTATTCCCTTTCTGCTTCGATTATCGCCAAGTCGAGAGGAAGTAGAGGATAAAGAGTTGAGGAGTTAGCGTGCTTGGTCGGGAAAAACGATCTGAACGCGCTTCCTAGAGTTTAAAGTAAGTTCGCAGATTCAACTCAGTCAGTCTCGGACATGAGTCAGGTGCAGTCGAACTTCAGCTCTGAAACGGCCGACTCGGCCCGGCCTCCACAGCGTCCCCCGGCCTCGAATCGAGTCTCTCACTGATCTTGTCTTCGGCCTGGCTCTATCGATAGGCGCAATCGTCCTTATCAGCAAACAGCCCACAGACCCAAGAGATCTCTACCGGGCCATCGCCGGGTTCGGTTTCAGTTTCCTGATCCTGATCCAGATCTGGTTCCGCTTCACGGAAGTAATGTCGGTCCTACCCGTTCAGACGGCTTGGACCCGTGTCCTCAATACAATCCTTCTCTTCCTCGTTGCTCTGGAGCCCTACCTGTTCAACATTCTGCCGTTCTTTCTCAGTCCTCCACAAACCTTTAGCGAGCTCTACGACGTTGCATCTTCCATCTACGCCTTGGATATAGGCGCAATCTACGGGATCCTAGCTCTGTTTACCCGCATTCTCGCATCCGAGGAAAGGAAGCTAGTAGCCCCCGATCTTCTGAGAAAATACAAGCTTAGTCGTAACCTTGAGATTGTCGTCGCAATCATTTTTCTGGTATCTGCTATTCCGCAAGTTTGGGTCCTAAACGTTCGCTACACCATCTGGGCATCAACATTCTTCGTCTATCGTGGCGGAAGTTTAGTGAGAGAACTCCGGAAACGGCGCTATAGCTCCTAATCGTGGATCTTCTTCAACCGCAAAACTTGCTCATCTTCGTCAATTGTAACTGTTCAAAATACCAACAAGTAACGGCATCAATTCAACGCCGCTGCACCTGGTGCGGGTTATCGTTGTCAAAACAACCCAGAGCGGCGAACACCAAGATGACCAGCTTCACTGGAGTGTTCCTGCTCGTCTTCTCAGTCTTGGTCGTTGTGCTTGACACTGCGAATTTTTTCGCCATAGGGATCTCGTTCTTCATCATGCTGATCGGAATCATGCTGGTCATGGTGGGAGCGATGGGCGGGTTCGAGAAGAAACCCGATCCCACCTCGACCCACACCGAGGGTTCTTAGAGAGATTGTCAAAGTCAGATGCAAATACTGTGGTGCGTTGAATCTTGAGACCAGTCAAAACTGCTCGAATTGCGGAGCACATCTCTGACAACTCAGTTCTGAATATTTGACATTGAGATGTGAATATCGAGAAAAGACAGAATTCACCGACCGTATCTTACGAATCCTGAGGAACTTATTCTCCGAAAATCGGATGGATGCGTAGCGCAAGTTAGAAAGTGAGAGAAATACGGTAATTTTGGGCAAACAATCCCAAAATAGTTATCAGATTTGAAATCATCCCAAGAATACAATAGATTTATATTTAAAAGTCAGCTTATATGTGATACGGTGAATTCGGGACGCGAGCTAAGCCCAAAAAGAAGAGTAAGAAGTAGAATCCGACGGATTATCTAATTTCTACTTCGAAATTCCTGAGTTTCTTTTCCTTCGTACGAGATGAAGCAGAACCGTGTTCGGGGGAACGCGGCTCTAAGCTCCTCTGTAATCCAATAGCGCCAGAATGAACATGGCGTGAGACCAGGCGAGTGGCGACGCGGATATCGGCTCTCCATTGTCCTTGTGAACCTGTTCGGCGAAGAGTTGCAGCTCGTCGACGTGTTTCACGCACCATTCGATGAGGGTCTTCGCCTTCTCATAATTTCCCTGCTGGCAACGGTAGAGCGCCATCCAGAGGGTAGTGATGAACCATGGGTTCCCTCCATGGTACGTGTCGCCCGGGTATCGTCCTATTCCTTCGGAAGCATACGTGAATGCGTTCTCGATCTGTCGAGAACTACTGAGGATTCGCGGATCGTCCGGTTCAAGAACTCTGAACGGATATGTGAGCCCGAGGATTGCTGTGTCTATGGAAGAGTCATGGGGCTTAATTGATTTCAAGAATCGGCCGCTCTGCTCGTCCCACAAGTGTTTGACGATTGCAGTCTGCAGATTCCTAGCCTCGTCTGACCATGCATTGCATAGCACCTCGTAACCGAGGGTCGAAGCGATTCTAGCGCTTTCTCTCAGAGCAGCTGTGGCGGCCGCGTTGGTGTATGTGTGAAGAGCCTGTTTCTCTTCCCATAGGTCAAAGGAGGGTCCTACAAGACCCGTCTCGGCGTCCCTATTTCGAAGGAGATGCTCGACGCCTTTCTTCACTGTCGGCCACATGTCAGCAAGAAACTCCTCGTCCCTCGTCAAAGTGTGGTGCTGGCCGATGCCCCAGAGAATAGTTGCGCACTGATCCTCCTGCTCTCCCCATGAGGGACCCGGAGATTTTTCAACATGGTATCTCTGAGCCCAACCGCCATCAGGCTGTTGGACTTCCTTGCACCATTGATAGAAAGCTGCCGCGTCGTGATTGTAACCACAACGATCCAGAGCATAAGCGACGTACGTCCCATCTCTCGACCAGACATAGCGATAGTCGGGCTCCAGAGTTGGGGCCGCGATTATTCCTCCAAGGTCAGGAGAGACGAGGGTCTGGAGAGTGAGTAGGGACCTTCGAAGCAGTTCCCTCCAATGTTCCTGGACCACTGTAGCTTTGTTCCTTCTCAGCCAGTCCTGGCAGGATCGATTCACATCGTTGACCATTTCTGCGAGCGAACTCTGTCTGGCCTCTTCAAGGATGTCGAGGGCCTGTTGCTTGTTGTGGCCGAAGGTCATCAGAAGCACAAGCTGTTCCCTCGCACCCTGGGGTAGGTCGCCGAGACTCCATTTAAGACAGGAATTTACTCCCTTCACACCCGCATGCAGGGCTAGAGAGTTTCCAGCGAGATGACCATCCTTCGCATCAACAAAAGCGTCCGAGCCCTCCTCATGTACTCCGCACTGGTGTTGGGACGAGGGCTTGTCCGCCCCGTATGTGAACCAGTAGTGTCGCTTGTACGAAACGACACTGTCAGTCTTCTCATCATAATAGCAAGCATCGCCTGACGGTGTCTCGGCTATGTCGAAATCGTTGTAATAGAGAAAACTGATCTTCAGAGCCTCGCTACCCCCATTCACCACTTCGAAGATCCTAACCAGGGCGTCCTTGCTAGGCAGAACCAGATCCGTGGCCTTTACCTGTATCCCGTCTGGGTTGGCAAAACTTGTTTCGAGAATCGTGCTATCAGGAAGAAATCGCTGTTTCCGTATCCAAGGATCGTCTGTCAACCAGCTGAAAGATTCGTTACCACTTCGGCCGACTAAAATCCCGGGGAGGGATCCGCGAACGTGTTGAGGATAATTGTGGCTTGGCCAGAAGAGATGCCGCAACTCGCCGTTCTTCCCGATCGTGATGAGGGTTGAACGGTTTCCCATTGGAGCTTGCTGGCTGGTTGAAAACATCTTCTGGTGCTCTGTAAGTGAGTTCGATGTGTCTGGGAATCTTAAATGGGTTAGGTATCTGGGCATGGACTATTGACGATACAGCTACAATCGGCATTCCTTGGAATCACAATGCAATCCTGCAATGGACAGAGCGCAAACCGTCTATTCTCCGGTTCGAAGCCTTTTACCGCATGACCATGTTTCATCAACGTCCTTGCTAGATCTGACCACGGGATTCTCCTTCGGCATAGACCTGGACGATCCCTGGAGATACAGCGGGATGAATCCTCCGCGATCCATAATCATTCCTCATCTACTTTCGATCAGCCTACCTGAGGGGAAGATCTTGGACGAGGCTGATGACAGGGAAATCCGTGCACGTGGTGAGGCGGAGCCCGGGACTGTCGCGGGCAGAGCAGTAGTCTCATTATCCGACCATCTGGTTCAGTCAAAGGTTGACTTCGTACGATGCTGGTTTCCTTGGAAATACTTCGAACCTCTCCCGATCGCCGAAGCAAAATTGGATCACCTACTCGAGGAGTCTTACTCTCATTGGCCCCTAGACGACCTTGTCAGTGCACTAACAAATCACGGCATAGGCATTGTTCCAGTCATAGGTTGCGGGTATCATCGGATGCTTCCACAAGGGCTGGAGCCCGACCACAACAAGACTCTCTATTTGAAACGCGTCTCGACACACGCGAGGCTACTCGTTCGCAGGTATAAAGATCAAGTCAAGTGCTGGCAGATTGAGAATGAGCCCAACTGGTGGACCGCACATGGGGCCGGAGGATGGCGTTCGGGATCATCGTGGATTCGTGACCCAATATTCAAACAACATCTCCTGCGTAGACTCAATACAGCCGTGCACACCGAGGACTCATCCGCCAAGACAATAATCAGTCTTGAAGCCGATGCTAAAACCCTGGATCCCAGAGCTTACTCTTCTTCATGCGACATTTTCGGCTTAGACTTCTACCCAAACTACAGGTCCTCTCACCCAATCAACACGAAAGTCCTGAAGCTCGCTGACGATGTGGCCAAGGCTCTGGGCAAACCAGTAATGATATCTGAAACAGGATATCCCAGCGGCCCCTCGTTCCTAGGATATTCCGCTGATGGTCAGGCGGAGTATGTTGCCAGTGCCTGTAGAGATGCGCACCAACTCGATAGCGTGACCGGTATTGGAATCTGGCGCTACATCGACACCGCCTGGAGATCATTTCCTCCCCAAGAGAATCATTTTGGATTGTTCGACAACAAGGGCAGTCCGAAGCCCGCTTGGGCCGCACTCTCGAAAGTTATCGGAGAATTGAAATGAGTCAACACAAACAAGGAATGCTGGCAGTGGTTAGTCGAATGAAGGGCAAGACGCTCAAGGACGTCATCGGGACTGAGGAGAGGAGTCTCTACAAGCTGATCTCCCTAATTGCTGAGCTCTCTTCCCAGGTCAGAGAGATGATTCCTAGAGAGCTGGGATTCGCGGGAGGTATCAATCCGTATGGGGAGAAGCAGTTGCAGATTGATGTTTGGTCAAACGATCTCTTTACCAAGAAGCTATTGAGAAGCGGTCTTGTAAGGAGAATCGCTTCTGAAGAAATGGAAGAGGTTGCCGAATCAAAAGCTGGCGAATACTCGATTGTGCTCGACCCGTTGGATGGGTCGTCGAATCTGAAGAGCAACAACTTGCTAGGAACCATAGTCGGAGTCTACCGGGACAAGCCTTTGCCTGCCAGGGGAAGGGACCTTCACGCTGCGATGTACTTCCTCTATGGACCGTTCCATCAACTCGTTCTTGCACTCCAGGATGGCGTCCGGACCTTCGCAGCCCTCGGCAGAGGATCCGAAGGAACCAGATTCATGTCGGACGGTCTGATTCGCCAACTTCCCAAGCCACCAACGGTCTATGGTATCGGCGGTTTGAGAGAGAAGTGGACTCCTAGAGTACGAGAGTTTGTGGAGAGTCTGGAGAATCGCAAGATGTCCCTTCGGTACGGCGGTTCTTTCGTGGGCGACTATAACCAGGTCCTGACAAGGGGAGGTTTCTTTGCATATCCCGAGTTAACAGATGCTCCTGAGGGGAAGTACCGGTTGCAGTTTGAGTCCAACCCGGTCGGATTCATCACAGAAAAAGCAGGAGGCCAAGCGAGCACAGGAATGGGGAGGATTCTCGAAGTTGAACCCACGAGTATCGTCCAGCGTGTCCCGACGTATCTAGGCGATTCAGACCTGGTCCAGGAGTTCCAGTCGACCTACAAATCCAAGGGCCAGACCGTATGAAGCAACGGATCTCGATTGAGCCTTCAATCCTGAGTGCCGATTTTGCCCGGCTGGGCCAGCAGGCGAAAGAAGCAGAGGACGCTGGGGTCGAAGGCATTCAGGTTGATGTGATGGACGGACATTTCGTTCCAAACCTGACGTTCGGACCCGGAGTCGTCAAGGCGTTGAGGAGATCGGTGAGCTTATTCTTGGACGCTCACTTGATGATCGACAATCCTCGCAGCTTTCTTGAAGAATTTGCGCGCTCAGGCGCAAACAGGATCATCGTGCATGAAGAGGTGTGCAAAGATCTTCCCCCGGTTCTCCAGTCGATCAGGAAGCTCAAGGTCGAGGCAGGGGTTGCCGTAAACCCCGAGACGCCGATCACCACGTTGGAGGGGGTCCTGGATGTTGTGGACTGTGTCCAGGTGATGACGGTCCACCCGGGATTTGCGGGGCAGCGTTTCATTGAAGATCAGCTCGGTAAGATTGCGCGTCTAAGGAAAGAAATAGATCAGCGACACTTGAAAGCGTCAATCGTTGTCGACGGAGGGATCGATTCGAAGACAGCTCCACTAGCTGTGAAGTCGGGCGCTACAGTCTTGGTGGCCGGGTCAAGCGTTTTCAACCAATCAGCACCAGTCGCCCAAAATGTTCTGACTTTAAGAAACAGCGTAGCAACTACGGTTGCAGCGATAGGCTCAGATTGAAGTAGAGAACCCGCCACATCCTCTATCGTTATCATGACAGACGACTCGCAAGCCGGCTTCTCCACACTGAGCGATCTCGAAGAGGCCGCCTCAAGGAAGACTGACAAGTCCGCCTGGGCCTACATCCAAGGCGGCGCAGGCGAGGAATGGACGGTGAGGGCGAACCGCGAAGCATTCCACCGCAGGACCCTGCGACCGAGAGTTCTAGTTGATGTTGAGAATCTAGAATTCGGTACGACTCTCTTGGGAACAAAGGTATCAGCCCCATTCTACGTGTCTCCAACTGCTTCTCATGGCCTCGTGCACCCGGATGCCGAGGCTGCGACAGCAAGAGCCGCAAGCAAAGCCAACATCCTCGCCAGCTTCGGTACACTATCCTCGATCTCAATGGAAGACATCGCCGAGGCCGCTCCGACAGGTCCCAGATGGTTCCAGCTCTACCTCCAACCAGAATTCTCAACCACGAAGAGCCTCGTCGAGAGGGCCGAGAAGGCCAACTGCAAGGCCATAATCCTAACCGTGGACATGCCGGTCGCGGGCACCCGCGACAAGGAGAACCAAGCAGGCTCTCCATTGGCCTCTTCGATCGTTTTGGGAAACGGTAGAGAAGTTGTTCGGCCTCTCAGAAACCCTATCGTCGATGGCGACCACGCCCATATTCGCAAGGAAGCCTCAAACACTTGGGAGGTCGTAGATCGTCTTCGCGAAATAACTCGGCTCCCGTTGGTGTTGAAAGGAATCCTCACTCGCGAGGATGCCCGACGCGCTTCTGATCACGGCGCTAAAGGCGTTGTAGTTTCTAATCACGGCGGGCGCCAGCTGGACCGTGCACCCGCATCATTGGATGCTCTTCCAGAAGTGGTAAAAGAAGTTGGATCCGAAGTCGAGGTCTATTTCGACGGTGGAATCAGACGAGGCAGCGACATTGTAATGGCACTCGCCCTAGGAGCCAGAGCGGTCGGGCTCGGACGCATCGTTTTCTGGGCCCTCGCAGCCGGAGGAGAAGCAGGCGTCTCAAAGCTGCTATCTCTACTCAAGGCGGACCTCGCGACCGTCATGGCCCTTACAGGTCGGCGGACTCTATCTGAGATAGACAAGAGCCTCGTTGACGGTGCTCGGTAATATTACTGGTTGCTAGGACGCCGCCTGATCCAAGAATACTTCAGACGGTTTAGTTGAGCGTTTGGAAGTTTATCACTGATTTTATGTCGTCCTTGGTGGGACTGTATGCCTTCGAGAAATCAGAGGGCCCGGCCATTTTGGTGAACAGCGACTTGAGAACTCCAGGAAATCGCTGTTGGATAGTTTTGAAATCTTGAATCCCGCTGACAAAGTATCGTTTGTTTGCGTTTACTGATCCGAACGTTATCTTGTTACCCAGGACAATATCATCGTAGGAGTGTCCGATATCCTGCGTAGCAAGTTTGGGCTGATAGATCCCTAACAGGCAGAGAACTCCATTGTTGTTCAGTAAGCCTTGCGCCTCAGCGGCCAGCGAGGCTACCCCAGTCTCCTCCAGGATCAGGTCGAACTTCCCGAGACTAGTGATTGATTGATCGTTAGCGTTGACATAGGACCCTCCTATCTTTTCGACTATGCGAGCCTTCAGACTATCCTTCGGCCTTGTAGCAACCGCGGTCACATCGAGCCCTCTAAGCCTGAGTAGCAACACTGTGAGGAGGCCTACCGGGCCAGTTCCTAGGACGAGTGCTTTCCGGGGTTTCCAGATCATCCTCTCTTGAATCTTGAAACTCTGGTAGACACCTTTCTCTGCGACGCTCGTCGGCTCCAACAGTACTGCTATATCCGCCAATTCTGTTGGGACTGGAACTAGGAAGTTGAGGTCTGATACCGAGTACTCTGAACAGAAGCCGTGGAGGCTCTTGATTCCATGCTCCTTGTACTGCCCACTGAGGCACATGTCCGACTCGCCGTTCCGGCAGTTGAGGCATTCATCGGGTCTCCGCACAGTCGGGACTACTAGATCGCCTTTCTTGATTCCTATAGGATTGCTCGGCGCCTCTTCGACGGTGGCCAGACATTCGTGTCCGAGTATGAGATAATCAGAACCCGAAGGCGCTTCTCCATATGAGCCCTGAATTATCTCCAGGTCAGTGCCACAGATACCAATCTTGTTAGTTCGGAGCAGAGCCTCTCCAGCGGAGGGAGTAGGTTTAGGGGCATCAATGAGGCGGACGCTGCCGGCTTTGCTAGGAGTTACGGCGATGGCTTTCAGAGAACTATCCTATCCACGCGAACAAGCTTTGGGACGAGACTCCGTTACGAGTCCTAAGTTCTGCAGTAGTCGCGTTGTTGCGGACAGTCTATGGAGTCTTCTGCAGACTATCAAGTCGCGCCTTGACAGCGTCCACCAGTTGCAGTCTGAGATCTTCTCCCCGTAGTTTCTTCTCTTTCAGATCTGCGAGCTGCTTGGCGAGCGTATTGTCGCCCAGCATTTTGACCCAGTTCTCAAAGTCACCGCGTCCGAGATGGAACTGGAGGGAAGTGAGGTCGATAGTGTTGAGGATTCCTAGAAAGTCGGGAAGATTACGTGCCGCTGCCCCCGTTGGACTTCCCATGGCTCGGTAGAAGTAGAAGGCGTTCTGCGGAGGGACACTTCGGAGAACGTTTGAAGCGACGTTTTTCAGAATCTTGCTTGGCACAGTCTCACCTGTTTGACCTATCGGTGATGGATGGTTGGCTATCAAACTTTGGGCCATTTATCTAGAAGACGGCCCGGCATGAACTAGTGAAAATGCCGGCTACCAACCCAAAGTTTCGCGCTAAGACCGGTCGTTCTACGACTCGGCCGGTTTCTAATGTCTGGATGTTCTCTCACGAGTGCGCTGGTCTTGCCCAAGTTGGTGGTCTCGGAGAGGCAGTCGCCGGATTATCCAAGACACTCGCCATGGATTCGAAGCTAGACGTTAGCGTCTTCCTCCCAAGTCATGGGAGACACTTGGACCCACGAATGAGAGAGGCCTATGGTTTACAGGATCTAACTACGTTCATGGCTCAGGGTCATCGCACTGGCACGAACGGAGTATGGTACAAGTATCTGGCGGGTATGGAGAAGGGATCGCGGGAAGGGGTCAACTTTTTCCTCGCTAAAGGTCTCGATTCAGCAACCAGCAAGTGGCTAGACGACCCGACAATCTACGACCACGAGACCACTTTCGAAAAAATGTCGCTTCTCGCACGTACACTGGGGAGCTACGCGGAATATTTGATCTCTATGGGCCGAGCTGGAGAGTTGCCGGATCTGATTCATGCTCATGACTGGCACACGGTACCCGCGGCTGTGCTAGTGAAACAAAGCCTTCAGGAGAGAGGCGTAATAATTCCTCTTGTATTCACAATCCACCTGCTGAGCGGAGTAGCACTACCCTGGCATTATGCTTCTGAAGACTGGTGCGGAATCAGAGACGTCGCGCGTTCCTCTCGAGGGGTAAAGCGAGTCTCGACCTTCAAATACAGTCAGATATGGCAAGACATATGTCACAACTCTCTGGAAAAATTCGGATGTTACACGGCCGATTACACCACCTCGGTTAGCCACACCTATCTGATGAATGATGTCCGCAAATACGTTGGAGACATAATCAGAGGAAGAAGCGGGCACATTTACAACGGCTGCGACTGGAACCCGGCGACCATCGAATCATCGATCATCGCGCATGATTTCGAGGAAATCAAGCCTAGTCCAGTCGATGATGAACCGAAGCGGTGGGACCTTAGAGAGTATCTACTCACCAAAGCGATTTCCAAAATCGGGGAGCAATCCGAACCCGAAGCTTCGGCTGGGCTCTACGATCACTCCGGAAAGGAGGAGAATAGATCAATAGAGACGTTTCGAAGTGATGGCTCCTTGGTTCTGATGACTGGCAGACTGAGTCCTCAGAAGGGTGTAGATATTCTGCTTGACGCTGTACCGCTCGTCCGTAAGGCTATTCCAGAAACGAGGTTCCTTCTTTTCTTATTGCCGTCCAACGATTCAGACCTTGCCAGGACAACCCTCGAGAAGGCTGAAAAATATCCTGACAACGTCAGGGTAATCCTCGGCAGGCATCCGTCGATCTATCTCCTCTCGCACCTTGCAGCGGACGTCTACGCAATGCCCTCGAGGTCGGAACCTTTCGGGATAAGTGCCCTCGAGGCAATGGTTACTGGAAACCCGATCGTCGGAACCAGTGTTGGGGGTATCACTGAAACAGTTCTCGACCTGTCGACCAACGGGGAATCAGGAACCGGAATCCTGGTTCCTCAGGGGAACGTGGCAAAGCTCGCAGAATCTCTTGTCTCTCTCCTCAAAATCATGCAACTCGACGAACTTAGCCAACAGGGCAAAGAAGACAGAGCGGGAGCGTCTCGAAAGATACCTTTGGAACCGATAGCAAGAATGGTCGCCAAGAATCCACGTCTGGGATCGAAGATCCGTGAGAATTGCAGAAGCAGGGTTATGAAAAAATTCAGATGGACGAACGCTGGCCAGATGGCCCTGACCAGATACTCCTCAGCGAGACTTTTAGCCGCTAAAACAATGCAGAGTTGGCTGCGATGAATGAGCAGAAGAACTCGTTCAAGCCTCGGACCTGAAGAAGAGAGCGCCGAAAGGAGGCAAAGTGATCGAGATGGAATGATCTCTTCCGTGATAGCGATGCGCTTCTGAGGTTACGCCTCCAAGGTTGCCTTGCCCGCTTCCTCCATATTCGGATGCGTCGCTGTTGAGGATCTCTTTCCAGTGTCCACTTCTTGGGACGCCGAGTCTGTAGTTCTGTCGTGTCATCGGTGTGAAGTTGCAGACAACTACGATTGGATGGTCTGGGCTGATGCCTCGGCGTGAGAAGCTGATGATGCTCTTCTCCCAGTCTTGGATGTCAACCCACTCGAATCCCAGTCTCTCAAAATCCAACTGATGCAAAGCCAGTTCTTTGGCATAGATCGCGTTGAGATCTTTGACCCAGAGCTGGAGCTGTTTATGAGATTGTTCCTTTGCCAAATGCCAGTCGAGACTCTTCTCAAAGTCCCATTCGTCCCACTGTCCGAATTCCCCGCCCATGAAGAGGAGCTTCTTGCCAGGATGTCCGTACATGTATCCATAGAGAAGTCGGAGGTTGGCGAATTTTTCCCAAGTGTCTCCCGGCATCTTGTCGAGCAGCGACCGTTTTCCATAGACGACTTCGTCGTGTGATAGTGGGAGGACGAAGTTTTCGGCGAAAGCGTACCAGAGGCTGAAGGTCAACTGGTTATGATGGTGTTTCCGGTAGACCGGGTCTTTCGTCATGTACTCAAGTGTGTCGTGCATCCAGCCCATGTTCCACTTCATTCCGAAGCCTAGTCCTCCCAAATAGACGGGACGTGACACCATCGGCCAGGCCGTCGATTCCTCGGCGATCATCTGCACATCTGGATGTGCACGGTATACAGCCTGGTTGAGATCTCGGATGAAAGATAGTGCCTCGAGGTTCTCTCTCCCACCGTACTGGTTTGGGATCCACTCGCCTTTCTTCCGGGAGTAGTCGAGATAGATCATTGATGCTACCGCGTCAACTCTGAGTCCATCAGCATGGTAGACATCTAACCAGAATAGGGCGCTGCTCGCTAGGAATGATCGGACCTCGCCTTTTCCGAAGTCGAAAATGTAGCTCTTCCAGTCAGGATGATATCCTTTCTTCGGATCGGCATATTCGAAGAGATGCGAGCCGTCATAGTAGGCGAGGCCATAGGCGTCCGATGGAAAATGCGACGGGACCCAGTCGAGGATTACTCCGAATCCTCTCCTGTGAACTTCATCGACTAGATGCATGAAATCTTCCGGTATGCCAAATCGGCTTGTCGGGGCAAAGTACCCGAGGGTCTGGTAGCCCCACGATCGCGAGTACGGGTGCTCCATTATCGGTAGGAATTCGACGTGGGTGAAACGCATCTCTTCAAGATAGCTCGGTAGATCGTGGGCCGTCTCTCTGTACGTCAGTGACCGGTTGTTGTCTTCCGGGACTCGCTTCCATGATCCAATGTGCATCTCGTAGATGGCAATGGGCGACTTGAGGGAGTTTTTGTCGGCGCGAGTTCTCATCCATTCGGCATCATCCCATGAATGCTTTAGGTCCCAGACAACTGATGCCGTTCGTGACGGGATTTCCCAGTGAAGAGCGAAGGGATCGCCCTTGTCCATTGAATATCCAAGATGGGCTTTCGATTCGACGTGATACTTGTAGAGTGAGCCTCTTGTCGGACCGGCAATGAACCCTTCCCAGATGCCAGAATCGTCCTTTCTCAGACTAAGCGGGTGTAGGCCAGACCGCCACTCGTTGAAGTCCCCGATGACAGAGACATGTTTCGCACTTGGTGCCCACACCGCAAACTGAGTTCCTTCCTTTCCATCAAGGTGGGTCGGATGTGAGCCCAGTTTTTCATGGAGCTTGAAGTGTTTTCCCTCTTTGAAGAGGTGGATGTCGTAGGGAGTCAGTAGCTCATGTTCGGTGACCGGGTCCATGGCTTTGGAAACACTTCGAGGATTGGTTGGGGGACGATGGCTAAGCTTTACGATTCAACCTAAACTGTGGCTATTGGTCGCTCTGCGACTATAACTTGGAAGTCGGCTCCTTCCCACTTGTTAGCGTCCAACCAGAAGAAGGTGAAGACAACACTCTCGCCGGGCGAGAGGTCAGAGGTTTCCAAGTCAGCGTAGTGAATCCCGAGGCCAGTGTCAACGGTTTTGAAATCCGTTACGGTCTTCCAACCGTCGCTGCTCCAGTGGATGGTCGCGGGCGCGAGCACCTCGATTCTGAGATTTCTTCCAGGCAGGATTGTCCGAATCTTCTGATTAAACCTCCAAGATACTAGTCTTGAGCCGGTCTTCTTAGTCTGGTATCGAAGAACGGGTTGAGGCGGCATGTCGAAGACTTTTCGATCCCGGATAGATCTTGCGAGTTTAATGTACTCCGCGTGCGCCCAGACGAGGGGCATGGCTGAACCTGCGGGGCGACCGTTGTGAAGGCCTCGCTTGGGAATGTCATCCGCGTCCCAGACCTGCTCTGGAATTAGCCCTCCAGGGCTGGCTTGAGCCTCGATCACATGTAAGAGCCGTTCAGCTTCCTCAATCTCTCCTCTGGCTATTTCATAGTGGGCTCGTTCACCCGCCAATAGAGGCCATCCTCTTCCAACACCGGTTCCATCGAACGGGGATCCATCATCGTGTTCACCGTACCCGTCTGAGTTGTACCTATGCCATACCGGGCCTGTCCTGGTCTCTTTTCGGAGAGTCGCGTCTATCACCTTGACAGTGTCGAAGATCCGCGGGTCCTTAGCTGATCGTAATCCATAACGGACGAGAGCGAGAGCGTCCACGCTAACCAGTTGTTCGCCGGGGACCACTTCTTGTCCTAAGGGACGATTTCGGAGAGAGACAAATGCTGAACCTGGAAGCTCAATGTCGGAAGGATTCGCGGGAGCGATTCTGACGTAGTACCCGTTGACTCCGACGCGTTTCGCGAGTTTCGTTCCTGTAACATAGGTCCAACGTTCAATGGCTTCGTTCCATGTGTCTGCCGTCTCCCTGAGATACGAGGCCAGACCATAGTCGCCCTTCTCTTCGGCAAAATCAGCCGCCGCGAGCAACCCTGCGATCTCGGCCGCGAGAGTAAATGGAGAATATCCGCCGTCTTCCTCCCATCTGTCCTGCTGTGTGACAGGGCCGTTTCGGACGAGATATCCTGCTGCCCGTTGGATCATCGACCACGGGTCAAATCCAGAAAGAGCATCGACACGTTTCAGCTGGTCCGCGACAAGTATCGGGAAGGCTGTTTCATCCATCTGCACTCCTCTCCAATACGGTGATCCATCAAGCCACATATTCTGCAACCAGTGGCCATCTTCCTCTTGGGTGGACATGAGGTAAAGGAGAGTTTCTCTAGCGTGTTCAGTGTCTCCTGAAGCGATGAAACCTCCGGCTGCTTGCGCTAGATCCCGTGGCCAGATCAGGTGGTATCCGCCCAAGTCGTCGTCGCTCTTGGAGAAACCCCAAGGAATCGAGAGACTAGCGATCACTGCGCCCGGGTAGGATTTTTCCTCGTGTGTTCGTAGGACAGTGTTACTGACCCGATACAGGTCGAAGCCCGTCTCATACATCTTTCCCAGATCCATGCTCTGCGACTGGACTTCTTTCCATCCATCAACAAACGTCCTCTGGACCCTATCGAAGTCCTTCAACAAGGCATTCCGGGCCTGCTGTCCCGCCTCATCCGGCGTTCGTCCGAAAGCAATAGCGGTTACACACTCGCCATCACTACTCGTCAAGTCGAGTTCTGCGGTCAGAGCAATGTTTCCGTTAGACGCGCGGGAATATTCCCATGCCATCTCCTTGCTGGCACTGACATCTTGCCAACCATCGCTGACACCTACGTATCCACAACTCATCTTCCTGAACGGAGTCGAACAAGCAAGGGCGAGGGAGACTCCTTCTCTCTGCGCAAAAAGCATCGGCGTACCCTTGTAGTTGCCGATCCATCCGTTGTTTCCGTATCCACGGTTTCCAATGTGCGGGGCGAGAAGAGCATAGACGCCGTAGTCCCCCAGTTTGCCTTTGCCAACGTCGAAGTGGACCTTCTGTAGGAGCACGTCTCGCTCGGGATCGGTGATGACGGTCTTCGTTATCCTGTATCGTCCCCTCTTGCAGGAGTTGACGAGCCTGTATCCGGGGACGCCCTGTTCTAACGGTGAAATTCTCCTGTTAGTATCCCGCTTCTCTTCAGAGAAATATTGATCGCCATCAGCGACAAGAAATTCCATGTCGCGAATATTTGCCTGATCAATTCTGGGGTAGTAGACCTCGTTCAGGATTCCGTGAGAGATTGTGAACCAGACTCTACTTTGGTAACTGGCGGAGGTTCCGACCCCTTCTTTGGCGCTGGAAGTCCAACGAGGTGAAATACCCGGCCAGCCCGGAGCCGTTTCATTCAAAGCTTGGGTCATATGATGGCGTGGACTGAATTGACTTCATTCAAGCTTTGTCGCAAGATTTGGATAGCTAAGCCGATTTGACGGTTATTTCACCAGCGAGCCAGTTATGCCATGCGCAGAAGTACTTGTAAACGCCGGGAACCGTCAAAGTCGTGGTAAATGTTTGACCGGGAAGGATCAGGTCCGAGTTGAAAGTTGGCGCCCCGCTAGGAACTTGGAACGATGTCACTGTATGCGCAACTCTGTCGTCGTTTATCCATTCTATCGTATTGTTAACGCCAATCGTGACTGTTTTGTTGATTGGGAATTTAAATCCTGGCGATGACAAATCTGTGAAATTGTGCCAATTCGGTGGCGGGTATCCTGAGCCTGTCGGAATGTGGATGACATAAATCGGGGGTTTCTGAGCTGGAAAGAGTGCTGGCACCACAAACACATACCCCGCTACGCTCGCAGCAACAATGGCGATGAGAATCGATGCCGCGTAGGAGTATCTGGGGAGTCGCATTTGTGCCGATGAGAATATCGTTAATCCATTCAGATTAAGACTTTGCCAAGCAAACGCGGTGTCTTGGCTTCAATTAGGCCAGTCCAAAACGAGGTCTACAGTGCCCTTTAGTCAGCCAGTGACAATGATTGTACCAGTCATCCAGTAGTGGTATGCGCAGAAGTACTTGTAGGTCCCGTCGACCGTGAACGTTGCCGTGTAGGTGGCGTTTGGACCCATATTTCCAGAGTTGAAACTCGCAGCACCAGATGGAGTTGTTGTTGATGTTACTGTATGGTTCGCTACGTCATTGTTGGTCCATGTTACCTTTCCGCCTTTCGCAACCGTAACGCTCGCGGGTTGGAAGTTGAGTGACTGGTCTCCTCCCACACCCTTTGGCATTGATACGCTCGCTGACGATGGCACACCGAGACTACCGGTTGATGTGTTGAACAGGTTCGTGCCACTCACAAGCTGGTAAGTCCCCAAACCAGCCAAGCCAACACCCGCACCAACTGCGAGAACTATCAGGACCGGCGCTACTATCTGGACGAGCCAGCGGCTCTTGTACCAAGGAGTCTTTGGAGAAGCGGGTTGCAGTCTAAACCACCCTGTGTTATGTAATGCGGTACGAAGATAAGATTTTTGCAATTATCCGAAACTATCAGAAGCGTCGAATCAGAGCTTCGAATCGGAGCTTCTGACATCGAGATGTCTAGTTGATGGCTTAATCTAAAATAGATGGTCATTGACCACAGTCTGAGCCCTATTTGTCGAAAACGACCAGGCGCGAATTTCTCAAAATCGGACTAGCAGCAGCCGGAGGAGCACTTGCCGCCTCAGGACTAGAGATTCCTCTTTTTGGCGGTAATACATCTTCACTCCAGAACCAGATCACAAACCTCAACAAACACATTAGCACAGTGACTGGTTTCCTCACACTAAGCATTCCAGAACAACAACTGTTGGAACCCGTTGTGGAGACGATCATTCCTTCAGACAGTACCGGTCCGGGAGCCAAAGAGGCTGGAGTAATCTACTTTATCGATCGCCAACTAGCGAGCGACTACGGCCAAAGCGGAAACATGTTCATGGATGCACCCCATATTCCACCAAACATACCAGCTAGTTCTACTACTCCTCCTACTCCTTTAACTGTGAAACCAAGTAGCGCATGGGCTTTTCTCCAAAACAAGGAGACAGGGGCCTACCTACCGGCAGGGGGAATGGGGAATGGCGCCGCGATACCCTACCTTGGAGCAAGTCCAACTTACACCGCAGGTGGAACCAACTACACGGTCAAATATGGCATCACGGCGAGCCCACGCGTGGGCTCAGGCATCAATCTTCAGTACCCGGTTAACATGAGAGAATTTTGGAGGATCAGCCTAGCGGCACTCCAAGCCTACTCCAACAAGTACTACAGCGGTAACTTTCAGAGTTTAAGTTCCGCTAATCAATTGCAGGTGATAAAAGATCTTTGGTCGAACGCACCAAAGACGAAAACTAATCCTTCCCCTCCCGCAGACGATCTTACAGGATTTAGCAACATTCAGGCCTCGGACTTCGCGTATGAGTTGACGTTCATGACTTGGGCAGGATTCACAATGGATCCGATCTACGGTGGGAACAAGGATATGGTCGGATGGGACTACACGGGATTTAACGGCGTTAACTTCGGCAACTTCTACGGTGAAGGACTGAGCCAGAAGACACTGATGGTCGCCTCAAGTCCGACGAAGCTCAAGCCGGCCAGTCTGGCGCAATATCAGCAGCAAGCCACGGGAGGAACATAGCGATGTCAACTGTGATCCAGGAAAATCCGGTTGACGTAGTCTGCTTAGGTGTCGGATTCATGAGCGGGGTGGTAGCAACAGAGCTAGCCCTAGCAGGCAACAGTGTTGTAGGGATAACCAAGGGTCCGTATTGGGACTACGTCAACGACTATTCAACAACCAAGTACGATGAGTGGGGGGTCGGACTCGGACGAAAGTACGACAGCCCCCTTCCTCTGCAAAGCACCACTATTCGGAACAACATCAACCAGTTCGCACTTCCGGTCCGCAGGTACACCATGCCGATCCAGTACCATGCGCTGGGACATGGGGTTGGCGGGGCAGCCCAGCATTATGGCGGGGGAATGGGACGCTTTGGCCCGTGGGCATATGAGATGGCATCCCGAACAGCGAGCGCGTACGGATCAGGCTTCCTTGCCAGCATCAATCCACAGGACGATACTCACGATTGGCCCCTGACCTACGCCGAATATGAGCCGTATTATGTAGAGTGGGAGAAAGCGCACGGAATCTGCGGAAACTACAACGGTAGCCCCACGAACAGCCCTTCCGACATTAACTATCCTTGGATGAGCCGGAACTACCCGCTCCCCCCCCATCCGATGACTCCGCTCGGGCAGTTATTCCAGTCGACTGTACAGGGCATGACGGCTCCAAATGGGCAAAAGTACAATCCGTTTCCAACCGTTAGTGCTCTCTCCTCGCAGCCTTACACCAACCAGTACGGTGTGACGGTGAACCCTTGCGTTTACGAAGGCTACTGTGCGGGGCTCTGCGATTACGCATGTGAGACGGGTGCAAAGGCAAACGCTGCCTACCGAACGATACCCGCAGCAATAAACTCGGGCAATTTCACACTCGTCACTAATGCCTACATATTCAGGCTTGAGCTTAGTCCATCAGGCAACCAAGTCGTAGCAGCGCATTACTACGATGCACAGGGAAACGATCACCGGCAGCCTGGAAAAGTATTCTTCAACGGAATGTGGGGCTACAACATGATACGGCTCATGCTCCTGTCCGGTCTTGGCACACCATATGTCTACAATTCTGGCGCAGGAACTGGAAGTGGCGTCGTTGGAAGAGGGCTCACAAACGGATACACGCCGTACAGGGGTACGAGTGTATCAGGAACTGTCAATATCGGAGGCAACTCCTATCCGGCTGGCAACGGTAGCGGTGGTGGGGTATCAGTTTTCGATCTTATGGATGACAACTTCAGCCATTCCAGCATCAGCCCGCCATTTATCGGCGGCGGGCTTTTTGGTGCGGGAGGCTACTTGGGAGGCGGACCTGGCAACATTACTTTCGCCGGAGGCGTAAGTGCTCCCAATACTTTGAACCCGAATGGGGCTATGGGTAGCGCCTTCAAAGCCACCCAACAGAACAAGTACCTCCCAACGAAACAGTCGGTAGGAGCTACTCCATTCGCCCCAGACTTGCCTACCTTCATGAACTATATTGATCTAGATCCGCACTACACGGACGCGTACGGTGACCCCGTCAGCAGATTGACCTACGACTGGACCCCGAACACGTACAATGGAGCAACATACCTGGTGAACCAAATCAAAGCCATACTCACCCAGATGGGCGCGACCAACGTTACTGTTGGCGCCACTGTAGCGCCATATTCAGCTCACAATGACTGGTGGGGTCACCATCTCAGAGGAGGGTTAAGGATAGGCACCGACCCGAACGCCGGTACCGCAACTGCATGGGCGGCCCTCAGTGGCTACAACCAACTGTACTATAATTCGAATACTGCCGGAGTCAACTATTTTGCCGCAGGCGAGATCACAAACACCACAGGAAACAATGCAACAGCCGGAACACATGCCGCAGGACCTCAGTCTTACCGAGCTGCTGAAGGCATAAAGAAATACCTAGCGAACGTAGCGACGAGCGGGGTCAACTACCTAGCATCGTAACCTATTTCTCCTACAGGGTCAAAGAGTTCCACTAGGGCAACAGCAATGCCGGTGCTCATCGTACCGGACAAATCAAAATCTCTCAACATACCGGTATTTCAAAGTAGAATCCCTAAACCAGAGGAGCTAGTAGTTCTAGACAAACCTCTGCTTGAGGCAACCTTAGAGGTAGGAAACCTCCTGAAGGACTGCCAGGCCAAGTGGGCGTTCGCGGGTGACATTGGAGAGATACTCAACGGAGTAAACGTTCGGCCCGACCACCTTACAATACTCACCAACGTTGCCGGCTGCGAAGAAATCAGTAAGAAACTCGAAGCGTTCCAAGTCGAGGCCTCAAAACAGGTCGAGAATCAGATTAACCGGAGTGCCGAAATCGAACCCAAACCTCTGCCAATCATGATCAAGAGTTACACGTCACGATTCGACCTAAACGGCCAGAGACTCAACGTTCACGGCGATCTACGGATTAGGGTGGGAGATTGGGACTGGGGAGATCCACTTGACTACGAACCTGAATACGTTTACGTCATCGGCGTTAAGGTTCCAGTAGTACCTCTGGAACTGAAGACCCGCTTGTATAGGGGTCTAGGCTGGTACGACAGAGTGGCGAAGATCCACGCGGCAATGGCTAGACGCCATCACAAAATCGTCTAGATTAGTATGCTCGCAAGTCGACAGATAGGCTCAACCAGCTACCCGGTCTTTTCGAAGAACTTTCGAAGACTTCAGGGAAAGGATGCTTGGAGGAATAATCTCGAGTTAGCAGCTCTTGCCGCATCCAAAGTCGCAAGTTGCCTAGGCCCCACGGGTGCATACAAGCTCGTGACCTACCACAGAGGTCCCGAACTCGTGACAAAAGTAACAAAGGACGCGGTCGACATAGTCGACGAGCTAGGTGTCCAGTATCCAGCAGTCAAGACTCTGGCAGAAGCGGCAAAGATACACCGGGACGAGGCAGGAGACGGCGTTTCTACGCTCCTCGTTCTTGTCTCAGCGCTCTTGACCGAGGCTCAGAAGCTCACCGAGATGGGAGTCCATCCCGTCGCCATCTTGGATGGATACAGAGATGCCGCGAAGAAGTCAATCTTAATCATCGACGAGATCGCCACAGAATATTCCGGAGACCTCCAAGACAGCCTACTCCAAGTGATCGATTGCGGAAGAGGGCTGTTGAATAGGAGACTGCGTGAGGAGCTCTCTCAAGCCGTCAGCCTCGTAGAACATATGGATGGCCTGGATCTTGCAAGAATCAAGATAGAAAAGAAGCTCGGAGGAGCAACCGAAGACTCAGGGTTGGTACGCGGGATAATAATCAATAAAGAGAAGAGGCATCGCTCAATGCCTGATCAGATCGATTGGCCTAGAATTGCACTAGTGTACAAGCAACTGGTGCTCAAACGTTCCGAACAATTGGCAATAAATGAAGGTCCTTTCAACGCCAAGCTGAGCGTTACGGAACCAGGACAACTTCACAAGTTCAAGTCAGAAGAGAGAACTCTCAGGGCTCGAATGGTCCAAAGGGTCAAGTCCGCAGGAGCTAACGTGCTGCTATGCGGGTCGAAGATCGACGAACGGGTTGCCGACGGACTTAGCAGGGAGGGAATCTTCGCGCTGGAAATGGTCGAGCAAAAGAGCTTCGAAGAGGTAGCAAGAGTAACTGGCGCCAAGATCGCAGGCACTGTTGATTTTCTTGTGAAGGAGGATATTGGTGTGGCGAAAATGTTGGAGGTGGACAAGATCCCACCAGAGCGGATAGCGATTCTTCACTGCGACGGAGCAGCCACACTCCTCCTTCGAGGAAGTTCCCCTGAAATCGTTCAAGAACTCGAGAAGATCGTGAGGAAAGGGCTGCTTGTCCTAAAGCACGCCAGCGCTAGGTCGAAGGTTGTGCCCGGAGGAGGAGCTGTTTTCGTTGAACTTGCCCTCCGGTTGCGGAGCTTTGCCCTTGGGTTTTCCGGAAAACAGCAGCTCGCGGTAAAAGCATTCGCTGATGCCTTAGAAACAATACCTAGGTGGCTAGCATTCAATTTTGGCTTAGACCCGATTGACATCATGACACAACTTCGGGAGCATCACTCCAATCACCAGTTGAATATGGGCGTCGGAGAAGGCGGATGCACCGACTTGTACAAGGAGAATGTTGTAGAGCTTGCATCCATATTCAAAACCACGCTTTGGAGAACCTTGGAAGTAGCTTCCCTTCTATTGAAGATCGACGACTACTTCTATGTGAAAGATATTCCCATGGTTCACAAACAGTGATCCGGGAACCACAGTCAAAGCATTAGCTGTCGGAGTAACTATATTTTACAAGGCTTGGGCGTCAATTGAAACTTGAAGAGAAAAGAACCCATCAAGGATGAAGCGCGGCCAAAGGCTATCATCTTCGACATGGACGGCACTCTAGTCAGTAGTCTTCCGGTCATCTATCATTGCGAGAACGAGATCTCTCGCAAATATCTCAAAACCTCACTGACCCTTGAAGACGTAATCTCCAAGTTTGGACCTCCAGCACATACGATCATCAAGGAAATGACTCGAAGCCTGCCGGATTCTGTCCAAATTAAGGCAGTATCAGACTATTACGAATGCTATCGAACCCATGTCTCCAGCCGGGGACTCGTATTTCCCGGTATCACCGAATTGCTGCGCAAGAT
>Ga0209239_1000469_pt1 | contig 23050 bp, 23 predicted proteins | sample GraSoi013_2_20cm_FD_185824 | JGI IMG/M metagenome (GOLD analysis project Ga0209239, IMG submission 185824) | Grasslands soil microbial communities from the Angelo Coastal Reserve, California, USA - Sample 10_02_2013_2_20cm (SPAdes) (version 2) | ecosystem: Environmental > Terrestrial > Soil >...
TTCATGAGCCCCGCGAACAGCGCCGGCACGCCGTCGCAGTAGAGGTCTTTGTTGAAGTCCTGGCTCGTCGGGTCGTTCTGAAACCAGCTCCCGCCGCCGAATCGCAGGTGCTGCTCTCGCGCCAGCTTTTCGCCGGGCGCGAGCTTCGGGGCCGCCGCGGCCGCGCGGGCGTTGAAACCCGCCGCGCCTATCGCCGCGAGCCCGGCGGCGACTCTCAAGAAATCCCGCCGCCCCACGCCGACGGCGGCGAGACGCGTGGCCAGGAGCTCCAGCTGGCTCTCGGAGATGCGAGGACTACGCATGAGCGGTCTCCTTACCTATTTCAGTTTGGGATCGAGCGCGTCACGGACGCCGTCACCGAAGAACGTGAACGACAGCATGGTAACCGCGATGGCGATCGACGGGAAAACACACAGGTGCCAGTCGGAGCGGATGTACTGCTGCCCCTCGCCGACCATCTGGCCCCACGATGGGGTCGGCGGGTTGATGCCGACGCCGATGAACGACAGCGCCGCCTCGGTGAAGATCGCCTCGGGGATCCCGAACGTGACCGAGACGACGATCGGGGTGAGCGCGTTGGGGAGAATGTGGCGCGTGAGGAGGCGACCGAAGCCGGCCCCGAGGGCGCGCGCGCCGTCCACGAACTCTTTCTCCTTGAGCGCGAGCACCTGCGCCCGCGTCTGCCGAGCGATCCCGACCCATCCCGTCAGACCGATCGCGACGAAGATGTTCGTGAGCCCGGCGCCCAGCGCGGACATGACGAGGATCACGAAGAGCAGCCGCGGGAAGGCGTACATGACGTCGATGAAGCGCGTCAGGAAGACGTCGGCGCGGCCGCCGAGGTAGCCGGAGAGGGCGCCGATCGGCACGCCGATGAGCACGACGATGACCTGCGCGCCGAGCCCCACGAGCATCGACACGCGCGCGCCGTAGATCATCCGGGAGAGCAGGTCGCGCCCGAGCTGGTCGGTGCCGAGCGGGAAGTCGCGGGAGGGCGCCTCGTTGAGGCGGCCGAAGTTGGTCTTCGTGTACGGGAGCGGCGCCAGGAGGTCGGCGAAGATCGCGACGAGGCAGAGCAGGACGATCACCACGCCGCCGGCCATCGCGAGGCGGTTCCGGCGCAGGCGCCGGAAGGCGTCGCGCCACAGGTTCGACGACCGCGCCGTCGCCGATCTCGCCTCGTCCGAGCGCGGGCTGTGCCCGCGCAACCCATCGCGGGAGGAGGTATCGGGAAGGGGCCGAAGCCCTCCTCCGAGTTTAATATCGGATGCGGGGGTCGAGAACGCCATAGAGCAGGTCGACGACGAGGTTCATGACGGCGAGGAACGCGCCGTAGGTCAGGACCACGGCCATGATCATCGGGTAGTCGCGACCCGTCATGGACAGGACGAAGAAGCGACCCATGCCCGGCACGCGAAAGATCGACTCGACGAAGAACGAGCCCGTCCCCACCGCGGCGAACATCGGGCCCAGCAGCGTCACGACCGGGATGAACGCGTTCTTGAGGGCGTGCTTGAAGATGACCGGCGCCTCGCCGAGCCCCTTCGCCCGCGCGGTCAGCGTGTAATCGGCCCGGATGACCTCGAGCATGGAGGCGCGGGTGAAGCGCGCGATGATCCCCATCGGCGCGAGCGCGAGCGCCACGGTCGGAAGCACCCAGTCGCGCGGCGAGTCCCAGCCGCCCGTCGGGAAGAGGGGGATCACGAACGAGAAGAGGATGATGAGGAAGACCGCGAGGACGAAATTCGGCAGGGCGACGCCGAGCGTCGCGAGGCTCGCCGACAGGTAGTCCCATGTGCGGTTCTGGTAGATCGCGGCGAGGATGCCGAGTGTCAGACCGCCGACGATCGCGAGCGCCAGGGCCATCGAGCCGAGCAGGAGCGAGATCGGGAACGTGTCGACGATGATCTCGCGCACCGTCCGCGTCTTGTACATGAACGAGTTGCCGAAATCGCCCCGCAGCGCCTTGCCGACGAAGATCAGGAACTGCTCCGGGAGTGGCCGGTCGAGGCCGTAGTGCGCGGCGAGGTTCTTCTGCGCCTCCGGCGACAACGGGTTCGCGCCCTCGGCCACGGGATCGAGCGGGCTGCCCGGCGTGGCGTGCATGACCAGGAAGGTGACGAGCGCCATCGCGAGGAGCGTCGGGATCAGCCACACGATGCGGGAGACGGCGTACTGGAACACCCGTTTCCTCCTGCGGCATTATCGCATTAAGTTGATTTCCTGCGGGGTTACGGTTACGGTGAGGGTCCGTTGCCAACCGACGAAGCGTTGATGCGCGCGGCGCTCGAGGAGGCGCGGCGCGGGCTCCGCGCCGGCGAGGTGCCGGTGGGCGCCGTCGTGGTGCACGACGGCGAGATCGTGGCCCGCGCCCACAACGCGCCGATCGCCCTCAACGATCCCACGGCGCACGCGGAGATCCTGGCCCTGCGCGAGGCGGGACGGAAGCGCGGAAACTACCGGTTGATGGGCGCGGCGCTCTACGTGACCGTCGAGCCGTGCCCGATGTGCTGCGGCGCCGCCCTTCAGGCGCGCGTCGCACGGGTCGTGTACGGCGCGGCCGATCCGAAGGCAGGCGCGGTCGAGTCGCTCCACCGGTTGCTCGACGATGCGCGCTTCAACCACCGCGTCGAGGCGGTGGGCGGTGTTCTCGTCGGCGAGTGTGGCGCGCTGCTGCGCGAGTTCTTTGACACGAAGCGAACGTGAGCGATTCGCGGAGGGACGACCGGGCCGGGGTTACTCGTCCATCGCGCGCCACTTCCGGTCCGTCAAAAACCGGTAGAGCAGGTAGGCAGCGCCATCCGCGGCGTTCACGGTGTCGCCCGCGGCAGACCGCAGGCCGATGCGGATCCCTGGGCCAAACGCCCTCTCGAGCTTCTGAAGCAACTCTCGGCGTTCCGACCGTGTAATCCTTAGCCGCCTCGATGGCGCGCCGTTCTCGCCGAACTTCACGAGGACATACACACTGGCCGCGGCGATATGGTTGAGGCCCGTCCACTCCTCGGTCTTCGCCGCCCCGAGGCTGCTGAGGCGGTCGATGACGGAGCCGAGACCCCCCGGCGTGTCGAGTGCGGCCGTGGTCTCTGCGACCAAGCGTCGGTCAAACTCGATCAGAGCGGAGTACGTCTTTCGTGCTAAGACGGCGATCCTCGGAATGAAGTGGTCGTTGCTCTCGGCGAACGAGTCGAGGATCGTGGCGGCGCAGCGGTAATCTTCCTGCGCGAGTGTCAGCTGAAGCAGGAGGTCGCCGAGCGCGGCGTCGGGCTGGACCCGCGACGAACCCTGCTTTCCCCACTGCAAGCTCTCGATGAACGCGACAACGAACTGGTGTGGGTTATTGCGATCGGGCGGTTCGGGGCTCGTGAGGCACGCGCCCTCGGCACGGAGCGGCAGCGTGAGCAGGCACGCGACGACGGCGAGGAACGCCACGGTCCGCGTGGTCACCTCCGGCCTCATCGGGCCTGAGCGGCCAGGGCCACGTCCGAGGGGGTCATGTGTCGCCTCCGGGTGCACGGGTTCCACGACCCAGAGGGCAAGTGGGGTGCCAGGGCCCCCGTTCAACCCGGACAGGCACTTATCGGGCAACGCTGAGCACCGCGCTGCCGGCCCGTATGCACTCGTTTGCCGGGCCTGGGCACAACGCTGCGCAGCCACCGTGCGGCATACCTTTGCTTCCCGGCTTCTCCCCGCTGGGGTAGACTTGCGGACGGTCCGTGAGTGGGGCAGTGCCCGCCGTGGTCGTCCCCGGGGGCCGTGAGTGTCCCAGATTGTTAAGAGAATTGATGCGGAGGGGTGGCCGAGCCCGGTTGAAGGCGTCCGACTCGAAATCGGATAGGGGCCCAGAAGGTCCCTCGGGGGTTCAAATCCTCTCCCCTCCGCCAATCTTCGTTGCGACCGGGCTGATCGAGCCTCGGAGGAGGGGTGACCGAGCGGCCGAAGGTGCGGCACTGGAAATGCCGTGCACGGGTAACCCCTGTGCCGCGGGTTCGAATCCCGCCCCCTCCGCCATCATTCGCGACGTGGCCGTGCTAGACGGGGAGTTAGCGGTGCCCTGTAACCCGCAAACCGCTTCAGCGGGGTTGAATTCCCTCTCGAGGGCGGTCGGTGTTGAGTGAGCCTCACGGGGCGGCGTTGAAGGTTGGGCCCCACGCAACGGGAATCGTCGAACCCCGCCAGGCCCGGAAGGGAGCAACGGTAAGGCGACCCTCTCGTGTGCCGTGGGAGTACCTGACCGGAGCAGGCTTCGTGAGGAGATCGCAGGACCGGTCGTTCGAAGGAGGGTGCACGGTCATTTCAATTGTATTGGAGCGCGAGCCCGGCTTAGACCGAGGGTGGCGAGTGATAGGCGCTGGCGGCTCCGCTCGTCGAGACAACCCGTGAGCTATCAGGTCCTGGCGCGAAAATGGCGGCCGCAAACGTTCGACGCGGTCGTCGGCCAGGACGCGATCACGCGCACGCTCCGGAACGCGCTCGCCTCCGGGCGGATCGCCCACGCCTACCTCTTCGCGGGCCCGCGCGGGATCGGCAAGACGACGACGGCGCGGCTCCTGGCGCGGGCGCTCCTCTGTCCCGAGCGCCGGGGCCCCGAGCCCTGCGGGATGTGCGGGGTGTGCCGCGAGGGCCAGGCCGGGACGCTCGTGGACGTCATCGAGATCGACGGCGCGTCGAACCGCGGCATCGAGGAGATCCGTACGCTGCGCGAGAACGTGAAGTACGCCCCCGCGCGCGGGCGCTACAAGGTCTACATCATCGACGAGGTCCATCAGCTGACCGAGGCCGCGTTCAACGCGCTCCTGAAGACGCTCGAGGAGCCGCCGCCCCACGTCGTCTTCATCCTCGCCACGACCGACCCGCGCGACATCCCCGCGACGGTCCTCTCACGCGTTCAGCGATTCGACTTCCGCCCGCTCGCGCCCGACGCCCTCACCTCCGCCCTCCAGCACATCCTCGGCGAGGAGCGGATCCCTTTCGAGCCGGGCGTCCTGCCGGTGATCGTGCGCGCGGCGGAGGGCTCGCTGCGCGATGCGCTCTCGCTGCTCGACACGGCGATCGCGTATGGCAACGGGCGACTCGAGGCGGCGATGACGGCCGAGTTGCTCGGCGTGAGCACGCCGGCCGCGGTCGGCGCGTTCGCCGGGGCCCTGCTCGGCCGGGACACGACCGGGGCGCTCGAGGCCATCGACCGGGCGGCGCGCGAGGGCGAGGACCTCCACGCGTTCGCGCGCGACATCGTCGAGCTGCTGCGGCGCGTGCTCGTGCTGAAGGCGGCACCCACCGCGAAGCTCGTCGACCTCACGCACGCCGAGGGCAACGAGCTCCGGAAGCTCGGCGAGGGGACGACGCTGGACGAGATTCTGTACGTGATCCGCGCCTTCCTCGAGGCGGACGCGCTGATGCGCGAGTCGCCGCACCCGCGGGTCGAGCTCGAGATCGCGACCGTCCGCGTCACGCGGCGGCCGGCGCCGCAGGCGATCGAGGACGTGCTGCGACGCGTGGACGAAGCACACGCGCTGCTCCGCCAGCAGGCCACTGCCGCCGCGGAGCGGCGGTGAGGCGCGCCGTCGGGAGGCTCCACCCCTGGCGCCGCCCGCGCGATCCGCGCCGCCGCCCGTCTCCACCGCGCCACCGATCGACCCCGAGCTCGCCACCGCCTGGGACCGGGTCGTGGACGAGGTCATGAAGAAACGGCCCATGCTCGGCACGGTGCTGACCCAGGCGCGCCCGGGCGGGGTGAGCGACGGGGAGCTCACCATCGTCCTGACGGGGAACCACTTCCACCGGGAGACGCTCGCGGACACGGCGAACCGTGAGATCGTCGTGCAGGCGGTCCGGCGCCACGTCGCCGGAGCCGACCGGATCACCGTCGTCGCGGCGGGCGAGAGCGCCGGTGGCGCGGGAGAGCATCCCGCGGTCCAGGCGGCGATCGCCGAATTCCAGGGCGAGGTGGTCGCGGTGCGCCCGCGTCCGCCGGAAGGAGAGGGCCAGTGAAGGGCTTCGGGAACATCATGAAGGAAGCGCAGAAACTGCAGCAGCAGATGGCCGCGATGCAGGAAGAGATCGGCAAGAAGCGGGTGGAGGCGACGGCCGGCGGCGGCATGGTGACGGTCGAGGCGAACGGCAAGCAGGAGATCATCTCGATCAAGATCGATCCCGAGGTGGTGAACCGCGACGACGTCCAGATGCTGGAGGACCTCGTGCTTGCCGCGTGCAACGAGGCGCTGCGGAAGTCGCGCGAGCTCATGCAGCAGGAGCTCGGCCGGCTCACCGGCGGGCTCAAGATTCCCGGCCTGGGGATGTAGGGCGGACCCGGCTTGGCGTACTATCCGGACCCGGTCGCGCGGCTCATCGAGGCGCTCCAGCGGCTGCCCGGGATCGGACCGAAGACGGCCCAGCGGCTCACGTTCTTCCTGCTCAAGCGGCCCGTCGAGGAGGTGCGCGAGCTCTCCGAGTCGCTCCTCGCCGTGAAGGACCAGATCGTCTACTGTCGCCTGTGCTTCAACATCACCGACGAGGACCCCTGCCGCATCTGCGCCGATCCTTCGCGCGACTCGCGCCTGCTCTGTGTCGTCGAGGAGCCGAACGATCTCCTGGCGATGGAGCGAACGGGCGAGTACCGCGGGCGCTACCACGTGCTGCTCGGCGCGCTCTCGCCGCTGGACGGCATCGGGCCCGACGACCTCAAGGTCAAGGAGCTCCTGGTCCGGCTCGAGGTCGGCGACACGACCGAGGTGATCCTCGCGACGAACCCCAACGTCGAGGGGGAGGCGACGGCGCTGTACCTCGCCAAGCTCCTGCGGCCGCTCGGCCTGCGCGTCACGCGCATTGCCCGCGGCCTGCCCGTCGGCGGCGACCTCGAGTACGCCGACCAGGTGACCCTCTCCAAGGCGCTCGAGGGCCGGCGCGAGATCGGCTGAGCACGCGGCCTGCGCGGCCCTCAGTCGCGCCGCGCGCTCGGCTCACGGCACGCCGGGAGGACCGCGAGGATCCGCGTGCGCCGCTCGGGCCCGAGCGGCTCTCGCGCGAGCCACGCGCAGAATTCCGCCGGCTGCGTCATCGCCCACTCGGCGACGCCGGCGCTGACGCCGATGGTCTCCGCCAGCTTGCGGTCGGCGAGATAGCCGAAGAGCGGGGCCACGAGCCGCGCGATCGCCGCGGCCACGCGGTTGTCGATCCGCACGTACGCCGTGAGCGTCGGCTCCACTCCGTCGGCGCGCGGCGCGAAGTCGAGGATCGTGAGCGCGCTGCCGCCGATCGTCCCGAGGACGCGGCCCGAGTGCTGTCCCCACGACATCATCACGCGTCGGGTCGGCTCGCGGACCAGCACGCGGTAGACGCCGCGGGCGCCGTCGCGATCGTCGGCGACGTAGCGGTCGTCGTCGAGCGATTCGACCTCGTAGCGCGCGAGCTTCTTGAAGCGCGCGGCGGCGGCCGTCGCGTCGGGCGTGTCCACGAACGCCAGGTACACCGCGAACGGCACGCGCGCGGGCCGTGCCTTCACGGTTCGGCTCAGCGTGAGCTCGCTCCACAGGCGCTCGATGGACGCGATCACGTCGGGGGGAAAGCCGTCGCGCGATGCCAGGAATGCCGGCCAGGCCGGTACGGACGGCTGACCGGGCGCGCCAGTGGTCAGGCCCAGGAGGAGGACCGCCGCGAGCGGGCCGAGCAGAGCCACTAGGTGCGGCGCAGGAAGCTGCGGTAAAATCGCCACGGCGTCTCGTCGGAGCTGGAATTCCCCGGTAGCTCAGTCGGTAGAGCGCCTGACTGTTAATCAGGATGTCGCTGGTTCGAGTCCAGCCCGGGGAGCCAACCCTCTCACGCCCGTCGGCCTCTCAGCGATCGTCCGTGTCCGGGTGCTCGGCGTGCCGGGGCAGACCGCGGAGCGCCTCCCGGTAGAACCCCAGATCGAAGAGGCCGCCTGCCGGCGTGGAGAGCCGCCGGAGATTCTCGTGCGTCTCGAACCCGTTGAACTCGGCGCGGAGGGCGAGCACGTTGTACAGGCCCTTGCGGTCGATCCGGGCCTCCGGGATCAGCCCGACGCCGTCTGCGACCTGAACGGCGTAGATCTGCTCGGCGAGTGCGGCCGACGTGTTCGGCTGGGTCACCAGCAAGGCGATCGCTGCGTCGCGGTTGGACGGGTCAAGCACCCAGCGCACGGCGCGCACGTAGGCTCGCATGAACCGCACCACGGCGTCGTCGTGGTCGGCGAGCCACGGCACCATTGACGAGAACACCTGCCCGAGATACGGGCTCGCGACGGTGGCGACCGAATCGAGCAGTACACGGCCGGCTGCCGCCGCCCGGAGTTCGAAGCCGCTGTTGAGCAGGGTCGCGTCGAACTGGCCCGCGAGTAACGCGGAGAAGCGGGCAGGCGTCCCTCCTGCCGAGACCACCGCATAGTCGACGCCGCGCTCGAGCCCGTGCAGCCGCATGATCTTGTAGAGCACAAATGCAAAGCCCGAATCGGGCGCGTCGACGGCGAGCGTCTTCCCGCGGAGATCCTCGACGCGGGTCATGCCGGGCTGGGCGACGAGCGTCAGATTCATCCCGTAGTCGGCGCCCATGAACATCCGGACGTCAAGAGCGGCCCCGGCCGCGTTGTGGGGGTTCAGCCGGAAGTTTACGGGGTTGTCGACAGACGCCAGAACGATGTCGTAGAGCCCGTCGCGCAGGAACTCAAAGGCCTGCCGCGAGCCCGACACCGCGAACTCCTCGACGGCGACGCCCTCCGCGGCGTAGAAGCCTTCGGCCTGCGCTGCCAGGGTCGCGAGCGAGCGTGTGAATAAGCCGAGCCGAAGGGCGGCCGACGCGTCGCTCCCCGGGGTGCCCTGCGCGCGTGCCGGCGCCACTCGGCCGAGGGCGCACATCGACCAGACCGCCGCGAGCGTCACGAGAGTCAGCGCAAAGGGGCGCCGGCACATGGCCTCCTCCAAGACCGGGTGACGCCGGCACCGGCGCTCGCTGCCTCACGCGGCGCCGTGCACCACAGTCGGTCGTCGCTCGGTGTGCGGCCGTGAAGTATATACCGAGATCGCTGCGGCTTCTACGACCCCATGGATGTGTCCCCGCTCCTTGGGTTCTGGCCGGTGGGTGACGACGTCGCAGAGCGGGCCAACCACGCCACGATCCGGTTCCGGTAATAGTAGAGTGGCAGGGCCACGGCCACCGCGATGGCCGTCAGGACGATCACGTGCAGGTAGTTCCCGCTCGCCGTATGGGCGCCCTGCGCCGAGAGGACCCATGTGCCAGGGATGCGGCCCAGGGTGGACGCCACGGCGAAGACCCAGAAGGGCAGGGGGCTGATTCCGAACAGATAGGAGGCGATGTCCTTGGGGAGCCCAGGCATCAGATAGATGATGAAACAGAGGATGCCGCCCTCAGATTCGATGACGAACCCCAGCTTGTCCCACGTTTGTTGCCTGACCAGGCCGCGAACGTAGTTGGCACCCAGCAGGCGGCCCACCCCGAATGATGCGAGGGAGCCGAGCGTGAGGCCGATGGTCGAGTAGAAGAACCCGAGCCGCTCGCCGAACAGGTAGCCGCCGAGAAGGCCTGTTGCCTCTCCGGGAATCGGCGAGAGGATGACCTGGAGCGCCTGAAGAGCGATGAAGAGCACCGGGGTGAGCACCCCCCACGTCTCCACCACCTCTCTGAGGAACGGCTTGTCCTCAAAGAGCCGGACCACGAACCGGTAGGTCGGCGTGTCGATGACGACCAGCCACACGCCGCACCCGACGAGAAGGCCTGACAGGCAGAGCCCGGAGACCAGGCCGTAGCCGGAGGCGCGCAAACGGCCCATGCCTCGGCCGGGGTCGCTGTCCATCAAGGTTCGAGCGAGGGGTGTCGAAAGGCCGTCAGCGGACCAAGTGCATGCCGCCGCAGTCTGCATGCCCGAACGTCGGCCGGGGTTTCTCAAAGGCGCTCACCGCTTGAGGGCCGTGAACGACCGTGCCGCACGCTCCACACTTTCTCCCGGCACGCTCCCAGGCTTCGTAGCAGACCACGCAGATCGCCACGTCTTTCGAGTCCCTCACCCGGAAGACCTCCTTGCGCGGCACACGATGATCGCAGAACACGCACGTCGCCTTACCGAGTCCAAACATGCTGACCTCCCTCGGCCCCCGCGGCCGGCGTCCCGTTCACGGTCGACTCACCGATCCCGGTTTGGGTGTTGACGGAGAACTCCAGACAATGGCCCAGCCTTGCCTTCGCAATCGCTCGTCGATCAGCGGCCGTGAGCGTCGATCGGCCTGGTGACGTTCCGCGCCCCGAGCGCTGGATGTCTTCCGCCGTTCCCCCCGCCGGCGATCGAGGATGATCGTCACCCTGCTGGTGTCGGCGAAGACGCGCTTAAGGTGTTCGTAATGATCGAAGGCCTCACGAGACACGATGAAGAGCAGATCCTGACGCGGGGCGACCTTGGCCTTCCGCTCGAGTTCCCGGCGCTCGTGCAGGGGGTCAGTAGGCATCGCGCTTCCACCACGCAACCCGAGTGCCAACACGGAAAAGGTGCGACTGGTCGCCTAGTTTGGTGGATGAGGAGCGCCCGGCAAGGGGCCGGCAATGTTTCGTAAGGGGAGTCAAAGATTGTGGGTACGGGGGCGTTCAGACCGAGGAGATCGATTATCCGGAAGGCTGGATCGCGCGCTGGGGGCTGTGGCGCAGGCTACCAAGGTTCTGCAACAGAGGGATCCCAGTGCGTAAACTTTTACACGGGCGACCGAGAGCGCCTGCTCTCTGCGCTCTCCTTAGGTCACGTCTCCCCGCCTCCCTCCCCACCTCCTCTCGTGTCGCGGCCAGGCTTGGCGCGATCTCTGATCCACACGGTAGAGGGAGTCGCCCGACAGACAATACGGCGGATGACTGAATCGGATCCCGAAGTTCTACGTACGGTGGGGGCCGGATAGACCCTGCAGATTCCGGAAAGTCCAGCGGTTGACGGCCGGCGACGAGTGGGCTACCGATGAGACCTAGCCAGATCCACACGGAGGACACGGAATGGATCGAGACACGATACGGCAAAAGATCCGGGCAAGGCTCGACGCCGGGACACTACCCAGGGCGGTGCCGCCGCTGACGAAGGCCGGCACCGCGCCACCGACCACGCCCTCGGCGTCCATCCAGGCGGACAGCGCAATCGGGCTGGCGAGGTGCGCGGGATGCGACGACGCTGGGGCCGGGGTCACGTACCGCTACCCTGACGGCTCGATCGTCCGGTTCCACGGCAGATGCCACCGGATTTGGGAGGAGGAATGCCAGCGGGCCTAGGAGAAGGAGCCTGATTCGCGCCGGCGTTTCCCTTGACTCCCCGTAACCGGAAATGGTGCTATCGTTGGATAGTTCCTCAACAAATGCACGGACCCGTTGGCGGGTCGTCTCTCACACCTCGCGGGGGTGATCGCGATGCTGCGACGTCTCTTCATTTCTCTCGTGGCCTGGTCGCTGGCAGCCGTCGGTCCGGCCTCCGCCGCCCCCGGGGCCGACATGGGCGTGGTCACGGGCGGCGAGAAGGGCACCTACTATCAGTTCGGCCTCAATCTCCAGGCCCTCGGCAAGCTGAACGGTATCAACCTGAGTGTCTATCCCTCCAAGGGATCGGTGGAGAACATCTACGCGGTCTACCAGAGGCCGGGCGTTCAGGTCGGCATCGTGCAGTCGGATGTGCTCGCGTTCGTCGCCCGCGTGCAAACCGACTCGACCCTCCAGCGGATCGCGAAAAAGATCAAGATGGTCTTTCCGCTCTACAACGAGGAGATCCACGTGCTCGCCCAGAAGGGCGTCGCCTCCTTCGACGATCTCGCCAACAAACGTGTGGCGATCGGCCGCGAAGGCAGCGGGACGTACCTCACCGCCCGGCTGCTCTTCAAGGTGTCGGAGGTCGCGCCGCGCCAAATGGTGCCGATCGACACCGATGAGGCGCTGGCCGAGCTGAAGGCGAGGCGGATCGACGCGATGTTCTACGTCGCCGGCTATCCCGTGAGGCTCCTCACCGAGGGCGTCACCGCGGCGGACGATCTCGCGCTCGTGCCGATCACCAACAAGGACATCGCCGAGTTCTACCCGCGTGCCGTGATTCCCGCGAGCACGTACGCGTGGCAGCCGCAGCCCGTCGAGACCGTCGCGGTCAAGGCCGTCCTCGTCTCCTTCGACTACCGGAGGGCCGACTGCGAGCACGTGGGGCGGCTCGCACAGATGCTGTCGACGAACAGGGAGTGGCTGACGAAGAACGGCCACCCGAAGTGGAAAGCGGTCAACCTCGAGTTTCCCCTGAAGGGGTGGGAGCAGTACGACTGCGTGCGGAAGTATCTCCCGAAGCCAACGGCCAGGGCCGCCGCCCCGCAGAAGCCCTCCGAGATCAACCCGATCATGGACGCGATCCGCGAGATGCTCCGTGAGTAGGGACGCCATGGAGGGCCCGACCGGGCCGACGGCCAGGCCGTTCGTCGAGTCCGGCGACCGCGCTCCGGTCGGGCTGAGCGTCAAGGGTCGCTATCGGATCGTCCGCGAGCTGGGGGCGGGCGCCTTCGGCAGCGTGTGTCTCGCCGAAGACGAGGCGACCGGTCACCCGGTGGCGATCCGGTTCCTGCCCCGCGCGCTATCCGGCGCGTCCGACGCCACGCAGGCGGTCCAGCGCATGGGCCGGGCGATCGTGGCGGCGTCGACGGCGCACCCGGCTCTGGTCCGGGTGCTGGAGTTCGGTGAAGCGGAGAACGGCCGGGCCTTCGTGGCCATGGAGCTTGTCGAGGGGCGCCGCCTGAGCGAGATGCTGTCGGCGGGCAAGCCGCTCGACGTCGACGTCGCGCTGCGCCTGGCGCTCGACCTCGGCGGAGCCGTGGAGTCGCTTCACAACCTGGGCGTCGTCCACGGCGCGCTCCGGCCCGGCAACGTGATGGTGCTCGAGGACGGGCGCGTCAAGCTGATGGACGTGGAGCTGGCCGGCCTGCGCGACGCGCCGGCGATGGAGAGCATCCTCGCCGCGGAGTCGCCGGCGGAATACCTCTCGCCCGAGCAGATCCGTCGAGCTCCGGTGACCGAGAAAACGGACATCTATGCGTTCGGCGTCGTCCTCTACGAGATGCTCTGCGGCGTGCCCCCGTTCCAGGCGCCGACGCGCGAGGCCATCCTGACGAAGCACCTGACAGAAACGCTGGTGCCGGTGCGTCGTCGCCGGCGCGGCGTGCCTGCCTCGGTGGAGTCCGCTGTGGCGCTCGCGCTCTACAAGCAGCCGGAGCTACGGCCGCTCATGCAGGATGTCCTCAATCGCCTCTGGGCGGAGGCGAACGGCCCGGCGACGCGGTGGAAGCGGCCGGCCGCGATCGCGGCCGGCGCCGCCCTCGCGGCGTCGGTGGTCATGCTCGTGGCGTGGGTCTTGTTCGCGCAGCACGTGCCGGCTCCGCGCCCGCTCGCGCAACCGGCCGAGCAAGCGCCGGTGAGTGCGCTCCCACGATCGAGTGCTCCACCCACCGAGCCCGGCACGGCGCCTGTCGTCGGGCCGCTGGCGCCTGCGGTCGGGCCGGCCACGCCGGCGGCGGTGCCGTCGCCGGCGGTGAGGGCGACACCACCGACGACGGCTCCGCCCGCGTCACGCCCCCCCAGGGCGGAGCGTCGAGACCAGCCGCTGGAACGGCCGGCCGCGTCGAGCGACGCCGAAGCTGACGATCCCGGCGCCATCATCGACTGGCTCCTGAGTCGTTCTTCGGCGCGCGGCCGCTGAACGTCGCGTCCGCCCGCCCGCCGACGCCGGTCAGATTGTACAGGCGCGCGCAGTTGTCCCAGAGGATCTTGGCCTTGGTTTTGTCGCTCACGTCCTCGAGCGCGACGAACTCCTCGATCGCGCGAGGGAAGAGCCCGTCGGAGTGCGGGTAGTCGGTCGAGACCACGATGGTGTCGTCGCCGACCGCCTCGACCACCTGCTTGAGCACCTTCTCGTCGGCGTCGGTGGCCACGTAGCACTGCCGGAAGAAATACTGGCTCGGGAGTTGCGAAATCTGCACCTCCGAGCCGGGCCCGAATTTTTCCCACGCCTCGTCGAGCCGCCAGAGCCACCACGGGAGCCACCCGCACGTGCCCTCGAGAAACGCGCAGCGGAGCCGCGGATGGCGCTCGAGCACCCCGCCGGCCGCGAAGCTGGCGAAGGCGAGCATCAGCTCCATGGGGTTGCGGCCGGCGGCGCCGATGACGCGCCCGTTGGGGTGGTCGAGGTAGCGGCGGGCGATGTCGTCGCGCAGCGACGACTGCCCGGTCGGATGGAAGCCGACCGGGACGCCGAGCTCCTCGATCGCGGCCCACAGCGGCTCGAGCTCCGGGTCGTGGATGTGGCGGCCGCGGACCGGGTTGGGGTTCCCGATCACGGCGACGGCGCCCAGCTCCCGCACGGCGCGCTGCGCCTCTCGGACGGCGAGACCGACGTCGTGGAAGGCGACCTGAGCGGCGAACTTCAGGCGATCGGGGTTGGAGGCGCAGAAGTCACGCGTCCAGTTGTTGTGGGCGCGGGCGAGCGCCGCCGCCACCTGGGGCTCGAGGTCGTCGTGCATGAGCACTTGGCGTCCGCGCGTGCCATAGATGATGGCGACGTCGATGCCCTCGATGTCCATCGCCGCGAGGTGCGACGCGGGGTCGTAGCCGCGCGCGTGCGCGACCTCGTAGTGCGGGTGGCGGGCGAAGGCGCGCCGCTCCAGGTCCTTCCCGACGACCGCCGTCTGCGGCCGCTTGGCCATCTCACCGATCTCCAGGTGACCGATGCGGATCGTCGGCTGGTTCGACGCGTTGTCGCTTCGGCGGACGAACGTCGGCGCGAACGCGCGGAACGGATCGTCCAGGTAGCGCTCCCAGAGGGTGTCCGGCTCCATCGTGTGAAGGTCGCTGTCCATCACCCTGAATCCGTGCTTCATGACGGCGTCCTCGCTTCCTCTCGCGTGGCGATCAGGCGAACACGACGACGCCGCGCGCCACCTGGCCGGTCCTCAGCATCTCGAAGCCCTTGTTGATCTCCGCGAGCGTGTAGGTCCGACTGATCAGCTGGTCGAGCTTCAGGCGACCGTCGAGGTAGAGCTGGACGAGCTGGGGGAAGTCCACGGTCGGGCGGACCGAGCCGTAGAGCGTGCCCTTGAGCGTCTTCTCCTGGAGCGCCATCGTGTAGGGCGTGATGGGCGCGCGCGCGGCCATCGGCGCCATGCCGACGACGATGGCGGTGCCGCCGGGGCGGATCGCGTCGAGGATCTGGAGCGTCGTGGCCTCGCTGCCGATCGCGTCGAAGGCGTAGTCGGCGCCGCGGCCGCCGGTCAGCTTTCGCACGCGCTCGGCGACATCGCCCTCCTTGGCGTTCAGCGTGTGGGTGGCGCCGAACTCACGGGCGAAGGCGAGCTTGTTCTCGAGGAGGTCGCACGCGATGATCGTCCGCGCCCCGGCCAGGCGCGCCCCCTGGACGACGTTGAGCCCCACGCCACCGCAGCCGATCACCACGACGGCCGCGCCGGCCTCGACCTGAGCGCAGCGCGTCACGGCGCCCACGCCCGTCGGCACGGCGCAGCCGATCAGCGCCGCCTGCGGCCAGGGCATGTCCTTGGCGATCGGCACCAGCATCTCCGCAGGGCACACGACGGACTCGGCGAACGTCCCGAGACGCGCCATCTGGTTGATGTCCTGCCCGTTGCGGTGTAGCCGGTGCGTGCCGTCCAGCATGACGAAGCGCGGGGAGGTGTAGCCGTCGCAGAGGATCGAGCGCCCGCTCGCGCAGTAGAAGCAGCGGCCGCAGTGCGGTCGGAACGAGAAGATGATGTGGTCGCCCGGGCGCACCGTCGAGACGCCGGGACCGACCTCCTCGACGATGCCGGCCGCCTCGTGTCCGAGCACCATGGGCAGCGGCAGGGGCCAGTCACCGTTGATGATGTGCCAGTCGCTGTGGCAGACGCCGGTCGCCATCACCCGGACCCGTGCCTCTCCGGCCTTCGGGCCGTCTTGCTCCACGTCGACCACTTCGAGTGGGGTGTTCGCCTTGTACAGGATCGCGGCTTTCATCTCCGCCCTCCGGTGTCGTGCGGTCTCGGTGCCGGCGCGCTTCGTGGGCGAAGTCTAATCGAATCTGCGCCCCGGCGAAAGGCCGCGCCGCGGCCGCGCCTTGCCGGCGCGTTCTACGGGAGCGCGATCGGCGGGCGCGGCGCTTGATCGAAGAACGCCGCCGCCCGGCGATCGCGCTCGGTCAGGGGTTCGAGGCCGAAGCGCCACTCGATGAATTTGAGGATCGACGCGTGGTCGTACTCTCCGGTCACGACCACGCCGCGCTTCGCGTACGGCGAGACGATGAGCGTCGGCACGCGCGTGCCGAGCCCGAAGGCGTCGACCGCGGGCGGCGGCACGTGGTCGAACCAGCCACCGCCTTCGTCGTACGTGATCACCACCGCGACGCGCGCCCAGTAGCGGCTCGCCATGATCGCCTTGACGATCTCGCCGATCCAGCGGTCGCCCGCGCCGACGGTCGACGAGACCGGGTGCGCGTTCTGCCTGGCGTGCGGCTTCACGAACGCGACCGCGGGGAGGCCGCCCTCGCGGAGCGCCTTGACGAACTCGGAGGCGTCGCGGATGTGCGCGCGGCCCTCCGGGCTCTCCATGATCCGCTGCACGTACTGGAACGGGTTGTGATGGGGCACGAGCCCTTGCTTCACGGCGTCGGCTCCCCCTCCCCAGCCGGTCGCGTACCAGCGCCATGAGACGCCGCCGGCGTCGAGCCTGTCGGCGATGGTCGGCGCGGTCTGGGGAATCGGGAGGATGTGCGCGACGCGCTGGGGCGGGTACGGAGGATCGAGGTTGTTGACGACGTGGCCCTCGGGGTCGACGTCGCCGTCCCTCACGACGCTGCCATCCGGCGCGAGCTGCGCCTTCACCGCCGCGGGCGCGTCCGGGTAGGTCGCCAGGGTCGCCGAGATCAGGTAGAAGTGGTTGGCGAACGACCCGCCGTGGATCCCCTGGAAGTAGTGGTCGAGGAGCACGAACTCCTCGGCGAGCCGCCACTGCACGGGGATCGCCGCCTTCTCGTAGTAGCCCATCGTCGCGCCGCCGCTGGTCCCCTCGGCGACCCACTTGCCCATGGGAACGCCGTCGGCGCCGGGGCCGTACTGGCGCTGCATGTGGTAGAAGCGGTGGACCGGGTTGTTCGTCGCGTCGAACGGGCCGACGAAGCGGAGCATCGGAAACGGCGCGTTCGGGAGGTCGGGAGGGAAGCGCGGGTCCGGCTTCCCGTCGTGCCCGAGCGGGAGCGGCAGCGTCGCGTACGTCGCGCCGTTCGCGCCCGTCTGCTTGCCATGGTAGGCGGCGAGTCCTTCGGCCCCGGGGTACGTGCCGAACAGGTGGTCGAAGGAGCGGTTCTCGAGGAAGAGCACGACGATGTGGTCGATCGGAACGCGCGCGTCGACCCGATCGGTTCCTCCCCTTGCGCAGGCGACGGCGAGCCCGCAGAGAACGGCGACGCCGAGCAGCCGGCGGGCTCTCAGGAACACGGGTCCGAGCCGCTACCGGTCGGCCGGCCCCGCGCCCGGCTCCCGCTCGTGGCGATGGAACTCGCCCGGCGGGGTGATCGCGAGGCGGATCGTCGGACCGGTGCCCTTCGGCCGGATATGGTGGAAGTGGTTCGCGGGGACGAAGACGAAGTCACCGGCCCGCGCGCGGACCGGCTCGGCCTGGCCTTCGATCTCCCAGTCGATCTCGCCCTCGACCACGAGCCACCACTCGTCCACCAGGTGGTAGTGGCGATCGTTGGGATGGCCGGGAGGCTGGCAGATCAACGTGGACACGATCTGGTCGTTCACCACGATTTTCTCCGACCAGGGCGGCGCCCCTTTCGCGCGCTTGATGTCGTCGATCCGCGCGTGGAGCTTGTCGCCGCGCAGTAACCCCGTCAGCGTCGCCTGTGCCGTCTTCATGTCCTCTCCCCCGGGAAGTCGCGTTCGCCGCTCGCAACTCGTTCTCGGTTAGGCTACCCTACTGTGCGGCGTTCGGGAAAGGTCGTCAACGGACACGCAGGTCGCGAGGTGAGGAGGACCAGGATCATGTCGAGTTCGCACGCGCGCGTCGCGCCGACCCGCCGTGAGCTCTTGCAGGGCGCGTCCGCGCTCGCCCTCGGCGTCGCGGCGGCGCCCGCCGCGGCGTGGGCGCAGCGGACGACGGTCAAGCTGGCGTTCATCGGCCCGCTGACGGGCGGGACCGCGTCGAACGGCCTGGGCGGCCGGAACTCCTTCCTCCTCGCGGTTCAGGAGCGGAACGCGGATCCGAAGGCCAGGTACCACTACGAGACCGAGGTGCTCGACGACGAGTGCAAGCCGACGGTCGCCGTCCAGGCAGCGCTCAAGGCCACGTCGGACCCGGCGATCGTCGCGGGAGTCACGCACTACTGCTCGGTGACGGCGATCGCGACGGTGGACACCTACCACAAGGCCGGCATGCCGGCCATGGTCTGGGGCGCGGTCCTGCCCGAGATCACCTACGGGCACAAGTACGTGGAGGTCACCCGGGTCAACGGCACGATGATCAACCAGAACAACGTGGCCGCCGACTTCGCGGTGAAAACCCTGGGATTCAAGACCTTCGCCCTCATCCACGACACCACCGACTACGGCCGCGCGCACGCGAAGTGGTTCGGCGAGTTCCTCGAGAAGGCCGGCGGCAAGATTCTTACGACGCAGGGAACCGCGAAGGACCAGAAGGATTACGCGGCCGAGTTGACGCGCGCGAAGGCGGACCGACCGGAGGTCGTCTGGTACGGTGGCCTCACGCCCGACGGCGTGCGCGTGCGAGTGCAGATGGACAAGCTCGGCGTTCGTGCGCAGTTCCAGGGCACGAGCGGCATCAAGTCCGACACCTTCAACGAGACGGTCGGTCCGTCGGCGGAGGGCGCGCTCGCGTTCGTCGAGGGCGCGCCGACGGAGAAGCTGCCGGGCGGCAAGAAGTTCCTCGAGGCGTATGCGAAGGCGGCCTTCAAGGAGCCGTCGGAGGCGTACGGCCCCTTCGCCTACGTCGCCGCGAACCTCGTCATCGACGCGATCGAGGCGGTCGGCCCCGACCGCGCCAAGGTGGCCGAGCGGCTCAAGCGGACGAAGAACGCGAGCACCATCATCGGCCCCGTGGAGTTCGACGAGTACGGGCAGAACACCGTCCCCCTCATCTCCAAGTACGTGAGCCAGGACGGCAAGTGGGTGCTCTGGGAAGACTCGGAGTACGCCTCCGGCAAGCGCACGCTGCCCGGCCACAAGTTTAAGAAGATGTAACCGGCGCGCCCGGTGCCGCCGCTCGAGCTCCTCCTTCAGCAGGCGTTGAACGGCGTGATGCTGGGGGTGATGTACGCCCTCGTCGCCGTCGGGTTCACGCTCTTCTTCGGCGTGCTCGACGTGATCCACTTCGCTCACGGCGACATCTTCATGCTCGGCGCTTTCGCGGGGCTCACGGCGCTCGTCGGGCTCAAGGCCGCCGGGGTCGGCGGCTCGCTCCTGGCGCTCCCGCTCACCTTCGCCGCGGCGATCCTCGTCACCGGCGTGGTCGGGGTCGCGGCCGAGCGCGTCTGCGTGAAGCCGCTGGCAGGTACCTCCCCGCTGATGACGCTGCTCGCGACCCTCTCGCTCGGGCTGGTGATCCGCGAGTCCGTCCTGATCTTCTACCCGCGCGGCGCCGATCCCAAGCCCTTCCCGCAGCTCCTGCCCCAGGGCGGGTTCGAGGCCGGCGGCGTCGCGATCCGCTACGAGAACCTCGCCATCCTGGCGATCGGGCTCGCGGCCATGGTGGCGGTGGATCGCGTCATCAAGGGCACGAAGATGGGTGCGGCGATTCGCGCGGTCGCCCAGGATCCGGAGGCGGCGCAGATGATGGGGGTGAACCTCGATCGCACCGTCGACGCGACCTTCTTCCTGGGCTCCGGCCTGGCCGCCGTGGCGGGAATCCTCAGCGGGCTCTACTACAGCGAGATCCACTTCATCATGGGGATCACCGGCGGCGTCATTGGCTTCTCCGCGGCGGCGATCGGCGGGCTCGGCAATGTCTACGGCGCGATCGTCGGCGGGCTGCTCTTCGGCGTGCTGCAGACGACGGCCGCGGCGCTCATCCCCCGCGGCTCCGAGTTTCGGGACGTCGTCGCGTTCGCGGTCGTCATGCTGTTCCTCGTGTTCAAGCCGAGCGGCATCTTCGGCGAGAAGAGCGTCGAGCGCGTGTGAGCCGCGACCTGGCCCTGGTCTGGGTGGCGGAGGCGGCGGTCTTCGCCCTCGTGATCGCCGGCATCCTCGCCGAGCGTCCGTGGGCGCTCGGGGCCGCGGGCGGAGCGCTCGCCGCCGCGGGCGCGCTGGTGCGGTGGGCGCCGGGGCTCCGGACCGCGCTCGCCCGGGCGTTCGCGCGCCGCCGGGGCGCCGCGCTCGGGTGTGGCGTCGTGCTCGCGCTGGCGCTGCCGCTGGCGCTCCGGTCGAGCCCGTACTGGACGTTCGTCGCGACGCTCGCCCTCCTCTACGTCACGATCGGCCAGGGGCTGAATCTGCAGATCGGGACGGCGGGCGTGACCAACCTCGCGGGCGCGGCGTTCGCCGGGCTCGGCGGCTACTCGGTCGGCCTCCTGACGGTCGCGGCGGGCTGGCCGTCGTGGCTCGCCGTGCTGGTCGGGCCGTGGGTCGCGGTCGCGGTGGGCGCGATCCTCTTCGTGCCGATCCTCAAGACCCGCGGCCACTACCTGGCGCTCGTCACGATCGCCTTCGTCTTCATCTTCAACATCCTCATGAACAACCTCGAATTCACGGGCGGCCCGCAGGGGATCAAGAACATCCCGACGCTCCGCCTGTTCGGCTACGCCTTCACGACGCGGCCGGTGCTCGCGGGCGTCGCGCTGCCAGCGCACGCGAATTTCTACTACGCCGCGCTCGTGGTGGCCGGACTCACGACGTGGGTCCTCCGGCGCCTGCACGACTCGTGGCTCGGGCTCGCGCTCAACACGCTGCGCGACGACGAGATCGCGGCGCGGTGCAGCGGCGTGGCCGTCGCGCGGGGGAAGCTGCTCGCGTTCTCGATCGGCAACTTCTTCATCGGGCTCGGCGGCGCCGTCTACGCCGTGATCGTCGGCTTCGTCTCGCCGCCCGACTTCGATTTTGGCTACTCGCTCGTCATGCTCTCGGTGATCATCATCGGCGGTGTCGACTCGATCCCGGGCGTGATCCTGGGCGCCTGCCTGCTCGTGCCGCTGCCCGAGCGCTTCCGGTTCCTCCACGAGTACCGGCTGCTGCTCTACGGCGTCGTGATCGTCGTGATGCTCCTCTACCGGCCCCGGGGCCTCTGGCCCGCCCAGGTTCGGCGGTACCGGTGAGCGCCGCGGGTGCTCTGCTGGATGTGCGCGGGCTCACCGTGCGCTTCGGAGGGCTCGTGGCCCTCGATGGCGTGGACGTCGCGGTCGCCGAAGGGGAGACGGTCGGCGTGATCGGGCCCAACGGTTCGGGCAAGACCACGCTCTTCAACGCGCTCACCGGGTTGTACGCGCCGGCCGGCGGGGAGATCGTCTTCCGGGGGCGCCGGCTCGCCGGGCTCGAGGCCCACGCGATCGCGCGGCTCGGGATCGCACGGACCTTCCAGGCGAGCCGCCTGTGCCTCGACCTCTCGGTGTTCGACAACATCCTGATCGGCATGCACGCGGGCCGGCGGACGGGCCTCGTCGACTTCGTGGTCCGCCGCCGGCGGTTCCTCGGCGAGATACGCGCGGCCCTCGAGCGCGCGTCCCACCTGCTCGCGTTGTTCAACCGCGACCTGCCGTCGCGCGGCTTCGAGCGCGTCGGCCAGCTCCCGCAGATCGACCGGCGGCGCGTCGAGATCTGCCGCGCGCTCGCCGCCGCGCCGACGCTGCTCCTGCTCGACGAACCGTCGGCCGGGATGAACCCGGAGGAGACGGCCGAGCTGATGCGTGACCTCCGCATCGTCCGCGAGGAGATGCCCGGGCTCTCGGTGGTCATCATCGAGCACGACATGTTCGTGATCGAGGGCGTGAGCCAGCGCGTCGTCGCGTTCAACTACGGCCGAAAGATCGCCGAGGGGAGCTTCGCCGCGGTCGCGGCACACGGGGAGGTGCGTGCGGCGTACCTCGGCACGGAGGCGGTCGGTGCTTGAGCTCCGCGGGGTCTCGACCCGTTACGGTCCGATCACGATGCTGCGCCGGGTGTCGCTCGGGGTCGAGGCGGGGCGGATCGCGTGTCTTCTCGGGCCGAACGGCGCGGGCAAGACCACGCTGATTCGGACCGTGCTCGGTATCGTCCGGCCGGTCGAGGGCAGCGCGTGGTTCGAGGGCACGCGCGTCGATCGGCTCCGCACCCACGAGATCGTGAAGCTCGGCATCGGCGTCGTGCCGGAGGGGCGGCGCGTCTTTCCGAAGATGACCGTCGAAGAGAACCTCAGGATGGGTGCCTTCGTCGAGTGGGCGCCCGCGGACTACGCGGAGCGGCGCGACCACGTCTTCGCCCTCTTCCCGCGGCTCGCCGAGCGGCGATGGCAGACGGCGGCCACGATGTCGGGCGGCGAGCAGGCGATGCTCGCGATGGGCCGGGCACTGATGAGCCGGCCGAAGCTCCTCCTGCTCGACGAGCCGTCGCTCGGGCTCTCGCCCCTCCTCGTCGAGCAGCTCTTTGGGATCATCCGCGCGATCAACGGGGCGGGTACGACGGTCTTTCTGATCGAGCAGAACGCGCGGAAGACCCTCGAGATCGCTCACCACGGCTTCGTGCTCCAGAAGGGTGAGATCGTCGGACGCGGCACGGCGCGGGAGCTCGCCCAGTCCGAAGTCGTCCGCCACGCGTACCTCCGGGCCTGAGCCCGCGATAGAATCGGTGTGCGATGGCGGGCGAGCTCGCGATCCTCGAGCGCATCCAGCGGAAGGTGCTCTGGCTCGCCACGTGGATGGTCCACACGGCCAACGCCCGCCCGAACACCGACGGGACCAAAGTCGGTGGCCACCAGGCCTCGTCGGCGTCCGTCGTCAGTCTCCTGACGGCGCTCTACTTCAAAGCGCTCCGGCCGGGCGACCTCGTCGCCGTCAAGGCGCACGCCGCGCCCG
>Ga0209239_1000471_pt1 | contig 23007 bp, 34 predicted proteins | sample GraSoi013_2_20cm_FD_185824 | JGI IMG/M metagenome (GOLD analysis project Ga0209239, IMG submission 185824) | Grasslands soil microbial communities from the Angelo Coastal Reserve, California, USA - Sample 10_02_2013_2_20cm (SPAdes) (version 2) | ecosystem: Environmental > Terrestrial > Soil >...
CCGCCGCTGGCTGGTTCGTTTCGCGAGGCAGCGAGGCGGGAAGAGTATGTCCGAGAAGCTCGCCTACGAGATTCTTGATGCTGCGCAGAACACCGGCGGCGCGGTGAAGCGCAAAGAGGAGACCCACCGGATGGCCGAAAGCAACAAAGCTTTCTCGCACTTCCGGTACTAAGAGACATGAACTTGGCACTGAAAATGCAGGAACGTCCCGTCGCCATCGACAAGGTCCGAAACATCGGGATCATGGCGCATATCGACGCGGGCAAAACGACGACGACCGAGCGGATCCTTTTCTACGCGGGCCGCATCCACAAGATGGGCGAGGTCCACGAGGGAGCCGCGACCATGGACTGGATGGTCCAGGAGAAGGAGCGCGGGATCACGATCACGTCGGCCGCGACGACGGCCAACTGGCGCGAGCACGCGATCAACATCATAGACACACCCGGGCACGTGGACTTCACGGTCGAGGTCGAGCGCAGCCTCCGCGTGCTCGACGGCGCGGTCGCGGTTTTTGACGCGGTCGCGGGCGTCGAGCCCCAGTCCGAAACGGTCTGGCGCCAGGCCGACCGCTACGGCGTACCTCGCATCGCCTTCATCAACAAGATGGACCGCATCGGGGCGGACTTCTACGGTTCGTTGAACTCGATCCGTACGCGCCTGGGCGCCCGGGCGATCCCGATCCAGCTGCCCATCGGCTCCGAGGCGAACTTCCAGGGCTACATCGACCTGCTGAGCAAAGAGGCGATTGTCTACACCGACGACCTCGGCACCAAGAGCACCGAGTCGCTGGACATCCCGGCCGGCATGCAGGACCTCGTCAGCCAGTACAGGCACGACCTGATCGAGGCCGTCGCCGACTTCGATGACGGGATCATGCACAAGTACCTCGAAGAGCAGGACATCGCCGAGGACGAGATCAAGGCGGGATTGCGCCGCGGCACGGTCGCGGGCGTGCTCGTCCCCGTGCTTTGCGGCGCTGCGCTGCGCAACCGCGGGGTACAGCCGATCCTCGATGCGGTCGTCGATTACCTGCCGTCGCCGGCGGACGTGCCGGCGGTCGAGGGCAAGGACCCGAAGACCGGCGCTTTGGAGGTGCGCGAGCACGATGACAACGAGCCGTTCTCGGCGCTGGCCTTCAAGATCCAGATGGACCCGCAAGGCGTCGGCAAGCTGACGTTCTTCCGCGTCTACTCAGGGCGCCTGAAGGCGGGCTCGTCGGTGATGAACGCGTCGACCGGCAAGCGCGAGCGGATCGGCCGCATCCTGCGCATGCACGCCATCCGGCGCGAGGACGTCGACGAGGTCTTCACAGGCGACATCGCGGCCGCAGTCGGGTTGAAGGTGACCACGACCGGCGACACCCTTTGTGACGAGGCTCACCCGATCCTGCTCGAGTCGATCACGTTCCCCGAGCCGGTGATCTCGGTCGCCATCGAACCGAAGACGAAGGTCGACCAGGAGAAGCTCGGCATGGCGCTGCAGCGGCTGTCGGAGGAGGACCCGACCTTCAAGGTGCACACCGACGAGGAGACGGGCCAGACGATCATCGAGGGCATGGGCGAGCTCCACCTCGAGATCATCATCGACCGTCTGCTTCGCGAGTTCCGTGTCGACGCCAACCAGGGCAAGCCCCAGGTTGCCTACAAGGAGGCCATCAAGCGCGAGGCCAAGGGTGTCGGACGCTTTGTCCGCCAGACGGGCGGCAAGGGCCAGTACGGCCACGCCGAGGTCGTGGTCCGTCCGGGCGAGCGCGGGAGCGGTTTCATCTTCGAGGACAAGGTCACGCAGGGTCGCATTCCGAGGGAGTACATCCCCGCGGTCGAGAAGGGCATCCGCGAAGCGATCCAGACGGGCGTCGCGGCCGGCTACCCGGTGGTCGACATCACTGTCACGCTGGTCGACGGTTCGTACCATCCCGTCGACTCGAGCGAGATGGCGTTCCAGGTCGCCGGTTCGATGGCGGTCAAGGACGGTATGCACAAGGCGCAGCCTTACTTGCTCGAGCCGATCATGAAGGTCGATGTCGTGATGCCCGAGGAATACCTCGGCGACGTCATGGGCGACCTCGCGTCGCGTCGCGGTCATATCCTCGGCATGGAAGGCCGCGGCACGTCGCAGAACGTGAAGGCCAACGTGCCCCTGGCCGAGATGTTCGGCTACGCCACCGAGCTTCGCTCGATGACGTCGGGGCGCGCGACCTACTCGATGGAATTCAGTCACTACGCAGAGATGCCCGGAAACCTGGCGGAGGCTGTGGGCCGCCGCGAAAAGGCGCGGAGTTAGTTAGGAGGAGACAGTGGCGAAGAAGAAGTTTGAGCGGACCAAGCCCCACCTGAACGTCGGGACCATCGGTCATATCGACCATGGCAAGACGACGTTGACGGCTGCCATCACCAAGGTGCTATCGGAGAAGGGCTTGGCCGAGTTCACACCCTTTGACCGGATCGACAAGGCACCGGAGGAGAAGGCGCGGGGCATCACGATCTCAATCACGCACGTCGAATACGAGACCGAGAAGCGCCACTACGCGCACGTGGACTGCCCGGGCCACCAGGACTACATCAAGAACATGATCACCGGCGCCGCCCAGATGGACGGCGCGATCCTGGTCGTGGCCGCCAACGACGGCGCGATGCCGCAGACCCGCGAGCACATCATCCTGGCCCGCCAGGTCAACGTGCCTTTCCTCGTGGTCGCGCTCAACAAGTGCGACATGGTCGATGACAAGGAGTTCATCGAGCTGGTCGAGCTCGACCTGCGCGAGCTGCTCAACAAGTACGAGTACCCGGGGGACGATATCCCGATCGTTCGCATCTCGGCCCTCAAGGCCCTCGAGGGCGACCCCGAGTGGTCGCCGAAGATCCTCGAGTTGATGAACGCCGTCGACACCTATATCCCGGAGCCGGAGCGGCCGGTCGACAAGCCGTTCCTGATGCCGATCGAGGACGTGTTCACGATCGAAGGTCGTGGCACCGTGACCACCGGTCGTGTCGAGCGCGGCAAGCTCAAGAAGAACGAGGAAATCGAGATCGTGGGCATCCACCCGACCACGAAGACCGTCGTGACCGGCATCGAGATGTTCCACAAGGACATGGACGAGTGCCAGGCCGGCGACAACGTCGGAACGTTGCTCCGTGGCGTGAAGCGCGAAGACGTCGTGCGTGGCCAGGTGCTGTCGAAGCCGGGCTCCATCACCCCGCACACGCAGTTCAAGGCCCAGGTTTACGTGTTGACCAAGGAAGAGGGCGGCCGTCACACGCCGTTCCTCACCGGCTACCGCCCGCAGTTCTACATGCGGACCACCGACGTGACGGGTGAGGTCAAGCTGCCTGAGGGCGTCGAGATGGTGATGCCGGGCGACAACGTCGTGATGGACATCACCCTCGGCGAGCCAATCGGCATCGAGCCGGCACTCCGGTTCGCCATTCGCGAAGGCGGCAAGACGGTCGGCGCCGGCGTGGTGACCGAGGTCGTCAAGTAACCCACATCACATATAGATAAGGAGAAGGGCAGGCAGTAGTGGCGCAGAAGATTCGGATCCGGCTCAAGGCCTATGACCACCGGGTGCTGGACCAGGCGGCGGACAAGATCGTCGACACCGCCCGCCGTACGAACGCGCGCACTGCCGGCCCGATCCCGCTTCCCACCGAAATCTCCAAGCTGACCGTGATCCGCAGCCCCTTCATCGACAAGGACTCGCGCGAGCAGTTCGAGATGCGCACGCACAAGCGCATCGTCGACATCCTCGACCCGAACCCAAGGGTGGTCGACGCGTTGATGCGTCTCAGCCTGCCTGCGGGCGTGAGCATCGAAATCAAGTCATGAAAGGCCTTCTCGCGAGGAAGCTGGGCATGACCCAGCTGTTCAACCCCGACGGCACCACCTCCGCCGTGACCGTGCTGGAGGCCGGCCCATGCCGGGTGCTTGGGCTGCGAACCGCTGAGAAGGACGGCTACCAGGCCGTGCGCATCGCGTTCGCGCCCGCGAAAGAGGGCCGGCTCAACAACCCTCAGCTGGGCGAGTTCAAGAAGGCAAACCTCGACCCGCACCACCACATCGTCGAGATCCGCAACTACGAAGGAGTCGAGGCCGGTCAGGAGCTCAAGGCTGAGATCTTCGCCGCCGGCGAACTGGTCGACGTCACGGCGACCAGCAAGGGCAAGGGTTTTCAGGGCCTCATCAAGCGGCACAAGTTCTCCCGCGGCCCCGAAAGCCACGGCTCGATGAACGTGCGCCAGCCCGGCGCCATCGGCGCAACCGACGCCGCGCGCGTCTTCAAGGGCGTGCGCATGTCGGGCCAGATGGGCAACGTGCGGACAACGTCTCGCGCCTACAAGGTGGTGCGTGTGGACGCCGAGAGGAACCTGCTTCTGGTCAAAGGCGGAGTGCCGGGCGCGAAGGGCGCGCTCGTCCTCGTCAGGCAGTCGACCAAGAAGGTCAAGCCCAAAGGTCCGGCCGGCAAACCGAACCCGAGGAAGGTCTGATGGCGGAAACCAAAACCAAAACCCGAACCAAGAAGGCTGCGGAAGCGAAGGAGCCCAAACCGCTGCAGGTACCCTTCTTCGACGCCCTCGGCGAGCGCAACGGCGAGGTCGACCTGCCCGAGGCGATCTTCTCGGAAGAGCCGAACGTACCCGTCATGCACCAGGCATACCTCCGCCAGCTGGCCAACGCGCGCCAGGGCACCGCGAGCACCAAAACAAGAGGCGACGTCTCGGGCGGTGGGGCCAAGCCCTACCGGCAGAAAGGCACCGGCCGCGCCCGCCACGGCTCGACGAGAGAGCCGAGCATGAAAGGCGGCGGGAACGTCTTCGGCCCGAGGCCGCGCGATTTCTCGCAGAGGATGCCCAAGCAGATGCGCCGCCTGGCCCTGCGCAGCGCGCTCAGCCAGAAGGCCATCGACGGCCAGATCCGGGTCATCGAGTCGTTCGTCTTCGACGAGCCGAAGACCAGCCAGGCCGCCGAGCTCCTGGAGACGATCGGATTCGACAGCACGGCCCTGGTCGTGCTGCCCGCCCCGAACTACACGGTCAGCCGGTCGTTCGAGAACCTGGCCGGCGCGAAGATCGTCCTCGCCCGCAACCTGAACGTGCGAGATCTTTTCTCGCATACGTACCTGTTGCTGGCGAAGGACTCGATCGAGCTCCTCGAGGAGAACTTCAGCAAGCGCGAGGAGGGCGAGGTCAGATGACGACGCGAGCCGCGAGCGAGATCGTGATCGGGCCGGTCATCACCGAGCGCACCTACCAGCTCTACACCCAGGGCCGGTACACGTTCAAGGTCTCGGCCACCGCGAGCAAGACGGAGATCAAGAAGGCTCTCGAAGAGCAGTACGAGACGCAGAACATCAAGGTCCGCGACATCAACACGGTGAGCATGCGCGGCAAGAAGCGGCGCAGCTTTCGCCGCACAGGGGCGGGCTCGGTCGGCAAGACGGCCGACTGGAAGAAGGCGATCGTGACGCTCGGCGCCGGCCAGAAGATCGAAGGCCTGTTCGGGAGCGTCTAGAGAAAAAGATGCCTGTAAGAAAGTTCAAGCCGACGAGCCCCGGAAGACGGTTCATGACGATCTCTGGCTTCGACGAGATCACGACCGACACGCCGGAGAAGACCCTGCTCGAGTCGCTCCCGACGCACGCGGGGAGAAACAACCAGGGACGGATCACGACGCGCCACCAGGGTGGCGGCTACCGAAAGATTTACCGCAAGATCGACTTCAAGCGCGACAAAGTCGGGGTGCCGGGCAAGGTCGCGACCATCGAGTACGATCCCAACCGGAGCGCGCGCATCGCGCTCATCCACTACAAGGACGGCGAGAAGCGCTACATCCTGGCGCCGCTGGGCCTCAAGGTCGGCGACCCCATCGAAGCGGGCGTCGACGCTCCGGTGAGGATCGGCAACGCGATCCCCCTCGAGCACATCCCGGTGGGTTCGACGGTCCACAACATCGAGCTGACCCTGGGAAGAGGCGGCCAGCTCGTGCGATCGGCCGGCACGAGCGCGCAACTGCTCGCCAAGGAAGGCGACTACGCGGTCATCCGCATGCCGAGCGGCGAGTTGCGCCGGATTCATATCCGCTGCCAGGCCACCATCGGCCAGGTCGGTAATATCGAGCACGAGAACGAGTCCGGCGGCAAGGCCGGCCGCAGCCGCTGGCTGGGCGAGCGCCCCGAAGTGCGCGGCTCGACGATGAACCCCCGCGACCATCCACATGGCGGTGGCGAGGGCAAGACGGGACCCGGTGGCAATCCGAAGACGCCCTGGGGCAAGCCCGCACTCGGCTACCGCACGCGCAAGCAGAACAAGGCCTCGAGCAAGCTCATCATCCGGCGCCGGGAAAAGAAAGGACGCAAGAAGTAGATGTCACGTTCGACCAAGAAGGGACCGTTCATCAGCCCTTCGCTCCGCGACAAGATCGAGAAGATGAACCAGACGCGCGACAAAAAGGTGATCCGCACCTGGGCGCGCGCGTCCGTCATTTATCCCGACATGGTCGGGCACACCATCGCGGTCCACGACGGCCGCAAGCACGTGCCCGTATTCATCAGCGAGAACATGGTCGGCCACAGGCTGGGCGAGTTCGCGCCGACCCGTCACTTCCGCGGCCACGGCACCCACACCGAAAAGACGACGACGGTCAAGTAGGAAAGTGGCAACGATGGAAGTTTCCGCGGTGCAAAGATTTGTCCGTAGAACGCCCCGCAAGGCGCGACTGGTGGCTGACTCCGTGAAGGGAATGAAGGTGGCGGAAGCCCTGGCCTTGCTGGAGTTCTCGCCCAAGCACGCCGCGAAGGACGTGGCCAAGGCGATCAAATCCGCCGCCGCCAACGCGGAGCACAACTTCAACCTCAACCGCGACGACCTCGTGCTCAAGCAGCTTCTCATCGACGAGGGTCCGACCTTCCGTCGCCGGCGCCCGGTGAGCCGCAGCATGGCGCACGAGTACTTCCACCGCACCTGCCACATCACGGCGGTCGTCGAAGACCAGCCAGAGGTAAAAAGATAGTTGGGACATAAGGTTCATCCGAACGCATTCCGGCTCGGCGTCTTCCGTCCCTGGGAGGCGAACTGGTTCGCCAATCCCAAGGACTACACGAAGATGCTCCACGAGGACCTGGAGATGCGCCGCGTCATCCTCGCTCGCCTGCGTAACGCGGGCATCGCGAAGATCGAGACCGAGCGTTCTTCCAACGCCCAGCTGACCGTGACGATCCATACGGCGAAGCCCGGCATCGTGATTGGCAAAGGCGGATCGTCGGTCGACCAGCTGCGCGAAGACCTCGAGAAGCGATTTGGCAACCGGGTGCGGATCTCGATTCAGGAGATCAAGCAGCCCGAGCTCGACGCGCAGCTCGTCGCGGAGAACATCGCCTCGCAGATCGAGCGCCGCATCAGCTACAAGCGCGCGATGAAGCAGGCGATCCTGCGTACCATGCGCTCCGGCGCGAAGGGCGTGAGGATCTACTGCGGCGGCCGCTTGCGTGGCGCTGAGATGGCCAGAAGGGAGTGGGACCGCGAAGGCCGCGTCCCGCTGCACACCTTGCGCGCCGACATCGACTTCGGCCGCGCCACCGCCAAGACCACGTTTGGCGCCATCGGCGTGAAGTGCTGGATCTACAAGGACCAGATCTCGCCGGTGCAGCGCCGCCTCGCCGCGATCCAGGAGGAGACGGTGCCCATCGCGGAGCAGGTGACGCCGCTGGCCGAGATCATCGAAGCCGTCGCCCAGCCGCAGGCCGCGCAGATCGAGGTTGGCTCGCCCGAAGCGGCTGTCAAGGTCGCCCCGCGTCGCACCCGAACCGCGACCGCAAAGGTCGAAGAGAAGACGGCCGCGCCGGCTCGACCCAAGGCGGCTCCGAAGCCCAAGGCTGAAGCCAAAACCGAGGTCAAGAAGACCGCCGTCCGGACGAAGTCGACGCCGGCCGCGGTCAAGAAGACCGGCACCGCCCGCAACAGCAAGAAGGCGGACAGCTGATGTTGATCCCCAAGCGAGTCAAGTACCGCAAGATGCACCGCGGTCGCCGCACCGGCATCGCCACGCAGGGTGCCACGGTCGCGTTCGGCGACTTCGGCCTGCAGGCGATGGAAGCGTGCTGGATGAGCAACCGGCAGATCGAGGCGGCGCGGCGCGCGATGACCCGCCACGTCAAGCGCGGCGGTCAGATCTGGATTCGTGTCTTCCCTGACAAGTCCATCACCAAAAAGCCCGCCGAGACCCGCATGGGTTCTGGCAAGGGCAACCCCGAAGGCTGGGTCGCGGTGGTCAAGCCTGGCCGCGTTTTGTTCGAGATGGGTGGCGTTACGCCTCAGGTCGCGAAAGAGGCAATGAAGCTCGCCGCAGCCAAGCTGCCGATCAAGACGCGGTTCGTCACCTCCGCCGAAAGTGGAGGTCCCAGATGAAAGTCGACGAGCTCCGGGTGCTGGAAGCCGACGAGCTTGGGATGCGCCTGCGCACCGCGCGCCGCGAGCTCTATGAGCTCCGGTTCAAGCACGCGGTCGGCCAGCTCGAGAACTCGAGCCAGATCTCCAAGGTCCGGCACGACATCGCGCGGATCATGACCGTCCTGCGAGAGAGGGACTTCGGAATCGGTCCCACCCTGGAGGAGGCCCAGCCCAGCGCCGTGGCCGTGGCTGAGCCAGAGCCAGAGGCAGAAGCGGTGGTGGAAGAGGCTCCCAAGCCCAAGCGCGGTCGCAAGAAGAAGGAAGACGCTGAATGACAGACACCGCTACTCAGCAGCCCACCGCTTCCACGCGCGGAAGGCGCAAGGTCCGCCTGGCCACCGTCATCGCCGACAAGATGGACAAGACCGTCATCGTCCAGGTCGGCTCCTCGAAGGCGCATCGCCTGTACCGCAAGACGATCCAGCAGCGAACCAAGTTCAAAGTGCACGACGAGAAGAACGAGTGCGGCGTGGGCGACCTCGTCCGCATCACCGAAACGCGTCCGATCTCGAAAGAGAAGCGATGGCGTGTGCTCGAGATCGTGGAGAAAGCGAAGTAACGACAGATGGTTCAGCAGGAAACACGACTCAAGGTCGCGGACAACTCAGGTGCGAAGGAGCTCCTGGTCATCCGCGTGGCCGGGGGCCACTACCGCAAGTACGCATACGTCGGCGACATCATCACCGCCACGGTCAAGTCCGCCCAGCCGGGCGGCCAGGTCAAGAAGGGCGAGGTGGTTAAGGCCGTCGTGGTGCGGGTAAACAAGGAATACAAGCGACCGGACGGCTCATTGATCCGCTTCGACGAGAACGCGGCCGTCCTCCTCGCCACGGCCAACAACCCGCGCGGCACCCGCATCTTCGGGCCTGTCGCGCGCGAGCTGCGCGAGCGCAACTTCATGAAGATCATCTCGCTCGCCCCGGAGGTCCTGTAACAAGACATGCTGAGAAACAAGCCCGAACCGAAGCGCCGCTGGCTGGAGCTTGCGCCCGGCGATCCCGTGATCGTCATCGCGGGCAAGGACAAGGGCAAGCAGGGCGAGGTTCTGCGCACGATCCCAGACGATCACAAGATCGTGGTCAAGGGGGTCAACATCCTCAAACGCCACACCAAGGCGGGCGCGCGGCGGGGCGGCACGCAGGTCGCCCAGGGTGGAATCGTCGACTTCGAAGCCCCGCTCGACTACTCCAACGTGATGCTCGTCTGCCCCAGCTGCGGCCGGCCGACGCGGACCAAGCACACCGTGCTCGAATCCGGCGCGCGCGCGCTGGTCTGCCGGCACTGCGGCGAGCCATACGAGCGCGTAAGAAAGACGGAGGCCCAGTAGCAGGTGGCCAAGGCCAAGCAGCAAGCTCCCAAGAAAGAAGCAGCCCCGAAGGCCCCCGGCACCAAGTCGGAAGCGCCGCCGCGCCTGCTTCAGACCTACCGCGGCACCATCGTGCAGCAGATGACCAAGGAGTTCGACTACGGCAACGTGATGCAGGTACCGCGCCTCAACAAGATCGTGGTCAACGTCGGCATCGGCGAGGCGAAGGACAACGACAAGGCGCTCGACGCCGCGGTCGGCGACGTCACGACCATCACGGGCCAGAAGCCGCAGTTGATCAAAGCCCGGAAATCGGTGGCTGCGTTCAAGCTCCGGGAGGGGCAGACGATCGGCATCAAGACAACGCTTCGCGGCCGCCGCATGTGGTACTTCCTGGACAAGCTGCTGAACGTCGCGCTGCCCCGCATCCGCGACTTCCGCGGCGTGACGCCAGATGGATTCGACGGGCGCGGTAATTACACGTTGGGCCTGCGCGAGCAGGTCGTGTTCCCAGAGGTCGATTACGACAAGATCGACAAGCTGCGCGGGCTCGAGGTGTCGATCATCACAACCGCGCGGAACGACGACGAGGCGCGAAGCCTGCTGACGAGACTCGGAATGCCTTTTAGGAAGAGGTAGGGATAGAAGTTTGGCCAAGAAAGCATCGATCGAGCGTTGGAAGCGGGACCTTGCACACCCGAAGTTCAAGGTGCGTTTTCACAACCGCTGCCGCATCTGCGGGCGGTCTCGCGCTTACCTGCGCAAGTTCGGCATGTGCCGAATCTGTTTCCGGAATCTTGCCGCCGAGGGACGCATCCCCGGCGTGACGAAGTCGAGCTGGTGATGGCTACAGCAGTCGCCAAGGTGACCAACAAGAACGCGAAGCGTGTGGCGTCGGCGGTCGTCAGCGACCCCATCGCCGACATGCTGACGCGCATCCGCAACGCCAACGCTGCCCGGCACGCTGAAGTCAAGGTTCCCGCCTCACGATTGAAGCTCGAGATCGCCCGCGTCCTGAAGGACGAGGGTTACATTGCCGGCTACGACGTCGAGGCGGACGGCACCACGCAGACGATGCGTATCATCTTCAAGTCGCGGCCGGACCGCACCCGGGTCATCTCGGGTGTGAAGCGGATCAGCCGGCCCGGCCTGCGCGTGTACGCGCGCAAGACCGAGATCCCGCGGGTGCTCGGCGGCCTCGGCATCGCGGTCCTCAGCACTGCTGAGGGGGTCATGAGCGGAAGGCAGGCGACGCGCAAAGGCCTCGGCGGCGAAGTCCTGGCGTTCGTCTGGTAGGAGATAGAAAAGAGTTGTCGCGGATCGGAAAGCTGCCCGTCCAGGTGCCGAAATCGGTGAAGGTCACCCTGGCGCCGGGCCACGTCAAGGTCGAAGGCCCGAAAGGCCAGCTCGAGCGCACCCTGCCGGCCGACATCACGGTCAAGCAGGTGGACGGCGAGCTGGTTTTCGAACGCCCCTCGGACGATTTCCGTCACCGCGCTCTGCACGGCCTGGTCCGCAGCCTGGTCGCCAACATGGTCGAGGGCGTGGACAAAGGTTTCACGAAGAACCTGGAGCTGGTCGGGGTCGGCTACCGCGTCGCCAAGCAGGGTGACGAGCTGGTGCTGAGCCTCGGTTACTCGCACCCCATCCGCTTCAAGCCACCGACGGGCATCTCGATCGACGTGGCCGACCCGACCAAGTTTTCGGTCAGCGGCATCTCGAACGAGGACGTCGGCCAGGTCGCGGCCAACCTCCGCGGCCTCCGCCCGCCCGAGCCCTATAAGGGCAAGGGCGTTAGATATCGAGACGAGAAGGTCCGCCGCAAGGCGGGCAAGGCCGGCAAGGGGGCCAAAGCCACCGCATGATCAAGCGACAGGACCGCAAGGTGAACCGCTCGAAGCGCCACAAGCGTGTGCGCGTGCACGTGGTGGGCACCCCAGAGCGGCCGAGGCTTGCGGTTTTTCGCAGCCTGAACCACCTCTATGCCCAGCTCATCGACGACACGGCGAGTCGCACCGTCGCCGCCTCGTCCACGATTGAGCTGAAGGCGAAGGGCAACGGTCTGACCCAGGCCATCGAGGTGGGCAAAGCGATCGCCACCAAGGCCAAGGCCGTCGGCGTGAACAGCGTGGTATTCGACCGCGGCGGTTTTCTCTACCACGGGCGCATCAAGGCGCTGGCCGACGCGGCGCGTGAGGCGGGTTTGGAGTTCTGATGTCTAGAAACATGGGTGGAGGCCGATACTCGTCCGGCGGTGAGCGCTCGGAGCTCGCCGACCGCGTCGTCCGCGTCAACCGAGTCGCCAAGGTCGTCAAGGGCGGGCGCAAGTTCTCGTTCAGCGCGCTGATCGTGGTCGGCGACATGAACGGTCGCGTCGGTGCCGGCATCGGCAAGGCTCGAGAGGTCACCGAGGCGATTCGCAAGGGGATGGAGGTCGCCAAGCGCAACATGATCACCGTCCCGATGGTCGGCACGACCATCCCGCATGAGGTGCGCCTCAAGCTGGGTGCCGCGCGGATCATGCTCAAGCCGGCCGCGCCCGGCACGGGCGTCATCTCGGGTGGCGCGATGCGAGCGGTGATCGAGACCGCCGGCATCAAGGACATTCTCACCAAGTCGCACGGGACCAACAACCCCATCAACACAGTGCGCGCGACGTTGGCCGCGCTCCAGCAGCTGAAGACCGCGCCGCAAGTGGCCGAGCTGCGCGGCCGCGAAGTCGATCAGATGGTCGGCAAACGCCTGGCCGCCGCCTACAAGGGAGCGGAGCCGGTAGCCGCGGCCAAGGACGGAGCGACGGGTGGCTGACAAGGTGCTCAAGGCGACGCTCGTGAAGAGTGCGATCGGCGCCAGGCCGGAGATCAAGGCGACCGTCGAGTCGCTCGGCTTCCGCCGCATGAACCAGACTCGCGAGCTGCCCGACAACCCGGCGGTCCGCGGCATGCTGAGGCGGGTCAACTTCCTGGTCGCCGTGGAGGGCCAACCGTACGAGCGCCCGAAGCGCAGCCGGTACAAGATCTGGCGCGCCCGCTCGACCAAAAAGCACCAGAGGGGCAACTAAAGTGCAGCTGCACGATCTGAAGCCCGCCGCCGGCGCACATCGCAAAGCCAAGCGTGTCGGTCGTGGCACGGGATCGGGCCACGGCAAGACCTCGGGTCGCGGGCAGAAGGGCCAGAACGCCCGCAGCGAAGGCTTCCGCCTCGGATTCGAAGGCGGCCAGATGCCGTTCTCGCAGCGCATCCCCAAGCTGCCGGGCTTCAAGAACCCGTTCAAGAAGATCTACTCGGTGGTCAACCTGTCGAAGCTCAGCCGCTTCCCCGACGGCGCCAAGGTCGACGCCGAGACGCTGCTCGAGGCTGGCCTGGTTCACGCCGGCGAGGACATCAAGATCCTCGGCACCGGCGGCCTCAAGCGCAAGCTGACGGTCGAAGCCCACGCGTTCAGCACGAGCGCTCGTGCGGCGATCGAGAAGGCCGGCGGAAGCGTCAAGGTGCTGGGGGAGCCCCGCAAGATCGGGCCCAGGCGAACCGCGGCCAAAGCACCCCGGCCCCTTCCCGAAGCGGCCCCGGTCGCGGCGGCAAAACCCGCGCGCGAGAAGAAGGGCGCGCCACCGGCGGCAGTCGAGGAGGCCACCCCTCCCGCAGAGGCTTAACCGATGAACCTCCTCGAGGCGCTCATCAACGCGATCCGGCTGCCCGAGCTCCGCAACAAGATCCTTTTCACGGGCGGAATCCTCATCGTTTTCCGGCTCTTCGCCAACATCGCGATTCCCAACGCCCAGCAGTCAGCGCTCGCGCTGCTCTTCAACCAGCAGGCCTTGCTCGGACTGCTCGACCTCTTCTCAGGCGGTGGCCTGTCGCGCTTCAGCATCGTCGCGATGGGCATGAACCCGTACATCAACGCCACGATCATCATGCAGCTGATGACGGTGATCTCCGAGCGCATCAAGGAGATCCAGAAAGAGGGCGAGATGGGCCGCCGGCGCATCCAGCGGTGGAGCCGCTATCTAACCGTCGCGCTCGGCGCGGGCCAGGCGTACGGATTCACAGTCCTCTTCCAGAACACCAGCCCCGCGATCCTCGGACCGCTCGACTGGTTCCAGCGCCTGCAGATCATCCTGGTCCTCACCGCCGGCACCGTGGTCCTGATGTGGTTCGGTGAGCTCATCACCGAGTACGGCATCGGGAACGGCGTGTCGCTGATCATCTTCGCCGGCATCATCGGGCGAGGACCGCAGGGCGTCTCCGCCGTCTTCAACGCCCACTCCGCCGGCGGCGGCCTCGCCGACTACGTGCCGTTCATCATCTTCGCCATCATCGCGCTGGGCATGACCGCGTTGATCATCGAGGTCCAGCAGGCCGTGAGGAAGATCCCCATCCAGTCTGCGCAGCGCGTCGCGGGTGGCCGCGAGGTGGGGCGGAGGGCGAGCTTCCTGCCGCTGCGGGTCAATCACGCGGGCGTGATCCCGATCATCTTCGCGATCTCGGTGATGTTCCTGCCGACGATCATCGCCAACTACTTCAACGCGGCGCCGCCGGCCACGTGGTACTACAGGGCGGCCCACTGGGTGCAGGGCAACTTCAGCCCGAGCACCGCCAACGTGCCGATGGCGATCACCTACAACGGTCTCTACTTCCTGTTCACGTTTGGGTTCACGTACTTCTACACCGCGATCACATTCGACGTGCATGAGGTCGCGGACAACCTCAAACGCTATTCGAGCTTCATCCCGGGCATCCGCCCCGGACGTCCCACCGCGGACTACCTGCAGGCGGTGATGAACCGCGTCACGTTCGTCGGTGCGATCTTCCTCGGGTTCATCACGGTCATCCTGCCCATCGCGACGTCGAAGATCTCGGGCATCAACCAGCAGCAGATGTATCTCGGAGGCACTGCGATCCTGATCGTCGTGGGCGTCGCCCTCGACACGATGAAGCAGCTGCAGACGCAGCTGGTGATGCGTCAATACCGTGGGTTCATCAAGTGAACTTGCTGTTGTACGGCGCCCCGGGCAGTGGCAAGGGGACCCAGGCCAACATGCTGCGCTCGCATTTCGGCATCCCGCACATCGCGACCGGCGACATGCTGAGGGCCGAGATCCAGGCGGGCACCGAGCTCGGCCGCAAGGCACAACCGATTCTGGCAGCGGGCCAGTACGTGTCGGACGCGATCATGATCGACATCGTCCGGAGCCGGCTGAGCCGCCCGGACTGCGCGCCTGGCTTCATCATGGACGGCTTCCCGCGGACGGTTCCGCAGGCCGAGGCCCTGGACGAGCTGATGGCGGAGCTCGGCAAGCGCTTCGACCGCGTGATCTACCTGCAGGTGCCGGTCGACGATCTCCTGCACCGGCTGTCCGGCCGGCTGGTCTGCCCGGCCTGCCAGCGCACCTACCCGCCCGCCACCGCGGCATGCGAGGCCGACGGCAGCACGTTGGTCCAGCGCGAGGACGACAAGCCGGAGGCAGTCCGCCCCAGGATCGAGATCTACCTCGACAAGACCGTGCCGGTGCTGGACCACTACCGAGGTGGCGGGCTGGTTTCCGAGATCGACGGCCGGGGGACAATTGAGGAGATAAGCCGCCAGGTGCTGGCCGCCGTGAACGGAAAGGTTCCGGCCAAGAAGCGAACCGCATGATCAACCTCAAGACAGCCCACGAGATCGACCTCATGGCCCGCGCGGGCAGCCTGCTTGCGTCAGTGCTGCCCCCGCTGAAGGACGCATGCCAGCCGGGGGTCAAGACGATCGAGCTCGATCGCATCGCCGACCGCCTGATCCGAAAGGGGGGCGCCACCCCGGGCTTCCTTGGCTACAACGGCTTCCCGCGCTCGATCTGCGTCTCGATCAACGACGAGGCCGTCCATGGCATCCCCGGCAACCGCAAGATCGCCGAGGGCGACCTGGTCAGCCTCGACCTGGGCCTGGTCCTGGAGGGGTTCTGGGCGGACGTCGGCGTTACCGTCGGCGTCGGCAAGATCACTCCCGGCGCGGCCCGCCTGCTGAAGGTGACCGAGCAGGCCCTGTACGTCGGCATCGACAAGGCCCGGCCAGGCGGCTACCTGGGCGACATCTCGTCCGCGATCCAAAAGCACGTCGAGGCGGCCGGCTTCTCGGTCATCCGGCAGTTCGTCGGGCATGGCATCGGCCGCCAGATGCACGAGGACCCGCAGGTCCCGAACTTTGGGACGCCGGGCACCCCTCCTCGGCTCAAGCCGGGGATGACCCTGGCGATCGAACCCATGGTCAACGCCGGCGGCTACGAGGTCTTCATGAAGCCGGACGGCTGGACGATCTGCACCGCGGACGGCTCCCTGTCCGCCTACTTTGAGCACACCGTCGCTATCACAGAAAAGGGGCCCGTCGTGCTCACGAAGGGAGACCTCCAGTAGTTTGGTACAATCGCCGTTCGTGCCCCCACGCCCCCCACTCGTGAAGGGGGTCGTCAAAGAGCCTCTTCCCAACGGTGTGTATCGGGTTGAGCTTGAGAACGGGGCATTGGTCCTCGCCCACGTCGCCGACCGTCTCAGCACCCACTTCACCCGGCTCCTCGCCGGGGACAAGGTAGGGGTCGAGCTGGCGTCCAGCGACCGGTCGCGAGGGCGAATTCGAGAGATTTGGAGATGAAGGTACGTCCGTCGGTCAGGAAGATGTGTCCCAGCTGCAGGGTGATCAAGCGCAACGGAGTGGTCCGGGTGATCTGCTCCAAGACGCCGAAGCACAAGCAGCGCCAAGGTTAGGAGACTAAATGGCGAGAATCGCCGGCGTCGACATACCCCCGCAGAAGCGCGTGGCCATCGCCCTGACGTACATCCACGGGATCGGCGACACCACCGCCCAGAAGATCCTGAAGATGGCCAACATCGACCCTGACAAAAGGACCAAGGACCTCCCCGAGGAGGAGGTCGGGCGCCTTCGCCAGGTCATCGACCGCCTTTCGACAGGCAAGGAGATCGTCATCGAAGGCGATCTCCGCCGCGAGGTGGCGACCAACATCAAGCGCCTCACCGAAATCGGCTCCTACCGCGGCCAGCGTCACCGCCGCGGCCTGCCCGTGCGCGGCCAGCGCACCCGTACCAACGCCCGCAGCCGGCGCGGTCCGAAGCGCGCGGTGGCCGGGAAGAAGAAGGTGAAGGCCGGCAAGTGACCAAGAAGAAGGTCGTCCGGACCCGGCGCCGCGAGCGCAAGAACGTGGTCGCAGGTCAGGCCCACATCCAGAGCACGTTCAACAACACGATCATCTCGATCAGCGACATCGAGGGGAACGTCATCTCGTGGGGCTCGGCCGGCGCGCAGGGCTTCAAGGGCAGCCGCAAGTCGACTCCCTTCGCCGCCCAGCAGACCGCCGAGGCAACCGCGAAGAGGGCGCTCGAGCATGGCATGCGCTCGATCGAGGTGTTCGTCCGGGGGCCGGGCGCGGGCCGTGAGGCAGCGATCCGCTCCCTGCAGGCGACGGGTCTCGAGGTGAGCGCGATCACCGACGTGACGCCGATCCCCCACAACGGATGCCGCCCACCCAAGAGGCGGAGGGTGTAGCGGATGGCGAACTACAGTGGCCCCGTCTGCCGCTTCTGCCGCCGCGAGGGCGCCAAGCTCTACCTCAAGGGCGAACGCTGCTACACGCCGAAGTGCGCCATCGAGCGCCGCGCCTTCGCACCCGGCATGCACGGGCAGGCGCGCAAGCGGAAGACGTCGGACTACGGCATCCAGCTTCGCGCGAAGCAGAAGGCGCGGCGAATCTACGGCCTGCTCGAGAAGCAGTTCCGCAACTACTTCAACCAGGCCTCGACCGAGCCGGGCGTGACCGGCATCAACCTGCTGCGCCACCTGGAGCTGCGCCTGGACAACGTCGTGTACCGGCTCGGGCTCGGCTCGTCGCGCAAGCAGGCGCGCCAGCTCGTGACCCACCGGCATTTCGAGATCAACGGCAAGACGGTCAACGTGCCGTCGTACCAGGTCAAGCCCGGTGACGAGGTCAAGGTCAAGACCTCGGATGGTGTGTTCGACGTGGCGCTGGAGTCGTCCAAGGTGCGACCGGTGCCCTCATGGCTTTCCTTCAACACGGACGAAAAGTCCGCCAAGATCCTCGCCCGCCCGGACCGGCACGAGATGGAGTCCGGCGTCGAGGAACAGCTGATCGTCGAGTTCTATTCACGGTAGTAAGTGCACGGAGGCTAGTTAGTTCAGTTGGCGATTGACACCCAGATGACTGTGACCCCCCAGGTCCGCAAGCTCGAGACGAGCGCGAACTACGGCAAGTTCGACATCGAGCCGCTCGACCCGGGGTTTGGCACCACGCTTGGCAACACGCTGCGCCGCGTGCTGCTTTCTTCGTTGTGGGGCGCAGCGGTGACGTCGATCCAGATCGACGGCGTCGCGCACGAGTTCACGGCGATCCCGCACGTGAAAGAGGACGTGACCGAGGTCATCCTCAACCTCAAGAAGCTGCGCCTGAAGAGCTTCACTGAGGACCCGATCACCCTGCTGCTAGACGTCAAGGGTCCGGCGGAGGTGCGCGGGTCGCACATCCAGGCCTCCTCGGACGTCGAGATCGTGAACCCCGACCTCTATATCTGCACGCTGGCCGCCAAGGGCCACCTGCGGATGGAGCTGAACGTCGAGCGGGGCAAGGGTTATGTCCCGGCTGAGCGCAACAAGCGCGAGGGCCAGCCCATCGGCGTGATCCCGATCGACTCGATCTTCTCCCCGGTGGAGAAGGCGAACTTCGTCGTCGAGAAGACCCGTGTCGGCCAGTCGACCGATTACGACCGGCTGATCATCGAGGTCTGGACGGACGGCACGATGTCGCCCGAGGAGGCGGTCAGCCACTCGGCCGAGCTCTTCACGCAGCACCTCAACCTGTTCGTGAAGTTCCGCGACAACATCGAGCGGCACGAGCAGGACCTGCGCGGCGAGAAGACCAGCCAGAACCGGTTGATGGACACACCGATCGAGGAGCTCGACCTGTCGGTGCGCGCGTTCAACTGCCTGAAGGCAAACGAAATCCAGACCGTCGGACAGCTGCTCCAGAAGAGGGAAGAGGAGTTGCTCGCGCTGCGCAACTTCGGGCGCAAGTCGCTCGACGAGATCAAGGAGAAGCTGGTCGAGAAGGGATTCATCAAGCCCGAAGAGATGGGCACGGTCCTGCGCGGCTAGCCGACTTCAATGCGCCACCAAAAGAGCGGTCGCCGCTTCAACCGAGACACCGACGCGCGCAAGGCGCTGATGCGCAACCTGTGCACGTCACTGCTCGAGAGCGGCCGCATCACGACCACCGAGGCCCGCGCGAAGGAGCTGCGACGCTGGGTCGAGCGCCTGATCACGACCGCCAAGGACCAGGACGTCAACGCTCGCCGTCGCGTGAGCGCGGAGGTCTCCAAACCCGAGGTCGTGGAGAGGCTGTTCTCCAACCTGGTCCCACGCCTGGCGGAGCGACCGGGAGGCTACACGCGAATCATCCACAAGGGCCCGCGATTGGGCGACGCGGCGCCGATGGTGATCATCGAGTTAGTGGACTGAAGCATCCCCTCTCCCCCCAGGGGAGAGGGTCAGGGTGAGGGGCGAGGCAGAAGTTAAAAAGTGAATATCAAAATCGTGCTGGAGTACGACGGGTCGAACTTCGCCGGCTGGCAGCAGCAGGCCAAGGGCCGCACGGTGGAAGCCGAGCTGAAGCGGGCGCTGCGCTCGATCACCGGCCAGGACCACACGGTCTACGGAGCGGGTCGCACCGACGCGGGCGCCCACGCCGAAGGTCAGGTCGCGAGCTTCCACACCGACGGGCGCATCTCGCCCCGGCGGCTGATGGCGGCGCTCAACGCGCGGCTGCCGGAGGACGTGTCGGTGCTTTCCACCGAGGCGGTGGCCGACGATTTCCACGCTCGTTACTCCGCGCGCCGGCGCCGTTACCGGTACCGGTTCCTTGACCGGCCGGCCCGACCCGCCCTGGAGCGGGGGCGCTGCTGGCACGTCCGCGGTGCCCTTGACGTCGATGCGATGTCACTTGCAGCGCGGACGCTGGTCGGCAAGCACGATTGGACCACCTTCTGCTCGGCGTCCGAGCCGGCCGATACGCGGGTGCGCGAGATGCATTCCGCGAGCGTCCGGCGGCGGGGCGATTTGGTCGAGCTGGAGCTGGTCGCGGAGGGCTTCCTACGCGGCATGGTGCGCAGCATCGCGGGCGCGCTGGCCGAGGTGGGCCGCGGAGAGCGGCCGCCCGCGTGGGTGGGGGAGATCCTCCGGGCGCGGGATCGCCGCAGGGCGCCGCGCACGGCTCCAGCTGGGGGGCTGACGTTGATGGAAGTGATTTACTGAGGAACTCGCGAAAGAAATGAGCAAACAGAAGACGTGGACGGCGAAAGCCGCGGACCTGAAGAGTGATTGGTTTGTCGTCGATGCGACGGACCAGGTCCTCGGCCGCCTTGCGTCAGGTGTGGCCGCAATCCTTCGCGGCAAGCACAAGCCCACGTACACGCCTCACCTGAACACCGGCGACCACGTGGTGGTCATCAACGCGGCGAAGGTGAAGGTCACCGGCACCAAGCTCCAGACCAAGGAGTACACGCGGTACTCGGGATACCCGGGTGGCCTGCGCCGGCGCACGCTCGAGAAGGCCCAGGAGCTGGACCCAACGTTCCCGGTCACGACCGCGGTGCGCGGCATGCTGCAACGGAACACGTTGGGAGCCGATATGCTGAAGCGCCTTCGCGTCTACGCGGGCGCGGAGCACGGCCACGCGGCACAGAAACCGAAGGTCCTGACCTTCGATGCAAAAGGAAACTTGAAGATTGGCTGACAACCTGAATCGAGGCACCGGGCGGCGCAAGAACGCCATCGCGCGCGTCCGACTGACCCCGGGTGAAGGCCGCGTCACCGTCAACGAGAAGGATCCGCTCGCCTACCTGGGCAGGCGTGTCCTCGAGATGGCGGCCCTCGCGCCGCTTCGCGTCACGGGCACGCAGCGCAAGTTCGACATCTCGATCAAGGTCATCGGCGGCGGGACCAGCGGGCAGGCGGGCGCGATCGCGCACGGCATCGCCCGCGCGTTGACCCGCTTCGACCCCGACCTCCGCGCGGCGCTGAAGAAGGCGGGTCTGCTGACCCGTGACGCCCGGATGAAGGAGCGCAAGAAGTACGGACTGAAGCGGGCCCGGAAAGCTCCCCAATACACGAAGCGTTAGAAGAGCCTTCCCGTCGGCTCGACTGGCCCGACTGCCAGAACACCCGCGACCTGGGTGGTCTGCCGCGCCGAGGTGGCGTCACGCGTTCCTCAGTGCTGGTTCGGTCCGACCATCTCGGCCACCTGAATCAGTCTGGCCGCGAAGCTATGTCCGCGTACGGCGTCAACGTGGTCATCGATCTGCGGAGTGAGTCGGAGGTCCTCAGCTCGCCGAACCCGTTCGCCGACGGGAAGACCGCCGACTATTTCCACTGCGCGCTGATCGACGACGCGAACATGAACAAACTTGGCGATGCGGGGGATATGTTCGAGCGCTACCTCATGATCGTCGAGAAACGGCGAGAGGCCTTTCGCGACGTCTTCCAGCGTGTAGCCGAGGCGGAAGGCGGCGTCCTGTTTCACTGCTTTGCGGGCAAGGACCGCACGGGCCTGGTCGCCGCGATGCTGCTCGACCTGGCCGGCGTATCGCCCGATCACATCGCCGCTGACTACGCCGAAACCGACGTGCAGCTCGCGAAGCAATACGAGGTGTGGATCAGCGAGGCGCCGCCGGACAAGCAGGACGCGTTTCGCGATGAGCTTCGGTGTCCGCCGGAACGAATCCTGGGCGTGCTCGACCACCTGCAGCAGAAGTGGGGAGGAGTCGATGGGTACCTCCAGGCTTCCGGCATGACCTCGGCCGAAATCGATCGCCTAAGCACGAAGCTGGCATAGAACCGGTTACCCCGCGTGCCTGACTGGTCAGGCCGCGCTCTCATCCGGCCCTCGAGCCGTGATGCCAGCGGACGTCGCCCTCCATCTGCGGCATTCTCGCCCTTAACAACCACGGTTGGCAGGGCACCAACCCGGACCGACAATCGTCGACATGAAAGACAAAACACCAGTCGTCAAACAGCTCTACCGGCTCAGCATCGAACCGCGCGTCATCGATCACCTCAGCAAGCTCGCCGCCAGGACGGGGGAGCCAAAGACGCGGCTCGCGACACGACTTTTCACCGATGCGGTGATGAGCTTCAAGCCGACCGCCGCCCCGAGCAGAAAGAACGGCGCTTAGCCCTAGCCGCCCTCACGCTCCGGGTCGACCGCGTGGCCGCCAGGTGGATTCGCGTACATCGCCTCGATCTGCGGCTGGTACTTGGTGTTGATCACGCGCCGCTTGAGCTTCATGGTGGGCGTCAGCTCTTCGGACTCCGGCGACCACTCCGTCGGCAGGATGGTGAAGCGCTTGAACTGCTCGACGCGCGAGAGGTGAGTGTTGGCCGCGGTCAGCGCGCGCCGCACCTCGTCGATCACGGCCGGCTGCTCAACCAGCTCGGCCATCGACGAAGCCTCGACGCCGCGCGCCTTCGCCCATACCGGAGCTACCTGCGGATCGAGGACGACCAGGACCGAGATGAAGTTCCGCGAGTCGCCGACCGCGACCGCCTGGCCGATGATCGGGCTCGACTTCGCGAGCGCCTCCAGGTTGGCGGGCGAGATGTTCTTGCCCGCCGAGGTGATGATCAGCTCCTTCTTGCGGTCGATGATCTTGAACTGCCCGTTCGTCCCCGCCTCGGCGATGTCGCCGCTGTGCACCCAGCCGTCGGCGTCGATCATGTCCGAGGTCTTGCCGGGCTCCTTGTAGTAGCCGACCATGACGTTGCCGCCGCGGACCAGCAGCTCGCCGTCTTCGCCCAGCCGGATCTCAACCCCGGGCATCGGCCGGCCGATCGAAGGCGCCTGATGGTCGTCCATCGGAACCACGGTCGCTGGACCGGTGAGCTCGCTCATGCCCCACACCTCAAAAAGGGGCATGCCGAGCGCGCCCCAGAACTCGTGCACCTCGGGGCGGCACGGCGCGGTCGACGTGATTGCCATTGCAACGCGGTCCAGGCCAACTTTGGAGCGCAGGAGGGTGAAGAGTGGCTGCGCGCGTTCGACCCCGGCAGCCAGCTCGGGCGGCACCGGTTGTCCCGCATGGCGCAGGCGATAGGCGGACACCGCTGCCGACACGGCGCCCTGCGCCATCTGACGTTTGTCTTCGTCCGGCTCCGCGGCGATGCCGGCCTGAAGACCCGCCATCAGCTTTTCCCACACCCGCGGC